>Ga0310786_10012969_pt1 | contig 10293 bp, 14 predicted proteins | sample AusTroGonzalo_MG_FD_203881 | JGI IMG/M metagenome (GOLD analysis project Ga0310786, IMG submission 203881) | Bovine rumen microbial communities from tropical cattle in Woodstock, Queensland, Australia - Gonzalo_03 (v2) (version 2) | ecosystem: Host-associated > Mammals > Digestive system >... | reverse complement strand
CTGCATGAGCTTCACCACCGGGGCGAGCTTCTGGACGAGCTTCTGGACCTTCGTGAGCTCGCCGTCCTCGAGGTTCTCCGGGGCTATGAGCTGGCATATCTGCCTGTAGGCGAGCGACGTCTCCTTCTTGAACGCCTTTATCTTGTTGTTCTCGTCGTCCGTCCTATCCTTCTTCCTCTTGTCGAGGAGGGACTGGATGTCGGGGCGCGTCACGACCATTATGTCGTAGAAGCGCGTGTAGTTGTCCTTGTTGCGGTTCTTGACGGAGGTGAGGTTCTCCTTCTTGACGTTCGCCGCGTCGAGGAGGGCCTTTTCGAACTCGTCGCCTTTGATGAGGGTGGTCTTGTCTGTGTTTTCCATAGTAGTCATATTATACGAAAGGCCCGGGATTATCCCGGGCCTTCTTGTGGCTTGAATCTTTCATTATACTCCAGCCGGAGCCCCGTTCGTCGACCCAAACCCACCGTCTCCGCGGTTGGTCTCCTTGTCCTTGAACAACTCAACCTTCGTCGCAACTTCGACCGGATGAGGCGTCTCAATCGGATAGAGGACTAGCTGCGCGAACTTGTCCCCCGGACAGAGACAGGCCATCTTCGGCTGGGAACTGTCCCTGTTCGTCGTATTGACGACGTGGACGAGGATTTCCCCAGTATAAGACGAATCGATTACACCTGCCGTGACATGCAGTCCCTTAAGCGTGGCAATAGATGACTTGTCCTCGACCTTGAGGACATACCCCTCGGGGACGTTCACACAAATGCCCGTCGGCACCAAAACCGAATCCCCCGGTGCAGCACATAGACCCGTGACGCATCCACTCTGTGGCGAAAGGTCGACCCGGATGTTGCACTTCGTCATCTCAATCATCTTGTTCATGTCGACCCTCGTCAGGTCGTACGGAACATAGATGTCGAGTCCAGCGTCGGTCGGGTTGGCCCTCGTCGGGCTCTTGACGCCGCGGATTTTGGTAAACTTCAGCTCTGTGACTTTTCCCATGAATATTTTCCTTAGTTTTCGTAGTAACCAGAACACATTTTCGTTTCCTGTTTGTGTGTCTGGTTATATTATACGGAAACTCAGTTTTTCGTATGGGTCTCGGTCCACTTCCGGAACAAAACGTTCCCCCGGCGGTACGCGTCGGCCTCGATTTCCTCAAGCTCACCGTTCTCGGAAAGCGTCCCGCCTTTGTTCACCGCGGCGAAACCCTCCGGGTCGGTCAGATTCTGGTTGTGGTGGACGAGCTCGTGGCACAGTGTCCTCAAAATGTCCTTGAGGTGCCTCTGGTGGACGAACAGCGTTATCGTGTTCGTCTGGGGGTTGTAGTTCCCGGTGCTGATGAACGGGTCGAACAGGTCGACCTGCTTGTAGTCCACCTTGATATTTGGGGTTGGGTCAACCTACACACCGTTCTGGCGGTAGAATTCCAGGATTTCCTGTACGTAGTCGTTGAAGCTCATCGAGAATATTTACAGGAAATCTGCGAGTTAGTGGGTTGTGCCTCCACTGAACTTGCTCATGATTTCATACCACTTCCCAATCAGCTCGATTCGCTCCGGCGGTGCGTCAAGTGCAAGATTCAGGAATCCGCCATGGTTGACTTCGGGCCGGAAGTCCTCGAGGAAAGCAACCAGCTTCAAAACGCGATTCTCCTCGCGGAGAGCTTCAATTTCCTTCCGAAGGTCCTCGACACATAAATCTATGGGTTCATTCCGCTTCCCAAACCTCTCGTACTGCGAGTTCCACTCGTCTATCGCCCGCATTTGGCAATTACGTCCAGAGCCGACCGGGTCTTTGACGTCGTTGCCGTCGATTCTAACCTTGTGGCCACAGTTCCGGCACTTGACAAGAGCCGAGGACCAGTGCATGGAATCGTCCCTGTCGTCGCTCCAAAAATACAGGTCCTCGCTCCCGCAGCATGGACACGGCTTGACTTCGCGCTCACACTTGACTTCCTCTGTGTATTCGTATTTCACAATGCACTCCTTATGGATTGAACCCGATATTCTTTACCCGCTCGTCGGCGCTCCCGAAAATCTCGAAGTCGTTCTCGCTGAACCACTGCGAGCTGACGACACCGTCGTTCAGGAACGATAGCAGGTACTGGACGCATCCGTCCGAGTCGACGGAAATCTGCGTTATGCACCGCACGACGTCGTGCTTGTTCAGCCTGATGTGGTCGCCTATCCTGAACTTCGTCGGCTTTCCGTTCACCGACACGCGGATTTTGTCAAACTGCTTCTTCATCGTCTCCGATTTTGCACATGAGGTTCTCGATTTTGAACATGTAGACGGTCTCGCCCGGGTTTATCTCGATGACGTCGCCCGTTGAGTTCGACATGACGAGGTCCCCAATCCGGAACTCACAGCCTTCATCGGGCAAAACCTCAGGAAGCGCGAGAATCCGGTACACGTCGACTTCTTCCTTCTTGTGGACGAAGCCCTTTGTTTCAGTCGAGGTCCCGCCGGACGCCTTCTCGCATACGACGGAGCCCCTTATGGGGACGAGCTTCCTCACTTCTTCTCCTTCTTCGGCTTCTTCGCCTTGCGCGGGCGGCCGCGGTGCTTCTTTTCCTGCTTGTCCTCTCGCTTTGCAAGCGCATCGGCGAACTCGTCGATTACCTTGCTGTTGTCGACGGGCGGCAAAAATTCCTTTTCCTCGGCGGCCAATTTCCTACTTATTGTTTCGAAGTCTGGGGTTTTGTCACAATCAGTCTTAATTATCGGATGACGGCATATGCTGTCGAGGAACTCTTGGTTGCGCTTCCTGTCCTCGTCAACGAAGTTGCTGCCAAGCGCCCTGTCCGCCTCGGACAGCTCGGACGGGTCCGCTGGCTCGAACTTGGTCATTGCATAGTTCACCGGGGGCGTCATCAGGCCGTTCTCCTTCGCGAACATGGCGAGCGCCTTCTCCTGGAGCTTCAACTGTTCGGTTGACACCGGGGGTTCCTCGATGAACCGGTTGATGATGTACTCACTACTTGGGGCCTCATACACGACAAAACCGTTTGCGTCGAACTGGCGCAGAATCGTATATCCGGCACGTTCGATTGCTGAGCCGTCAAACGCCCTCAGGCCAAGCGTTATCTTTCCGTCCGTGTCGACGATGTCGAACAGACTGCTGCCGTCGTCTCCGTTGCGGTGGTACTTCTTCTCGAACTCCTGGATTGTGTTCTTCGCGGCCAGCAGCTTGTTCTCCAAGCCGTGGATTTCAGTTTCGAGCAGAAGGAACATCGCCTCCGAGGTCAGCTTGTCGGACAGCCCGGACTTGAGCCTGTTCAGTATTTCGGATATCTTGTTTTCACTCGTGCGCTCGGGCGTCGGGGTGCCCTCTGACGGAGCCTTCACCCGCTGTGCCGCGACGCATTCCTTCGCGAGCCTCTGAAGGGCGTCAAATTCTTCCTTCGGAAGCGGCCTCTGTTCTAGTTGTTCGCTCATCAGTCGTTCTCCTCTTCTTCTACCTTGCAGACTATCATGTCGTACTTGTATATGAAGATATGCGTCGTCCCAATCTGGAACGCGTCGCCGCCCTTCGAAATCATCACGTTGTCGCCGACCTTGAACGGGACGGATATGTCCTCGTCGACGTTCATCGCGACGACCTCCCCGATGTTGAGCTGCTTCTTGTAGTTGTTCACGAGGAAACCGCCCACGTCCGTGGCCCTGTGCGGGTCGTCCTTCACGAACACCATGTTCCGGAGAGGCGAGAACGTCTCGTTCTTCTCGTCCGTCTTCGCTATGATGTTCGTGTACTTCATGACGGCTATCGGGCGCGTCTTGTAGCACTGCGCGAGGCGGTCCGCGACGACGTAGTCGCCCACCTTGAGGCCGTACTCCTTCTTCGCGGTCTCCCCGAGGTCCACGACCTGGTAGAAGCCGACTCGCTCGTTCGAGAACGCCTGCGACGGGAGGAGGATGCCGCCCACGTCGAAGCTGTCGTTCCGGTCTATGACGCGGAGGACGACGTACTCCCTCGCGGGAATGCACTTCTTGTTGAATTCTATGGTATCGCTCATGTGAATATTATACTTATAGGACGTCCGACAGCTGCTCGATGCCGAACTCCTCGTAGAGGTAGTCCTTGAGCTTGTTCAGTGCGGAAACCTGGTTCTCCATGATGTCCTTCTGCGGAATCTGGAGGATGGACGAAAGCTTCTTGAGGTTTTCCGTCCCGTTTACGAAGTTTTCCTTGAGGATGTCCCGCTCGATTGCAGACAACTCGGACGACGTGTCGATGTACTCCTGCATGGACTCGTAGAGTTCGGACACTTCGTTCGCGGAAATCTCGTCGACGACCGTGCCCTGGGGCTCGAGCTCCGGGGCGAGCGACTTGTGGAGGTAGTTCTCCATCGTCATGTTCCGGTTGTCGCCGGAGTGCATGTTGACGAGCTCGTTGAGAGAGACCGAGTTGTTGTCTATTTTTATGGACTTCGCGTAGAACTCGTCCATCACGTACTTGAATATCCAGTTCTGGGCGTACGTCACGAACTTGATGAATCCGATGTTCCCGTCCTTGTCGAGCTTGACTTCCCTTATCGGAACTTTCTTGCCGTCGACAATCTTGTGCCCGACGACCTGGGTTATCATCTTGAACGGGTGGAACTCGTTCGCGGCGCGAACGAGCCCGAAGAGCCCCTTTGCGTACATGTTATCGAAGTCGCGTGTGTCCTGGCAGTGCTTGGTCGCGGTCTTCGTCACAGCCTGCAGGTTGTGCATCACAAGGGCGAGCCTGAGCTCGGTCTCGTCACCAATCCACTCGAACTCGCACTGGTAGTCGTCGTTCTTTCCGGGGGCGGACGGCTCTGTCCTGTAGATGAGCTTGCCGTCTGCGTCGTGTTTGAGCCGGGCGTACTTCTCGATGAATGAGCGGTCGGAGGCCTTGTCCATGACGCCGTAGACCTTGTTGAACTTCCTCTGCTTCCTTATGAAGTCCGAGGCTGCCTTGTTGTTCTGTATGATTCCGCGTGTGTTTATCATTGTGTATCCTGTTGGTTAACTGCAAAGCGATTTGTGCACCGAAAGCGCGACGTCAAGATGTGTCGCGTCCGGGCACTGCTCAAGTATAAGCTCCCTAAACGACCCATACATCCGGACCAGCCGGTTGATTTCTTCCCTGGGGAAGCTCAGGCGCCTGAACCTCGATATGAGCAGGTGCCAGAAGAGCATATTTTTCGCGTTTCCGAGCTCCGCCACCGAACTTGGGTGGTAGTGCATGACGTCGAGGAACTCCTGCATCGCCTCCCCGAGCTTGTCGACGTCGTAGACGCACGGGTCGTCGATTTCGGTGTACAGGCAGCACAGCGAGAGCAGCATGATGCGTTCGGCGTATTTCCTGGACCTGTAGTACTCAACCGGGTGCAGAAGAATGTATAGGAGTTTCTTCATTTTGTCCTTTTGGTTTGTGTTTGGGAATTGTGGTTGACGAACCTATCCTTGACGAATTCGACATTTCCGTGGTCGTCGACGTCCGTCCGCACGTGGCAGAGGTACGAGAGGAACCGAAGTTTATCTTCTGTTGACCCTTGGTTGTCCTCAAACCACACCGTTACGTCACACTTCGAGTCCCTGTACTTCTTTGCAAATACAAGGTCTCCGAAATCTGGCCATATCAAACACTTCATGCGACTTTCCACCACGGCATTGTCGATGATTCTCAGACACTGCTCGTCATGTTCGACGTCCGGTGTAAACTTCTTCGTCTCGTGGTCGTACACGACCGTCAGGATTTTGTCGAACGCTTTAATTGTCAGTATGGATTTCATTCTGCTCCTTGTTGTTGGGTTTGAGATGTGGCGTATTATACCATAATGAGATGGCTTGTCAAGGGGAATTATGCAAGTTTCGCGATTTTCCGGACCTTGTCCGGAAGCGGATGGCTCATGAGGTCCATCTTCATGACGAGTTCCTGGGCCGTGGATGCGTGTGGTGGATACTGAAAACCACAGGGTGGTTGAATCTTGAAAACTTCAAACTTAGATTCATATCGACTTGCAACAATTCCCCAATGGAACAACCTGCCAGTATCACATTCTCGAAGTGGGAAATCAGATGAATACATTGAAAATGGAGTTAACACCGCAATGTCAAACTTTGATGAATGAGTTCGAGGTTTGTGTGTAAAAATCCAGTCGTCGACTAGAATTCTCGCTTTGTTTCCATTAAGTATCTTACATGTCTCAGCATAGATATATTCTCGAATATCACAAAAACCCGATATGAGAAGCTCAAACGGCGTCACCTCATAGAAACCTCTTGTATGACCATAAAGGGGAAAATCTAAACTCCTGATTATTTCCATGCCGTGTATTATACCAAAAACCACTCCCCCGTCAAGAGGGGAAAACAACTTTTTTCAGCTTTCCACAAAATACCATCCATCACCCGTTAAAACGTTTGCCAGGTGCGTTTCTTACACAAAAAAACTCCGGACTCTTAACGTCCGGAGCTCCGTTTTATTGGATTATTTCTTTTCCCACTGGAGGATTTTGCTCCGCATGTCCTCCATCAGCATGTCCACGCTGCTGTCCGGATGGTTGTCCACTTTCATCTCGTTGAACAGCTGTCCCTCGGCCTTGATTTCCTCGTTCGTGAAGTCCTTTCCGCCCTTCACGTCGATACACCGGAACACGTCAAGCTCCTCTGGGACAGACGGATAGTAGTTCATGTAGTCCATCTGCCCGGGCTTCTTCGTGTTCCGCCTCCTAGCCAAAAACTCGATGATATAGTACATCGGGAACTGGAACTTCTCCTCGAACCTGACGTCCTCGAACGTGCATCTATCCATGTTATAGCACACCCAGAGCGTATTCGCATTGCTGCACCAAGCAATCGTCTTGTCGTAGTGCTTCTTCGCCTCGGGTTCGTCCACCGCGATGTACAGCCTCGGGTTGTACTTCGAATAGACAAGGTTGCACCCATCACATGACGTCTCGAACCACGTTTTCAGCTGAAAAACCGACATCATTTCCTCGATTTTGTCCAAAAAGACGTCCGGGGAGTTGAAAATCTCGACGTTGTCCTCGATGATGTGAACAAAACCAGTCGATTTCTCGTCGAAAAGCTCGTGTGAGACGAAGTTCCTGAGCTTCGACCCGTTGAACCTGAGCTCGTCGGGGTAATATTTCACTAGAATTGTCTTTTCCGGGTCAAAATCCTGGATTTTCCCGGAAAAATCGCCGTTTTCGAGGCTTTTTCTCATGTAGACCAGGATTTTCGACTCCTTCGGGAGCATTTTCAGGATGTTTTTCCCGATTTCCACGTCGTCATGTACGCTTATTACAACAAAACTTCTCATTTCAGCCTTTACTTTAGAATTTCAACGCCATTGTCGCCGATGAATATCGCATTCTCGGCACGTTCCTTCTCCTGTGCGACCTTCTGGTCCCAGTAGAGCTTCATTGAGCACGTCGGGGCCTTCGGCTTAAGCCGGAAAAGGTCCACCCAGATGTTGAGGTTGTCCTCAAGCCAGCCGTTCTTGATGTTGAAGTCGCCGTCACGCGTCGGCGTATTGAACCACTTCCAGTTTTCCTCTATAATCTTCCTATAGACGCCAGCCGACGAGAACTTCAGCTTCATCAGCTTTTCCCTGAGCTCGTTCCCGTCGTCGAAAAGGAACTCTCGCCTCATGACTCCGGAGTACGGGAGGAGATTCGACGCGAAAAGCGGTATGCCGGAGGCACAGCACTCGAGGAACTTGATGTGTGACTTGCAGCGGTTGAACTCCATGTCCTTTATCGGCGCCACCACCACCTGGAGCTGGAGCCGCTCTATCATAGACGGGTAGTTGAGGATGGGGACGCCGCCGTGGTACTCGATTTTCCTCTTGTCAATGAGGTCCTTGAGCTTCGGCGGCGCGTATCCGAAGAACACCCACTGGAAGTCGTCCACGGTTCCGCGGATTACGTCGACTATCTGGTCAAGGTCGTCCGTTATGACCTCGGTGTCCTCGTACCTGACCTCGTTTCCGTCCTGGTCCTTCCACACCTCGGTCTTGTTCGTCTCGTCCTTGACCAGCCTGCACGCCTTTCCGTCCTTCGTCACGCGGACGTTGTCGACGTTGTAGTGCGAGAGGGACGAGACTATGCCTATCCTGGGCTTCGCCTTGAACTTGGAGAACTGCGCGACCTTCTTGTCCGGGTCGTACCTGTCGCCGAACCACCACTTGGGGAGGAGGTTGGGGGCGGCTATTATGTTGGAGAGGGGGACGCCGTACTTCGTATGGTAGTAGTTCTTTATGTACTCCGTTGTGACGACGACGAGGTCAGCCGCGTTCAACATATAACGGATGTTGTCCTGTATCCGGTCGCTCGCGAATGCTTGCCTGCCTCGATTGAAGAGTGGGATGTCGTCGTAGTGCATCGCGTCGTCGATGGCGTAGATGTACCACGCCCGGTTCTGCTCCGTCACCGGGGCGATGAGCTTCTGGACGATGTCCCTCTGCTGGTCGGATATCCAGCGCTGGACCGTAACCGAGGTTATGCCCTGGTAGTACCTCGGGTCGAGGATTGGCGTCTGCGTGTAGGTGCTCTACACACCTAGGTTGGACTGGATGCAGTTGGTCTGCATTATCTGCTGAATGTGCCTCCAGAAGCCCGTTCCGGACACGTCCGAGCAGTATACTATGTTCCTGTATTGCTGGTTCATATAACCTCCACGGGAATTTGTTGGTTTCCGTCAAAATCCCTGAAATATTATACAGAATTCAACTTCGCAGCCACTGAAGATGGCTGCGATTGCAGGTCAGTCTCCTGACCCACTGTTGGCCGGTTGAAGCGGCCTGCCATCCAGGTCGAGCCTGCCGTCAACCGGCAGGCTGAACGAGGTTGGACTATACCGGTTGCAGATGTTTATCGCCGCGTTCCAGTCCGCGTCGAAGACGCGTCCGTCGGCAGCGTAGAACCTGCACCCTTTTCTTGTGCACCCATCAGCCGACTGCGTCCTGCAGTCCTCCCGGCTTGTGTATTCTGGAGAAACTGTTTCCACCCGCTTTCCGCGGAGTGGTGCCTTGTAGGTTAAAATCTGCTTGAGGAGATAGAACGGAAACTGGCCTATGGCCCGGTTGTGCGACTTGCGTTTCTGCCCTTCTGTCGTTCTGGACGTGGACTGCTTTATCTTGGACAGGTCCTCCATCACGACGACGGTCTCCTTCTGCTCAAGAATCCGGTTCGCTAGGTGGTGGCACATGTTCTTCGATATGTTGTGCTCCCTGTGCCGCAGCTTATCGAGCTTCTTCCTCGCGGAGTGCGACTTCTTCTTGTGCATCTGGAGAATCCGCTTGTTGTGCCGTATCCTGCGCCTGGTCCCGAGGTACTTCTTGTCGGAAAATGCCTTTCCGTTCGACATAGTCGCCAGCCGCCTCATCCCCAGGTCCACCCCGACGCACGAGTCTTCGTGCGGGGTCGGGGCGATGTCGAGAAACGGAATGCATGCGTAGAATGCGTCTGTCCTGGGATTGTACGTCAGCTTGGGGTCGCACATCCGGTATTTCTCGGCCAGTTCGTCGAACTTGGGGTATCTGAGGAACCTGACGGTCGACCTCTTCCGGCTGTTTCCGTTTCCAATCTTGAACGACTCACGGGTCAGGTTCGAGAAAAGCCTCTTGTCCAGCTGAAGGGAGAAGCTCTTCATCTCAATCGGCTTTTCTATCTTGTGGTTGTTCGACCTGACCGCTTTGTAGTTTGCGATGACCGAGCGCTCTACGCTTATGCACATCTGCGACGGAAGCGTCTTGAACACACCGCGGAGCTCGCGGTAGAGACGGTTGTGGACTACCTTGATGTTTGACGGGAGTTTTTCCTCAAAAATCACCTTCGACGCATAGTTATAGCACTTTTGGACGGTATAAAGCCTGTCGACCCAGAAATCGTGAAGTTCCTGGTCATCGAACAGAAGTTTTACCTTATATGTCCTCATCACTTCTATTTACTCTGTGTTCATTATAAATGAACTGAGAATGACCAAATTTCAGAAAAAATTTTTGTATAATATATCATCAACAACAAAAAGCCGATTCCTCGCGGCCACTGAAGATGACCGCGTTTCCTCGGCTGGAGATTATATGAAAACTCTTGGTCAACTCACACGGGAAAAAATCATATTCTCGTCGACTCCCCAAGGATAATACGACATTACGCTAACTTGACTCATGGGAGTGTTGTCAAACCACACACTCATTTCAGGATTGCCGCTATTAAATGCATCCTAAAAAATGAGTCTGGGTTTTCCATTCAGTGTTATTGTGCTCAGGTTGGAGCAACCAACAAAAGCGCTAGCCCCGATTTCATCCGTACTCGACGG
>Ga0310786_10012968_pt1 | contig 10293 bp, 10 predicted proteins | sample AusTroGonzalo_MG_FD_203881 | JGI IMG/M metagenome (GOLD analysis project Ga0310786, IMG submission 203881) | Bovine rumen microbial communities from tropical cattle in Woodstock, Queensland, Australia - Gonzalo_03 (v2) (version 2) | ecosystem: Host-associated > Mammals > Digestive system >... | reverse complement strand
AAGTAAAAGCAAGTTGCGAGTGTCTTTTTGTTAAAAATCAATATGTTATCTTTGAGGTTCGCAACCAAAGGTCAACCCCTCCAGACCGGATTAGGAAGTCCGCCCTCTTGGTCATAACTCATTGTAAAAAAATAATTTTTTACAATCTTAAAAAACGGTATCTTTTTCCTGATTTAGTGGTGGTGTGCACGACCATTTACAAAAATGCCACCGATTGTCGGTGGTGTTTTTGTAAATAGATTATACCGCAACAGTTTAAACCAGCAAAACTGCAGAAAATCTGGCTTGACTTTAAAGGTCATTTATGTTTAAATAATGATAGCATTAACAAAGGAAAATAAAATGGCTATATTAACTGCTGCGGAATTAGAAAAAAGACTTGAACAAGGATCGGAAGGAACAGGCACTTGTCGAGCTGTTGACAGAGCCCGTATTATCATTCCTACGGCCTGTGAAGAAGTAATCGGTTTTACCAATCCGGATGATTTGGATGTTCGGTTGCTGGAACGCTGGAAAAATGGAGAGCGTGGTCCAGAGTTTGAAAATCAGCAATTAAAACCGGGTGATTGTTTGGTTATGTATAACAATGGTCGTAATATCAACCAACTTTTAGAGCAATATCCTGATTGGCATACCTCTGTTCAAGGAATTAAAGATATGATTGAGCTGTTGTATAGTTGTGTAGAAGCTGGCGGAAAGAATACTGAACCGGCCATTTGGAACTCTGATTTAAATTGGGCCAAGAAGGTTAATTTAAGAACAACAGACGAAGAAGAAGTCACAGAAAGTATGTGGGCTGAAAAAGCCGGTGTCGCCTTAGAAGTCATTAAATTTCCACCGGAACAAAAATTTGTTCATATTGATCCGGGTGATGTGTTAATTACCGAAGAGACACAACCCAATGGCAAAGTTGTGCAAAGAGAACAAACGGCAGGGGCCATGTCTGCCATTGCTGTTCAACAGCCTGGTGGTACATGGAATATCGTTCAACTCAACGCAAAAGGATATGAGGTCGTCACAGAAAATCATCCGGAAAGAGAAAAAACTGCCCATGCCTCTCATGTGGTGAGTGATTTGCTCGCCAAAGCAATTGCTTTAAACAGAGCCTCGGAACGGGCTCGGAAAGCTTTGAAAAACCCAGAGGCTCTAACCTATAAGGATCTGTTGGATGCGGAAGCAGAACAACGCGCCAATGCCAGTATGGATCTTTTAAAACAAAAATATGACTCTAGAAAACAAAAATAGTTTTCAATTAAACAAAAACCATTGGAGATTTATATATGACCGGCATTGAGTACATCAAAAAATCGGTTTCCGAATTGTTGGGTGATGGCTTCGGCGGACACGATTCTAAACATGTTTTTCGTGTTTATAAAATGGCTATGACGTTTTGTGATGAAATCCCAGAGGCTAATCGAGATCTGGTTGCTGCGGCCGCCTTGCTACACGATTGTGATGATTATAAACTGTTTGGTGAAGAAACGGCACGCTTATTAACAAATTCCCACCGCATATTGGCAGGTTCGGGCTTTGATAATTCCTTTACCGACAAGTGTATCAAAATTATTAAGACGATCGGATACAGCAAACGATTAAGCGGCATTACACCGGACTGCATAGAAGGTAAAATCGTTTCCGATGCGGATATGGCTGATGCCACCGGTATCATCGGCGTTATTCGTTGTATAGAGTACCGTGCCTACCGTTCTAAGGGGGGCGAACCGTTTTTTGATCCTGATTATCTGCCGATAAAGATGGACGCTGCCCAGTATAAACAAATAACATATTGTCCGATTGTAAACCATTTTTTTGATAAATTATTTCTATTGCGTGATATGGCTTTAACAGAACCGGGGCGGCGGTGTATTGGAAAAAGGCATAAAATACTTGTCGCTTTTTTAGAAACCTACTTTGACGAAGTGGATGCACCGCAGGTTTGGAAAGACTTACTGGCGCAATATGCCTGATATGCCGTACTAAGCATTTGACATTCCACTCTAAATAGAGTATCTTGGGCAAAAGGAGAGATATTATGTCATTTTTTGATGCTATAAAAAGTTTAGTCGGTGGGGAACAGCATACACCGGATACCTTTGCCGAAAATTTAGAAAGATTGATTTTACTCGGTGCCGGCATGAAGGCCGAAAAGTTTTTGAAAAAATATCCTAATCCGACCCTTGACGATTTTTTTGAATTTCAAAAAGGATACGAGGAAGAAGCCTGCACCCTTCTCGCAAGAAAAGGCTTTTATAACCTGGAGAAAGCTCTACCCTCTGACGCTTGGGAACAACCGGGGTTTTTGGATCAATTGGCCTCTCATTTAAAACAAGTTGATGAAGATGATGTTCAAGACACCCTTGACTTACTCTATCACTCCCAAGATGTTCATAAAGAATTTTTCCGCGAATTGCATTCGCAAGAACATGCTGCAGATCTTCAACTTCCCGGTATTCAGATAACTTTAATGCGTCATGGCTCTTATGATTCTGAAACCAAACATATTGATGATATCGGCGCACAGGAAATTACAAACAATGCCTTATTATTAAAGGGGGCCAGTTATCCGTTAGGCGTTGGCATTCGTCCGATGGCGGTTGGCTCTTTTCCAACAGGTATCAAACCGGATTTGATTGTCACTTCTCAAATCAATCGTGCTATTGAAAGCGGTCAAATTTTACATGATCAGTTGCAGGAAATGGGTATCTCTACCCGCCTACAAACCGGCGTTGCCTACTTTAACGAGATTGAAAAGTATTTTCACAATGATATTCGGCCCTCAGAAATGCCACCATTACTGCAATCAGAACAAACTCAAAAAGCTCTGGAATTTTTACAGCGATCCGCCCGGGATGGGGCACGTCATATCGTTGTTGTTTCGCATAAACCAAATGTCCATGTATTGGGTTCCGCATTAGCGCAAAGCATTCATCTGGATCCGCCCGGTTCAACAGGTGATATTATTTCCGTTAAAACAGATAAACCCGAAAACCTGGGTCAAATTAGTTTTGGGTACGGCACTGCTTCGGCTCAAGAATACATTTTTGATGATACACCATATCAACGATTAGATCGATTTATGCATCGTCGCCTGATGACCCAACTGTGGCATCCTCTGTCTGCCTCAAAAGCATTAACTAATGCTCTCAAAAATTCACCCGCTTCCAGCAGGCCTTATTCCGGTAACCAGATTTAAAACTACTTTTTTCTTTTACTTTCATCTAAATTATGTTATATTGGCGGCATGGAAGAACAACCAATTTTGTCCGTAACGGAAATTTCTCTCACCCTGAAATCCTGTGTAGAGCAGGTTTTTGGTCACGTCCGTGTTCGGGGTGAAGTTTCGGGTTTAAAAACTGTTGCATCCGGCCATACATATTTTTCTTTAAAGGATAAAGATTCCGTTCTGGCAGCTATTTGTTGGCGGGGAACAAGTGCGACAACCCGCGCGGCCCTGCAGGAAGGATTGGAAGTTATTTGTACCGGTAAATTATCTACTTATCCCGGCAGATCCACTTATCAAATGATTGTTGAATCGGCCGAACCGGCAGGTATCGGTGCTTTGTTAAAACTTCTCAATGAACGCAAAGAACGTCTTGAAAAAGAAGGCCTTTTTGACCCATCTCATAAAAAACAAATCCCTTTTTTACCCAACTCTATCGGCGTAATCACCAGTCCGACAGGGGCCGTTATTCGGGACATTATGCATCGCTTGAATGATCGTTTTCCTCGTCAAGTATATTTATGGCCGGTTCTGGTTCAAGGCGAAGGGGCTTCCGAACAAATTACTGCTGCCATTCGTGGCTTTAATGCTATTCCTGCCCAAGGACTCCAAACGCCAAACGGACTCATTTTCCGCCCGGATGTTTTAATTGTTGCACGCGGGGGCGGTAGCTTGGAAGACTTGTGGTGTTTTAATGAAGAAATTGTCGTCCGTGCCACATATGAATCAGATATTCCTATTATTTCTGCCGTCGGGCACGAAACAGATACGACTTTGATAGATTATGTTTCCGACTTACGTGCCCCGACCCCGACCGGAGCCGCCGAAAAAGCCGTTCCGGTTAAAACACAATTGGTATCCCAATTGCAAACAACAGGGGCACGATTGACAGATTCCCTTTATCGGGTAACAGACACGAAAGCCCTGCAATTAAAAACTCTCAATTTACCGGACCTGTCTGATGTCATCAATAACCTCTTTCAAAAACTGGATGATCGGTTTGAACGCCTTAATTCCTCATTTTGGGCTTATTTAAAGCTAATCAATTCTCGTTTTGATTCAGTATCTAAGTTATTGAAATCATATTCATATCATTCAATTTTAGAGCGTGGTTTTGCCCTTATTTCAGGCGCTTCAGGACAAATTGTCAGCCATCTGACCGATGCCCGACGCGAAAAAAGTCTTCAAATTTCCTTCTCAGATGGTTCAATGACTGTCTATCCCATCCCTACAGGTTCAAAAAAATCATCAAATTTTGTTTCCCCTTCCCTTCAAGGAGATCTTTTTAATGAAAAATAATCACAATGTAATTACATTTTTAAGAAATAATAACAAAGTAATTACACAAAAATACTGTAATTACAAAATAGATACACTATTACATAGTAATTACAATATAATTACACATACTTTATGTAATAACAAAATAATTACAAAAACACTATTATCTTACATTGTAATTACATTTTTTTCTTCTGCCAATGCTTTAACTTTTCATTCGGATTTAATTGACGGTTCTCTTATTCGGGGACAAACAGATCAAAACGAATCTGTTTTTGTAGAAGAATCTTACTTAAATATCGGAAAAAACAGTAATAAACTTTTTAAAATTCCAACCGATTCATCCGGAAAATTTTTTATTGCTGTTCCCCAAGATGCTACAGAACTGACATTAACGGTTAAAAAAGAAAATCATTCAGAACAAAAAACTTTTTCCATAAAACCCCGCTCTTGGGATGAAGAATATGTGACGGGTTTACCCCCGGCCAAGGTTTCGCCGAATACAAAAAATCAAGCTCGTATTACCCAAGAATCTTTACAAATGCGACAGGCAAGACAAACTTCTGTATATCCCGGTTTTCCGAATAAATGGATTTGTCCTGTTCCGGATTATACCCGTATTTCCAGCCATTTTGGCAGTCGTAGAATATTAAATAATGTTAAAAAACAAGGACATAGTGGAACTGATTTAGCGGCACCTGTTGGCACTAAAATTATTGCACCTGCCGATGGAAAAGTTGTTTTTATTCACCCGGATATGTTTCTGACAGGCCAAACCATTTTGATTGATCATGGTATGGGTGTCTTTTCCAGTTATTCCCACCTAAGTTCAATAAAAGTCAAATTAAATCAAATTGTTAAATCTGGTGATTTGATTGGTTTAGTCGGACAAACCGGCCGGGCAACAGGCCCACATCTACATTGGACTATCACTTGGTATGGGGTTCGTGTCAATCCGGAAGATTTTATTGATATTAAATAGTTTTCAGTACTTCTTTTAATCGACTGACTTTCTTATCATATTTTTGATACTTCTTTTTCCAAAAGAATTGGTGTATTTCTTTTCGAAAACAGGACCAAATATAATCTCTCCATAATACAATCTTTGACCATGGCTGGATTAAAAAGACAGATTTTTCCCCTGTTATAAGATAATTATTTGATTTTAAATTATTTTTTATTAAATTATTTAAATAATCACACGCTTCTTGTAGTGCCTCTTTAGGTAAAAACTTTGCGGATGTATTTAGTTCATTTCGAAAAATTCTGAGTAAAAATCTTTTATTTTTATCTAACAAATTGTATTTATTAAAAAAATCAAAAATTCCCAAACTGATAAAAAACCTATCTTTTGGATTTTTGGGTGTTTTATTAAAAACAGCACTCATAATCGAATTTTTTCTTAAAAAATAATGATATAGATTATCTTTTATATAAAAAATAGTTTGTGCAATACTGGCATACATAAACCAGAAAGCATCATCATCATGTTCATTTTTAGGAACAAATCTGATTGCATATTGTTCTATTAAATCTCGGCGCCAAATTTTATTCCATAACACCACACTGGTTTTAAAAATTCGTTTTATAGACAGATTATATTTTCCTTTTTTAGGAATACGAAAATAGTTGCGTTTAGCGCGTGATTCTATTTCATCTGAACCTAAATCTTCTTCATAATCAAAACTGTTTTGACAGCATACAACATCCACTTTTTCCCGTTGAATGGTTTCATACATTTTTTGGCACATATTTGGCTCATACCAATCATCCGAATCGCAAAACATAACATATGTACCCGTTGCCTGATCCAACCCCATATTTCTGGCCCCACCGGGACCAAATCCGTCTCCTTTATGGTGTAAAATATGAATTCGTTGATCTTGATAGGATTCCATAATTTTAACCGAATCATCTGTTGATCCGTCATCAATCACAAGTATTTCAATATCCTGAAAAGTTTGATTGATTAAACTATCCAAACACCTGGGTAGATATTTAGCCGTATTATAGTTCGGAACAATTATTGATATTTCAGGCATTTATAAGATTCTCCACACAGGACCCGTCGGGGTATCTTTTACTTCAATTCCCTGCCCTAACAGTTGTTTTTTAAGTTCATCAGCCGTTGCCCAATCTTTTGCAAGTCGTGCTTGTTGCCGGCGCTCAATTAAAGCTTCTTGTTCAGGGGTTAAAGATTGTTGCTTAACCGTAGGAAATACAGCTAAAACAGAATCAAATTTTTCCATTGTTTTTAAGATGATATTTGCATTTTCAGGACTCAATTTTTCAAAGTTTTTATTCACTAATGTCATGAAATCAAACATAGCCGCCAAAGCCACAGATGTATTTAAATCGTCATCCATTCCTTTTTCAAAATCGGCTTTTACTTTTTCAACAGCTGCGTCTGTTTCTGGCCACCCTGCCCCTTTAACTTCAGTCTTTAAGCGGGTCATAAAGTTCCCAAATTTATCTACGACACTCTGGTTACCGGATAAAGCGCTTTCCTGAAAATCCATTTTTTGCCGATAATGAGCTTTAATAAACTCATATCTGATAGCTTCTGCCGAATACCCTTTTGCCAATAACTCATTCAAAGTAAAGCAATTTCCAAGAGATTTTGACATTTTCTGTCCATTGACTGTAATATGCTCATTATGCATCCAATAATTTACATATTTAGTACCATAAGCGCACTCTGATTGGGCTATCTCATTGGTATGATGCGGGAAAACCAAATCTACACCCCCTGTATGGATATCAAACGGTTGACCTAAGTATTTTCTTGACATAGCAGAGCATTCAATATGCCACCCCGGCCGTCCTTTTCCCCAAGGCGTTTCCCAAAAATTATCACCGTCTTGTTCATCCCAACCTTTCCAAAGGGCAAAATCCTGTGCATTTTCTTTTTCATATTCATCAGCAGACAAACGTCCGTCCGCATTAAATCGCAAGCTGGACATATCTATTCCGGCCATTTGCCCATAATTCGGATCCTTATTGATTTTAAAATAAACATCTCCTTTTTCCGTTTTATAAGCGTATCCTTTATCCAACAAATTTTGAATTAATTCAATCATAGCCGGCACTTCTTCGGTTGCCCGAGGCACAATATCCGGCTTTTGAATATGAAGTGTTTGACAATCCTTCATAAACTCAGCCCCGTAGAAATCTGTGAATTCACGCAGTTTTTTACCGGCTTTTTGCGAATCCCGAATGGTTTTATCATCAATATCCGTTAAATTCATACAGAACGTGACTTTATAGCCTTTATATCTTAAGTATCTGTTTAATAAGTCATAAAAAACAAAAGCCCGCATATTGCCAATATGGGCATAATTATAAATCGTTGGCCCACAGCCGTAAAAACGTACCTCACCCTCGTGAACCGGTTTAAACTCTTCTTTTCTGTGATTGGCTGTATTATAGATAGTCAGCATCTGTCTTCTCCTTTTTTGTAAAAAAAGGATACCATATTTTTCTAAGTTTTTCAAGGAATTTTTATCAGAAAAAAGTATCCACTGTTTTCCCTTCCAATTTTATTATAAAAATAAATTAGTATTAGTAGAGGGTGTGAATAATGTGTAAAACTTTTTTATTTTTCTGTTGACAGCACCTATTCAGATAACCCGAATCGTTTAAAATGCGAATTTTTATTTTTTATCAAGGTCTATAATTCTATCTGTCATACCTGTGTGTTTAGACGTGAACAGTTTTGAATAAAAAATGAAGAAAAGGCTCACAATAAAAAATTATCCCCATCATTCACAATTTTATTGCAAAAAAAATGAGGTAGGTATATAATCCCTTTATGCGAGAAATTGTTTTAGATACAGAAACAACAGGGTTAGATCCGGACCAAGGTCATAAAATTGTTGAGATTGGGTGTGTGGAACTGGAAAACCATATGCCGACCGGTCGGACTTTTCAAGAATATCTGAACCCGGAACGGGAAATGGATGCTGAGGTTATTGCCGTCCACGGTATTACTAATGAATTTGTAAAAGATAAACCTAAATTTAAAGAAGTTGCTGAAAAATTTATAAAATTTATTGGAAAAGATTCAAAACTTGTTATCCATAATGCTGCATTTGATATGAAGTTTTTAAATGCTGAATTGTCGGCAGCAGGCTTTGAAAAATTATCCTATGATCGGGTGATTGATACATTAATTATAGCCCGTCAAAAATTCCCAGGCAGCCGTGTTAATTTAAATGAATTGTGTAAGCGGTTTAATGTAGATGCATCTGCGCGGACCGTTCATGGGGCTTTGCTAGATAGTGAATTGTTGGCAGAAGTATATTTAGAATTGATTGGCGGGCGCGAACCCGGATTGGTTTTTCACGCCAGGCAGGCTGCTACACAGATAAACACACAGGTTCAAAAATCAGAACCGCATGTTTATCATGAACCTCGTTCTTTTCCGGCTAGTGAAGCAGAATTGGCAGCCCATAAAGAGTTTATGAAAAAAATAGCAGATAATTTTTGGGAGAATGAATGAAAAAATTCTTATTTCTATTATTATTTTCTTTTCCTGCCTATGCACAAATGACTGATTTAATGGGTTCTTTAAGTATACAAGGCGCTTTAACAGCCGGTGACTCACAAATGGTTGCACAGGGCATGTCACGTGTTAAACAAACCCGAATTTTACAAGATTTACAACAAACAGCAATGGAGATTAAAACACAATATTTTGGAAATTATACATCTGTTCGTAAGGATTCCTTATTTGGAAATCCTTTTCAAGGGGTAAATTGGACGGTTGGATCAGATCAATTAAATTTATTTTATATTCAATTAAATCAAATAGATAAAAATACATGTAGTTTTCTTTTATCCTCTGGTATGCCAACTGTCAGAGTTGATTTAAACGGTCAATCCGGAGATAAAAATTGTATCAATTCAAATCAGATAAAATTTGTTTTTGATTGATATTATTTCATGTGAAACAAAAAAAATTAAAAAATATATTGCATTTTTAAAAATAATTTGTTAAATATGTTTCATATGAAACGTATTAATGAAATTTTGATGGCGTCTGAAAAAGATATATATATGTATATCGATATTTTAAAACAGTGGCAAAAAGCTGTTAATTTAATATCTAAAACAACGCTAGATGAGATTTGGACGCGGCACATTATGGATTCAGCACAGATTTATCCCTTGCTCCCAAAAACGGCTGAAACACTGGTAGATTTGGGTAGTGGTGCCGGTTTTCCCGCTTTGGTTTTGGCTATTTTGAACAAGAATCAAAAGGGAAATTTAAAACAAATTACCCTAATAGAAAGTGATACAAAAAAATGTTTGTTTTTAAAAGAAGTGGCACGTCAACTTTCTCTGCCAGTTCAAATTTTAAACCAACGGATAGAAAAGGTTCAAAATTTATCGGCGGATGTCGTAACGGCTCGGGCATTGGCTTCTTTAAATGAATTATTAATTCTGGGAAAGAATATCATTACCCGTGATACAACCTGCCTCTTTTTAAAGGGACAAACGGTTCAGGAAGAAATAAAAAACATCACTTTTCCCTGCCAGATTGAAAAAATAAAAAGTATAACAAATTCAAATAGTTTTATTATTAAAATGACGGAGGTTTCTTATGACTAGAATATTTTCCTTATCCAATCAAAAAGGCGGTGTCGGTAAAACAACCACAACGGTTAATGTGGCGACCGCTTTGGCAGCATTACGCAAGAAAGTATTGATTGTTGATTTGGATCCACAAGGAAATGCAACAGTCAGCTTGGGTGTTCAAAGGCGTCAGGGCGGTCAAAATTCTTATACTG
>Ga0310786_10012967_pt1 | contig 10294 bp, 7 predicted proteins | sample AusTroGonzalo_MG_FD_203881 | JGI IMG/M metagenome (GOLD analysis project Ga0310786, IMG submission 203881) | Bovine rumen microbial communities from tropical cattle in Woodstock, Queensland, Australia - Gonzalo_03 (v2) (version 2) | ecosystem: Host-associated > Mammals > Digestive system >... | reverse complement strand
TTATATGCACTGCCGCATCATGGGCGAGGGCGTGTATCGCGTTCCGTCGGACGAGGCCTTCGGCCAACTGCTGCATGCGCTCACTTCGAAGCTGGGGCCGCGCATGCTCTACGTGGAGCTGAGCCACCTGAGCCATAAGATGTTCGGATACAGCTATCTGCGCGACAATCGCTACTTCCCCGTGCGGTGGATGAGCATCCACAACAGCCTGCACTCGCGCACGCCGGAGGAACGCATCGGCTTCTCGCTGCAGAAGCGCATCGACCTGGCCTATGAGCGCGGCGTCGTCACCGACGAGGTGAACAGCGAGGACGACTTCAAGGAGTTCATCAAGCTGCTGCGCCATCACAACTGGCTGAAGCCGAAGCGCTATATCCCCGCCGACGAGTTCTTCCGACAGCTGCACGAACAGCCCGAGAACAGCCGGTTGTTCGTCACCCGCTACAAGGGGCGCATCGTGGGTTGCTCGGCCGTCATCTACAGCAACCACCAGGCCTATCTTTGGTACGCCGCCTATCGCCGCAAGACCTACGTCATAGTGCATCCGCGCGAGCTCACCATCTGGCACGCCATCAAAGACGCCCATAGCCGCGGCTATGAGCACATCTTCTTCATGGACGTGGGACTGCCCTTCCGCAAGAACAAATTCCGCGACTTCATCCTGCGCTTCGGCGGCAAGCCCGTCAGCACCTACCGCTGGTTCCGCTGCTCCATTAAATGGGTGAACTCGCTGCTCTCCTGGATTTACCGCGACTGATATATAATAAATCGGCGCTTTCAACGTTATTTCTTTTGATGAGACAGAGAAATGCGCGATATATCGTCATGCTCGTCATGCTCTTGGCGGGGCTTACGGCCATGGGGCAGACCTTCACGCTGAAAGGATTGGTGACCGACGACGAGGGCAACGCCCTGGAGCTGGCCACCGTGAGCTGCGTGGAGCAGGGCAAGATGACGATGACCAATCTGAGAGGCGAATACAGCATGCAGCTGCACTCGGCCGACTCGGTGGTGGTGCGCTTCTCGATGGTGGGCTATCGGCAGCGCACCCGCACGCTCTACAAGCCTCAGGGCACGCAGACGCTGCGCATCCTGCTGAGGGCCGACCAGGAGATAGGCGAGGTGGTGGTCACCGAGAAGAAGCGTCAGACCGACCAAATGGTACAACTCGACCTGACCGACCTGAGGGCACACGCCGTCTCGACCACGGGCAACGCCATCGAAGAGCTCATCCAGCAGCAGGCCGGCGTCTCGACGCACAACGAGCTGAGCAGCCAGTATAACGTGCGCGGCGGATCGTTCGACGAGAACTCTGTATATATAAATAATGTAGAGGTGTATCGCCCCCTGCTCATCCGCAGCGGCCAGCAGGAAGGCCTCAGCATCATCAACCCCGACATGGTGGAGCGCGTGGGATTCAGCACGGGCGGCTTCTCGGCGAAATACGGCGACAAGATGTCCAGCGCGCTCGACATCACTTACCGTCGGCCCGAGCAAATGGAGGCCTCGGCTATGGGCAGTCTCTTAGGCGGCTCAGCCTACGTAGGCTACGGGACACGAGGTAATTCAAAATCTCAAACCTTCTCCATGAGCCACGGCCTGCGCTACAAGACCAACCGCTACCTCCTCGGCTCGCTGGAAACCAGCGGCGAATACCGCCCGAACCAATTAGACTACCAGACCTACATCACTTACTCGCCCAACCGCCGCTGGACGTTCGACTTCCTCGGGAACATCTCGGAAAACCATTATAACTTCAAGCCGAAAGACCGCGAGACCTCCTTCGGAACGATGGAGGACGTGAAGTCGTTCAAGGTCTATTTCGACGGTCAGGAGAAAGACATCTTCCGCACCCTTTTCGGTACGGCCTCGCTGACCCGCCATATAGGCGACTCGACTAGCGTGAAGCTGCTGTGGAGCGCTTTCCATACGAAGGAACAGGAGCGCTACGACATTCAGGGACAGTATTGGCTCAGCGACACACAGAGTGCCGAGCAGTTGGGCGTGGGCACCTACGCCGAGCACGCACGCAACTATCTGACGGCCAACGTGCAGAGCCTGAAACTGATACTGAGCCGACGGCTGCGCCAGCACGACATAGAGGCGGGCTTGACCTACAAGTGGGAGCACATCGAGGAGCAGAGCCGCGAATACGAAATGCGCGACAGTAGCGGCTACAGCGTGCCCCACACTGCCAACAGGCTCGACCTCATCTATACCCTCAGTTCGCGTCAGGACATGTCATCGCGCCGCGTGGAGGGATACGTACAGGATGTATTCAAATGGAGCACAGCCCCCTCGCCCGATGAGAATTCCACAGAGGACATTCGGGGGACTTATTTCACCCTAACCTATGGCGTGCGCTTCGCCCACTGGAACTTCAACCGCGAAACGCTGCTGTCGCCTCGCGTCTCGCTGGCCATTGTACCAGCCAGCAATCCGGACATCACCTATCGCATAGCTACAGGTCTCTACTATCAGGCGCCGTTCTATAAGGAACTGCGCGACACCACCCTGACAGCCGGCGGTGTGACAGCCGTCACACTGAACCATAACATCAAGAGTCAGCGTTCAATACAACTGCTGGCCGCTATGGACTATCGCTTCAAAATGAAGGAGCGCAACTATAAGTTCACCGCCGAGGCCTACTACAAGGCGTTGGCAAACCTTATCCCTTACAACGTGCAAAACGTGAAGGTGACCTACTACGGCGAGAACCTGTGTAGCGGCTATGCCCTCGGACTAGATATGAAACTCTACGGCGAGTTTGTGCCTGGCACCGATTCGTGGATCAGCTTCTCGCTGATGCGCACGCAGCAACACTTCACTCAACACTCAGCACTCAACACTCAACACTTCCCCCTGCCTACGGACCAACGCTATGCCCTGAACCTACACTTCACAGACTATTTCCCTGGTACCGACCGCTGGAAGATGACACTACAGCTGGCTTATGCCGACGGCCTACCCTTCGGAGCTCCCCACCGCGGTATCGAGGCACAGACCTTCCGTGCCCCTGCCTACAGGCGCGCTGATATCGGCATGAGCTATCTGGCCTATGGTCACTCACCAATCGTCAATCGCCACTCACCCCTGAAGAAAATCTGGTTAGGCATCGACTGTCTGAACCTCTTTGGCATCAGTAATGTGAACAGCTATTACTGGGTGACCGACGTCACAAATCGCCAATGGGCTGTACCCAACTACCTGACAGGACGCCAGCTGAACGGCAAGGTCATCGTGGAGTTCTGATTTTATTGGTAAAAAAACACTAATTTATTATTCCATATCGGAAAAAAGTAGTACCTTTGCACCCCAAAATAGAATAAAGGTATTACACAATGTTTAAAAATTTCCAAGGCTTCCATCTGATTGAAGCCTATCACAAAGCACATCAAGCCCAGAAAGACCGTCCTGCACGGACGCAGAAGAAATCTATTACTGCCGTCATCGTGCTCCTTATCACACTGCTCGTATGGAACCTGCCCACAGAGTCATTTGGCATCAAGGGACTGACCGTTGTACACCAGCGCATCATCGCCATCTTCGTATTTGCTACTCTGTCATGGATTACTGAGATGGTGTCGAGCTGGGCCACTTCAGTGACTATCATCGTTTCTATGCTGTTGTTCTGCAGTGATTCTGGCATAGTATGGATGTGCGACCCTGAGCAGGTAGGACCTCTACTCTCACACAAAGGCGTCATGGCAACTTTTGCCGACCCTGTCATCATGCTGTTTATCGGCGGCTTTATCCTAGCCATTGCTGCAACAAAAACTGGTTTGGACTCGCAGTTAGCAAAAGTACTGCTGAAGCCTTTCGGCAAGAAAAGCGAGAACGTACTGTTAGGCTTCCTGCTTATTACCGGCCTGTTCTCGATGTTCGTATCGAACACCGCTACCGCGGCTATGATGCTGACTTTCCTCACTCCTGTATTCAAGCAGCTACCTCCTGAGGGCAAAGGACGCATCGCGCTGGCACTCTCCATTCCCTTAGCAGCCAATCTGGGCGGCATGGGAACACCCATCGGAACCCCGCCAAACACCATCGCTCTGAAATATCTGAATGATCCCGAGGGTCTGAACATGGGCATGGGATTCGGTCAGTGGATGATGTTCATGCTGCCGTTAGTCATTATATTACTATTCATCGGCTGGATGCTACTGAAAAAGCTGTTCCCCTTCTCACAGAAGACCATTGAACTGAACATTGAAAGCACGATGAAGAAAGATCGCAAGACACGAATCGTCATCATAACCTTCTGCGTCACCGTTTTATTATGGCTGCTCGACTCCGTAACAGGCATTAACTCCTACACCGTTGCAATGATTCCCTTCATGGTATTCGCTTTGACAGGTGTCATCGGACGACAGGATTTGGAGGAAATAAACTGGAGCGTTATTTGGATGGTTGCTGGTGGCTTTGCACTGGGCTATGGTCTGAACTCATCGGGACTGGCAACGCTCATCGTGGAAGCTATCCCCTTCGGCGGCTTCTCTCCCCTGTTTATCCTCATCTTGTCTGGTCTCATCTGCTACGGATTGTCGAACTTCATATCCAACTCCGCTACTGCAGCCTTACTGATGCCTATTCTCGCTGTGGTGTGTACAGCCATGGGCGACAAGCTCGATGCCATTGGAGGTACATCGACTGTGCTTATCGGTGTAGCTATAGCTTCAAGCTCAGCCATGGTACTCCCAATCTCTACCCCCCCGAATGCACTTGCCTACGCTACCAATATGGTGAAACAAAACGATATGGCTAAGATTGGACTGATAACAGGTATTATCTCCATGGTGCTGGGATACGGTTTACTATTCTTCATGGGACAGTTGCACGTCATTTAATCAGATTGACATTCTGATTTTCCTCTTACCCCCTGACTATCATACGCCAGGGGGCTTTTTTATTAATATTCTTCCTTTTTCACAAAGCTAAATCATAAATAATGTTAAGTAATCACATTTTCCACCTACCACTCGCATGTATATTCGATTATTATGCTATCTTTGCACCAGAAATTAACTACCGACAACCGAATATAATAACAAATTTATGAAGAAAACCATATTTATTGCGATTTCTGTATTGGCTGTATTGTCCAGTTGCACTAAGCAAATGGAGCTCTACAATAGTGAAGCCGTAGCTAAGAACAATGCCGAATCCATCTTCGGTACTATTGATCCCCGTCAAGATTGGAACATGACGGTGAAAGGCACCGTTACAGTGACGGCTAATGCTGATCTTGATGATATTGCGAAAGTACAAATCCTGACAGCATCGCCATTCCTCAACGATGAAGCCAAGGTACTGGCTGAGGCAAATGTCAAGAAGGGCGGAACTGTGACTCTCAACTATGATGCTCCAAACACGTACGACAAGTTAGTGGCCGCCTGCGTAAGTAGCAATGGTGTCTATTACATTCAAGTGTTCAAAGTTGGGCAAAGCAAGGTCAGCTTTATTAATGCTGCCAAATCGCGCACTACAAGGGCTTTGGCTAGCGAGGCCCCTACATTCACCTCTATTACACTGGCAGCTCCCCACAAGACATTCAATGCCATGCGTGCTGAAGCCGGTGAGACATGCGTCATTGATGGTATTACCTACACCGAATGGAGTGATGGCACTTGGGCCGGCGAACAGGTATGGCAGCCTGCCGACGGCAACACCTTCGACGCCGGATGGAAGATGGACACCGAGAAGAATCGAGGCATCATCTTCCGCGACATCGAGGGCTTCGAAGAGGGTGAGCTGGAGAACATAAAGGCCATCACCGAAGCTTTCCTCTACAAGTATTCCAAAGACCAGTATTCCGTCAACGGCAAGAGGAACAACATCAGGCTGATTCGCGAGAGTGCCAACTTCACCACCAACAACAACTACCTGATTACCGACGGCGTGAATCCCGTGACGCTGATTCCCATTCAGGTCTACACTACGGAGTTCAAGAAGGACCACATCTATTATTATTACTTCAAGCCTGAGGACATTCCTGCAAACATGACTGAGGTGAACTACATCAAGCAACTGCCGAAATACAAGGCCATTCAGGTGGAGCGCACCACTACCACTGTTGCCAGCAATGCCGGTGAGTTCTTCCGCAACAAGGAATTCCTACTGCCCTTCTACGGCGACGGCACGCCCACCGAGGGTGTGAACACGGCCAGCGCCATCTTCCCCAAGGGATACAAGGTGGGCTTCATGAATATGAAGCACGCTGAGAACGACTGGACAATCGCTACGAACTTGAATGGCTGCACATACGGTGATGGACGCCTGAACTACGCTGTCAACCACATCAAGGGCCATTACCTTACGGCTATGGACAAGAGCATAGGCGGCTCAACCTTGGAGGGTATGCAGTTTGAAGATCCACGCATCGCTATCTTCAGCGCCAACGGCAAGACATACATGTGCTTCGAGGAAGGATGCGATTGTAACTTCTGTGACATGATTATCGAAGTTGGAAGCGGTACTAAGATTGTCAACGAACGGCCCTTTGTGGTAGGACAAGACTATACTATGTGCTTCGAGGATCGTCCTGGCACAGCCGACTACGACATGAACGACGTGGTGATTCAGGGACAATATATGGATGCCACCCACGTACAAATCAGCATCATTGCCTGCGGTGCCTACGATAGACTCTTCCTTTGCGGCGTCAATGGCAACATCATCAAGGATGACAAGGAAGTTCATTCACTCTTTGGGTTCTCCACTACTGAGCAGTTCATTAACACGACCTCATTAGACAAATCCCCCATTGTGGATGTTATCACTAAGACTGAAACAGAGACTGTTAAAGATGTCCTGAAACGTATCTATGTATATAATGCTTCAACAGACAAAAAAATTGAGTACACTGAGGAAGCCGGTAAGACGCCAAGTGTCATTATCATTCCAATAGACTTCCCCTACCCCGTGGAGAAGCAGCGAATTAACAATGCCTACGAGAAATTCGGTGATTGGGCAGGAAACAAGGACAGCGAAATAGATTGGTATAATAAACCTACTGAAGGAAAGGTTTTCATCAGGCAATAGGAGGAGAAATGGCAACCTGCCATAGCAATACATCACAAAAGGGAAAAGAATGTTGCACGCTCATGCATGCAACATTCTCTTTTTATAAATAATTAAGGTAAAAAAGAACGTAAATTCATATATCTTTTGTAACTTTGCAGCAGTTTTTAAGCTTAAACATCAAACATTATGAAGATTTCGCACATTGAGCATCTGGGCATTGCTGTCCAGAGCATTGAGGAGAGCCTGCCGTATTTCACAGAAGTGCTTGGCTTAGAGTGTTATGCAACAGAAGTAGTAGAGGATCAGAAGGTGAAGACTGCCTTCCTGCGCTGCGGCGAGGTGAAGCTGGAGCTGCTGGAGCCCACAAGCCCCGAGAGCACCATCCAGAAGTGGCTCGACAAGGGCAACAAGGGCGTGCACCACGTGGCATTCTGCGTAGAAGACGGCGTGGCCAACGCACTCGCTGAGGTCAGTGAGAAGGGCGTCCGCCTCATCGACCAGGCTCCGCGCAAAGGTGCTGAGGGTCTGAACATTGCCTTCCTGCACCCGAAATCGACCTGCGGCATCCTGACCGAGCTCTGCGAACACCCAGAGTGATTTGACAATTGGACCATTTCACCATTTGACAATTGCTATCTCAACAAGACTGGAGAGGAGCTGAAAAAATTATCTCAATAGTAATAGTGAAATTGTAAAATAGTAACATAGTAAAATGAGTACACAGTTAGAGAAAATCAAGAAACTGATTGAGAACCGCGAGAAGGCCCGCCTCGGCGGTGGCGAGAAAGCCATACAGAAACAGCATGAACGCGGCAAATACACGGCTCGCGAGCGCATCGACATGCTGCTCGACGAGGGCTCGTTCGAGGAGTACGACATGTTCAAGGAGCACCGCTGCCACAACTTCGGCATGGAGAAGAAGCAGTTCCCTGGCGACGGCGTGGTGGCTGGTTCAGGCACCATCGACGGCCGTCTGGTCTTCGTTTTCGCCCAGGATTTCACCGTGCATGCAGGCTCGCTCTCTGAAACGATGAGCCAGAAGATCTGCAAGGTCATGGACATGGCCATGAAGATGGGCGCTCCTGTCATCGGCATCAACGACTCGGGCGGCGCACGTATTCAGGAGGGCATCAACGCCCTGGCCGGCTACGCTGAGATTTTCGAGCGCAACATCCTCGCCTCGGGTGTCATCCCGCAGATAAGCGGCATCTTCGGCCCCTGCGCAGGCGGCGCTGTCTATAGCCCTGCACTGACCGACTTCACGCTGATGATGGAGAACACCAGCTATATGTTCCTCACTGGCCCGAAGGTGGTGAAGACCGTGACGGGCGAGGACATCGACCAGGAGCATCTGGGCGGCGCCAGCGTGCATGCCACGAAGAGCGGTGTGACCCATTTCACGGCCAAGACCGAGGAAGAGGGCATACAGATGCTGAAGACCCTGCTCTCGTATATCCCCTCGAACAATATGGAGGTGGCACCGCGCAAGAAGTGCGACGACCCCATCAACCGCATGGAGGATGCTCTGAACGAGATCATTCCCGAGAACCCCAACGAGGCCTACGATATGTACAAGGTCATTGGCTCGGTGGTCGATAATGGCGAGTTCTTCGAGGTGCAGCCTAAGTTCGCCAAGAATATCATCGTGGGCTTTGCCCACTTCAACGGCCAGAGCGTGGGCATCGTGGCCAACCAGCCGAGCTGCTACGCCGGCGTGCTCGACGTGAATGCCTCGCGCAAGGGAGCCCGCTTCGTGCGCTTCTGCGACGCCTTCAACATCCCCATCGTGTCGCTCGTCGATGTGCCCGGATTCCTGCCTGGCACTGGTCAGGAGTACAACGCTGTCATCCTGCACGGCGCCCAGCTGCTCTACGCTTTCGGCGAGGCCACCGTGCCCAAGATCACCGTCACCCTGCGCAAGTCGTATGGCGGAAGCCACATCGTGATGGGCTGCAAGCAGCTACGCACCGACCTGAACTACGCATGGCCCTCGGCCGAGATTGCCGTGATGGGCGCCTCGGGTGCCGCCGCCGTGCTCTATGCCAAGGAAGCCAAGGCCAAGAAGGAGGCCGGCGAGGACGTGAAGGCCTTCATCGCCGAGAAGGAGGACGAGTACAACGAGCTCTTCGCCAACCCCTATCAGGCTGCGAAGTACGGCTACATCGACGATGTCATCGAGCCGCGCAACACCCGCTTCCGCATCTGCCGCGGACTGGCCCAGCTCGCCACCAAGCGCGACGCCCTGCCCGCCAAGAAACATGGTAACATCCCAATGTAACAGACTATGAAAACAAACGAAGTTTACGCTGCCATCGCCCTTGCCCTGCACGAGCATCTCGGCAATAACGTTCACGACGTGGAGCCCGGTTTCATCACCATCAAGGAGCACCCCACACAGTGGAACGGCTATGCCCAGACCATGACAGCACACCCTTAAATCAAAAGGAAGATGAAAGAGTACAAATATACCATCAATGGCACGAAGTACGAGGTGGCCGTAGGCGACATCGAGGAGAACATCGTGACCGTGACCGTCAACGGTGAAGAATACAAGGTGGAGATGGAGCTGCCCGCCGAGCCTGAGAAGAAGAAGCCCGTGCTGGGCAAGCCTGCCGAGGCCGATGCCGCAAGCGACGCTACCGCCGTAGCCGACAAGGCTGCCGTGAACAAGAACAATGCCATCAAGGCCCCGCTGCCCGGCGTCATCACCGACATCAAGGTGCAGGTGGGCGACGAGGTGCAGGCCGGCGACACCGTCATCGTGCTCGAGGCCATGAAGATGGCCAACGCGCTGCAGGCCGAGAAGGCCGGACGCGTGACCGCCATCTGCGTGAAAGTGGGCGAGAGCGTCATGGAAGACGATGCCCTCGTTGTCATCGAGTAAGGCCCTGCCTATCTTACTAATCATGCCCCCGGGACTGCATCAGTCTCGGGGGTATTTCTTTTGCCCAAATCTGGTCATCATCATGAACGGATTGAATCATGATACATGAACGGAGTGATTCATGATACATGATTGGAGTGAATCATGATACATGAATGGATTGAATCATGATACATGAACGGATTGATTCATGATACATGAACGGAGTGAATCATGATACATGAACGGAGTGAATCATGATACATGAACGGAGTGAATCATGCGCATGAATGGAATGAATCATGCGCATGAATGGAATGTCATGCGCATGAATGGAATGAATCATGCGCATGAATGGAATGAATCATGCGCATGAATGGAATGAATCATGCGCATGAATGGAATGAA
>Ga0310786_10012965_pt1 | contig 10295 bp, 8 predicted proteins | sample AusTroGonzalo_MG_FD_203881 | JGI IMG/M metagenome (GOLD analysis project Ga0310786, IMG submission 203881) | Bovine rumen microbial communities from tropical cattle in Woodstock, Queensland, Australia - Gonzalo_03 (v2) (version 2) | ecosystem: Host-associated > Mammals > Digestive system >... | reverse complement strand
CCGTTCTTCTAAATAAAAATGCTTTTTCGCCCTTTATGTAACGTACAGACTTGTCTGAGGCACACAGAATAATCCACTTATTGCTGCTCGGTTCCCCGCCTGACAAGGTTCGTAGCATCCCGTCGCACAGGGCCCATACGCTACACAAAAGGCGCAAAAGCACTCTTCACGAGAAATCATTATACTATATAATAATTTTAAAATCAAGATGTTTTTTAATATTGCAAAGAACACAGGTGACGACGACCAACGGTTCCCAAAATTTTTTGTCCCCATGTGTTCTTGGGAGCGCATACTAACGGGACGTCGAGGGCGCCGTCCCCCACAAAAAAATCCCCGACAAATCGGGGATTTTCAAATTACTTTCTCTCAATATTTCTTGATTCCTTGAGGAATTGATCGCTTGCCGGGAAATGGTTGGTATAGATAATATCAAGGGAGGCATTCTTATCCTTGATAACAGCAACATTAGCATGCTGAACATCAATATGAACATCCATTTCAAAATCAGCAGCGGTGATTTCCTTTGTTTTGGTGTTAACGGTAATTGTACCTGAACCGCCTGAATATCTAACAACAAAGTTTTCGTCAATAGTTCCCTGTGAGAACGAAAGAACGCTTATCTGGTTAACTGTTCCCGAAATATCGCCGAGAACGTTGAAGAAACGTCCCTGAGCATCCTCATCGGGCATTGAAAGATAAACCGCCTTGGGCTGAATTGTGATATTGATTGTTCCGTCGCCGTTATCAACAACGTTGCATGCAAGAACATCATCAACTGTTAAATGGCTTTCCTGCTGAGGAATCTGGCTGCCGTTCGGACCGTCGTCACGGTTATCATACTGAGGATCTCTGTTTGCTGCGGGCGGAAGTCCCTTGGGTGCGCCCTTGAAGATACCGCTTAAGATACCGGGAACAAGCTTGTTGATGGTTGCATTTTCCTTGCCCTCAACAAGAAGATTCTGAATCTCAAGATTCTCATCACCGAGAAGCTTATAATAGGTCTTTGCTTCGCCGTTTTCGGTATATGCGGCAGTTAATGTCTTGTTATAGTTGAAGCATTCAACATAGTAGCTTACAACATCGTCAACGCTCTTGAATTCAACACCGCCGTAGGTTCCGGCTTTGAATTCATCAATCTTAACCTCGTCAACAAATTCTTCCTGCGCATCCTGGGATACGGGAACCTTTGCTGCAGAAAGAGCAACAACAAGAATAGTTGCAACCAAAAGAAGAATGAAGATTATGAACAGAGCCTTATTGAATTTATCAAGCCCTGTACCCTTAGCTTTAACTTTACCTTTAGACATAATTTTACTCCTTAAAATTATATTACTAACTAATCATACAATAAAAATTGCGCAAATTCAATATTTTAATAAAAAATTAACAAAATATATGATATAATACAGTAAAAACATATGAAAGAAGCAGAAAAATGGAGATAAAACCCGTTGCAAAAATACATAACGATTTTACGGATAAATTTGCAATCCCGCGCCAGAGCGGACTTTCGGATATCGTTTCAACAGTTGTTTTTGAAAAGGAATTTGCAGACGAAAACGCAACAAGAAGGCTCGATGAATTCAGCCATATCTGGCTTATATGGGGCTTTTCTGAAAACATACGGGACGAGCATTCGCTTACCGTTCGCCCGCCCATTCTCGGCGGAAATGAAAGAGTCGGAGTTTTTGCAAGCCGTTCGCCGTTTCGCCCGAATAACCTCGGGCTTTCGTGCGTTAAGCTTGAAAGAATTGAAAATGGAAAGCTGATTGTTTCGGGTGCGGATTTGATGAACGGCACTCCTATATACGATATTAAACCGTATATACCCTACAGCGACTGTAAAACGGATGCAAAGGGCGGCTTTACCGAAAGCAGAAAGTTTAATACGCTTGAGGTTGAGCTTGATGAAAGTCTTACAAAGCGCTTGAACAATGAACAGATTAAAACGCTTTTGCAGATTCTGAAAAACGACCCCCGTCCCGCTTATCAGGAGGATGAGAACAGGGTTTACGGGTTTAAGTTTGCAGAATATGAGGTTAAATTCACTGTAAAGGAAAACCACTTGACAGTTTTGAGTATTGAATAATATGCACCGGACGGAGTACACACGGGGACATAGCGCCTGCTTAGGAATGTCCCCGTGTGTACTTGGAAACAGTATTATAAAATGAATGATAATGAATTACTGAAAAAGAGGCTTTCGGAGCTTTCGCAGAGGGCTTATGAAAGAGGGTTTAACACCTACTCTGAATTTTTGAATATGGATGAAATAAGCACGGCGCTCGGATTGGATTATCCCTGCGCTTACCTGCTTTTCGGCGGTTATGAGGGCGCTGAAAGAAGGGTTATCGGCTTTGGTGAAGAGCTTGAAAACAGCGCCTTTCCGATATGCTGTATTAAGATTGAACCCTTGCAACAAAAATTTGCGGACACCCTTTCGCACCGCGATTTTTTGGGCTCGCTTATGAACCTCGGCATTAACCGAAACACGCTCGGCAATATCATCATAAAGGATAACTGCGGTTATCTTTTCTGCCTTGAAAGCATCAGCGAATATATCACCGAAAACCTGACAAGAATCAAGCACACAAGCGTTAAATGCGCTGTTATTACGAATGACTTTGAGCTTGTATTAAACGAACCCGAGGAAAAGGAAATTGTTGTTTCCTCCCTTCGTGCGGACGCGGTTATTTCTGCTGTTTATAAGCTTTCGCGAAATCAGACCGCCGAGCTTTTCAGCAAGGAACTTGTTTTTATAAACTCGAAAGCGGTTACAAAATCCTCCGTTCTCCTCAAAGAAAACGACATTGTTTCTGTCCGCCATAAAGGGAGATTTATCTTCTGCACCGAACTGCGGAAAACAAAAAAAGACAGAATTGTTGTTGAAATTAAAGTATACTAAAAAGTGCCAAGTCTTCCGACTTGGCACTTTTTTATTTTGCTTTTCTTTGCGCTTTAACAATGTGGTGAATTGCTTTTGTACCCTTTGTAACATAGTTTTTGAAGTTGCCTGCAAAGCCTGTCATAATCGGGTTTTTAAGCTTGCTTTCATCAATGCTGTCCGCCTTTGCTTCCTTGAAGGAAACATTGTCATCATAAAACGGAGTTAAGATACCCTGCTCGTTATCCGTTGCAACTGCGCCGTCTGCAAAAGCAAGAATATCGCAAAGCTGTTCGCCCTCGGGCTGAGCGCCCTCAAAGGCAAAAATACCGAGCATTGCGCTTTCGCTGTTTCCGTCATACGCGGGAGCGAGCGACTTGCCCTGCGGGGTTACAAGAACATAGGTTGCAAGGATTTCATCCTTTGCCCTGCCCCAATGGTGGCGCTGCGGACCGTAGTAGGTTCCGAAGGGATTCATATGAACGGTTTTATCCTCATCAAGTCTCATCGGGCAGTGAGCCATAGAATTAAGCACCTGGCGCGCGTTTGCAATTGCAATACCGTTTTCGCCGTCGGTCAAGCCGATAAGACCTGCGGTAAGCTGATGGTTGAAGGAATAAACCTTTGTATTCTTCTCATCGCACTCGGGGAAGCTCTGCGTTCTGAACGAGGAAATATCGCCCATATAGTTGCGCTTGATAACCGAAATATCGCCGTCAAGCTTTGGAGTAATCTGGAACGGTACAGCCTCCTTCCAGTTCATATCGCTGTATCTGCCGAGTGAGGAGTTTTCGGTTGAAATCGAGGTTGTTTCAGGGGTATAGGGATATTTTACGGTCGATTTAACATAGATAGCGTCGCTTGATTTCATTGTGAAGAAATCAAAGGTGAAGCTGCCCTGCTCCGTCTGGTCGGGAAGATTGATAATACCGCTAACTCTTATTCCCTTGCCCGAACCGCCGAGAGTGAGCATGGAAGCGCTTATTCTCTCAAAATCGTATTCTGTTTTATCGTAGGTGATAAAGCCTCTGAGGAAGCTCTCATCGCCGATTTTCTTTCCGTTTGCATAAACCGCATAAAGATTGCCGTGAATGGAGAAGCGCATATCAAGCTTATCGGTTTTTAGGGTGTAATCGTTATCGGGAGTAACAGCCGCCTGAACGGTTGAAACGCCGATTTCATATGTATCCTTAACGCTCTTGAATCTCATCAGCGCAAATACGCTGCCGAGCTCATCGTCCATAGGAATTATTGCATAATCCTTCAAATCCTTTGAGGTGAGCTTGATTTCGGAAGCGGAAGAAATATCCGCATTAACCTTGAGCTGAACGCACTGGAAATCAGAATTAGTAATATTGTGAAGAGTTAGTTTCTGCGTTTTTTCAAGCGCGCCCTTTTCCTCTTCAATTATCTTTGCTGCAAGCTCGTTTGCCTTGCGCTCACGCTGAATATTCAGTACGGGAGTTGCAAGTCCGAAATGAGTTGTTGAAAGGAGCAGTACTCTGTCCTTGAATGAGGGTGATTCAAAGTCGCTTGAAGCATTAACCTTGCTCATAGCTCTTGCTCTTTCAACCGCAGTCCATATTTTTCTGTTATAAGGCTTTTCTGCCCAGGAGGCATAGCCTGCAAAGTTACCGTCCGCAGTATCATGGGTGAAGTTGATTTCGCCGACTGTTTCGTGGTTCCTGATATATCCGCCCGGGGTGTCGAACTCGATGAAATCAAGGTCTGCAATCTCGCGTACAAGACCGTTAATTCCGTCAGTATTTGCAATTTTGCCGCCGAATACCGGAATTTTCATCGGCTCCCAGAACATACTGTCCGCATCCATATTGATGAAGATGAACATATCCCTGTTAATCTCGCCGCTTTCCTGCTTTGAGTGCAAATCCTTAACCCATGCTCTGAGGCAGCCCGCATCGCAGACGTCCGAGTTTGAATAGGTCGGGATAATTGTCATACTCTCGCCCTTATAGGTATATTTAACGGGGTTGAAAGCAATCTCGTCGGGGAGCTTGGGTACGATTGTTCTGAATGCGTCAAACGGAACGCAGGAATAGTAAAGGCAGAGCGCCTTAACGCCCGTCTTGTTATAAAGACTGACCTGCGAGGGGGTGAACATAACCTCCTGGGGACGGACGATTTTTTCGTATTCTCCGAAAATATCCTGAAGTCCGCTTCCCTGCTCGTTTGTTACGGCAAGCTCGATTGAGGCTTCAAACTCCTCGGAATTCATTGCTCCGAGAGCGCCGTTTGAATAGCCCATAATTATATTTTCATCGCCGTATTTTTTAACTCTTTCCTTCACACCCTCGATAATATCGGGAGCATATTCGGGGAGTATCTGCTCAAGGGAAAAGAAGTTTTCACTGTCCCAGGTTCCCTTAACGGGAATTCCCTCTTCGTTGCATTTATTAAGTACATCGATTATCTGACGGATAATTCTGATATCCGAGCCGAAGCCGAAATTATCGTTTGTATCGCCTCTGTAGGAATGATAGCAGTTAACGTGGAAACCGAACGCAACATGGATTTTATTTTCTTTCATTATTCTTCCTCCTGACGTTTTGCATCGAGTTCTTTGTGAATCTCGGCAAGCTTTTTCTTTGAAAGGTCATAGCCGAACATAAGCGTTACAGCCATAATTGCAAGCATAATTGCAGGAACGAGGGTTGAGATATCATAGAGCTTTGATAAAACATCCTCGCCAAGCGCAATACCCTTCTTTGAGAGCTCGCCGTCGTAGTTAATAAATGCAAGAAGCGCGTTTAAGCCAACACCTGCAAGCGTCTGACCGAGCTTTCTTGTGAAGGAGAAGAAGGCGTAAGCCATTCCCTCTTCCCTCTTGCCCGTTCTGAATTCATGGTAATCAATAACATCCATAACGAGCGCCCAGACCTCAAGGACAAGGAAGGTCTGACCGAGTCCCGAAAGGAATGTGAAACCGAGGAAAACATAGGGATTATGGGCAAACGAGGTTCCTCTCAAGAAATAGAGAACAAAGCACGCAACCGATGCAAAGCACATTCCGTATGCGCAGAGCTCTTTTTTTCCGAACTTGGGGATGAGCTTATTCATAACGGGAATGAATATTGCCATAGGAAGATATGTGCAGATGGAAACCATTGCATAAAGCCCTGCTTTTCCGTAGTAATCAGCAAACAGATATGTGAAGGTTGACTGATAATAGAACTGGAATGCAATAAGAAGCATTGATGCAAGACAGAGCATAACAAACGCTCTGTTTGAGCAAAGCTGCTTAAGGGTTGTGAATGCGTTATAACCCTTTTCCTTCTCTTTCTTCTGAGGTGCAATACGCTCCTTTGTTAATTTGTAATGAAGGAAATATATGAGAATTGAGAAAACGGAAAGCGCTGCAACGCACCAGAAAAGCTTGTTTTCGTCAAGGGACTGAAGCTTCTGACCGTTTTCAAAGGTTTTTGTTGTTGTATAAACAATCATCGGAAGAATAATTGTTCCGGGAAGTCCGCCGACGCCAGCACCGATTGAACGCCACATTGAAAGCGAGGAGCGTTCAAGCTCATCATCCGTTACAACGGAAGCAAGCGAGCCATAGGGAATGTTTACCGCCGTATACATCATACCGTACATAATATATGTAACATAGGCGTAAACAAGGTATTTGCCTTCTGTCAGTCCCGGAATCTTTAAGAACATAAAGATTGCCGAGATTGCAAGCGGGATTGAAAAGCCGAGTATCCATGGGCGGAACTGACCGCTCTTTTTCGGTTTTCTTGACTGAATGAACGCACCCCAGAGCGGATCGTTGATTGCATCCCAGATTCTTGCAACAAGAATTAAAACAACAATCTTTGCGGGTTTGATTCCAAGGGCATCGGTATAGAATTTGTTCTGGAATGCGCCGATAAGAGCAAAGGTTAAAAGACCGCCCATATCACCAAGCGCATATCCCACTTTATCCTTGAACTTAATACCGTGGGTTAATGTTTTTTCTGCCATATTCACTCCTCCAATAATAATCATTTGCCTTTTTGGCTTCCCCTTGAGGGGAAGGTATGAGATTTATTTTAAAATAAGCGAAAGTCCGCTTATTCCCATTAAAACATAGGTTATTATCATAAACCATTTTTTGTTGATATGCTTTAGAATAACGCTGCCGAGGAACATTGCCGAAAACAGCACCGCTATTGATATTCCGAGCAGTAAGAACAGCTTTGGATTAAAATAACCTGCTTTAATATCCGTAAAAAGAATTATTGTATTTAACACAGCCCATACGGCTGAAATTGTTACTCTGAATTCATCTCTTTTCTTGATGTTTTCGCTTGCGTAAACAACGAGCAGCGGTCCTCCGCATACAAACATTCCGTGAACAATTCCCGCAAGCACAAGTATAAGATAAGACCAGGCGCTTGTTTTCTGTTTGCCATCCTTTTGCTTTTCCTTATAGCTTTTTGAAAAAGAATGGTAACAGCCGAGAATCATAAACGAAATAACGATTATTCCGAGTATTCTGTATAGCAGCTTTGCGCTGACGGTAAAGAGATGCGTAAACAGTATTCCGCCCGCCATACCGATTAGCATTATTCCAATCATTTTGAAAAACTGCTTCTTATTCAGCGCCTTTCGGTTGATTGAAACAACGCCCAGAGAAACAACAATACCGAGAACATTCAGTATCGGCTTTGCAACCGAGTAGCCCTCAAGCATTATTGAAAACGGCATTGCCAGCACCGTTCCCGCAAAGCCCGTTATGCTCTGAATAACATTTGAAACGAAAACAACGAGCAAAAAGAGTATATCTTTAAAATCCATTAATATGCTTCTACCTCTATACCAAGCATTCCTGCAAGCGCTTTGATTTCCTCGGCAATATCGCCCATTGCAACAACAAAATGGGGCTCCCAGCCCGAATTAACCGAGCCGTTTAAGATATCAAACGCGCTGTTTTCAGTCTTAACAACAATTGAAGTACCAAAGAACTGCTTCGGCTTATCAAGCGCCTCGCCTGAGCAAAGGAAGAAACGGAAGCTTCCGTCTGCCTTTTTGCCTATTCTGAAAACGGTAACCTTTTCCTCTGCCTTACAACCGAATTCAAGAGTCGGTCCAATCTTTCTGTTGCAGTGAACGCCTGCGCATGCGCCCGTATCCTCTCTTGCAAGCGAGCAGGGTGCCATTCCGCAGTGCCAGAAGGTTAAGGTATTTTCGTTTTCATCCATTGATACGGGATCACCGAAGAAAACAGCCTTATTTGTTATGTACTGCGCAACGAACATTGAAAGCGCGCCGTAGGTATCCGCTTCGCAGGCGGAGGAAACACCCAAATCATTGAGTATTCCGAGAACCGCACAAACAGGTGTACCGAAGGATACGAAGAAATCGGGCCAGCATCTTGATGAAAGCGCGCCGATGTTATTTGCCTTTACATAATCGGCATATGCTTTATAAAGCCTTGCAAAATCGGCAACGTTCTTTTCATCAATCGCACCAAGTGCATTTATTCTTGTTTCAGCGTCTTTAAGGTATTCAGCTATTTCATCATCTGTATATGCTTTTGCGTTATCAATAAGCTCTCTTGCCTCAATAGAAAGCAAATTTGCACCGAAGGTGTTCATCATTTCAATATCAAGCGCCCTGCCGAAGCCGAAGCCCTGGGGCGTATGACCAATCTGAAGAATATTAAGGCTCTTCAGCGCTTTTTTTACCTTTGCGGCGCCGTAAACTGCGCTGATTTTCTCTTTTACTCTGCTTTCCTCGGGTGAGCCGAAGATGTATTCAAAAGCTCTGCCGAAGCCTTTAAGAGCATTTGCAGCCGAGTATGCGCCCGTTAAGGAATTGAGTCGGAGTCTGCCGCCGTCAATAACGGGCTCGCGCAGAGTCCACAGAAGAACGGGAGCGTCAAATTTTCTCAAAACCTCGGAAATATACGCCGCATTTGCAAAGGTAATATTCTGAACTATCAGCAAATCGGGGTTTTTGCCCTCAAGAAATGCATTCAGCTTATCGACTGATAAAAGCATTTCATCGGGAACCGCGGTGTTCTCATCAATGCTTTTGAGCAGAGAAACCGATTTGTCAAATTCCTTCTGCGCGCTTTCAAGATGAAAGGTGGGAACGCCTATCGGTATGTATAATGCCTGAAAACTCATTTTATATCGCCTCTTACAATCTTATATGTTGCGCGCCAGTCCTCTTTGCCGATGCCTGCCGCCATTCCCTTATCATAAACAGCCTTTGCATTTTCCATTCCGGGCATTGCTATTCCCTGCTGTGCTGCAAGGCGCTGGCAGATGCCCAAATCCTTATGCTCGTTTTCAAGTGAAAATGCGGTTGTATAGTTTTCGTTTGCAATATTTTCCCACTGCGCGTCGAGATAGAAATTCTGCGCACCGCCGTATGAAACAGCGGTATGGAAATCCTCCGGCGAAACACCCATACTGCGAGCGAGAAGAAGGGTTTCGTTAACGCCGTTCTGAATTTCAGCACAAAGAGCATTATGACATATTTTCATAGTCAACCCCTTGCCGTTATCGCCCATACGGATAACATTACAGCCCATATATTTCAGAATCGGCTCTATAACGGGAAAAAGCTCCTCGTCGCAGCCCGCAAGAACGCCGAGAGTTCCGTTAATTGCCGCAGGCTTTGATTTAACAACGGGGCAATCAGCAAACTGCGCGCCCTTTGCCTTAATCATATTTGCAACCTCAACCGAAACAGAGGGGTCAATAGTGCTCATATCAATGCAGATTTTTGTTTCATCAATATAGGGCAGAAGCTCTGTATAAAGCGCTTTTACATGCTCCGATTTCGGAACCATTGAAATGATGACATCAGCATTCTTTGCAACCTCAATATTATTCTCGCAGCCTATTGCGCCGACTGCTTCAAGCTTTTCAACCTGCGCTCTTACCAAATCGGAGCAGTAAACCTTGTCATCGTGTTTTTTTACGATATTTTCACACATGGACTCGCCCATAATACCGAGTCCGATAAATCCAACTTTCATATAACACTCCTATAAAACATATTCACACCTCATCCACCGCAAGCGGTCCCCCTTCCCCTCAAGGGGAAGGTGTGAGGATTAATCAGTTATCGTATTATCCCACGCTGCCTGGAACTTTTTAAGTCCGTAGTCGGTATATGCGTGGTAGAAGGCTTCCTTATATACGTCAAGTCCTGCGGTTACGATATCCGCACCCGAAACAGCACAGTCAACAATCTGCTTACCGTTTCTTACTGCAGCGCAGATAATTTCGGTCTTGCCGTAGAAACCGTAATTCTTATAAATATTAACGATATCGTCAATATACTTTTGGCAATCCTCGCCTGCGTTTTCCTTCCAGCCGATGAACGGAGAAACAAAAAGCGAATTGTTTTTAGCGGCAATAAGCGCCTGCGAGGGTGAAAAAACAAGTGTTAA
>Ga0310786_10012964_pt1 | contig 10295 bp, 7 predicted proteins | sample AusTroGonzalo_MG_FD_203881 | JGI IMG/M metagenome (GOLD analysis project Ga0310786, IMG submission 203881) | Bovine rumen microbial communities from tropical cattle in Woodstock, Queensland, Australia - Gonzalo_03 (v2) (version 2) | ecosystem: Host-associated > Mammals > Digestive system >... | reverse complement strand
TGGAAATTAACTTCATTTGCCAGCAGCATTTTAATTGCCATTTATTTCGGCGCTGGAGAAGGAACCGATATTTATTTTTATCTCATTATGCTCATCGGGTTCGGGGTTACTTTCTTACAACGTATTAATACAACTGTTTTAATTCCCGAAGCTATGTTTTTGGCGGAAAAAGACATTACAGCCAGCCGCCGCTTTTTAACCTTTGGTTTTTATATTTATCTGTTAATTGCTTTAGTTTTGACCATACTCGGCTTGTTGCTGCCGGTACCGATTTTACATTTATTCTCCCGATTTGATTTACAACTCTTGCAACAAGAACACCTTTTATTAGCGGCCTGTTTCTTTCTGTTTGCTAGCAATTTACTTGTTTATTATTTAACCTCCATCGCCGAAATGCACAAATTTTTTGTCATGGCCCTGTTAGGACCGCTCAATGCCATTTGTCCGCTGATTGCTTTATTAATATTTGGAAGCAGCCTCGGTATCATTAGTATGGTATACGGCTTTTTAGCTGCCAATGCCATACAACTAGTCGCCTTATTATGGCTTATGCGCACGCGGCTGCATTGGGATTTTACGCCACGCCCGTTCCATTTGCATACACGCGTGCAAAGAAATCTGTTGGGCGGACAAGTGTTAGGTATTTTAAGCATTGTAAACGGACTTTTGCCCATGTATTTGCTTTCCGGCATGGGGGCAGGTATTGTCAGCGCGTTAAACTATTGCCGCCAGCTGACAGATTCCCCTTCGGAAATTTTAACTAACCGCGTCATGAATGTATCTAAAATTGAGTTAACGGAAAATGCCGCTAAAAATCAAATTAATGTATTTAATAAAAATTACTTATCTACGAATCACTTGCTGCTTTTTGTGCTGACACCGCTGGCCGTATTTACGGCTTATTTTGCAACCGACATTGTGGGCCTTTTCTTTGAGCATGGCCGCTTTGATGCATGGAATGCGGCCGATACGGTAGCTTTTTTGCGGCCGATGATTTTTATGGTAATTCTATTGGTCCCCGCGGGATTGCAAAGTAATTCCGTCGCCGCGTGGCTGAAGATAAAAGAGAGTTTGCCTTATTCCTTAATTTCGGGATTATCTTTTACACTGGCGGTACTCTTTTTATTACCGCATTGGGGGCCCTTTAGTTATCCGTACTTAATGTTAGGCGAACTACTATTCGGATTTGCCTTGAATTATTTTTTATTCAAAAAATATTTTCCCTTTATTAATTACTTCCGTTCCTTTTGGGAATTGTTCCGATTACTGGCAATCAATATTATTGCCCTCGTACCTGCCGCAATAATCAAAATCACCCTTGCAACGGACAGTCATTTCTTAAATTTACTGTTTTGCGGATCGGTTTATATGACGATTTTATTATTGTTGTCTTACAGAAGCCGGGATTTGCAGTTATTCTTGAACACTACGCAGATTTCCAAAATCGTACAGAAATTATTTTAATTCTTTTTCTACGGCAGACAATACCATTTGAGGAGTAATGGCATCTAAATTGCGGCAGCTTTTATGTCCGCACAAACAAACTGTATACCACTGCCCCCCCACCAGCCACATACACGGGCGGCATTTATCAGAGGTTACTGCTATATTTTTAGAAAGGCCAAACATCTCCGGAGATGTATGCGCAAAAAACACAACCGCTTTCGTTTTTAGCCAACGGGTTAACTGGGCTAGTCCGCTTTCGCCATCCACATGCAACAAAGCCCCATCAATCAGAGCAGCGATTTCCGTTAATTGTGTTTTTTGAGTCAAACAAATATCGACAAAATCAAACACCGGACTTTTCGGGCCGCCAAGCTGCACCACTAAAATATCCGGATGTGCCAGTTTAAACAACCTCACAAATTCGCGCCAGTTGGAATCCGGCCAACACTTTAGTGGAGCTTTTCCATTTAGAACGGCCCCGGTATTTACTCCGCTATGAATGGTAATATATTTCTTTCCGCCCAGACCGAATTTTTCAACAATTTTCGGGTCACGCAAGGAAAGAGGCAACAAACCCGTTTCATTTACATCAAAATCCAGTCCGTTCAAATACCGCTGTGCTTCCAGCTGGCGTTCCCCTTTGTGAAACATAAAACGCCCCAATACTTCATCGCACATATAATTATCTTGCACAAAATAACCCAAACGGGCTTGGCGCCGCAATCCTTCTTGTACGATGGGCCAAATTTCCGGGGCGAGCTGTTGCACCCGTTTTTGATTCACATGCACCGTACGAAAAGAAAGGCACACTTCAAACGCTAAATCATATTTATACCACAACGGATTTTGCCCACCGCCCAACATTACATTTTTATCATTTTGTTCAAATAACATCTCGGCCGCACCGGGTGTTTGGCAATAATAATAAAAAACCGCATTGGGTAATTTTTTGCGCCAGGTTTCTATACATACACGATGTGCGGCGCAATCGCCAATGCCGCCGCGCAAATGCCAAAATACATTCAGCCGGCTGTTTTGCACGGGGCCTTTTTGTAGATAAGAAAGCAAACGCCGCCGCCATTGCCACCAAATTTTATTTCGCGAAGAACGGTAAGCAAAAGCCCAACGGACCAAGCGGCAATCGCGCCCATGTAATTCTACAAAGGTTTGCAATTCCGCCAAGTCCACTTGCGTTTTATCGCTTTCAAAATCAATCATGTTTAATCTTCAAAAAAAGAAACAAATACTTCTAATGGGAAACGGTCGCGCATTTTGACGGCCTGCAACGCCAACCCTACACGCAACGGCCAAGAAACCATCAGTTCATCTAAGGCTTGTTGCCAGGCTTTTGTATCTCCTGCCGCAACCAAATAACCGTTATCTGCCGGTACAATCAATTCCCGCACAGCAAGGCTGTCTGCCGCAATAACCGGCAATTTGCTTGCCAGGGCATCCAGCACCTGTTCGGCACTGTCTACCGCCGGATGCAAATAAATATCGGCATGAGCTAATAAATTAGCCGCATCTTCCTCTGCGGAAAATTCCACACTATCTTGCAAATGATATTTGGTAACTAATTTTTTCAAGGCAGTTTTTTGCGGCCCCTCGCCTAAAATAGTTAAATGCCAGGTCGGATGCAACTGCGCCAATACGGCCCATGCTGCCAGCAAACTATCCATGCCGCTGCCTTTGAGCAATTTGCCTTGGGCAACCAAATTATTTTGTTTCTTAAAACAGGCCGGACGCACTCCGGAGAAATGCTCTACCCATATCGCCGGGTTTTTCACACGCAAAGCATTCGCCCCGTACATCTTTTTATTTAAGGCTTTGGTACCGTCTCCAATCACTAATACTTTTTTGGCTTTTTGCAAAATAGCTTTTTTGTTTTTGACAGTTTTTTCTTCTTTGAAATTTTCCGGCTCTACATAGATATAGGGCAGTTTCGCCAAAGCCGCCGCTTCACAAGCGGGCAAACTAGCTAAAGAGATGACTCTTTTTACACCTGCTTTTTTGAAAGCCGCCGCTAAATTTTTAGCACTGGCAACCGCTACCGTTAGCGTTTCTACGCCTACATGGGCAGGCAGCTTTCCTTTTATACTGCCCAATACGACCTCACGGTTTCCGGCTTGCAAAGCACGCGCTACACGCAAACCCAAACGCAGCGCATCAAATTCTTTATGGTTTCCGACAAATACTACTTGTTTCATATTCTTTTCCTCTTTTCTTTATCCTTATTAAATTGTACATAACTAGGGTGCCGTAAAAAAACCGCCTGGTTAAAGGCGGTTATCAAATCTATTGCGGGGACTGGATTTGAACCAGTGATCTCAAGGTTATGGGCCTTGCGAGATACCAGGCTTCTCTACCCCGCATAGTTATTATAACAAAATACAGGGTAAGTAGGCAAATCAGTCGGGACCAATAAGCTAATTTATTTATACATTGGATAGAAATATAACCCCATATACACGGGATTATCTTCAAACCCTTTCACTCGCTCTTGCATGGCCCACATTCCGGTAGGATGTACGGTATAAATCTGCATAGCATCTTCGTATGCCACATCTTGCAACTCTTGATAAAATTTTACGCGCTTAGCAGGATTTGTTTCACTAACAGCCGCCCCCACCAGCTGCGCCGCTTTGGGATTATTGTACCCTTGCGCAAGCGCATAACGGCCGTCCGGATGCATAAAAGCAAAATAGAAATTGTGTGGGTCTGCATAATCAGCCACCCAACCTCTCACCCATACCGGCATTTGCCGCGCGGCTGTTTTTTCCAGAAAAGAAGCCCACATGACCCCGCGCACATCTATTTTGAATTTTGGATTCAAACTTTCTATATTACGTTTGAGCATTTCGGCAGCCATTTGGCGCGCGGTACTGCCTGTATTATAGGTAATCGTTAACGTAAAACCGCTATCCCACAACTTGCCTCCGTAGGCTTTTTTGAAATATTCTTCGGCTTTTTTCAAATCAAATTCATAATGTAGCGCGTGCTTTGCCTGTGGTACCAGCTGTGTCGGCGCCGGACCATATGCCCGTTCGCCGCGGCCTTCCATCGCTTGCGTTAAAAAAGAATCATAATCAAACGCACACGAAAAAGCTTTGCGCACATCGGTATCTGCAAAGAAATCCGACGGGATTCCTTTGCCGTCTAATTCGGCAGAGCCCACATCCGGGTTGCCTGCGGTATTAATATGGCGTGTTAAGAAAATAACCGGATCTGTGCGCAAGCGTGGCAAATTATCATACACCACAACACCGGGTTTATTTTTAAGTTGTGCGGCAAATTGTGCAGGGACTTCAGCAATATCCGCTTCCCCTCCTTCTAACAAAAGGCGCATAGTGCTCGGTTCGCTGATCGTCATCATGTGAATATTTTTGATTTTCGGCGCCCCTTCAAAATAATTTTCATTTGCTGCCAATATTAATTTTCGCCCGGAAATATCCCAACGCACCAACCGAAAAGGTCCGCTGCCGTTCATGTGTTCAAACAGATACGAAGATTGTTTCTCAAAATTATTAAAATCTTTCCACGTAGCTTCCGTACCATCCCAACCGCCGTTTGCCGCAACCCATTTTTTGGGCGTAATATAACCCCACCGCGCAAGGATTCCCAAGAAAGGCGCGAAGGGTTTATGTAGTGTAATAATGATATTTTGTCCCTCGACACGCACCGCTTTTTCGGCTTGTTTGAAATCTGCGATAATAGTGCCTTTTTCATCACGAGTAGACGTAATGCCTAAAATAGGCTCCAGTAATAAAGATGACGGACCGCCCGACACATCGCTCAGCATAAACCGTAATAAGGAATAACGCACATCTTCCGGGGTGAGTTCCGTTCCATCATGAAATTTAATTCCTTTACGAATCGGAAAAGTATACGTCATTCCGTCTTTTGAAATGAGCCCATTTTCCACACTGGGCACTTGCTCAGACACCGAAGGCAAAAATTCCGTCATGGAACTTCCCTTAAATTTCAGCAAGGTGTCATACACATTGATCATCATTCCCTGCGTCACTCCGTCATAAGAAAATACCGGGTCCAAGGATTGCATTTCCCCCATATGTGCAATCACCAATGTATCGGTAGCTTGTTCTTTTTGACAAGCCGCCGCAAATAACATCATTCCCAGTAAAATAAATACTAATTTTTTCATTTTTTCCTCACTATATAACCCACACCGCGTTTATTTACAAGCCACGCGCGGGCAAATTCTTTACTGTCATAAAATCGGATGACTTCTTTGTCTGTTTTGGCAGCCGGGTCCGCCACACAAATTTTCCCGTCTTGCCAACCGCAAATCAGCACTAAATGTCCCGGTGTTTCTTCTATGGCAGCTCCAGACAGTTCGCCTTTTTTATAAGCAATCGTCGCCAAAACCAAGCTGTCTTTATGTACATGATCTGCCAATTGCGCCAATGCGCCAAAACGGCTCACGCATGCAAACAAACCGCGCGTTGCCGCATAAGCGGTATTGAGTGACCAATTGCCATAGATATCCGCCTGTTTATCATATACTGCCGCGGCGGTTTCTAACGGATGGGCCGCAACTCCCAATGTGCACAAGGCCATACAAAGCGAGGTCGGGCTGCAAAGTCTCTTTTGCATTTCAGGCGCCACCGGCAAACACATTTGCGAAAAGGGAACCGGATTGATTCGGCTGGCTCGCGATGGCAAGGCAGCATAGCCTGCAGGCAAAATTTCGCCCGCGTCTAAACAAACTACTACCGAAGATACTTCTATTTCTCCTTGCAAAGTAAGCCGGAAGCGATACGCTTGCGCGGGTATTTTCGCCTGCAATTGATCTGTATGCAAAACGACAGTCTCTGTTTCTTGCCTATCAAAGCTGTGATTTAATTTTTTAGAATAAAAAGCCAATTTGAAAAAAGGACTCCACTGTCCGTTTTGACAAATTTGCACTTCCGTAAGCAAACAACCGTTTGTAGCGGTAGTATAGTTAACAGACAAAATCAAAGATACAAAATCAGGCGTTTTACATACCGAAGAAAGTACCGTGCGTGAAAGGCCGTCCCCCTCTATTTGATACCCGGGGCCGGGCTGATGCAGAAAAGTAAAAGACGGCAAAACGGGAGTTTTTGTCATAAAAAATCGGGGCACCGAGACTCGAACTCGGAACCTTCCGCTCCCAAAGCGGACGCCCTACCATTGGGCCATGCCCCGTTCAATATATTGTAGCAATTTTTGACATCACAGAAAAATTTAGTTTGCGAGACATTTTGAGTATTTTAGTAAATTAGTATTGACTAATTACCAAAAATTATATATACTATTAGTATCACAAAACAAGGAGGTGTTCTTATGAAAAAGAACCTGTCGATTAATATCGACGAAGAAACGTACAAAACATTCCGCATTGCTCTAGAGTTTTCCGGCCAAACACAAGAGGAGGCATTGATGCAAAGTATTCACGCATATATCACGAAGGTTTTAGGAAAAGTAATCAATAATTTCCAGACAAAAAATTCTAAAAAGCGCGAAGGGCTTTATGAAGAAAAAGCAAAAAATCGCATCCCGATATGGGCCAATCGCACGGATCAATGTAATCATAAAATTATAGCCGCCTATTTTGCAGCCTTGGACAGATACGGTAAAGCTACTTTGGAAAAAATGGAAGAACTATGCACGAGCGAATTTGAAAAACCTATGAGCGCCTCTTCCTTCAAAAATAATTACGCATCCATGAAATCCGATAACGGCCATTCTCATGGGAAGATTTTTGAGGACGATGGCAATACCGTTTGGATATGGAAAGAAATAGAACCGATTCTGATGCAACATAAGGAAAAGTTTTATTCTAAGAAAAAATAATATATTCCGTTAGCCTTAATTACAGCAACTGCTCTTTGATACTTCCAAAGAGCGGTTTTTATATAGAAACGACTTTTGTGATCAGGACTTGGTCACAAGTCGGCTCGTTGACCCTCGCCGCTCGCGACCCCGCCTCGCCATGCTCGCCTTTCGTGCCCTTGGCACTCAAACTCGCATAAGGCTCCGGCTTTCAAGTCCTGACGTGCACCAAGCAGTTGGTGCACTGTGAACCAAATTTTAAGCCCGCACATAAGGTGCGGGCTCAAAATCTGCGCCCATCAGGACTTGAACCTGAAACCCACCGATTATGAGTCGGTTGCTCTAACCAATTGAGCTATAGGCGCTATATTATTTTTATTATAACAAATTCCCCTACCTTTCCGCACGCTACCTTGCACCTCTCTCTGTCAAATTGCTATAATACTTATGTTATTCCGGGATGGTGTAATGGTAACACGGATGCCTCTGGAGCATTAATTCAAGGTTCGAGTCCTTGTCCCGGAAAAATTTTTCTTCCTAAAATAATTTCTTTCGTTGTTCTTGGCTCCTTCGGGTACCTCGGGCTCCGCCCTTTTACAGTACACACTCAGTCGCCAACGCCTAGAAAGAAACTATTTTATTTTGAAAAACTCACTGCCTCGTTTAAGTATAAATGCCCGAGCAGTATTTTTGAGGACTTTATGGAAAACAATAAACCCGCCGAAAAGCATAATAATGCACTAGACGAAATTATCGCGCAACGCTATAGCGAAGTAAACGAGCTGCGCGCAGCCGGTATAAACCCCTATCCCAATCATGTGGAAAAAACGCACACCTGTGCCCAAGCTAAAGACTTGCCCGAAAACACAGAAGTAGCCACCGCGGGCCGCCTGGTGCAGCTGCGCAAAATGGGCAAAGCCGCCTTTGCGCATATCCGCGATTTTTCCGGCAAGATTCAACTTTATATCGCCAAAGATTTACTCGGAGAAGAACCCTATGCTTTTTTCAAAAAACACTTGGCGGTAGGCGATTTCGTTGCGGTGCAAGGTCATATGTTTGTTACACAAACCGGCGAAAAAACCATCAAAGTCCATAAATTAGATTTGATTTCCAAAGCCATCCGCCCCATGCCGGAAAAATTCCACGGGCTTCAAGATACCGAAGTGCGTTTTCGCAAACGTCATTTGGATTTAATTGCCAATGAAGAAGTCAAAGATATTTTTGTCAAACGGGCCAAAATCATTTCTTCTATCCGCCGCACGTTAGACGAAAAAGGATATTTAGAGGTAGAAACTCCGATTTTAACACCCGATTCCGGCGGTGCGGTGGCGCGTCCGTTCCAAACCTATCACAATGCGCTCAAAATGCCGCTTCGCCTGCGCATTGCGCTGGAACTTTATCACAAACGCTTAATCGTGGGCGGATTTGACCGCATTTACGAAATCGGACACATGTTCCGCAACGAAGGCATTGACACAACTCACAACCCCGAATTTACCATGATGGAACTCTATCAGGCCTACGGCGATGTAAACACCATGGCGGATTTATTTGAAGAAATTTTGGGCAATGCCGCCAAAGCAATCGGTGTTGAAAAAGTCATGTTCCACGGACAAGAAATCAATTTGGTACCGCCCTTCAAACGCTTATATATCCCCGAAGCGTGGAAAGAAAAATTCGGCCACGATATTCATGAAGTGTTAGACGGCCGCCAATTTAAGCGCGAACCCTTGGCTGCACTGGCCAAAGAGCAAGGAATTTCTTTCTCCGCTGACGACCCGGATAGCAAACTGTTTGATGAACTCTTTGAAACCAAATTGTTAACAGGCTACAACTGCCCGGTAATTGCACTGGATTATCCGACGGCAGTCAGCCCGTTTAGCAAAACTAAACCCGGCGACCCGGAACTGGTGGAACGTTTTGAAGCATTTGTCTGCGGTAGTGAACTGGGCAACGCATACACCGAGCTCAATGACCCCGCGGACCAGTTACAGCGCCTTAAAGACCAAGCTGTTGCTAAGGCAAAAGCCAAAGGCGAGGATGCCGAAAATGCCGATATTTTAGACGGTGATTATATTGAGGCATTGGAAAGCGGTATGCCGCCCACGGGCGGTATGGGCATTGGCATAGACCGCACCATTATGCTGCTGACCGGACAAGATTCTATCCGCGAAATTATTTTCTTCCCCACCTTGAAAGCGCTGGAAGAAAAATAGAAGATAATCTTTTCCAAGCAAACAACCCCAGACGTTGATGTCTGGGGTTGCTTTCATTAAAAAACTATATTTATGGTAAATGGCAACTATTACTTCCGCAAAACTTTTTACAGAAGCCCTTGCTCGTATTATAGTCGTAGCAATGGATACGCTCATTTCCGTTTGTAAAACATAGACTATACAAAGCATGCGAAGAGTTAGTATCCCCATTATATACACGAAACATACAGAAATCATCATTTTCAGCTTGATATACCCAATCATTGGTCACCACGCAATACCCGTCATCAATACAGTCGTCATCCTGCCAATCACTTTCTTTGAAAGGAAGTTCAATCGTTAATCGACGAAAAAGATGACCATATCGCGCATGACAATCGTCATTATCTTTTCCCAAATCCAGTTCGCATAATTTTCTATTTTTCTTCACGGCATCCATAACAACCATAGCTTGAGCCAAACGACTTTTTTCTACCGCCGTTTCATATTTCGGCAAGGCGATGGCAGCTAATATACCGATGATTAATACAACCACCAACAATTCTATTAGCGTAAAACCGGCTATATTGCCTTTTATTACGTTTTTCATAGTTTAGCTCCTCTTTTGATTAAAATTTTCAATACGCGGCAACTAGTCCCCGTATTGTTACAATTTATAAAAAAAAAACGGTTTGTCAAGCGAAATTTTAATCAACCCAAAAACAAAAAGTTTAACCGCCTCATCCCCACCGAAAATACTCCTCCATAAAGCAATATAGTATAATGGTTATCTATAAAGGGGAATTTGTATGGAAACAGATAAAAATATTTGGTTTCGTA
>Ga0310786_10012963_pt1 | contig 10296 bp, 8 predicted proteins | sample AusTroGonzalo_MG_FD_203881 | JGI IMG/M metagenome (GOLD analysis project Ga0310786, IMG submission 203881) | Bovine rumen microbial communities from tropical cattle in Woodstock, Queensland, Australia - Gonzalo_03 (v2) (version 2) | ecosystem: Host-associated > Mammals > Digestive system >... | reverse complement strand
AAAAGAGAAAAAAAACATATTCGATAATTACCAAGCCTCATTGCTAAGCGGAGACCAAAATTTGAAAAATTATTTTGGCGCAAAGTTAAAGACCTTGCAGGGCGAGGTCGGAAAATCTGTTACAACGTGGAAAGAATATCTTAAAACGTTGGCTAACGACCCAAACTATAACAGCAATTCAGATATTATGGCGGCAATTTACGGCGAACTTTTGAACGACAAAAGCGACCCGTTAAAAGACCTTATGGAACGGCAGAAAAAAAACTATGCCGATTATTCAAAACTTTCAAATTCAACATCGAAAGACATACGCGACAACGCCCAAACCGTATATGCCTCATTACTCAAACAAGGCGCAAATTACGAGGAGTTTTTAAACAACCTGAAAGATAAATACAAAGGCAACGCGCTGGCTATTAAAAAAATCAATATGGAAATTATCGAGACACAGCGCGAGGGCTTAATGGACTTGTTTAAATCAGATTTGGACAAAAATATGCTCTTTGCAAGGGACATCGCCGACCAACTCAAAGTTATTGAAGAAGCACGCGCCGCCATAGCCGACGACGATCCACAGAAAAAAGAAAAGAATGATTATTTGAACGACAAAGCAAAAAACATTCTCGGCACGTCTAACAGCGACCTCGCCAACGCACAAAAAGCATATCAGGACTATTTGGACGGATTACTCCCTGAAACAGAACGCATACAGCGTCAAATTCAAAAAATCAGATTGCAATACGAGAAAGAAACCGACGATAAAGCAAAAGAAATTCTCTATAACGAAATGCAAGCCGCCGAAATCCGTTTGCAGATGGCACAGAATAAGGAGAAAATCAACAACGCAAAGGAAATGGCGGCGCAATTGGTACGAATCGAGGAAAAACGCGCGGCAGACATTGCAGCAATCGACGCGGATAAAAGCCTTACAGCAGCGGACAAAGAAAAACAAAAAAAACAAGTCGAAGATTTTGCAAATGCCGACCTTGCAATCCTGAAAGGTCAATTTACGAACGTAGACCAAAATTTTGTTGATGAAATCCTGAAAGCAACAAAAGAAGCCACAGCCGGGCAATTGGATTTGTTTGTGCAGATGATTAACGATATTCAGGCGCAACTCTCAGCAATGGAAGCAAACGGCGCGCAGGATTCCGAAGCGTACATCGTTTTGAAATCAAAACTTGATATGGCAAAAAGCGCATACGACCAATTCAAAACCAAAGCAAAAAAATCAACAAAGGAACTTGCAAAGGATAAGAACCTTAAACAAACAATTGCCTCACTTTCAGAATTGGGCAGCACATTGCAAAGTCTCGGCAGCCAATTTGAAGGCATTATCGGCGAGGTAATGAGTGTAACCGGGCAAATGCTAACATCAGCAACCACTATTATAACAAGTATCGACAAAATCACAAGTGGCACAATTAAAGGCATTGAGATGTCAAGCAAGGCAGCCACAACCGCAATTCGTGCAGTCGAAACAGCATCCGTGATTTTGGCAATTATCGAAGCTGCAATGCAGGTGGCAATGGCTCTTATCAATTTGTTTCAAAAGGACGAGGAGACATACGAGGATAGAAAAAACGTTTATCAGGCTTATATTAAAACAGTGGATGAGGTAATTGATAGAGAAAAAGCATTGATGGACACAATGACGGACACGCAGGACATTATGAAAGGCACGGCAAGAGTTGCTGAGATGTACGCAAAGCAGGAAGAGCAAACCCGCCGCATTGCAGACGAATATTTGCACGAGGGCACAAAAGGCAAGAAAAACAACCGCGGCACGAAACGAGGCACCGCAATGGGCGAAAAAATGACAAGTCAAGATTTTGCAGATTTGAGGGCAGCCGGAATCTACACAATCAACAACGCAACCGACGTTAAAAATCGTCTTATGGATTTGAACGGCGAACAAATCCGGGCAATGAAAGAACAGGCGGTCGGTTTCTATTCCAAACTTGACGATGAAACGCGCAATTATTTGGACACAATCGAAGATATTTGGGAAAAAACAAATAATTTGGAACAGGAAGAAGCGGAGCGCATAACGGGCATATCGTTTGACGATATGAAAGACAATTTCAAATCTACATTGTTAGATATGAATGCCACAGCCGAAGACCTTGGCTCTACCATATCAGACACAATCCGCGAAAAACTTATTAACAATATGGTTGAGGACGAGTTGAACGCAGATCTACAAAAAATATACGATTTTTACAAAAATGCGATGAAAAGCGGCAATAGCATAGACGCGGAGGAAATGCGCAAAATAAATCAGATGAAAGACGACGCTGCACAAAAGGCATTGAAACGCAGGAAAGAAATTGACAAGGTTATAGGGCAGGACGCGCAGGACGAAATCGAAAATTCGTTATCCGGCGCAATCAAAGGCGCAAGTCAGGAAAGTATCGACTTATTAGCCGGTCAAACAAACGCAGTGCGAATGAATCAGGTTGAACAAATCAACCTCGTAAAACAGCAATTAACAGGCATAATGTCAATAAATCAATCTGTAATCAACAACGGGAAAATCCTGACTGATATATTAACAGAAATCAGATCGACACAACCGGCGAACCTGAGAGGTCAAGGCATAGAGATTTGATTTTTTTTGTATAGTTTATATTACATATTAAAGCATTGAAACACAATCAGTTAAAAATGTTTCAATGCTTATTTTTTTTACATATTTTAACAAATATTAGCACTTTATATGTAACCTATGCCAAATATATACGTATATAATAATGTAAATAAACTTAATTAATAACGATTAAAACATTACTACTATGAAAAAGATAATAAACACCATTGCAGAGATAATCACAGCAAAAGTAAAACTCGCATGGATTGAGGTTGTAACCACCGGCAAAGCAACCGCCAAAACAATTGTTAAAACATTAAACGGCATACTTTACGAAGTAACCGCAAAACCTGATAACAACGGCAACATTGCAATTCACAATTTGGCAATTCAGGGACTTTTGTTCAACATTTAATTTTATACATAAACGATATCATTGATTAATAGGTAACGCCGGGGGCAACCACCCCGGCACTAAATCAGAAAAACAATGAAAGCAAAAATACAACTTTTAGGATTAATGCAAGGCGGCAACGAAAAAATTATTGAAACCGTTTATGCCGGTACTCACAGCGATGCAATCTACATAGCAGCCGAAAAAATCACGGATTTGTTTTTTATGTTTCCTTATCGAAATACAGGCAAGTTTACAAAGTACTATGTAAAGGTAGATTTGTTGTGTAATTGTAACGATACCGAAATTATATTAAAAACATTGTTGCCATTTACGTGGGAGCGCATTGACGGTGTGGGGATTAATATTTTCTTTTTTAATGACTATTTTATGCACAAAGTCAATAACGCCGTCATTGATTGTCTCGACCGCAATTTTATTGAATCTATGGTTAGGCGAGAACTTGAAAAAATCAACATTACAAACTTATAAATAACTCAATACCATGATAAAAGATATTTGCACATTGGATCAACTCAGAGCGAGAATAGAGGAGGCAACCTACCTTCTTGTTTTGGTAAGGCAAATGGCAAAAATGTTGCACACCTTAATATTAGAAAACGAAATCAAGGCCTCAGATTTGGAAACACAAAAAATGTATATCCAAAAATGTTATAACGATGACGGCGGCGAGGGCGGCGCAATCAAAACCGACCTTGAAACCTTTGAACGGTTGGTTTTGCACACTCTGCAAACAGTCTCTTATTAATCGAATCGGCAACCGGCGGGAAACGCAAAAAAAAATATTTGCCGGTTGTCGAATATTTTTATATTTTTGTCGAAACTTAAAAAAAAGTAAAATGAAATACTACACATTAACAGAGGCCGCCGAAATTCTCGGAATGAGTAAGAGCCGGTTATGGCGATACATCAAGGACGGCAAAATAAAAGCGGAAAAACGGCAAGGGCGTGGTTGCATTGTCGAAAACATTATCCCCGAAACTGAAATCCCGATAATGCAAAACCGACGCGGATCGGGACGCCCAAAGGGTGCAAAGAATAAACCGAAAACACCACCCGAAAACACACCCGAAAAATAGGCGTTTATTGTCGTTATGTTGCTTTTATTGTCAAAATCAACATCGACGCAATCACATTAAATCGGCGTTTTGCCTTGTAAGTCCACAACCGGCACAAAAGATATTAGTTCGGTAGGGACTACAAATGGTGCTGAGTTCTAAGGGATTATAAAAACCAAACCCGAAAACACACCCGAAAAACACAAAATGCCGATATTCTCTCAGGGTATCGGCAATTTTTTTTCATTTTTATTGTTATTTTTTTTACAAAATTTTTTTGTTTGTGCGATTTAATTTATATCTTTATGCCGATATGTAATATTAATTATACTTTACATTGTATTATTTACAATATGTAAATTATACTTTACTTATGGATTACTACATAGATAATTACAATTTTAAAGGTTTCGGCATATACGTACAGGAAAGCAGCGGCGTAGTAGACCTTCCGAAATTCAAACCACCCACAGAAACAGATTGGGCAGAATATCACGGCGTAATAATCGACAGCGACAAAACACCGCGCACCGAGGCTAGGAAAATTCAATTAAAATGTTTTCTCAAAGCGGAAAACCAAGTCGACTTCCTGACTAAGTTAAGCGCGTTTCAATCCGTGTTTATGACAAAAGGATTAAAACGTTTGGCTATTATCCTAACAAACGAGGTAGGATTGTTTTTTGATGTCTATATGTCAGACGGGTTACAGGTTACAAAAAGGTGGTCGGATTCCACAATGGTGGGACAATTTACTGTAAATCTTTGCGAGCCTGAACCTATCAAGAAAATAATTCGTTTCGATAGTCAAGGCAGCGCGTCAACATTATCCTTTAAAACGTCGGAGGCTGTATCAATCTATTGGGGAGACGGCTCTGCGCAGCAAGACTTATACGGCAATGTTTCATTGTCGCATACTTACGACGAGGCAGGAATCTATTTTGCTATAATTCACGGCGACATAGAGGAACTTTCGGAATTTTCTACAAACGGCGAAGAACTCGGAGCAAACAACGGCGGCGCAATTGACATTGACGTGCCTGAAATTTTGCAAGGTGCGCTCGAAAGGGTAGAACTATACACAACAGCCGAAAGCGGTGTAACGCAGATGACGCCTTATTTGAAATTTTCTTTCAACAACAACGGAGAAACTCAGATATTAAGAATAACTGTTACGACAGAGAATGATTGGTTGGCTATTATCAGAGGCATTGAAAGAAGATTAACAACAGACGAGGAGACCATTTCAAATAACACAGAAGCAATAAGTAAGAACTCAGAAGATATTGCAGATTTACAAGGCGACATCGAAAATATTAATTCCGACTTGCAAGGACATAACACGAGCATAACGACAAATGCGAACAATATTCAATCGATAAACAACAAAATCGGCAACGCAAACGGCATAGCGGAGTTAGACAGCAGCGGCAAAGTGCCGCAATCTCAACTGCCGTCATACGTGGACGATGTGTTAGAATATGCGAGCCTTGCAAACTTTCCTGCAAACGGAGAGAGCGGCAAAATTTATGTTGCTATTGACACGAACAAAACCTACAGATGGAGCGGCACGACATACAGTGAAATTAGCGAATCGTTAGCACTCGGGGAAACATCAAGTTCTGCGTATCGTGGTGACCGTGGAAAAACTGCTTACAACCACTCGCAGACATCGGGCAACCCACACAACACGCAAATCGGCGACATTCCGAACTTGCAAAATACTCTAAATTCAAAAGCAACCGAAAAAACATCGTTTACAGAAGCGTCAACACGGACAAATATCGAGAGCGGCGACACCGTAACGACTATTTGGGGGAAGATAAAAAAATGGTTCACAGACCTCAAAACAGTTGCAATTACAGGCAGTTATAATGATTTGTCGGATAAATTGCAAAATGCAACGACAAGTTCTGCTGGACTAATGAGTTCAGCAGATAAAATCTTTCTGAATGGATTAAAGGATTTTGGGGAAACATTGCAAGTGGCTGTCTCTGATTATAATTGTTTATTGTTTGCAGATATTACGGATTTTTGGAATAGTCCTTCTACAACAACTAATCTTCCTGCACAGGGGTTCTGTGGTTTTATCATTAAACTTCGTACAGGAGGACATATCGACACGATTAGTGCTTGTGTTACAGCGATGGTTTCTTATCAAAATAATGGAGATTCAAGGCATCAACGGTTGTTTTCAACAGATGATGAAGTTAAACCTCATATCCTAAGATATGATAACAAATATTATATCGGATTCAACTACGATAATAATACTCAAAACTTTTATAATTTCTTAGGGAAATTTTTGAATTGTTTAGGAACTCCCTTAATTGTTCTTAAATCTGAATGTACACTAATTGTATAATCCCTTAAAAAGGGGGTTTAAGTGTCCAATGAAATAATTAATATTAAATTAAATAATTTAAAATGCAAAAATTATGATACTAAACAAAATCAACATCGACGAACTTAAACTCGCCGAAAGCGACATTACAAAGAGCGTGTACGCAATGCTACCTCCAGAACTCAAAGACGTGGTAAAAGACCACGCTCCGGCAGTGTACAATCCGCCTATCAAGACACAGGTAAGTATTAACGTTACCGAGATACTCGCTGTATCAGAAATCGACAACGACACAGTATTCTGCAAGAAATACGGAGTTGAATCATATTTTCGGATATGGTTCAAAAACGGGCTTTCGTGGTACGTGGACGGCTCGCTTGAACCGTGCCACTACGAAGATTTATTACTTAGATTGGACAAATAAACAAAATGATATATTGAATAAAAAAAATCTCGAAATATTTTTATTAATACTCAAACTAATTATATTTGCGATATAAATTAAAGCGGTTATGATTACGATTAAACATATTGACACAACGGAAACTGTTTTTCCGAACCGGGAGAAATCGGCTGTTATTGTAAGAGCCGAACAATCAAAGCAACTAATGTCGGAAGATGTGCTCAACGTCGAAATCATATCCGCTGAATCGATTGATTTTAAAATCGGTGATTATATCGAGATGTTCGGGCAAACTTACACATTAAACCAATTACCGAGCCCAAAGAAACTTAACGCGCGTCAATTTAACTATACGCTTATATTCGAGGGTGAGATTTACGAACTGTTAGACGCGGCTTGGTTGTTACCTGATAACACCACAGGCGATAGTTTTACAGGCAATCTCGGTGATTTTCTTTCGATCCTGATTGGCAACGTTCAACGTTCGCACAGCGATTGGGTATTGGGCTCATACCCGACCGCAAAGGACACTATTTATAAAACTCTTACATTTACAGATAGCAATTGTTTGCAATCATTACAAAATATTTGTAAAGAGTTTGAGGTAGAATTTGAGGTTTCCCGAAACAACGCTCAAAGAGTATTAACAATAAAAAATGCCGTCGGCACGGATTTGCCTTATTCATTCCGATACGGTAGGACCGGCGGCGCGTACAACATACAGCGCAAAACCAACAGCAACAAAAATGTGGTTACAAGATTATACGCGTTTGGCTCGTCTGACAATATCCCGAGCCGTTACAGATATTCAAAACTTTGTTTGCCGGGTAAGGTTAAAAATCAATCTTACATCGAAAGTCAAAGTATAGTTAACGTTTTCGGACATCGTGAGAATGTCCACAACTTTGATTCTATCAAACCCGAACGCAAAGGCAGTATTACACAAGTTGATTCTGTGGTTGCTTTTAGGGATAGCACTATGGATTTTGATTTGAACGAAACAGACAATCAAGGCAACACAAAATGGCTGATTCCCGGCAACGCGGCAAAAGTGGAATTTCTCACAGGCAACCTCGCCGGATATTCCTTTGAGATAACAAAGTACGGAGCCACGAACAAAGATTTTCATTTAAAGCAATTCCGCGATGAAAACGGTTTGATTTTTCCGAACCCCGACTCGGCAGCGTTTCAATTTGCCGTTGGCGATCAATATTTCATAAGTGGAATAAACCTGCCTGATAGTTACATATCGGCAGCCGAAAACAAGTTGCAGACCGAGGCAGAAAAATATTATAACGAATATTGCAAGCCACACGTTGACTATAATATTGAGTTAAGCTCTATGTACTTAAAGCAATTAGTTAACGCGCAGCCCGATTCAGTTGTTAACGTTTTCAATCCCGGCGACAATATCCGCATTATTGACGATGATTTGGCGGTGGATTCCCTGATAAGGGTAACAAAATTTACACGAGATTTGTTAACAGACCAATATGCATACAAACTCACATTGTCGGATTCTGTACAATACACAACATTACAGCGGATAATCGGAGAGTTAAGCACAATTAACGAAGTCATTAAAATGAATGACTTAACCAACGCGGCAAAGGCGCGTGCTAATTGGCGGACAATGCAAGAGGTTTTGGATTCCGTTTTTGACACAGAAGGACACTATTATAGTGAAAAAATCCGACCGTTGAGCATTGAAACATCAATGTTGAGGGTTGGTTCACAATCTCAGCAATTTATTTTGCGAGATATGGAATTTACACCGAATTACGGAGGTAATGCCGGGGTTTTGGTGGTTTCCAACGGAGTATTAGACCATTACACAATCGATGATGACGGTGTGAAATCGTGGACACTTACCGGCAACACGTTTTCGGGATTATCTGCAAACGCCGCTTATTATATTTACGCGAAATGTAGCAAATCAGGCACAACCGGCGTGGTTACGTGTGAGACCGTCCAACACCCGATGGAGGACGAAAGCGACACACAAAACTATTATTTTCAAATCGGTGTTTTGTCAAGCGTGATAGACGGAGCGAGAAAACTTACATTAACATACGGAGGCACAACGGTAAGTGGGCAATACATAAAAACCGGTCAAATTGAGAGCAACACAGGAACAACGGTTATCGACCTTGACACCGGCATTATTCAAGGCGTGTTTAACTTTATATCAGGGTTGATTTCAGGAGAAATAAAAATCGGTGCAAATGCTGAAAGTGCGATTTGCGGATTAGGTGGGGATTTTTTAATGTGGGGAAAAGATGGAAATCAATACAAATTCTATATTGAAAAAAACGGCAATTTTCGATATATCATTTCACAAGATTGCCCGAACAATAATGGATTTGTATTAAGAATTGACACAGGATCACAAAATGCAGTTCCTTTTACATTAATGCGAAATTTAGAAATTCACCCCTCTTACTCTACTGTGGATGGTTCGGAATTAACGGCATTAAAAGTGTATGGTACAAGTTATTTTAACAATGATATTAAATTATCGCCAACAGCAAAAATAAAAGCTCCTGATTTAGTTTCTAAATATTACAAAAAGAGAATTAAGTTAAGTACAATGTACACAGGAGATAAAGTAATATTTTTGGCTCAATCTCCCGTTATTATGGCTCTGATTGAAATTTCTTATGTGAATGGTGCGTTCACGGCGGTTACATACGGAGGTGCACCTCGGGAAGATTATGATAATTTATTGTTTAGTATAACAGAGTGTACAAGATTAGGCACCGGCATAGTTAAGATTACATTTAACCATTCGTTTGAACGAGAACAAGATTATTATATTGTAGGAATTGGCACGAATCCAAATTCTCCTTGTTTTGTCTCTATAAAAGAAAAAAAAGTCAATGGATTTACGGCATTTATCGCAGATGATAACACACCAAACGATTTGCCGTGCGAAATCAAAGTGTTAGGAATAAAAGGGTATAATATTAGCAATAATGAATAATTATGGAAAACTTAATTGACATATTCGACAAACTTGCATTCCCGGTTTCGGTTTGTGTGGTGCTGTTTGCTATCCTGATGTACTTTGTTAAACACGCGTTAAAGATGTTGTCGGAGACACTCAAATCCAACGCAGCCGAACAAAAGGAATATGTAGAGTATCTTAAACAGAGCAACGCGCGGCTTGTTTCGGTTGTAGAAGATAACACCGAGACAATCAAAAAATTTTCATTTGTGTTAGAAAAATATATGCAGGAGCGAAAATGAAAATCACCGATATTTTAAAGGTGGTTTCAGACGTTACGAATATTCCCGAAAACGAAATTACATCAAAAAGCAAGCGCGAGGACGTGGTACGGGCAAAACGTTTGTTTGTGGATTGCTCAAAGAAATTTGGATATTCAACCACCACCATTGCCGACGTTATGCACATAACCACACAGGCAGTGCGCAATCTGTATGCAACGCAAGATTTGCGCAAATTATACAATATTTATTCCCAAGAAA
>Ga0310786_10012960_pt1 | contig 10297 bp, 7 predicted proteins | sample AusTroGonzalo_MG_FD_203881 | JGI IMG/M metagenome (GOLD analysis project Ga0310786, IMG submission 203881) | Bovine rumen microbial communities from tropical cattle in Woodstock, Queensland, Australia - Gonzalo_03 (v2) (version 2) | ecosystem: Host-associated > Mammals > Digestive system >... | reverse complement strand
AGGGTCCCCTCGGCTTTACCGACGCCGACTCCGAAGGTCTTGTCGTAGAAGGCTTCAACCAGCTCCCCACATTTCCTCTCCGTTACAACCACCCCTACTACATGGAGCATCTCGAGGCTCTCGGCATGACCAAAGTCGTTGACTGGCTTGAATTCCAGATCACAATCCCCAAGGAAATCCCCGAGCGTCTCCAGAAAATATCCGACATGGTCAAGGAACGCTACAACCTCCACGTCCGTAAAGTAACCCGCCGCGAAGTACGCAGGGAACAGATAGGGCGCAAAATCTTTGACCTGATCAACCGCACCTACTGCGATCTGTTCGACTTCACCATCCTTCCCGACAAAGTAATCGACCACTACGTCGATATCTATCTCGGACTGCTTGATTTGAAGTTTATAACCCTCATTGAGGACGAGGGCGGCAAGCTCATTGCCTTCGGCATTACAATGCCCTCCATTGTCCGTGCCGTCAAGAAATGCAACGGCTACCTCTTCCCCTTCGGCTGGTTCCACATATTGAAGTCAATGTTCTTCAAATACGAAGAAAACCTTGAACTCCTCCTTATCGCCGTCGACCCCGAATACCGCAACAAAGGCGTCAACGCCATGTTGTTCTGCGACTTCATCCCCTTTGCCGCCAAGTGTGGCTTCAAATATGCAGAGACCAATGCGGAACTGGAGGACAACCAGAATGTCCAGTCACCCTGGGCAATGTTCGAGCACAAACAACACCGCCGCCGCCGCGTATACGGCAAAGACATCTAAACCTATATGGCCAGGGATGGAAATATCAACCTCAGTGCATCGCTGCCGCCGCTTCCGGAAAGGATGCGGCCGACCACCCTTGACCAATACGTAGGCCAATCCCATCTCGTCGGCGAAGGTTGCATCCTTCGCAACATGATAGAAAGCGGCAACCTCTCATCATTCATCCTCTGGGGCCCTCCGGGAGTCGGCAAGACCACACTTGCCAACATCATTGCCAAGACGCTCGACCGCGAATTCTACACACTCTCGGCCGTCACCGCCGGAGTCAAGGAAGTGCGAGAAGTCTTCGAGAAAGCACGCTCCGGCGGTCTGTTCAGCGGCAAAGGCGCACCAATCCTTTTCATCGACGAAATACACCGCTTCAACAAAGCCCAGCAGGATGCCCTACTCGGTGCGGTAGAAGCCGGCACCATCGTCCTGATCGGCGCTACCACGGAGAATCCCTCCTTCGAAGTCATCACTCCGCTACTCTCCCGCTGCCAGGTCTTTGTCCTGCGTCCCCTCGAGAAAGAAGACCTGAGCATTCTTCTGGACCGCGCCCTCTCTACCGACATCATCCTTAAAGATAAACACATCCAAGTCGCTGAAAACGAGGCGCTTTTCCGCTACAGCGGAGGTGATGCCCGCAAGCTGCTCAATGTCCTCGAAATAGTCGTCGACTCCTTTGTCGGAGCAAGCGACATCACCATTGACAACGCCGCCGTCACATCCTGCATCCAGGAAAACATGGCCATATACGACAAGGATGGCGAGATGCACTACGACCTTATATCGGCATTCATCAAGAGTATCCGCGGCTCAGATCCAAATGCGGCAATATACTACCTTGCGCGCATGCTGGACGGTGGCGAAGACGTCAAATTCATTGCACGCCGCCTGTGCATCAGCGCTGCCGAGGATATCGGGCTGGCCAATCCAAACGCCCTGTTGCTCGCCGACGCCACCTTTGCCATCGTCGACCGCATCGGCATGCCCGAGGCACGAATTCCGCTCGCCGAATGCACGATATACCTTGCCTCATCTCCCAAAAGCAACTCCGCCTATATGGCAATAGACACCGCTTTGGAAGCGGTTAAATCCGATCCGACGGCCGCAGTACCCCTTCCCATCCGCAACGCCCCCACCAAACTCATGAAAGAACTGGGTTACAGCGACGGATACAAATATGCCCACGACTATCCCGGCAACTTCGTTGACCAGGAATTCCTGCCTGACAGCCTGTCCGGCACAGCGTTCTATGAGCCGCAAAAAAACAGGCACGAAGATGGTCTCCGTGCCTATCTTGAAGCCTGCTGGCCCAAATATTACAAGAAGTAAATTGACTCCTTCATCGCCACGGGGTTGCCGTAGATGCGAATCAGGATATCCCTCAGTTCATTCCTGTTCAGGGATTTCTCCACTTTGTCAAGTTGATGCTCTATATACGCGGTGAAGGCCTCCATATCCTCAGCGGTGTACTGATCGGCGTATTTATATGAGTGATTGGCCATATCATAACCCATATAATTGGTTTTACTGAGCCTGTATCCCTCAATCACACGCTTGTCCACAGCATGTCGGATTGCCTGATAACGGTCGTTCTTGTCGCAGAACGAGGCCACCCGTATCTCCTCCTCGGTCAGGGGCTTACCAATGTGAATATGAACATCTCCTTTCCATCTCTTGAGACCGGACATAATGCTCTGAAGATCCTCATTCTCAGCCTTGACATACTTTTCACTCCTGGATACAAGTATCTCGCGAGCCTTTTCTATATCGCATGGCTCATATTCGTATGAGATACTCAGGGGTACCATGTTGAGCTCCATGAAGTTGCTCACGAAATCCCCTTTGCCGCTCATGTCGAACATCTTCAGAAGGCCCTGCTCGGTGGTATCGATACCGTCCTTTGTGCGGCCCTGACGCTGTGCGATCCAGACGGAAGACTTGCCTGAAGTGATGCTGTTGCGGATATAATTGGACAGGCGGATTGAGCAGAGATAGAGTTCCCGGGCGGAAATGCCCCTGATGACCCTGATCATGCGATTGGACCTGATAAGATGCTCAATTGTCTTGCTCTTCAGAAGATTGTCGCCGACGGCGATCTGAGTCCTGTCTATATCGTTGTGATAGAGGATAAGCTGAGTGATGGCGGGGTCGAGTATGATGTCGCGGTGATTGGAGATCGCGAGGAATTTCCCGTTGATTTTCTTGAAATTCTCTACTCCGTCGTATGAAAAATTGCGAATAGTCTTGTCGATGACGAACTCCACGAACTTTGACATGACGGCCCTCTGGAACTCATCCACACTACGGACATTCAAAAGGACATTATGCAGGAAGTTCTCGTCCTCATCAGGGAACATATATCTGGAGACCTCCGCACACATCGGATGCTTTGCGAGCTGTTCAAAGGCCTTTACCGCCTCTTCGTCCGTATAGGGCGAAATGCTCTCAAAATCATTGGTATCAACTTGCTCCATATTATTCAGGTTTAGATTAGTATTTTTCGTGCAATTATTGTGCCCTTTTCAACAGTGAACTGTCTCCGTAGCTGAGGAAGCGGAAACCGTGCGAGAGGGCGTAATCATATATTGTCCTCCAGTCGCCTCCGACAAAGGCGGAGACAAGGAGGATAAGAGTGCTTTCAGGTTGATGGAAATTGGTGACCATCATGTCGACCAGCCGGAAACGGAAACCCGGAACGATGATTATACGCGTCCCGACTCTGAACTCCGCGAGATTATTTGTCTCAAGATAGCCTATAAGAGCATCCAGGGCTTCTTCCGTGGTGTAGCGGGCTGCATCGTCGCTATATGGTTCCCACTGCTCCACATCGCCCGGACAACCGTTTTCGATACATTTTACACCTATATAATATAAAGACTCCAGTGTCCTGACGGATGTCGTGCCGACCGCGATGAGTTTTCGTCCACCGCGTCTTATCTCCTTCAGAAGCTCCAGACTGACAGAAAACGGCTCCCTGTGCATGGGATGATCGGCCACACGCCCGGTCTTTACAGGCAGGAACGTACCGGCTCCCACGTGAAGACACACATAACGCACGTCAATACCCTTGGATCCTATATGTTCCAGCACCTCGGGAGTAAAATGCAGACCGGCCGTAGGTGCTGCCACGGAGCCCCTTATATGGGCATAGGTAGTCTGGTAACGCTCAATATCTATACTCTCCGATTCCCTATTGAGATATGGCGGGATAGGAATAGTCCCGCAAATCTCCAGAACGCGGGAAAAGGCATCCCCGCTCACCCATGAAAACTCCACTATACCGGTCTGGCCGTCCCTTTCTATAAGGCTTGCGGTCAGTCCCATATGCGCTACGGCAGCGTCGGATGCAGGATTTGAGAGGAGCAAGACATCATCTTTCCAGCGCTTGGCATTGCCGATGACGCATTTCCAGCGACAATGTGAAGTGGATGCAAATGAAGTGTTGTATTCGACCGGATTCACCGGTTCGAGGCAGAAAATCTCTATATGTGCGCCTGTGGATCTCTCAAAATGGAGCCTGGCCGGTACCACCTTGGTATCATTGAAGACCATGAGCGCTCCTTCGGGCAGATAATCCGGCAGCGAAGAGAATACGGTATCATCCACGCGGCCGTCTTCATAAAGCAACAACTTGGAAGAATCCCTCTTCTCCAGCGGGTACTTTGCTATCCTCTCATCGGGGAGAGGATAATCATAATCTTCGATACGTATATCCGGAATCATAACGAGTCATTCCATTAGGGACGGCAAAGGTAATGCAATATTCCTAAAATACCTAAAAATGTGGCAAAAAGGGCGCTATAAGCAAAAATTATGGTACTTTTAATCAATCATTATTCAATTACATATCAACAAGTTAAAGAACGTAATAAAAACTAACACTTAAATAAAACCATATCGCAGACAGATATTTATTCGCCAAAACCAAATAAAATTACGGATTTTATATTTTATTAAGTTAAAACCCAGATATTTACGTATAAATACCTAAAGCGTTTTTAAGGTATGGTATTTTTGACATGGATTTCTTAACTTTGCACTCATGTACAAAACGATCATAAGACCCCTTCTTTTCTGCCTCTCCCCCGAGACCGCGCACAATTTCATCTTCAAATGCCTCGGTCTCTCCAAGAGACTCCCCTTCGTCCGGACATTCACCCGCTGGATGTTCAAAAAGGAAACCCGCAGCCTCCATCGCGAAGTCTTCGGCATCGACTTTCCAAATCCCGTCGGACTCGCAGCCGGTCTCGATAAAAACGGCGAATACTACAACCAGCTATCGGATTTCGGCTTCAGTTTCATAGAAATCGGCTCCCTGACACCCGAGCCTCAGCCCGGCAACCCCAAGCCGCGTCTGTTCCGCGTACCCAGGGATAAAGCCATCATCAACCACATGGGAATCAATAATAAAGGAGTCAAAAACGCCCTGCAGCATATCCAGAAAGACCGCCCCGGCGTCATACTGGCCGCATCACTCGCCAAAAGCAGCAAAAGCCTCTCAGACGCGGAAATACTACGCGACTACACCAACTCCTTCTCGCTCATGTACGACTTTGTCGACATGTTTGTCATCAACATCTCATGCCCCAATGTTCACGGCATGACCGCCCTGGAGGACATAACATACCTCTCTGACATTCTGGACGAGCTTCTACGTATCCGCATGAGCTACGACACGTCCAAACCCATCCTCATCAAACTCTCCCCCGACATCGACCGCGAACAGATGCATCAGATCCTCGACTACGCCATGCTTTCCGGGATCGACGGCGTCGTTGCATCCAACACCACACGCTCCCGCGATGGCCTGACCATCTCTGAAGCACGCATCAAAGCCATCGGCGGAGGCGGACTCTCAGGTGCTCCGCTTTATGAAAAGAGCCTCTCGCTGGTCAAGGACATTCACGCCCACACAAAAGGCCGTCTCCCCATCATAGGAGTCGGCGGCATCATGACACCCGCCCAGGCCAAGGAAATGCTGGATGCCGGAGCCTCACTCATCGAAATCTACTCCGGCTTCATCTACAACGGTCCCTCGTTCGTCCGAAAAATACTCCGTACGCTAGAACATCAATCCAAGTAAATCACCATGCTCCATGCATCCATCTGCACAATCGGTGACGAGATCCTCATCGGGCAGATCATAGACACCAACTCCTCCTGCATATCACGCACACTCGAAGAAACCGGCATAAAGGTCACCCGCATGCTCTCCATCGGCGACGACCGGGACGACATCCTCACCAACCTCCGCCACGAACTTGAAATCAACGACATAGTCATCACGACCGGCGGCCTCGGACCCACCAAAGACGACATCACCAAATCCGTCCTGGCCGAACTCTCCGGCAGCAAAGGCTTTGTCACAAACGCTGAACAACTTGCAATAGTCCACCAAATCCTCCACTCCAGGGGTCTTGACGTACTTGACATCAATCTAGCACAGGCCAACGTCCCCGACACCGCTGAAGTCATCCCCAACCATCTCGGCACCGCCCCCGTCATGGTTTTCCATATAGGCAAATCCACCCTCTACTCACTTCCAGGCGTCCCCCACGAAGCCATCGGATCTCTTCCCGATGTCATCAGACACATCAAAACCCACAACAGCCTCACCTCCATCAGCCACCGCAGCGTCATGGTCTACGGGCTTGCGGAATCCGCTCTCTCCAAGAAAATCGAGTCGTGGGAAAACAGCCTTCCCCCAGACATGCACCTTGCCTACCTTCCCAACCCCCTGACCGGCATCCGTCTTCGCCTCTCCATCTATGGCGGCGATTCCGCCGACCACGAGAGGCGTATCGGCGAACAGTTCGACGCCCTTCACGCTATCCTCGGCGACCTCATATACTCCCTCGAGGACGATACGCTCGAACACCGCATCGGCAACCTCCTCAAAGCATCAGGCAAAACGCTCGCGGTCGCCGAGTCCTGCACCGGCGGCGAGATCTCACACCTCGTCACCACAGTGCCCGGCTCATCCTCCTACTACCTGGGCTCCGTCACCTCATACGCGATTTCCGTCAAAGAGAAAATCCTCGGTGTGCCATCCGCCACCATCCGGGAGCACGGTGTCGTCAGCTCCGAAGTAGCCGCCGCCATGGCCGATGGCGTCAGGCGCGCCCTCGGCAGCGACTACTCCGTCGCCACCACCGGCCTCGCCGGTCCGGGCGGTGACGAGCACAACCCCGAAGGCACCGTCTGGATCGGTGTCTCCGGGCCGCACGGCACCGTCACCGCCCGCTACCAATACAAAAACGACCGCAAGCGCAACATAGAGCGCTTTGCCGCCACAGCTTTAGATATGCTGCGCCGCTATATAGAAGAGGATAATCTTTGAGACCCTACAGCTTCACGCCATAGGGAGCCAGGGATGCACGATGTATCTTTACGACATTGATTGTCGGCTCCCCGAAGAAAAAAACAGTACCGCCATCCATATCAAGCGTCAACTCACTCTGCGGACTCACAGTAGCCGTGCCGCCTTTGGCGGTAACAGACGCAGACGCGTTTTCAAGGTTAAGAGCCTCAAATACAGACGAGCGCGCCGTGGATAGCTTAAGCGACGGGCTGGAGCCAGTCATATTTACACGGGAAGATCCATTGAGCCTGGCGTCGGTAGAGCTGCAACGGCCATCGGCGACAATGACTGATTTGCCGTCAGTGGTGAGGTTAAGATTGGAGCAGGTATGGTTGAGCTTGATGTTGGCGTTGTCAGCGGTGGTGATATTAATATTGTCGGAAGCCAATTTTATCCTGGCCGTAGCATCCTTGCCGGCATTGATGGTGAAAGTGTCGGATGATTGGATCTCATCAATAACGAGATATCCGCCGACGATGTTGACAGATGAGAGCGAGGGGACGGAGACCGTTACGTCCAGTGTAGGAGTCGGCGCATCCTTACCTTTATAGACCTTTTTCACATCGCGGGGCACGTCGCCCTCTTTGTACACCACATATAAAGTTTTCTCACGGACATAGCTTTCAATGTAATTCTGCAGGTTGTCGTCAGCCTTGATCAGGATACTGTATTGATTGGACGGGACGACGCGTACATTGAGCGAACCATTGATATTTAGGGAGTTGAATTCTGAGAACTCGTGGTAAGCCTCGCGCACGGGCAGGGTGCTTGCGGCGAATGCGGCCGATGCTGCGGCCACGGCGGAAATCAAAAAGACGATAATGCGTTTCATATTTTTCTAACTCTCTGTTTGTTCAAGCAAATTGCCCCATTCTTCAGTCTTGGCGTCGAGGGACATCTTGTTTTCAAGATACTCCCTGGTCAGATCCATGACGTCATCCTTATCGGAGGGTGCAGCAAGGATTGCCTCGATAGCAGACTGACGCGCCTCCAGCGAAGAAATTTCTTTCTCGAGGAAATCGATGCGATTCTGGATACGACGCTGTTCGCGGGTCTGGACCTTGCGTGCCTCGAAATTCTCCTGCGAGATGGCTTTCTTCTGGTTCACGGCCTGTTTCTCCTCGACGTGGAAATGCCGTTCCAGCTCCTGTAGAGTCTCAAGCTTGCGTTTTCTGAGGAAATCGCTCACAGAACCGAGGTGCTCGCGCACATGCCCGTCGCGGAACTCATACATCTTGTCCACAAGGCCGTCAAGGAAATCCCTGTCGTGGGATACTACAATCAAAGTGCCATCGAACGACTTGAGCGCCTGCTTCAATATATCCTTGGACTTTATGTCCATGTGGTTGGTCGGCTCATCAAGCGCAAGTAGGTTGTGCGACTCGAGCATGAGCTTAGCCATGCCGAGGCGCGCCCTCTCGCCGCCGCTCAGAACAGATACCTTCTTGTCGATATCCTCGCCCTTGAACAGGAACGCGCCCAGGATATCACGCAGCCGAGTACGGATCTCCCCTACCGCAATCCTGTCCAATGTACCAAAGACAGTATCGTTTCTGTCCAGTACATCTTCCTGATTCTGTGCGAAATAACCTATGTTTACATTATGTCCCACTTTAGCTTCGCCGTCAATCGGATACAACTCCCCTGTAATCACCCTCATCAATGTAGTCTTACCCTCACCGTTGCGGCCTATCAGCGCGACCTTCTCCCCTCTCTTCACCTCGATATCCGCATCGCGGAACACGACCTTGTCTGGATACCCTACAGTCAGTTCCCTGCCCTTGAACACAACGTCGCCACTGCGCTCAGCCGGCGGGAATTTCACTGTCATCCGCGCATTATCCGTATCATCAATCTCGATGCGGTCCAGTTTCTCCAGCGCCTTGATGCGCGACTGCACCTGATTGGACTTCGTAGGCTTGTACCTGAACTTGTTGATGAAATCCTCCGTCTTCTCAATCATGCGCTGCTGGTTCTCATAAGCCGCAGTCTGCTGTGCAATGCGTTCTGCGCGCAGCTCAACATACTTGCTGTATGACACCTTATAATCATACGCATGTCCCAGAAGGATCTCAACGGTTCTGGTCGTCACATTATCCAGGAACTTCCTGTCATGCGACACCAGCATCAGCGCGCCCCTGTAATTCTTCAAATAATCCTCAAACCACTCGATCGACTCGATATCAAGGTGGTTGGTAGGCTCATCGAGCAGCAGCACATCCGGTTTGGAAAGCAATATCTTAGCCAGCTCGATCCTCATGTTCCATCCCTGGCTGAACGTCTCGGTCCTCCTGTCCAGCTCCTCCTCCTTGAAACCGAGCCCCAGCAACGTCTTCTCAGCCTGCACCCTAGGCGACTCCCCCGCATCCAGAGACAATGTGTCCGAAATCTCATTCATCCTCTCGATTAACGCGCCATACTCCTTTGACTCATAATCAGTTCTCTCGCCAAGCGAGACACTGATCCTCTCCATCTCCCTCTCCAGTTCTTGAATATACTCAAACACCGACATCGCCTCCTCGATCACCGTCCTGCCCTTATGGTGGTCCATGATCTGCGGCAGATAGCCGATCTTCATCCCAACAGGCATGTCGATACGGCCCGACGCAGGCTTCTGCTCGCCGCACAAGATCTTCAGTATGGTGGACTTTCCCGCTCCGTTCTTGCCGACAAGACCTATCTTGTCGGTTTCACTTATATGGAAGCTTATGTCATCGAGGAGATTGAAGCCTCCGAACGAGACCGTAACATTATTCAGAGAAATCATGTCTATTCGTTATCAGCAGCCTTACGCTTCTTGCACACCAGTATTGAACACTCATAAAGTGCATACAAGGGAATAGCGAGAACAAACATCGACACCGGATCCGAGGGCGTGATGATAGCGGAGAGCACAAGTATAGCGATGAATGCGTGTCTTCTCCAGCGCCTCAGATCCTCCCTTCCCAACACGCCCAGGCTTGAGAGTACGAGGACGACGGAAGGGAATTCAAACAGGAGGCCTATCAGGAACACCATCGTCATGAACATCGACATGTAGGAATTGAGCGTGATGGTATTTTCCACGCTGTCGCTGACCGTATAGCCCATGAAAAACATCAGGCACACCGGAAGAACGACGAAATATCCGGTCACTACACCCAGATAGAACAGGAATGACGACAATGAAAAAGCCTTT
>Ga0310786_10012959_pt1 | contig 10297 bp, 6 predicted proteins | sample AusTroGonzalo_MG_FD_203881 | JGI IMG/M metagenome (GOLD analysis project Ga0310786, IMG submission 203881) | Bovine rumen microbial communities from tropical cattle in Woodstock, Queensland, Australia - Gonzalo_03 (v2) (version 2) | ecosystem: Host-associated > Mammals > Digestive system >... | reverse complement strand
CTTTCCCCATGGATTTGGGTGCCCTCATCAGCAACTTCTACGGACGTGCAGGTTATGTAATCCTTAATAATGGTGAGGTTGGTTCCGTTACATTCTTGGGAACTGTGTCTCCCGCAGGTGGTAACTTGAAGGAACCTGTTACCGAAAGTACCAAGAAGGTTGCCCGTTGCTTCTACGCACTCGAGCAGGATCGTGCCGATAAGAAGCGTTATCCGGCTGTCAACCCCATCGATTCTTACTCGAAATACCTCGAATATCCTGAATTCGCGGAGTATATCAAGGAGCACATCAACGAGGGTTGGATTCCGAAGGTGCTTGCTTTGAAGACTCGTATGCAACGCGGTAAGGAGATTGCCGAGCAGATAAACATCTTGGGCGACGATGGCGTGCCTGTTGAATATCATGTTACCTTTTGGAAGTCGGAAGTGATTGACTATGTTGTTCTGCAGCAGGATGCATTCGACGAGGTTGATGCCGTGACTTCCCTCGAACGCCAAGAGGAGATTCTCAACCTCGTTACGAAGATCTGCGACAAGGACGACTACAAGTTCGACACCTTCCTTGAGGTCATCGATTACTTCAAGAAGTTGATCAACCTCTGCAAGCAGATGAACTACTCACAGTTTAAGAGTGAGCAGTACTACGACTACATAAAGCAAATCGAAGCAATGATTAATGCATAAGAAAGATGGCTACAGCATTTCAGAAAGTATATACAAAGATAAGCCAGATAACGAAGGCTACCTGTTCGCTCAAGGCTAAGGGCGTTGGTTACAATGAGTTGGCGACCATCAACGGCAAGTTGGCTCAGGTTGTGAAGATTATTGGTGACGATGTTACGCTTCAGGTCTTCGAAGGAACTGGCGGCATTCCCACCAATGCGGAGGTAGTGTTCTTGGGCAAGAGTCCGTCCCTGAAAGTCAGCGATCAACTGGCAGGACGCTTCTTCAACGCTTACGGTCAGCCTATCGACGGCGGTCCTGAGGTTGAAGGCAAAGAGGTAGAGATTGGCGGACCTTCTGTGAATCCTGTTCGCAGAAAGCAGCCAAGCGAACTCATCGCCACAGGTATTGCAGGTATCGACCTCAACAATACGCTCGTTTCGGGACAGAAGATTCCTTTCTTCGCCGACCCGGACCAGCCTTTCAACGAGGTGATGGCGCTCGTTGCCATGCGTGCAAAGGCCGACAAGATCATTCTTGGTGGTATGGGTATGACTAACGACGACTACTACTTCTTCCGTAACACCTTCGCAAACGCCGGCGCGCTCGACCGCATTATCTCTTTCATCAACACCACTGAAGACCCTGCCGTAGAGCGACTTCTCATTCCTGATATGGCTTTGGCTGCAGCCGAATATTTTGCTGTGGAGAAGCACGAGACCGTTCTCGTCTTGCTGACTGATATGACCAGCTACGCCGACTCACTCTCAATCGTGAGCAATCGTATGGACCAGATTCCGTCGAAGGACTCAATGCCGGGTTCTCTCTACTCCGACTTGGCGAAGATTTACGAGAAAGCCGTGCAGTTCCCCGAAAGCGTAGGCGGCGGTTCGATTACTATCATCGCTGTGACAACTCTGTCAGGCGGCGACATTACTCATGCCGTTCCTGATAATACGGGTTACATCACGGAAGGTCAGCTCTATCTGCGTCGCGATAGTGATGTGGGTAAGGTCATCGTCGATCCGTTCCGTTCGCTGTCTCGTCTGAAGCAACTTGTTGCAGGTAAGAAGACAAGAAAGGACCACAGCCAAGTCATGAACGCTGCCATCCGACTCTATGCCGATGCGGCTAATGCCAAGACAAAGCTGGAGAACGGCTTCGACTTGACTGATTACGACAACCGTTGTCTCGACTTTGCGAAGGACTATTCGAGCAAGTTGCTTGCCATCGACGTCAACCTCAATACCGAGGAAATGCTCGATGTAACTTGGACGCTCTTCCGTAAGTACTTCAAACTCGAAGAGGTGAATATCAAGCGAGAGTTCACCGATATTTATTGGAAAGACTAAGTCGTCAGAAAACAAAGCGTGCCGTGCCTAAAAACACGGCACGTTACGTTTGTCATCATAACGTGTTATGTTTGCAATCGTAACACGTTAACTTTGCGATTAACCCACGTTAAGTTTGCCAACGTAACTGGGAGTCTTTATTTGAGGACCTTTTTGTCCTTGCCGATGAGCAGGCCTCGGGTGTGATTTGTGGCAGGCAATCCTGCTGGAGTAAATAGAGACCCTCCATCCCCATTTAGGGGGAGAATAATTGCATCTGCGTTTTCTCTCTTCAAGATAAGTGTGCCGGCAGGAATATCGGCATGAGCCTCGAAAGCGCTTCCATCAAGTTGCAGATCCCAAGATTTAGTGTTGCTGGGACTCAGCACAAGCGAGGAGGTAATGCCCGGCTCGAGCGATTCTCCGTTAACGGCTGGGGCGTAGCAAGTGTTGTCGCTCGTCGTTGCGTTCTCCGGCTCTACCACAATCATCGTCCAGAACTGCAGAAGGGGGACAGTAAGGGTAATTGTTCCAGTAGCAGAGGTGTATCTGTAGTCCGTCAACTCCTGCATAGCTCCACCACAATAATCGGGCGAAGCGACCCAAATTCGACGCACTTTGCCCATTCCCGTCAAGCTTGTCAGACGGATGGAAAGGTTCTCGAAACGTTGAGGCCAAGGTCGTGTCGCCATATTATCGTGCCAGCAAAGCATATAGTCGTCATTGACATCGGTTGCCGACTCTTCGTGTGTGAAATTGAGCAAATGGATGACTTGCCTGCCGTTCACTTCTCGAGCGAGCAGAGTCACACGATTGGCTTGCGGTTCCCAAGTGTTGATGCCAACGGTAGAGCAGGTTGCTTTTACGTTCGTCTTCTCTGTCCATTTATCGCGAAGCAGGTTTTCATAAGCCGTCAGGAAGTCATAATATCGCGTCATCCAGTCCTCAATCTGGTTGTGCCACTTCATGTCGTTGCTGGGGAAGTATTCGCTGCAGAGCATGTGGTCGCCGCCAAGTTCGAGATGCGAGCCGCCGAGAGCGAATATCACGGCATCGGCCATCACCACTCCAGGCGTGTTGAAGTTCTTGTTGTCGGTAAGGTAGTTCATGTAGGCGGCAAGAACTGAGCGCAGATTCGGGCCTTTGCTGAGGTTCTCGTCGATGACGTCCTTGATGTTCGTGAAGCGTCCTTTGCCGCTTGTCAGGCTGTTGCCTTCCTGATTTCCCCACACCTCGGAGTACAGGAAATCCACCTTTCCCGTTCCGGCAATCTGCGAAACTCCCCATTGCCCGACAGCATTCATGATGAGTCGCTTCTCGGGATGTCGGTTCTTCATGTAGTTAATGAATGGCGCAAAGCCGTCGCGAAGGTTGAGGCTATTGCCGTCGTAGTCGTAGACAGAGCCGCGTCCACCAAGTTGGTCGATTTGATAGCCGTCGAAATCGAGGAAGGAATAGACCTCATCGTTGCGTTCCGCCAGATAAGCAAGCCACTCCTCATTGCCTGGATTTACCAAATAGATGTCGCTCTTCCAAGAGTCGGGAAGGTCGTGTTTGTCTTTTGTCGTGCGGTTTCTATCCTTGAAGATGAACCATTCTGGCTTAACGCCTCGTTCCTCCCAACCGTCGAGCACACCATAGCAGAGGTTGTAGAAGATGCTCTTCATTCCGCGGTCGTGCTGAGTTCGGATGTAGTTCTTGACGGCGGAAGTATAGATGGTGCGGTTCGCGATGTCCTTGTAGCTCGACCAAAGCCCGCCTTCCCGAGTGCCTCCTAACGGCCAATCGTGACAATAATGCCAGTCCTGGAACTGCACACCATTTATGTGGCAGCGGTTGAGCCACTTCATTTCCGTCCTAGTTTTGGCAAGCGTCTTGTCGCTTCCGAAAGTCGCTACGAAGCCGTATCGCGGGAATCGCGTCCAATCGGAACTGACGTCGATGCCGATTGTAGCAAGGATGTTGTCAGTATCTTCGCTCGGTTGATAGACCTCCAACATATAGCCTCTGAAGTCTTCTGGCGGCGCTACCCAAGTCCAATTGCGAGAGGAAATGAGTGTGTCGGCAATGATGTCGCCCATATAACGGTAGCGAATTCGAGTGCCGGAAGGCGGCATAGAGGAGAGGGTAAATGTGATGGTATCGTTTGGGGCATAGCTGCATTTGTCCGTTTCGATATTGTAACGCAGTTTAGGCAGCTTGAGAGTTGCTCCCGTAGCTAAGACTGGAGCGATGGTATGAACGTCGGTTGTCTTCTTGTAAGGCTTGCTGTGGAGAGCCATCGTGCCTGTTCCGAGCGTGAGCAAACCGCTATAAGTGCCTGCATCGGGCGTATCCTCGTGGAGGGCGTAGTCGTTCTTGTCGTTGAAGGTCGTGCCTACAGCCGTCCCTACCGGATAGAGGCAAAGGGGATAAGTGCGTGTTTCGGATTGGCTTGCAACTTTTGCCGGTATCGCCAACAACGAAACGAGGAAGATATAGTGCAATCGCTTCATGCGTTATTAAATAATATAAGGTATATCTACCACAAAGATAGTCTTTTTTACGATAAGTAGGAGGCGATAGAGTAAAACTTTCTGCTCGTTTCTTGTTTCGTAAGCAAAAACCTCTTATCTTTGCAAGAAAAACCGAACAAATATGGCAAATTACATCAAACAAAGCCTCGAGGCAGGCGAGCAAATCATCTTCAAAGGAAGACTTCATTGGTCGTACATCTTCAGATATCTTTTTTATTCGTTGCTCTTCACGATTGCCGGCATCGTTGCTATCGCGTTGGCTTACTACAAATTCCCCGAACATAAGGACGCACTCTTCTACACAGGCATAGCATTGCTTGTGCTGGCTTTCTTCATCTGGATAATCGGAAGAATCATCCGTACTCGCACCGAGTTCTCCATCACCAATACCCGTTTCGTGCAAAAGGACGGCATCTTCAACATCAAGATGACGGAGATTCCCTTCTCTAAGATTGAGACCGTGAACTTCTATCAGTCTCTTTGGCAGCGCTTCCTCGGTACTGGTTGTGTGGAGTTGGTTGGTAGCGGCGGTACTTCGCATCAAGTGCATTGTGTAGAGCAACCTATGAAGGTGCGGAATCTTATCTGCGCTTCCATCAAGAAGAAAGCAGATGAAAACCCAAATACCTCGAGTGTTCAGAATACTCCGATTACTCAGAACAACACAGAAGAAAATGGAAGCGAGAGTTGAACAGCGCGTTGCCTTTGTCGATTGGATTCGCGTTATTGCCTGCTTTATGGTGATGCTGGTTCATGCCAGTGAGAACTTCTATGGTGCCGACGATAGCGGCTTGGCTGGCAATGTCTCGAAGCTTGCCAACGAAGCCAATCGCTTTTGGGTAGCTTTCTATGATGGAGGTGTTGGTCGTACTGCAGTTCCCCTGTTCATGACGATTAGTGCTTTCCTGCTTATTCCCTTGAAGCCGGGCATGAGCATGACGGACTTCTATCGCCGCAGAATGCTGAGAATCTTGCCTCCGCTGATTATCTTCATGCTGCTCTACTGCTTCCTTCCTTTAGCTTGGGGCGGAATGACGTGGGAAACATCGTGGAACGACTTCTGCCGCTTGCCTTGGAACTTCCCTTCTATGGCTGGTCATCTATGGTTTATGTACCCCTTGATTAGCCTTTATCTCATCATGCCAATCGTTTCTCCTTGGCTCGAAAAGGCTTCCGCAAAAGACGAGCGCCTGTTCCTCTACATCTTTGCTTTCTCCACGACGATGCCTTGGCTGCATCGCTTTGTCAGCAACGAGTTGTGGGGAGAGTGCTTCTGGAACGGCTTCCACATGCTTTGGTATTGCTCAGGCTACCTCGGATATTTGGTGCTGGCACATTATATCCGCTTCCATCTCGAGTGGAGTAGGGAGCGCAGAATCGGCGTTGGAATTGTCTGCTTCCTCGTTGGAGCTGCCTTCACGGCTTGGAGTTTCTGGTTGAAAGGAGTGCCGGGAGTTGCGATAGAGACGCCGATGCTGGAGTGGAGTTGGGAGTTCTGCACCTTTAATGTGCTGCTTGCCACCTTCGGACTTTTCCTCCTCTTCTCGACGATTCAGAAGCCTGCACCCAAATACATCACTTCGATTGCCAAACTGAGCTTTGGAATGTACTTGATGCACATGTTCTTCCTTGCTCCCATCGCTGTTTATTTCGTGAATGGCAATCAGGCAGAGCCGCTCATCCCAGTTTGGGCAGCGATTCCTGCAATTGCGGTGCTGAGCTATATTTGCTGTGTGGTTACGACGAAACTCATCTCCCTGTTGCCGGGGAGCAAATGGATTGTCGGCGCATAAAAGGTTAAGTCGTTGAGCGACTTAACTGCCTACCAAATATCTTCCGGCCTTTCGGGATTGTCGTAAATTTCCTTTGCGCAGTACTCGATGAAGTCCATGTAGAACTCCTTTTGATCGGAGTCGAGCACGGATTTAACCTTGATGTAGTAGGTTTCGTTGGGGTCGAGGGTTTGACGAACGAAGATGTGGCGAATGTTCTCGCGGTCGTTCTTTCCTCGTTCAGTACCATCGTTTGAGTTGATAGACTGCGGACCCTTCATGTAACCGTTGTTGCGCATTCTTTTGTCGATTTCGGCTGTGTAGTCGTCATCGAGCGGATTGTCGTCTTCCCAACCCACTTTGGGGTCGCTACATCCCATCGTCAAGTCGATAGGAATACCGGTAACGGGCAGCTTTTCGGGATTGCTTCCGAAGTAAATCTGTGCCACGCCTCGTTTGCTGGTTGCCAACACTTTGTAGCGAACCTCATAAGTGCCTCTGCGAGGAACGGGAGGCAGTTTGAACATAACCTCGAAGCGTCCTACCGCCTTCATCTCATCGCGATGGAGGTTGCACCAGTCGTCGTTCCATGCGTTGTAGTAAACGAAGTTCATGTCGGCGTTCTGCTGCATGTTTTCGAAGTAGTTGTAGGTGCGAACGGTATTGGGGATGTAAACGTGTTTGTAGCGTTCTTCCGAAGACTTCTTTATTCGCATATCGTTGTTCATGGCTTCGGGGAAGAGGCTCATGCCGTCGAAGCGGATACGGTGTTTCTGGAAGTTGTCGCGCGTCTGGTCGTTATACGAGATGGGAGCGCTGATGGGGTAGATGTTGCAATTGCTCATATCGTTGAGGATTGCAAGAGGAGAGTCCGATTCCACGCGGCTACCAACCTTATCGGGGTCGCAACCAATCTCTTCGCCTGTGCCGTGACGGCCGTTGTCTGTGATGGGGAAGCGGTTAATCCAAACGCCGTTGCTTGCTCCGCTTTCAGTCAGCTTGAAGAGCCTGCGTTTGCCCATGCTCGTGTAGAACTCATATACGGGGATGGAGTAATCCTCGGGCCTGGTCAAGTTATAACCGTATTCGTTGACGTGGAAGACCAGCTTGCCTTTCGGAATCTTCATGGGTAACATGTGATAGGTTATCCATTGATAGAGCAGGTTGTCCTCGCTTTCGTAGTTCTCGTCGGTAGTGAACTTGTCGTCGTCGCTATACTGATGGTTGTCGAGAATCCATTGAATGAGCTTCTGCAGCAGGTCGGGGTCTTCGGGGTCGATGCCTTGCTCGCGCCAGAAATCGTCGGGTTCGGCAAAGATGGTGAAGCCATACAGACGATGCTTGGGAGCATAGCCTATCTCGCCCTCGGCAAAGCCATAGCTGGTCATGCCAATCAGGTCGGGAATCTGTCCGGTTTGGTAGAGTTCCTCGTACTTCTCGTCGCGCACCTTGCTCAGAGTATCGAGCAGTCCGCAAGCCTGAATAACGCGGAAGCAAGCCAAGAAGTCGCCCTTCTTCTCGTCGAGGCAATCCTGAATGTAGTGAGCGGCCGAGATGTCTTTCGGAGCGATAACCTTCTCAATCTGATGGATGATGCCGTTGATGACGAGGATGTCGCGTTCTTTCACGCTGACGGGACATTCGTCGTTGATGTAGATGCTGTCGGGCTGATTGGCGGGTTTCCTTACCGAGAGCTTCTTGTCGTTGAGGCATCCGAGCACGAATTCGTCCTTATCTTGAGGGAAGTTTGTGGTGTAGTAGAATGCGTCGCGCTCGTCTCCGCCGTCGATGATACTGTTATAGACGATGACTTTTCTGATGGAGTCGGCCTTGTGCTCGCTCGGGAATGCGTCCCACGACGGCTCGCTTATCAGTCCGTCCTCAACAAGATATTCCAGATACTCCTGTATGGCGTCGTTGGTGGGAGCGAAGACGGTGTAAACGCCTCGCGCGCTCAAGAGCTGACTTACCTTCGAATCGCTCATGCGACTGATGTTCACTTGTTTCAGGATGTCAACGTAGCTACTATAGGTTGGGTGCTTCTCCAGATAGCTCAGAACGGTGTCTTCCTTGAAGACGTATCGTGCCGATGTATCGACACTCTCCTTGCAGCCCCAAATAACGGCTGCCAAAAGGCAGAATTTAAGTATGTTTGAGAGTCTTCTCATGATTGTTTAAGGTTATATTTCTGCACAAAGATAATAGAAAATACGATACAAAGCAACAATTTATCTCAAATTCTTTTGCTTTTTGCCTGCATAATTGTAACTTTGCTGCAGAATATGTCGAATTTTTAATACTAATTTATCAAAAAGTATGAAGAAAAATCTTTTCCTCGGTCTTGCTGCAATTGCAGTTGGACTTTGCATCGCTGCTTGCGACGGCAAAACAGCCGGCAACACAGAAAACGCTGACTACCTCACAGTCTCAGGTCTCAATCCCGCTGACTTTGTAAGCGACTCTACGGGTCTCTATGTCATTGCCAACGGAAGCATGGAGGTGTGCCTCACCAACTTCGGAGGCCGTATCGTCAGCATTATGGTGCCCGATAAGAACGGTAACATGACGGACGTCTGCCTCGGTCACGACAACATTGCCGATTACGAAAAGTACGGTGCCGAAGGTTGCAACTTCGGAGCCCTCATCGGCCGTTATGGCAACCGTATTGCTAAAGGTCAGTTCACCCTCGACGGCGAGAGCTATCAGCTGCCCATCAACAACGGCCCCAACAGCCTGCACGGAGGTGGCCCGATTGCTTTCCACAACCGCATCTGGACGGCCGAACCTATCGACGAGAAGAGCATCGCTTTCACCACCACGAGTGCAGATGGCGAGGACGGCTATCCCGGCAACATCGAAGTGAAGGTTACCTATACTATTCAAGACGAAAATGCTTTGCAAATCGACTACTATGCTACTACCGACAAAGCTACCGTCCTGAACCTCACCAACCATTGCTATTTCAATCTCAGCGGCGACGGCTCTAAGGATTGTCTCGACGAAGTGCTCTGGCTCGATGCCGACAAGTTCACCGCAGTTGATGCCGACGTTGCCGTTACAGGCGAAGTTCTCGACGTAGAAGGCACTCCCTTCGACTTCCGCACTCCCACAGCTATTGGCGAGCGCATCGACGATGAGAGCAACGAGCAGATCAAGAACGGCCACGGCTACGACCACAACTGGATTCTCAACAACCAAGGCGACCTCAGCAAGTCGTTTGCATTCCTCTACGACCCCAACACAGGCATTCTGATGAATATGTTCACCGATCAGCCTGGCGTTCAGTTCTATGCAGGCAACTTCCTCGACGGCAGCTTCGTAGGCAAGAAGGGTGTGAAGTATCCTCGTCGCAGCGCTTTCTGCTTCGAGACTCAGCACTATCCCGACAGCCCCAACCATCCTGAGTGGCCCAGCACAACGCTTCGTCCAGGCGAAGAGTACAAGACCACAACCATCTATAGGTTCGGCATTCAGTAATCGCTGTTCCGTAATAAAAAAGCAGCGGGCTTGGCATCACCAGGCTCGCTGTTTTTGTTCTCGGCAGACGCTTATCCGCGCCTCTCCAAATACGGGAGAGAGTAGGGGCGACGATAGTCGTAGTAGTAGAGTCTGTGAGCGAAGGCCTCCTTGTCGTCGCCGAAGCTCAGCGTTGCGGGGTTCCAACGTACGGGGCGCTTCAGCTCGCGGGCAATATTGAAGATGCAACACAGCGTATTCGTGCTGCAACCGTATTCCACGGGAGCAATCGGGTCTTTGTGTCCGCGAATGGCGTCGATGAAGTTCTGCATGTGGGGCGAGCTTACCTCGTACTGACCTGCTGCAATGTCCTGCTGCTGCTTCTTCAGCTTGTTGCTGTCGGAGCACTCAATGTAGCCGCGAGACACCTTCAGCCAGCCCTTGTCGCCGATGAACTTGATGCCCTTGTCGTCGGGATTGTCCGTGAAGGGACGTTCCTGCATGATGATGCCGTTGGCGTACTTCATCGTGGCATATTCCGCTCCTGTGTATCCTTGAGG
>Ga0310786_10012958_pt1 | contig 10297 bp, 9 predicted proteins | sample AusTroGonzalo_MG_FD_203881 | JGI IMG/M metagenome (GOLD analysis project Ga0310786, IMG submission 203881) | Bovine rumen microbial communities from tropical cattle in Woodstock, Queensland, Australia - Gonzalo_03 (v2) (version 2) | ecosystem: Host-associated > Mammals > Digestive system >... | reverse complement strand
ACTTGCACTTTGCAAGTACGAATGCCGCCATAGATGCGAAAACGCATTGCAGCACCGTTACCGATACCGTTACCATGATGCTGTTGAAGACGTATCTCGAAAAAGGAACACGGTTCTGATGCATGGCTGCAAAGAGGTCACGGTAGTTGTCGAACGTTGGACGCAGAGCGTAGAGTTTCGGCGGGAAGATGAAGAGTTCCTCCACAGGCTTTACCGACATCATAAAAGCAAGATATATCGGGAAGAGCATGAATATGCCCAGCACGGACAGGAGAAGGATTATAGCGACAGTTCCGCGTATCTTTCTTCCGGCGCGTCTGTTGGAAGCCTTGAGCTTCCGGATATCGGTCTGAGCCAACGGAGTGACCTCCTTTCGTTTATGATTTGTAGGGGGCTGATGTCTGTATCAGCCAGCAAAACGGGATCAGCGAGGGCGATGAGGGCATCGCCCTACGGATTTGCGTCAATCGTTGTATTTGCTGAGTCCGCGTGATATCAGGCGGTTGCAGACGTACATCGCTATGAACAGGAGTGTGCATATCGCAGAAGCATAGCCCATTTCGTAGCGCACCCAGCCGTAATCATAGGCATGGGTCATAACGGTATGCGCCCGGTAGTCCGTACTCGGGAAGCCGACGAGGTTCTGCGCGACAGCTCCGGCTGTGAACGAGCCGACTATCTGCATTACCGCTGCGAACATTAGCTGCGGTCCCATTGAGGGTATGACGATATAGACGAGTTCCTGCCAGCGCGAGCTTATGCCCTCGATAGCGGCAGCCTCGTACATAGAGCGGTCGATGTTCTGGAAGCCTGCACGGAGCGCAAGGAAGCCTGCGCCGAGGGATATCCACAGCTGTACCACAATAGTCACACCGAGGACGTACCGTGAATCGGTCAGCCACTGTATCGGCTCAGTTGTGATGCCGAGCTCCATGAGGAATGAGTTGAGGTAGCCGTTCATATCGCCGCTGAAGATTATCTGCCAGACGAAATAGATGCTTGCCATTGACGGGATGTAGAATATCAGGGTAAATAGCGTCCGGAGCTTCTTCGGGAGCTCGTTTATCAGCCACGCCAGCAGGAAGCAGAGGACGAAGCTTATCGGACCGGTGAGCAGAGCGAATATAAGAGTTACCCTTATGGACCTGATGAAGACCTTGTCCGAGAGGAAAAGTGTCGTATAGTTCGAGAGTCCGACGTATTTCGGCTTCTGTACCATATCGAAGTCGGTGAAGCCCATAGGCAGGGACATCACTACGGGTACTACCGTGAATATTATGAAGAACAGCATGAACGGTGCGAGCATGAGATAGCAGGACCTGTTCTGCTTTATCGCTTTCCGGAGACCGCCGTGTTTTTTTGAATGAGCGGTCTGTATTTCCTTTGCCAATGGCTTCACCTTCTTTCTGATGCGTAATTAAAATGAGAACTGTTAACTGCAGGGGGGCCTCTGCGGAAATGTTCAGCTGAGATTTTTCCGTTTTCGCTCTATTTCGTCGTTGATATCACGGTCGTAACTGAGAAGGGTATCGCGCGGATTTTTCATTGAGTTGACCGTTTCACGAAAAGCGTTCATAATGTTTCTCGTCACCGCATAGGACGAGGGGAGTATCGGTATCTCTTCGAGCTCGTCCTGCTGTGCACGGAGACGTTTCAGCTCGCTCTCAGACCATGAGAGCTGACCGAGAGCTTCGACATTTGCGGTGTCGAACCTTCCGAGATTTCCGAGAAGTCCTTCTATCTGCGTTCCGTACTGCACCTGCACCTCTGTGCTGGTGAACCACTTTATGAACTCCCATCCGCTTTCCTTGCTGTTTATCTTATTGAATATCACAGCGCCTGTGCCGGAGGAATTAGCCGCGTGTGATACGGTCCCGTCAGCGCGAACAGTTCCGGGAACAGGACAGAAGTCCCATAGCCCCTTTATCTCCGGAGAAGCAGTGTTGAGCTGGTTGGCGAAGGTGTAATTCGCTATGAGCATCGGGTATTCGCCTGTCCGGAAGCGGTTGAAGGCATCGTAGGTCTGCTCGAAGCTGTACTTCGTGTAGAAATCCGTCCACTGCTCAAAGGACTGCACCGCCTCTGCACTGCCGAATGTCGTAGCGGAGAGATCGTTGTTATAGTAGCCGATGCCCTTCTGAAGAAGCAGCATCGCAAAGGTATGTCCGGCTTCCGTTGCAGGCGAAATATTCGCCGGCGGAAGGATAAGTCCCGCAGACATATAGTTCCTTTGGATGGCAGGCAGCATATCCATGAAATCCTGCCATGTTTCGGGAGGATGGTCAAAGCCGAGCTCCGACAGGACGTCCGTCCTGTAGAATAGCATAGGGAAGGTCTGACTTATCGGCAGACCGTATACCCCACCGTTGTAGGTGTAGGGTGTCATTGCGCTTTTCTGGAAGCGCTGAGTGACCATATCGTAGTCACTGAATTGTGATATGTCAGCAAGAAGTCCCCTTGCTGCGAGATTTACTGGGAATTCTCCGCCGACGAACAGTGCAACGTCCGGCCCCTTTCCGGCGAGAGAGGCTTCAATGATGCCGCCGGTAACGAGATTGACCGAGACCGGTATGCCGCTTTCCTGAATGAACTGGTTCTGTGCGAGCTCCTTGACGACGAGAGCCTGATCTCTTCCGAGGGCGACCCATACGTCAATGGCATCCTTGCCGGAAACGTCGGAAATGGTGGTGTAGTCGTCAAGGAATGAGCCGATGAATGCGCTGAATCCGTACTTCACGCTTTGGGTGAATTCCTTTTTGCAGCTCGGGAAGTTTTTGTTTTCCGAGGCAAATTCTATGAAGTCCACTTCGAGGGGCTGGCTGCGGTATTCGAGCATCCATGCCGATATCGAGGCGAGGTTCTCCTTTATCTGCGGAAGGTAATCCGGTATTTTCAGAGGTTTCTTCACGCATTTCCGGAGTATTACAGCCATGCGGTCAAGGGCGGCTGCCTCAGATCCGGCGGTTCCGGAGAGGTCTTCGATGTCGTCCTGTATGTCTTCGAGCTCATCCGCGAGCCTTTCAAATTCATCAACGAGTTCGGGGATCCTCTCGTGGACGTAATAATCGGTGTATTTATCCGGAACAGGTCCGGTTATCATGAGTATCCTGCGGTAATAGGTGTTGAGATCAGCAACGACCGGGTCGAGCCGCCGCATGGAGTTTCCTATCTCACCGGGAACAGCCTCCATAGTGAAGGTGTGGTCACGTGAAGCGTCGAGGTAGACGTACAGTTCTTCTCCATCGCCTGTTTTGAGCTCCTTCAGCTTCCAGTCCTTGCCGTATGAGAAGCTGACACTGTCGAGATCGGAGCAGGGGATCTTTCCGTCTATATATATGCGCCTGTTCGAGAAAAGGCCGCGCATCTGGTCCTGACGGTACTTTATGCCTATGCGGTACCAGCCGGAATTGCCGACCGTTTCGCGCGGTATCACCCATGTCACGCTCTGTAGAGCGTTCTTCCAGTTTGCGCCGCCGAGACTGTTGTAGACGACCTTGCGCGGATCGGAGGGCGACATTAGATAGGTAGTGTTGTCATAGGCCGGGTAGAGTGTCGCATCGGACTTGAAGTCCGCGCTTTCAGCTTCTATGCGGAATTTTCTGTCGGGAGTGCTCTCCACCGTCGCGGATGCTTTCACAGAAGCGACGTATTCGCTGTAAGAAGGCAGTTCTTCCGGCGGACAGAAGCTGAAGCTGTCTATCACGAGCTTTGCTCTTTCGGAGGCGAAGGTGATATTGTGGCTGCCCTTTTCGAGATAGAAGAAGAGGGGCTGGCTGAAAATGCCGTCCGTATCGCCGAAGCGCCTGGTCTGCCACATTTCCTTTTGTACCTGCGCCGGACGTATCTGATTGCCGCGGGAGTCCTTGTATATCTCGCGTTCGTTGACCCAGACCCTGCCGAGGGTTATGCGCGAGGCTGTATCGTAGGGCGTTTTGCCGTCGATCTTCACATCGAGCTCGACAGCCGGACTGGATGACTGCATAGCGCAGTAGGTCATTTCTACGCAGTATATTCCGGTCTCGGGAATGTCGAAGCTGTAGCTTACGCTTCCGCTCTCACTTTCCCATATGAGGACACCGTCATGCGAAACGCCGTCGGCAGTGTAGCCGCCGACCAGGATATCGCCTTTTGCGGATGTATAGCCGCTGCCCTGAATGGTAACTGAGCTGTGCGGACGTTCTTTTCCGCTGTAAAGGTCGTAGTAGTCGCTGTATGTGAGGAGGTCGGGGTCAGCAGGCTCAAAGGAGAAGTAATCGTCCTCCATAGCGGCGAGGGTAAGCTCGGAGACGCCTTCCTTCTCGTCCTCAGCGAAGGCTGAGAAGATACCGCCGCAGTTTCCGGCAGCGAGCAGTAGAGAGAGCATACCGGCGCATACTGAACCGAAAAAACGTCTGTGCTTCAAAATAAGACCGCCTCCTTACTTTACTAATTTGCATAAATAGCCATGATAATTATATCAAATTTCTGTCATAATGTCAAGGATTTTAAGCCGTTAGCCCTTAGCTTTAGGACAGGATTTCCGGTTTTGATATATAGGAAAAGTGCTGTTGACAAACGAAAGGTGATGTGGTAAAATTAAATCATAAAATTATAGGCGGAGGCTTATACTATTATAATATAAAGGAGCTGATAGCTGAAATGTCAAATGTACTTGAAGTCAAAGAACTTTCCAAGCAGTATTCCAAAGTCCTTGCTGCAGACAAGGTGAGCTTCACCATAGGCGAGGGAGAGATATTCGCCCTCATCGGTCCGAACGGTGCAGGCAAGACTACCACTATCCGAATGATATCCACTCTTCTCACTCCGACCGCCGGCGATGCCATAGTCGCAGGTCACAGCGTTATAAAAGAACCTGCAAAGGTCAGGGAGAGCATAACCTATCTCCCCGATGAAGCCGGTGCATACAAGAATATGACCGGTCTGAAGTATCTCCGGTTCATGGCAGGCCTTTTTCTCTCGGATATCGACGCTATGAATGCCGCAGTTGACCGTGCGAAGGAGATATGCGGTCTGGGAGAACGTCTCGAGGATAAGATAGGCAGCTACAGCCGAGGCATGATAAGAAAGCTTCTCCTTGCGAGAGCTGTAATGACAAAGCCGAAGCTTGCGATACTTGACGAGCCCACCAGCGGTCTTGATGTTATCAATGCCATCGAGATAAGAAAGACCATAAAGATGCTTGCGGAAAAGGAAAAGATGTCCTTCCTGCTTTCATCGCACAATATGCTTGAGATAGAGTTCGTGTCCGACCGTGTCGGCATAATCACCGGCGGTCATCTCATGGTGACTGGCAGCGCAGCCGAACTGAAGGAACGCTACAATGCTCAGAACCTTGAAGAAGTATTTGAAAGGGTGGTGCTTGAAAATGAAGTTCATTAACCTTCTGAAAAAGGAACTTTCCGAGCTTATAAACCTTCAGATGATACTCGGTCTTGTTGTAGCGCTGGGAATATTCATGATACTCGGCGGAATTATGGACACGACTATCGACGAGGCTAAGGAGGAGACCACCAACGTTACCATACGTCTCTGTGACCGTGATGATACGGACTATACCAAGGAACTCATTGAGTCCATAAAGGCGGACGGCAACAACATAAGGCTCTTTGACACCGAGGGTGACGATTACGCTGCCATACTCAAGGACAATGACATCAAGGATCTCATAATCATTCCGGAAGGCTTCACAGCTGCACTTGAAAAGAGCGAGAAGCCTGAGATAATCACTGTATCGAGAATGACCTCTGCTGCGACCCTTTCCAACCTCAATGTCGGTACTTCGAGCGGACTTGCCCTCATAAAGGACAAGATAGCTTCCGATGTTGCGAAGAAGAACGGTGTCAGCGCACAGGACTACTCCATTATCGAAAATCCTGTTGCAGTAAGGGACAATACAGTCGTGGACGACAAGTCCGCTGAGATATCCCCGAGCGATATCATGAGCAAGATAGCTATTCAGAACGCTATCATGCCTATCGTTGTGTTTGTGCTCATCATCATGACTTCACAGATGCTCATGAGCGCTGTTGCCAACGAAAAAACCGATAAGACCCTTGAGACTCTTCTCTCTGCACCTGTTTCGCGCGGTGCAGTCATAGGTGCAAAGATGCTTGCAGCTGCTATAATCGCGCTCATCAATGCCGGAGTTTATATGTTCGGCTTCTCATTCTTCGTAAGCGGTGCTACCGATACGGTCGCAGAGGCTGCTGAAGAATTCGTAACAAGCACGATGTCCGTTGACGAGGCTATAAACAAGCTCGGACTTTCACTCGGCGGCTTCGATTACTTCCTCATTGGTCTCCAGCTCTTCTTCACCATTATGATATGTCTGTCGGTATCCCTCATCCTCGGTGCTCTTGTGAACGACACAAAGAATACCCAGAACATGATAATGCCGATAATGATGCTTGCGATGGTGCCCTACATGATATCAATACTCGCAGATATCAATGCGCTTCCTTCAGTGCTGAAATATGCAGTCTATGCTATACCGTTCACACACACATTCATGGCGATACCCAATCTGATGTTCGGAAACAGGCTGATATTCTTCATTGGTCTCATTTATCAGGTCATCGTGTTCGCTGTATGTATGTTCTTTGCACTTAGACTTTTCATGTCAGACAAGATATTCACCATATCGCTCAACTTCGGACAGAAGTCCAAGTACAAGGCAAGAAAGCGCCGCGAGCAGAAGACTGAAAAGAGCAAGTGACAGATCTGAATTGAAAATATTATTAAAGGGAGGTATTATTTATGTCAACACCCCATAACAATGCAAAAAAAGGAGATATTGCAAAGACCGTGCTTATGCCTGGCGATCCCCTGAGAGCGAAGTTCATTGCTGAGAATTATCTTGAGAATCCCGTCTGCTACAATGAGGTAAGAGGTATGCTCGGCTATACCGGCACCTACAAGGGGGTACCGGTATCTGTTCAGGGAAGCGGCATGGGTATGCCTTCCATAGGCATCTACTCATGGGAGCTCTTCAATGAGTACGACGTCGAGAACATTATAAGAGTCGGAACAGCCGGCGCGGTTGCGGATGATGTTCAGCTCAGGGATGTAGTTATCGGTATGAGCGCAAGCACGAATTCAGCTTACGCCAGCCAGTACAGGCTTCCGGGGACATATGCTCCGACGGCTTCGTGGGAACTGCTCAGTGCGGCAACAGAGGCTGCCGTAAAGAGCGGGAAGAGCTATCGAGTGGGCAATATCCTTTCGAGCGATACCTTCTACGATGATGCAAACAGTCTTGCGGACTGGCAGAAGATGGGAGTGCTCGCTATCGAAATGGAGGCAGCTGCTCTCTATATGAACGCAGCCCGTGCAGGGAAGAACGCTCTCTGTATACTGACCGTGTCGGACTGCCCACTGAGAGGGCTTTCTACTTCTGCGGAGGAGAGACAGACCACGTTCCGCGATATGATGGAGATAGCGCTTGATGCTGCGGTCATTGCTGCCGGCAGGAAAAAACAAATAAGTTAAAACAAAATTATCGTTCACGAAAAATTTACAAATTTTTTCACAAACTTTATCCCGTTATCTATTGCAATTCGACGAGAAATATGGTAAAATTATACCTGTTGAGCGCGCTGAATGTGCGCTGACTGCAAAAGATATGCGTTGAAACGGAAGGTTGCTGCCGGTATGGCAGGTAATTTCCGTGGAGTATGTCCGATTTTAAACCGGGCGAATGGGATAATGGACACAGTTTGTGGCTTGTAACGCGCAGCTTGCGTATGCGTTGTTACACTGTCTTTGTGTCTCAAAAAGTCTGCCAGCGTCCGGAAATCCAATGGTTTCCGGACTTTTTTATAAGTAAGGCAGGGAACACGCGGAAGCGTGTGAAGTCCCAGAAAGCGTCCCCGTAAATTTATCAAGGAGGCGAAAATCATGGCAGTCAACGAAAAGATCAGATTCAAGATCAAGGGTTACGATCACGCTACTGTTGATATTGCAGCAGCTAAGATCGTTGAAGCAGCTAAGAGAAGCGGCGCGAGAGTTTCAGGTCCTATCCCGCTCCCGACCGACAAGGAGGTAGTTACTATCCTCCGTGCTGTACACAAGTACAAGGACAGCCGCGAGCAGTTCGAGATGAGAACTCACAAGAGACTCGTAGACGTTATCCGTCCTACAGAGAAGACAACTGCTGCTCTTGACAAGCTTGAGATCCCCGCAGGCGTAGACGTTGTAATGGAAGTTAAGTAATTCCATACAGCACACCTGAAAATACCGCTCGGGAAGCGGAATGGCGGTGATCCGCCGGTCATGTTGACGACCTTCGTCAACCAATAACCTAACAGGAGGAAATACGATATGCAGAAAGGTATTATCGGCAAGAAGATCGGTATGACACAGATCTTCGACGAGGCAGGAAAGGTTGTTCCTGTAACAGTAGTAGAAGCCGGCCCGTGCGTTGTTGTACAGAAGAAAACTGTAGAGAACGACGGATATGCAGCTCTTCAGCTCGGCTACGGCGACGTTAAGATCCAGAGAATGAACAAGCCCCTCAAGGGTCACTTCGACAAGGCAGATGTTGCATGCAAGTCAACCCTCAAGGAGTTCAGACTCGATGACTGTGACGCTCTCAACGTAGGCGACATCGTAAAGGCTGATACTTTTGCAGTAGGCGACGCTATCGACGTTGTCGGCACAAGCAAGGGTAAGGGCTACGCTGGTCCTATCAAGCGCAACAATCAGCACAGACTTAAGGAGACCCACGGTACAGGCCCTGTTCACAGACAGGCTGGTTCAATGGGCGCTTGCTCCTCACCTTCAAGAATCTTCAAGGGTAAGATCCTCGCTGGTCACATGGGCGCTGAGCAGGTAACAGTTCAGAACCTCGAAATAGTAAAAATAGACGCAGAGAACAATCTCATCGCTATCAAGGGCGCTATCCCCGGTCCTAAGGGCGGTATCGTTTATATCGTTGACAGCGTTAAGGCTTAAGGAAGGAGGAAGCGTAAATGTCTACAATTTCAGTATTTGATATGGCTGGAAAGCAGGTATCCGAGACAGAGCTCAACGAAGCAGTTTTCGGTATCACTCCCAACGAAGCTGTTATGCACGCTATGGTAGTTAATTACCTCGCTAACCAGAGACAGGGTACACAGTCCACACTTACAAGAACAGAAGTAAGCGGCGGCGGCAGAAAGCCCTGGAGACAGAAGGGTACAGGCCACGCAAGACAGGGCTCGACTCGTGCTCCTCAGTGGGTACACGGCGGTATCGCTCTCGGTCCTAAGCCCAGAGATTACAGATACGCACTCAACAAGAAGGTAAGAAGACTCGCTATGAAGTCTGCTCTTTCTACTAAGGTGCTCGACAACAACATGATCGTTCTTGACGCTCTCACTCTTGACAGCTACAAGACAAAGACTGTTGTTGATATGCTCAAGGCTCTCGGCGTTGAGGGCAAGGCTCTCATCGTAACAGCAGAGGCTGATGCAAAGGTTATCAAGAGCGCAGCTAACATCCCCGGTGTTAAGACTGCTGCTGTAAACACACTTAATGTTTATGACATCCTCAACTATGACAAGTTCATCGTTGTTAAGAATGCCGTAGGAAAGATCGAGGAGGTATACGCATGATTAAGACTGCTCAGGATATCATCCTCAAGCCTGTTATCACAGAGAGATCCATGGACGATCTCCAGGCTGGAAAGTACACCTTTAAGGTTGCTACCGACGCTAACAAGACCGAGATCAAGAAGGCTGTAGAGACACTCTTCGACGTTAAGGTCGCTAAGGTAAACACCCTCAACGTTAACGGCAAGGCTAAGAGAGTCGGCAGATATGCCGGCAAGACTTCCGACTGGAAGAAGGCTATCGTTACTCTTACTGAGGACTCCAAGGCAATCGAGTTCTTCGAGGGTATGGTTTGATAACTGATCAAACCCGTTATGGGAGTAATGCTCCCGCAAAAAATGCATTAAAGGAGAAATAGAAATGGCTATAAAGACTTATAAGCCTACGACACCTTCGAGACGTCAGATGACTGTTACTGATTACTCGATCCTGTCCAAGGTTGAGCCGGAAAAGAGCCTTCTCGAACCTATGAAGAAGAAGTCGGGAAGAAACAGCTACGGCAGAATCACCGTTCGTCACAGAGGCGGTGGAAACAGAAGAAAATACCGTGTAATCGACTTCAAGAGAGACAAGGACAACATTATCGCAGTTGTCAAGACTCTTGAGTATGATCCTAACAGATCCGCTTTCATCGCACTCGTTGAGTACGAGGACGGCGAGAAGAGATACATCCTCGCTCCTAACGGTCTTAAGGTAGGAGACAAGAT
>Ga0310786_10012956_pt1 | contig 10297 bp, 8 predicted proteins | sample AusTroGonzalo_MG_FD_203881 | JGI IMG/M metagenome (GOLD analysis project Ga0310786, IMG submission 203881) | Bovine rumen microbial communities from tropical cattle in Woodstock, Queensland, Australia - Gonzalo_03 (v2) (version 2) | ecosystem: Host-associated > Mammals > Digestive system >... | reverse complement strand
TCGGGCTTCATGGCCAGGGCGCGGGCGATGGCCACACGCTGTTTCTGACCGCCGGAGAGGCTTGAGGGATAGACGTTGGCCTTCTCAGCCAGTCCCACCTTGCGCAGCAGCGCCAGTCCCTCCTCACGTGCCTTTTCCTCTGGCTCGTGACGCAACTGGCAAGGCGCAAAAATTACGTTCTCTAAAACGGTCTTGTGCTCGAAGAGGTTGAACGACTGGAACACCATCCCCATCTTCTGGCGCAGCCTGTTGACGGGATAGCCCTTGGCGAGGATATCCTCGCCATCAACGACGATACTGCCGCTGGTGGGATGCTCCAGCAGGTTCAGACAGCGGAGGAAAGTGCTCTTGCCCGTGCCCGAAGGACCGATGATGGAGATGATCTCGCCACGATGCACTTCAGTAGTGATGTCGCGCAACACGTCAAGACTGCCGTAGCTTTTCTTCAGGTGGGAGATTTTAAGTGAAGAGTGATGAGTGAAGAGTGAAGAATTTGCTACCGCTGTTTGGGTGTTGCGTTTTGGGCGGATAAACAGCCATGCACCGCCACCTATTAATATAAGGATGGCTACAACCCACGGCCAGCAGATCTCGTCATTCTCTGAAGTGGTCGGCTGCATTGGATTGGTGAGTATGGCAGCCTCGCCCTTTCGCGTCATCAGCACGATGTGCGAATCGATATAGCCGTCGGAGAAGAGCACCTGCTTCTGTCGCTCTTCGGTGATGCTGATAGCTCCCATGGCCATGTCAACCTTGCCCGTCTGCACGGCAGGTATCTGCGAGGCGAAGTCCATAATGAGATACTCCAATCGCCAGTTACGCCGGTTGGCCCATTCCGTCAGCAGAGCAGGCTCCAGACCCGACGGTTTCCCGTAATTAATGAAATTGAACGGAGGCATGGCCGGATAGGTAGCCACGCGCAGGGTGCGCCCCGTGCCGCGCTGTTGGGGGATGGCCATGGCCGAGGGGTCGTCGGACTGCTGCCAGCGGTCGTATATCTGCTGGTAGGTGCCGTCGCGTCGGATGTCAGCCAGAAAGCGATTGAAGTCCTGCTGCAGTTCCGTATTGTCTAAACGGAAACAAGCTGCTACAGGGATTGGCGGCAGTCCGGAACCCACCGAGTCCACCTTAGCAGCCACCTCCTTACAGAATATCAGTGTCAGGCTTTCACCGCCTGCCGCATCTACCTTACCGTTCTCTAAAGCTGCCAGCAGGTCGGTCTGACTGGTCATGCGCAGGATGTTGGCATCGGGAGCCATGTCGGTGACGGCTATGTCCTGTATGCTTCCGATAATCACTGCAACATTCTTGCCGTTAAGCGCCTGGAATGCAGGAGGAACGCTTGACTGGCCCGCAGCTTCGGCAGTAGCGTCGGTATCATTGGCCGACAGTATCGTTGGCACGTAACCCAGCATGCCTGACAATGTCAGCACCACAGCCGCAGTGATGGCTTTCACGCGCTTGTGCTGCACCAGCGAGTGGAACAGCAGGACGATAAGCCGTGTCATGAGGAAATAGATGATGGCTGTCACGATGAGCGGGAAGAAGGCATCGAACGTGCGCGAGCGTATCAAATCGCACGCATGCGTCATGTCAGCCACAGCAATGAAGCCCACGATGCTCGTTTCCTTCAGCAGACATACTATCTCACCCTGATAGACAGGCATGATAGACTTGATCACCTGCGGGAGCACAATCTTGAAGAACGTCTGCCGCCCAGTAAAGCCCAGGGCCAACCCTGCCTCCGTCTGGCCACGATCGATACGCTGTATAGCAGTGCGAAGAATCTCGCAGACATAGGCCGACATGTTCATGCCTAAGGTAACGATGGACACCACAATGCCCGTAGCGTCCAACGGCGCCATCACGACATAGTACATCAGCATGAGCAGCACCAGCACGGGCATGCCATACATCAGGCCGAGATATGCCTTGGCCACCTGCTGCAGCCATGGTCGCCGGCTCATGCGCATCCAACACATTAGTCCACCCAGCAGCGTACCCAGTATAGCAGCGCAGAGCGTGATGAGCAACGTCACCTGCAGACCGTCAAGAATCATCCTATAGCGATCCTCGGCTATCAGGTTGTTAGTGAAACTCTCGATCAAGGAACCTATTAGATTATGTGCCATCATCTTATTTATTGCTATTGCTTCGAATTATTTATAACAGATATAAGTCTCATTATCGCATAAACGGCAGCGTCTTGGCCTGCTCCATCATCATATCTGCCACGATACTGTTGGCATCACTTTCGCCATTGATGAGGTCGTAGAACGACTTCAGGCCATCGAGTCCTCCGTCGTGCTTCAGCACATAGACCAGACACAGATACTGCAAGGCTGTGTTTGAAGAGAGGATGTCGAGGTCGGTAATGGCCAGTTGTGAGAGTGCCAACTGATAGGCATCTTCGCTGTTCTCGTCGATGAAGTGCTGCACCTGGCCGAGCGTCTCCATCCCGAATGACTCCAACACCGGCAGATAAGACATCACCGATACGGGCCATATCTCGGCCTGGTTGACGGCAGCGATACGCTTATTCAGACGGTCAAATGGGTGCAGTTCCAGATAACTTCGGAACGTGTCGCGCGAAAGTGGCACATCGTCAAGCTTACCGCTCTTCACCAGTGCCAGTGTCTGTCGGCGATATTCCGTAAGGACCGTTCGCAGTCGGCTGAACTCATCGTCCATCAGTTCTGCCATTCCTGCCAATCGGTTGAACTGTCGCAGATACACGTCGGGAACTTTTACATCGCCTTTGTATCCTGTGTCGTGCTCAATGGTAGACCACACATGCTGAAGGGCTGTACGCATCTGGAGTTCAAAGCGTAGGCCACCGGTTTTCAGTCGGCAGATATAGTGCAGGGAGTTGTAACCGAAAGAGTCCAGCTTGTGCAGTTTCCGCTTGTCGACGCTCTCCTGCCAGTCGATGTCGAACACGCGTTTGGCAATGGCCGCCACCTTGTCAACCTCGTCGGTATAGAAGGTGATGACACGTAGTCCTACAAGGTCGGTGATGTCATCGATACTCTTGTATTTCGCACCCTTCAGCTCCAGTTTTCCCGTGAGCGACTTTTCCGTCTTTACGCGGTGCTCCATGGCCGTGATATAGATTCCCTGCTCTTTCAGCGCAAGGCGCAACTGGTTTGAGGCCTCGTCGGCTAATTGCTGCAGCGTAGGACGCAGTTCGCGGTATTGCTGCAGCAGCATTTCTCCATGTGGATCAAGATTCATATACGCTTCACTTTTCACTTAAATTCGAAGATATTGCTGAAGCCCGTGATGGTGAAGACAGCACGGACATTATCATTGATGCCTTTGATATAGACATGTCCGCCTTTGGCCTGAGCGTTCTGCAGGATGCCCAGGAAGATGCGCAGACCGGCTGAAGAGATATATGCCAGGTCAGTGCAATCGATAATGATTTCTTTACCCTCCACGTCGTTCAGTGGACTCATTGCCTTTTCGGTTTCTGCGGCAGCAGCTGTGTCGAGATTACCTTCCAGAATGGCAACTACGTTGCCGTCGATTTCTTCAATTCTTACGTTCATAATCCTACTTATTTAATTGCTATTATTTTAACTTTTTTACCTTTTTTCTTTTTTACCTTTACTTTATCTTTTTCCTCAGGGTCAGCACATTAAGGTTATCTATGCGCTCATAGTTGATGGAGTCCATGTTCTGACGAATAATATGGATGCCCAGTCCGCCAATCTTCCGTTCCTTGGCCGAGAGCGTGGTGTCGACTTCCGACTGAACGGTGGGATCGAAAGGCTTGCCGCAGTCGATGATGGTGAACTTCAGGCGCACTTCGTTGGATGCGGCTTCGATGGTCACGTCGCGCTGCTGTCCTGGCGGATAGGCGTATTTCATCACGTTGACCACAGCCTCTTCGACGGCAACCTTGATACTCATAGTGGTGAGTTCGTCGAAGCCCACGCTCTGGCAGACCTCTTCGACAAAGACATTCAGTCGCGGCACCTCTTGCAGGTCGCAGGGCAACACAAGGCTCTTGCGCATCCTGACGTCGCTCTGCTGACGGATATATTGGATGGCCATCATGGTCAAATCGTCGCTCTGTTCGGCATCTCCCACAAACTGGTGGACGGCCTCGGTCATCCGTGCGATGAATTGACGGGGCTCCTGTTGTTGCTGGGAGAGTGTCTGTGTAGCCACGTCGTTGACACGCTCCATCTGGAACTGCTCATAATTGGCATTCATAGCCTCGGTCAGTCCGTCGGTGAAGAGGAAGATGGTGGTGCCGGTGAAGATCTGTGTCTCCTGCAAGGAATACTTCCACGTGGGCATAAAGCCAACGGGGATGTTCGAGTCGCAGGACAGTTCGCCTACACCTGCACCGACGAGCAGCGGAGCATCGTGGCCGGCGTTGCAGTAGCGCAGACGGCCTGTGGGCAGGTCGAGCACACCAACGAAGAGCGTCACAAACATGTGGGTCTTGTTCATGTCGGCAATGGTCTTGTTCATTGTCATGACGATGTGGTCGGGCATCGACTCGTGAGCCGACACGGTTCGGAAGGTAGAACGGGTGACGGCCATGAAGAGTGAGGCTGGTACGCCCTTGCCCGAGACGTCACCGATGCAGAAGAAGAGTTTCTCGTCGCGGAAATAGAAATCAAACAGGTCACCGCCCACCTCCTTGGCCGGGGTCAGCGAGGCAAAGAGCTGCACGTCATCACGGTCGTCCCGAGTGGGGAACTTTACGGGCAGCATACCCATCTGGATGTCACTGGCAATACGGAGGTCGCTCTCTATCGAGGCCTTCTGGGCGGTCGTGTTCTTCAATTCTTCAATGTATTTCACCAGCGACTGCTGCATGTTGCCGAACGAGTGGCTCAGCTGACCAATCTCGTCAACACGCTGGAAGTCTGGCAACGGAGCGTCGAACTGTCCTGAGGCGATGGTCTCAGCCTCCTTAGCCAGTCGACGCAGAGGTTTCAACTCACGGGTGATGATACGGATGAACAGGTAGAGCATCAGCAGCAGACCGACGGTGACGATGGTCATAATCGTGCGGCGCAGACGGTCGAAGCCGCTGAAGATATCGCTCTCGGGGCAGACGATGGCCATCGAACAACCTGTCTGTCCGAGAGGCTTGTAAAATACGAGACACTTCTTGCCACTGATGTCCATCTGCTTCACGCCCTCCTCGCCGTGTGTCATGGCGTAGCCAAGGGCGCTCACAGCCGTGTCAGGCTGCTCAATGGTCTGGGTAAAGATAGTCTGACGCGTAATTTTCGTCGTGTCAGGATGCACGAAATAGGTGCCGCCTCTACCTATCATGATGCTGTACGAATTGGGATAGGGCTTGACGGCCGAGATGGTCTGCGAGAGCCAGTTCAGTGAGAGACTGATATTAATGACGCCTATCAACTGGCCCTGCTTGTCCGTGAGGATCTGACAGTAGCTGGTCACCATCTCACTGGTGTTCGTAGCCACGTCGAGGTCCATATACGGTTCCGTCCAGCACGGTTTTTCCAGCAGCTGGGGCATCAGATACCAGTCTGCAAAGAAATACTGATAACTGTCGCTGCCTCCCTGAATGGTGCGGATAGAGTCACTAACGTGTTTGGTATAGGCAGAGAAGTAGCGGCCCTTGTCCTTGAAGTAGTAAGGTTCGAAAGCAATGGAACAATTGTAGAAGTCAGGATTGTTCTGCAGCATGCCTCGGCTATAGACGAACATCGAGTCGGCCTTGTCGGGGTGTCGCTCAACGAGCCACTTGGTCATGTTCGATGCCACCTCCACACGGTTCAGGATACTATCCACGCGCAGCGAGGTCTTGTCGAGTATCTGCGTGGCGCGGTTAATAGCCTCCTGGCGCACAGCCTCGCGAGACTGATAGAACAGGAAGCCAAGGGCGACATTGAAGATGATGGCTGCAAAGAATACCACCCACAGGCTGACCCTGACGGATAGTTTGCGACGGATATATGTTAAGATTTTTTTCATAACCATGCGGTAGCTAATTATTCACTTTCCACTTACGAGTTCCTCGTATGTCACTTCGCGGCCCAGCATCTGGTTCTCCACCATCAGGCGGCTGGCCTGCCGCACCATGTCGGGACGCAGCCTGAACTCGCGCTTCTTCGATTCGCGATCCACTTGCAGGCGCAGCACATCCTCCAACATCAATTTCTGCATCACGCGGTTGGTGGCAATGTGATTCTTGTCGACATACTGCATCACGATGTCCAGTGTCTCGTCGGGATGTTGGGCAGCCCACTCCCACCCCTTACGGCTGGCCTGGGCAAAGCGGCGAGCCTGCTCCTTATGTCGGACATAATAGTCACGGGTCATATAAACACCGTCCTCCTGCACGTTGTAGCCGTGGTCGCAGAAGCGATACACGTTCTTTTCGGTCATCTTGATGCCTGCCTGCACCAGTTGGTAGTACTCGTTGTAGCTCATGGCCAGCGTGGCATCGAGGGCTCCGACCACGAACAGGTTGACGTTCTGGGCAAAGCGAACCCACTGGTAGTCCAAATGATCCTTAATGCTCATGCAGATGGCCAACTGACCGAAGCCAACGCTCCAGATGCCCACCTTGGCTCCCTTCTGTGTCAGCGGATCCTTGTCGCGGGCGGAGACAATAACCATGGCATTGTTCATCGATGTCTGCAGGATGTTCACCAGCGGGATGCCGCCATCGATAATCTCCAACGCCTGACAGAGCTGTAGTGTTGTGGCTTGGCATTCGTTCTTGCGCAGGCGACTCATGGCTGGTTGCGTGGACGACGGATGTTCTATCTTCACCTTCACCCCCGCCTCGCGATAGAAGCCCTTTGCTTCGGCCACATAGTAGCCTGCGAACTGGGCCTGTGCCGTCCACTGCGGCGTGAACACGATGGTCTCGTCCTGCGCAGTCGCAGTCTGAGAAGTCGCCATCATTGCAATGAATAATAAGATGTATATTGTCTGTTTCATTCTCCGAACACTTGATTGATAAGATTTTCAAACTCCCTATAGGCGAAGGTGTCACGGAGTTCACTGAGCGCATCCGCCAGTCCCCGGTAGTGCCACTCATGGTCTTTGGGGTCTTTGGCATGGAAGAGGTTCCAAAGGGCATCGCCCTGCTGGGCATAGTCGCGGGCGATGGCCCGCATATTCGAGAGTTTGTCGCCCAGGGCTACAATCTTGGCATCGTGCGAGGCACGAGCCAGACGGTCGATGGCGGCCTGCTTGCGAGCGTGCCAAGATTCCTCGGCGGGTAAATCGCCGAGCACGATGTCGCTCTCCGAGGCCACGAGCGAGGCGATGCGATCGCCGAACTCGGTACGGATCTGTTCTACCGTGACGTCGGTGTCCTCCACGGTGTCGTGCAGGGCTGCGGCGGCCAGCAGTTCCTGGTCGGGTGTCATCGTGGCCACGATTTCCACAGCCTCCATCGGGTGAACGATATAAGGAAAACCTTTGCCGCGACGTTCTGTCCCGGCATGGGCGCGGACGGCGAACACGATGGCGCGGTCCAGCAGTGTGGTGTCTAAGGGTTTGTTTGCCATAAGTTATTACGAATAATATTGTTTCATCAGTTTATGTATATAGATGCCGAAGAAAAGCTTCTCGACAAAGTTGGGCTTTTGGAAGACGGTGCGGAGTACGACGTCAAGGGCGGCGAAGCGACCCGCCTGGGCATCGAAAGCAGCGTGGTCATCCTGTCCGGTGTATTCTTTGGCGAAGGCATCCCAGAAGCGGTGGAACTGCTCCAGGGTCATGTGGAAGATGTCCTGCACCCGCTTCATGGGAGCATAGATGTGGCAGATGAGGAAGAGGTGGCCGATGTCGAACATGGGGTCGCCATACCCAAAGCGATCCAGGTCAATCCAATAGTAATCCGCTCCGGCCTGGATGATGTTACCTGTTTGGAAATCACCATGAACGCAGTGAGTATATTCAGGGATGGTTTCAATAAAGGCCCGGATTTTCTCCCTGTTCTTCCTACTCACAAAAGTGGCTCTCTCTACGGCCAGTAGCGCCTGTGCCTTCCTGCTGGGGAAGAATTCGGTGTTGCAAGGCGTAGCGAATAGTTCCTTCCCTTTGCGGCACAAGAGGCGGGCCATCTCTTCGGTACGCTCGGGTTCGTCGTGACAGATGCGCGAGAGAGATTTCTTGCCCTTGATGCGCTGCGAAATGGTAGCATAGGCATCTCCGACCTGCACGATGCGATACATCGCAGGGACAGGGATTCCGAGGCTGGCCACGGCCTTGGAGACATCGTATTCGTGCTTGACGGCTTCCCATGTGCTCAAGCGGGCATTGTTCACCTTGAGGATTTCGTCCGGAGCAGCCGAGCTGACGTATGTCTTCCCGTTGCCACCCTCACCAATCTGGGTGTAGTCGTTCAGATTGACTTTGTCGAGCTCCATCGCGACTCGGCCATCCAGGCAAGCTTGGCGGCTCTCGCTGCCCTGTCGCTTGATTCTCTGTACTTCTTCCATGACAAAATTCAATTTGCTACTATCACTTTTTTGACTACCATTTCTTTGTCAAGTATTTCTCCTTCAACTGCTGCTGCTCTTTCTTCGAGAAACCCAGTTGGTTCTCTATGTAAGCAGACAGCGAGCCATACTTCTGGTCGATCAGGTCGAGGGTTGTCACGAAGTTCTCGCGGCTCACGCCGACCATGGCGCGAACGAAGGCAACGGCCTCCTTGCCGCCCTCTTTCTCCTGGACCTTGGCTGTCAATGCTTCCACCTGACGAGCGTAACTCTGGTTAGAGAGGTCGAAGTCCTCGACGATGGTCTCGCGGCTGGCACCAAGGGCAGCCAGGAGGAAAGCCGATGCCCATCCGGCACGGTCCTTGCCCTGTGAGCAATGCCATAGCACACCACCCTCGGCACGGAGGACACCACGGAGGAACACACCGTAGTAGTGTTGCGCCGCAGAATCGGTCACAATGGCAGGATAGAGCTGGCGGGCCATCGTCTGCGCCTTGGGTTCGAAGGCGTATTTCATCAGCACGGCCAGCATGTCCCGCGTGTCCATCTTGGTCGTGTCGGCACGACTGGAGGAGAATCCCTGGATGAATGCCTTGGGCAAAGTTGAGAGGTGGGTGTAGCTTACCCCGTCTATGATACGGTCGGGGGCAGCATTGGCCTCAGCCTCAAATCGGAAGTCGAACACGTCAGTCAGATGATACTTCTCCTTCAGCACAGCCACGTCGCTGTCGGTAGCCTTCGTGAGGTTTCCGCTGCGCACGAGCATACCCGTGCGGACAGTCTGCCCATTCTGCATGGCGAGACTGCCCATGTCGCGGGCATTCTCTACGCCTTCAAAGGCGATGGCTCGTTGTGAGTGGGCTACTTGTGCGGAGAAGAACAACATGACTATGAATAGAATATAGGATGGCTTTGTCATCATTTTGGTAAGGCTTTGTCCAAATACTGTATAATGAACTCACTAAGAGGCCGCTTGCCATCACAGAGTTTGCTCACAAAGAATGTCATCTTGATAAAGATGAAAGGCTGCAGTTTCTGCACCTCAGCATTCAACACTTCCTGGGAGTCGGTGCCGTAATATGCCTTTGCAAAAGCAGTCCAGTGAGCCTTCAGCGTATCATTGTCCAAATGGAAGATGTTGTCGGCACGCTCTGCACTCAAGAAGTTTGCCGCATAATACATCATGCCCAGGTCCCATTCGGGCACGCCATAAGCAAAGTCGCCCACGTCAATCCAGAGGTCGCGCTGTCCGTCGGTGATGATGTTGCCGATGTGGAGGTCTCCATGCAGACAGGTGGGCGTAGAAGGAATGCTATCCATAAAACGATTGATACGCGCCCTGAGATCGTCTGGAAGATTGGAAATCTTATCAATCCATGGCATCACAAGCTCCTTCATGTCCGGCAGCCGCTTAGTGTCGGCAGGGGTCTGGTGTATCTGCTTGGCCAGCACGGCGAATCGCTCAGACAGCGGCACCAGCTGGTCGGGTTCCTGCGAGATGATACGGGTGAAGGAGCGCTTGGGCTGTATCAGTTCATACTCTGCCCCGTAGCGCGTACCGTCGGTAATCAGACGGATGGGCTTCGGTGTGGGCAGTCCAAGTTCATAGACCACTTGATTGATGCTGAACTCGCGAATGGCGTTGTCGGCTGTCACGCTGGGCATGAAGAGCTTGGCCAGTGTCTTACCGTCCTTGTGGTTATACGTAAGGGCCGTCCCGCCCTCGCCTGTCTGAACATAGTCGTTCAGATCAATGGTTTCGTAGGTATTCATAGTAGTTACATTTTAAATTTGATTCGATCGCCAATAAACAGGCTTATCGCTGTTTTCATTTTCTTTCC
>Ga0310786_10012955_pt1 | contig 10299 bp, 10 predicted proteins | sample AusTroGonzalo_MG_FD_203881 | JGI IMG/M metagenome (GOLD analysis project Ga0310786, IMG submission 203881) | Bovine rumen microbial communities from tropical cattle in Woodstock, Queensland, Australia - Gonzalo_03 (v2) (version 2) | ecosystem: Host-associated > Mammals > Digestive system >... | reverse complement strand
CAAGGAAAGCCTCTGGAAGGCTGACCTCACCGGCCCGCTTTGCGTGGTGTTAGGTTCCGAGGAGGACGGTATCAGTCCCGCCTACATCCCCCGCTTGGACGGCTTGCTGATGATTCCCATGCCCGGCGACATTGATTCATTGAATGTTTCTGTGGCCACGGGAGTGGTCTGTTTTGAGGTGGTGCGGCAGAGGATAGGGTAAGGTAATTATCTCACCATCAGCGCATCAATCGCCGGTAAAATCTCACCTGACTTACCCTCAAGATAAATATCCGTGATGTAATTTGTGTAAGTCGACGGCTCCATGTTGATTTCGATAATCTTGGCGCCATGACGCTTGGCGATGCCGGGAATCATGTTGGCCGGACTGACCTGTCCCGAAGTACCGATGATGACAAAAGCGTCGCAGTTTTCGGCAGCCTTCACCGAGCCGTAATATGCATCCTCAGGAATACCCTCGCCGAAGAAGATGAAGTCGGGCTTCATCAGTCCGCCGCATTGGGCGCAACGGGGTGGTTCCTCGGTGAGTGTCAGGCTCTTGGCGTCGACTTTATAGCCGCATTTGGTGCATACGAAGCGTGACATGTTGCCGTGGAACTCATAGACAACGGAGTTGCCTGCCACGGTGTGCAGGTCGTCGATGTTCTGCGTGATGACGCTGCTCAGGCGACCTTCCTTCTCCCATTTGGCCAGGACGAGGTGTCCGGGGTTGGGCTTGATGTCCTTGTTGCTGAAGAAGTTATAAAACACCTCGCGGATGATTTTCCACGACTCCTTGGTGTGGCGGTAGTAGAAGTCGATGTCGAGAGAGTTGGGGTCATACTGGTTCCAGATGCCGCCCTCGCCACGGAAAGGCGGAATGCCGCTCTCAGCGGAAGTGCCTGCGCCGGTGAAGCCCACGATGTTCTTCGCTTTAGAGAGGATTTCAGCGGCTTGCTTGATTTTTTCGGTATTCATGGATTTAAGATTTAAATTCAAAATTTAAAGATTGTTTTTCAGGTGCAAAGTTAGATAAAAATGCAATTGAATCGACTACAAATTGTAGTCAGTTGGTAACAAATTGTTACCGGCTGAAACCGATACAAAATGTAACGTGTTGAAAACAATACAATAATCAATTGGTGAAAAATCGTCACCAGTTAAAAACTTAATTGAAATGAATCTGTTACAAATTGTAACTAACTGATTTAAAGAGGAAATGAAACCGTTACAAACTGTAACGCTTTCAATTTTTTTTTGCCATTGAACGCCAAACAGATTGCCCAGGGAGAAGAGGAATTGCTTTTGCAAAAGTGATGGTGTATGAAAAAATGTGTATTTTTGCGGATGAAAATAATGTGAAAAAAGATGACTACTTTTATTGACACATTGGAAGAAAAAGATGTTGCCGCCCTTCAGGACGACCTGACACCAGAGCAGAGAGCTTATTGGGAGGCTTCCATTGAGCGCGACATGCAGAATCCCAACCGAGGCAAAGTGCATCGCCCCATTGAAGAATTGAGACAAAAGATGCTTGTCGCTTTGGAGAAGCACTATGAAGAGGTATCGTGTTGAATATGACATCGAGGCGGAATCTGACATTGAAGCATTGGTGGCTTGGGTGGCAGAAAAAACTTCTATTGAATACTCACGGCGATACATCAATCGTATCTTCGATGAGATAGACGTTTTGTCCTATCTCGCTCCTATGTTGCCACCGAGCAAATACGAACTGCCGAAACTCTATCATCCTGAGGCCAAGACCCTTGTAGTTGGAAACAAGAAACTAACTGTGATATTCCACATAGACGGTGATTATGTGATTGTTGACAAGATACTGCCGTCGGCGTTGATAACTTATTGAAAACTGGTCATTGGGAAGTGGTTGAGAAACACTGAACGCCAAACAGATTGCACAGGGAGAAGCAGAATTGCTTTTGAATAGCAGTGAAGAATAAACATTGTGTGATTCGCAGAAAGGAAAAATGAGCTATAATTTCAATTGAATACATCATTATGTTTCGCACATATTACGATAGTTGGAAAGAATTATCAACTTCGAAAAAGAGAGAACGGTTAGATGAATCAAAAGGTGGATATTTGAATTCTTATTCGCATTATAGAAAACAAAGTAAACGAAAATTCTTACTTTGTGTCGCAGAGGAATTACAAAAGCATCCTGAAGATCTATCTGAAATGTATCAAATGATCTTAGACATGGGGTATAAAAACGAAAATTCTTACCCAATGTATGAGTTTATTTTGTGGTGGTTAATTAACCATATGAAATGTGGTGAGCCTTATGATAGATATTGGATTTTTTTCGCATTAGAAGAATATTATAGTAGGAATGAAAATTTAGAGCGGGCAATAGAAATCGATATAATGGCGTATAACGAACTTGATACTTATTTAGATGATTTTCATTATTATGCGGCTGATGAATATTTGCCTTCTTTTGTGTTCTGTAGAGACAGACTCCAGTATGATTTGTGTAATAACCATCAGTATGCTGAAAGTAGATGGTATGAAGAAGATTCTATACAAAAAGGATATTTTAAAGGTGAAAAGGGCGAAGAAAGATTACGGTTTAATAGATGTTACAGGTTGCAATCTGAAATACCATATTTGATAAAAAACAATGAAATAGAAAAAGCCATTCTTAGATGTGATGATTTAAAACAATTAGATTCTTCCTCAGCGGGATGGCATTACAAAATGATTGGATATGCTTATTATAAACAAAAGAAATATCTTCTTTCAAAACACTATTATATACTTGCAATACAATTAACTCCTAATATTACAGGTGTTAAGCGTCGGCTGGAAACAATAGAGAAAAAGTTGAAGTAGGATTTCGGAAATTTATGACTTAGAATTCATTTTTGTCTTTGAACTAGACCAATTTATTAATCGGTTTTAGGTATTGATAACCTGATATTTGGAATGAGATAGTTATTGTCTTTATCTTTAATAAAGTATTCTTTTTTATTTGTATTAGTACTGATAAAAACTAATTTGGCTTCTGTATTCTCAAATCCGTATTCTATAGCTGATATATGAGTTTCGCCTTGTTTCATCTCTTTTCCCATAATAGTTGATGTTTCTAACAATTTAAAGTTAACATTCACATTTCCTGTGATAGAAGAAACTATATGGCTATTTCCTTTATTATCAACATAGTAAATATTTTCATGTGGTTTAATGGAATAATTATAATTAATCGTCCTCTTTCCTTTTTCTAAGAATGATTTTACCAACATGGTTTGGGTTTGAATCTTATACAAAAATGATAATACATAGTTATAAATTGGAATTGGTGTTCCTTTTTTATCGTATAATGTTTCTAAAATAGGACTAATTGCATCATCAGAGATTGGCTCGTTTGACCTAAACTCAATTTGAAATTGTTCATTTATATTATACTCTGGATAAGCAAGGAATGCTTTGTCCTCAAACAAAGCTTTATCAATGTCTATTTGATTTAAACCGCATAACAAAATCCCGTGTTCTTTTGCTTTTTTTATCGCTCCTTCCGAAAACCCATTTGATGAAACTATTATCCCTTTATTTATTTCAGGTATATCCATGCATTTTGAGATAAATGCCTCGACAATTGATATGGTTACCTTTTTTTTATATTCTTTGCATTCGAAAGCAATTTTGTAATTAATGCTATTGCTTTGAACAGATGTTGTTACTAAAACATCAATTTCTCTGATTACACCAGAATTGTCATTCATTTTGACATTGCTCTCAATACTAGTATTTGGGCAATCTTTTAATGTGATTTGAATGGCTTTTACTAATTGCTCTAATGATTTTCCAGTCCTACTCATGACAATAATGATAAAGAAACTTTGGTTAATAATTATGTTCTTATCGTATTAGTCGTACAATTCAATAAACTCATAAGAATTCCCCATAGTATCCAAAAACTTAATAAAATCCTCCTGACTAATGATAATCGTTCCAGTGTTGTCATTGAATTATGCATCAAAAGCCATCAATTTTTGATGTGTGGCGCGTTCTATCTTGGCAATCGTCTCAATGGTCAGGTTTTCAGAACCTTTGAGTATCTTTAACACATATTGCTGGGTGCAGCCCAAACGTTCCGCCATCTCTGCTTGTGTCACCTCCTCTTTCTTCATGTAAAGGAGCATTTTCACGGCAATATGCTGGGAATAGCGAAGCCAATCGCGGTTTTCCCTGCGCCATTGTGCTTCTTCTCGCCACTTTGAAGATGTTTCGCTTTGGTGTTCTTCCAAATATTTTAATACTTCTCGTTTATCCATGTTGTTACTTATCCTATCAATCATACAATTCAATAAACTCATAAGAATTCCCCATAGCCTCCAAAAACTTGATAAAATCCTCCTGACTAATAATAATCGTCCCCGTGTTGTCATTGGGATGGAAACTTAATCTGGGCGCGTTTTGTAGGTTCTTGTCGATGAAGAGATGGACATGATGCTCCGTGTCGTTGACGAGGCCGAAAGGGGAGACGCTGCCCGGTTTTAGGCCGAGATATTTCTCCATTCGGGTTTCCGAGGCGAAGGTCAGCTTGCCTTGGTGCAGGCGTTGTTCGAGGTCGTGGATGTCCATCTGATGCATACACTCGAAGATGACCAAGTAATGCTTGTTGCCCTTGTGGTTCCTGAAAAACAGGTTCTTGCAGTGCGTGGCCTCGAACTTGCCCCAATAGGCCAACGACTCCTCAATGGAACCCAACGGCGGGTGGAACTTGATGTCGAACTCAATGCCTAGGCCAATCAGCGTATCGACGACTTTCTGCTGGCGCTCACTTAAAGGATGATTTATTTCGGTTGATTTCATATTATTTCTTTTTCACAAAACCTACAAAACTTGCAAAACTTTTTTTTGTCGGTTTTGATGGTTTTGTGACATATTATAACTTGTTCTTTAACGCTTTACCAGTATATGATTGTTTGCATTTAATCAAGTCCTCGGGCGTGCCTTCAAAGACGATCTCGCCGCCCTTGTTGCCGCTCTCGGGACCGAGGTCGATGACCCAGTCCGCCGACTTGATGACTTCCATGTTGTGCTCAATGATGATAACGCTGTGGCCATTGGCAATCAAGGCGTTGAACGACTCCAACAACTTGTTCACATCATGGAAATGCAGTCCCGTGGTTGGCTCGTCGAAGATGAAGAGGGTAGGCTTCTCGACCTGTCCCTTGACGAGGAAGGTGGCCAACTTCACACGCTGCGCCTCGCCACCCGAAAGCGAACTTGCCGACTGCCCAAGCATTAGGTAACCCAAGCCGACGTTGCGCAAAGGCTTTAACCGAGAGAGGATGCGTTTCACGACGGGGGTGTCACGCTCAGAGGAGCCTTCGAAGAAATCGATGGCCTCGTCGATGCTCATGCTCAGGATGTCGGAGACGTTTTTGCCGTCGTACTTGATTTCCAGCACCTCTTCCTTGAAGCGTGTGCCGTGGCAGGCCTCGCATGGCAGATAGACATCAGCCATGAACTGCATTTCGATCTTCACGACGCCCTCGCCCTCGCATTCTTCGCAGCGGCCGCCAGGCACGTTGAACGAGAAGAAGGCGGGCTTCACGCCACGCAATTTGGCCAGTTTCTGCTCCGAGAACAACTGCCTGATTTCATCGTATGCCTTCATGTAAGTCGCTGGGTTGGAGCGCGATGACTTGCCAATGGGGTTCTGGTCGATGAACTCCACGGCTTGGATGAGTCCGAGGTCGCCTTCCAAAGCGCCGAAACTGCCGCAACGCTCCACGGCCTCACCGAGATGGCGTTTCATGGCGGGCCAGAGCACGTCTTTCACCAAGGTCGATTTGCCCGAGCCGCTCACGCCCGTGATAACGGTCATCGTGTTGAGCGGGAAGCGCACGGTGAGGTTCTTGAGGTTGTTCTGTGACGCACCTTTTATTATAATAGCATTGGCACTCTTGCTGCGACGGGTGGGCACGGGGATGTGCATCTTGCCCGTGAGGTATTGTGTGGTGAGGCTCTTCTCGCAATTGATCAGGTTCTTGATATCGCCCTCGAAGACGACCTCGCCACCAAACGCACCCGCCATCGGCCCGATGTCGATGATGTAGTCGGCGGCACGAATGATCTCTTCGTCGTGTTCCACCACGATGACGGTGTTACCGATGTCGCGCAGACGGCGCAGCACGGCAATGAGTCGCTCGGTGTCGCGGGAGTGCAAGCCGATGCTGGGCTCGTCCAAAATATAGGTGGAGCCGACCAGGCTGCTGCCCAACGATGTCGCGAGGTTGATGCGCTGCGACTCGCCGCCCGAGAGCGTGTTGGAGAGGCGGTTCAAAGTCAGGTAACCCAAGCCCACCTCGATGATGAAGTCTAAACGGTTGTTGATTTCCACCAATAGGCGCGAGGCAATTTTGCTGTCGGTCTCGTCGAGTTTCAGGTGGTCGAAGAAGACCTTCAACTCGTCCAGGGGCATCATCACCAAATCGGTGATGCTTTTGCCGCCGACCTTCACATATTGCGCCGCCCGGCGCAGGCGTGTGCCGTGGCACTCGGGGCAGACTGTCTTGCCGCGGTAGCGTGACAGCATCACACGGTATTGTATCTTATATGACTGGCTTTCAACATAGTTGAAGAAATCTACGATGCCTTCAAAATGTTGGTTGCCCGTCCATAGCAGGCTCTTCTGTTCCTCGGTCAGTTCGTAGAACGGCTTGAAGATGGGGATGCCCACCTTGTCGGCCACGCGGACGAGGGCGTCTTTCCACTCGCTCATCTTGTCGCCGCGCCAGCAGGCGATGGCGTTCTCGTAGATCGACAGGCTTTTGTTGGGCACCACCAGGTCGGGGTCGATGCCGATGACGCTGCCGAAGCCCTGACAGGTCGGGCAGGCGCCGTAAGGGTTGTTGAAAGCGAACATGTTGGCCGTAGGCGGCTCGAAGGTGATGCCGTCGGCCTCAAAGCGTGACGAGAAGTCGGCTTCCTGCCGCTCGCCGTTCAGTTCGCTGATGACCTGGCAGGTCTCCTTGCCCTCATAGAAGGCCGTCTGCACCGAGTCGGAGATGCGTCCCACGGCGTCTTCCATGCTTTCGTTGATTTTGATGCGGTCGATGAGCAACTTCACCTTCTTCTCGCTGACCTTTTTCTTCTGGTCGAGGAAATCCTCGATTTTGACAATCTCGCCATTCAATAGGATGCGGTAGAAGCCTTGTTGCATTAGGATGTTGAGATGCTCGTCGAGGCTGCGGCCTTCCGGGAGGATGAGCGGCGCGACGATATAGGCCGTGGTGCCTGTTGCGAGGCCGAGGATATGGTTCACCACATCCATCACCTGATGCTTTTTGACCAGTTTGCCCGAGGCGGGGGAGTAGGTCTTGCCGATGCGGGCGTAGAGGAGTTTCAGGAACTCGTAAATCTCGGTGCTGGTGCCCACGGTGGAGCGCGGATTGTGCGAGTTTACCTTCTGTTCGATGGCGATGGCGGGCGAGAGGCCGGTGATGCTCTCCACGTCGGGCTTGTTGAGGCGGCCCATGAACTGCCGTGCGTAGGAACTCAGGCTCTCCACATAGCGGCGTTGTCCCTCGGCGTAGAGCGTGTCGAAGGCTAATGACGACTTGCCCGACCCCGACAGGCCCGTGATGACCACCAGCTTGTTCTTAGGGATCCGTAAACTAATGCCTTTCAGGTTGTTGACCTTGGCGTTTCGGATGGTGATATAGGAGGTTGTTTGCTCTTTCAAGGTTCGGAAAATTTGAACCTGCAAAGGTAGGGAAAAATTTCATTGCATACAATGTGTTGAAATCTCATCAGCCAACTCTTCCGCCGTTATCCACCGATAATCATTGTTTTTTCTCAGCCAAGTCATCTGCCGCTTGGCATATTGCCGTGTGTGGATTTTGATGAGTTCCACGGCCTCGGCGAGTGTGCAATCGCCATCGAAATAGGAAAACAACTCCTTGTAGCCCACTGTGTTGAGCGCGTTCAAGTGACGCTTGGGATAAAGTGCCTTGGCTTCTTCCAACAAGCCTTGTTCCATCATTAAGTCCACGCGGCGGTCGATGCGCTCGATGAGTGCCTGCCGCTCCCAAAGCAGGGCGTATTTCTTGATTTCAAAATCACGCTTGACGGCGTTTCCGCTTCGGAACGAGGTGAAAGTTTTACCCGTTTGGTAGTAGACTTCCAATGCCCGTTGCAAACGGCGGGGATTTTGTTGGTCAACTATGGCAAAATATTCAGGGTCAAGGTGTTGAACTTCGTCTTGCAAGGCTTTCAAACCGCCTTCTTGCAGCAGTTTTTCAACTTTTTGGCGGATTTCAGGCTCTATGTCGGGCATGGCATCAATGCCGTTGCAAACTGCATCGATGAAAAGGCCTGAGCCACCAGTCATCACCACTGCATCATGGGTCTTGAAAAGTTCATCCAAAAGTTGCAACGCATCCCGTTCATAATCAGCGACATCGTATTTGTCCTCAATGCTGATGTGATGCACGAAATAATGTCGGACTTGACTCAATTCCTCCTCAGTCGGGGCGGCGGTGCCGATGCTCATTTCCTTGTAAAACTGGCGGCTGTCGGCGGAAAGGATGACGGTGTTCAAGGCTTTGGCCAACTCAATGGAATAGGCGGTTTTGCCGGAGGCAGTAGGGCCAGCAACGACAATGAGAGTCTTTTTTAATTCGGAATTCGGAATGTTGAATTCGGAATGATGCAAAACGATGCTGGGCTTCGTTCCTATTCCACATTCCGCATTCATCATTCCACATTCATATTTTGTTTGGTACTGGTCCATTGTTAGCAACAATAATCGGCTCTTGTATTTCCTTCACCACATTGAGTCCCAGTTTCTTACCTTCCTCTTTCATAAAGGCATAAGCCTCGGCGAAGTTGTTCCCGATAACTCCGTCCAAAATGGCCTCGCGGATGGCATTCTTGATGATGCCGACTTCGCGTCCTTCAGGAATGCCAAAGGTCTCCATGATAGCGATACCGTCAATGGGCGGCTGCCAATTGCGCAGGTGGTCTTTGGCCTCGATTTCCTTGAGTTTTTCCTGCACAATCTCAAAATTGTGGTGGAACTTTTTCACCTTTTCCTCGTTCTTTGAGGTGATGTCGGCGTGGCAAAGCAACATTAAATCATCAATGTCGTCGCCGGCATCGAAAAGAAGCCTTCTTACCGCGCTATCGGTGACCACATCCTCGGCCAAAACAATAGGGCGGAGGTGAAGCAACACCAATTTCTGCACATATTTCATCTTCTCGTTCAAGGGCAACTTCATGGCAGCGAAGATTTTAGGCACCATCTTCGAGCCTTTGAACTCGTGCCCGTGGAAAGTCCAGCCGGTGCCGTCCTCCCAGCGTTTGGTCTGGGGTTTGGCGATGTCGTGGAGCAGGGCAGCCCAACGCAGCCAAAGGTCGTCGCTCTTTTCGGCCACTTGGTCAAGGACTTGAAGGGTATGCAAAAAGTTGTCCTTGTGGCCTCTGCCTTGCACGATTTCCACGCCTTTCAGTTGGCAGAGTTGCGGGAAGATAAGTTTCAGCAAACCGCTTTCGTCCAGCAATTTGAACCCGACAGAAGGTCGTGGCGAAAGGATGATTTTGTTCAGTTCCTCAGTCACACGCTCCATCGACACGATTTTGATGCGCTCAGCGTTGCGTTTGATGGACTCAAACGACTTAGATTCAATGTAAAACCTTAATTGTGAGGCAAATCGGATGGCACGCATCATGCGAAGCGGGTCGTCAGAATAGGTGATGTCGGGGTCAAGTGGAGTGCGTAAAAGCAATTCCTCCATGTCGGCCATGCCATTGTAGCGGTCGATAAGGGTGCCGAAGTCCTCAGCATTGAGGCTGATGGCCATCGCATTGATGGTGAAGTCGCGGCGGCTGATGTCGTCTTCAAGGGTGCCGTTTTCCACCACGGGCTTGCGGCTGTTGCGGTCGTAGGACTCTTTTCGTGCCCCTACAAATTCCACCTCCATGCCTTGATAATTGATCATGGCCGTGCCGAAAGCCCCGTAATACTTGGCTTCCTTGTGGCCGGGCAGGAGAGAAGCAACCTTTTTGGCCAAGGTAATGCCGCTGCCCACCGTGACCACATCGATGTCGTTGGACGGACGGCGCAACAAAATGTCGCGCACATAACCGCCAATGACATAACTCTTGTAGCCCAATTCGTGGGAGGCGTAGGCAATCACCCTAAATATCTTACTATCAATATGTTTCCTGAAGTCGTAGTTCATGCGACAGGGGCTTTTTCAAGGATTTTTTGCTCGATGGGGATGACGTTGGCGACGGTTTCCTCGCCATTTTCGGCTAAGTCGATGCTGATGAGGTCGCCGATGT
>Ga0310786_10012954_pt1 | contig 10299 bp, 15 predicted proteins | sample AusTroGonzalo_MG_FD_203881 | JGI IMG/M metagenome (GOLD analysis project Ga0310786, IMG submission 203881) | Bovine rumen microbial communities from tropical cattle in Woodstock, Queensland, Australia - Gonzalo_03 (v2) (version 2) | ecosystem: Host-associated > Mammals > Digestive system >... | reverse complement strand
CCGGGCGCTACGGAAGCGGGGCGCATGAAGCTGCGGCGGCAGATGCGGCAAATAACCTGGCTGATCAGATGTACAGCAATTTGTACAATCAGCGCATCAACGCCGCCAACGCGGCAAGCGGTGCATATCTGCAGGGAATGGGCGAGGGCATCAACGCGCAGCAGGCGGCGGGGAACCTGTATAATCAGGGCCTCGGGATGAATATCAATGCCGCGCAGGGCGCGGGCCAGCTCTACAATACGGGCATCGGCAACCTCATCAACGCCTACGGGCAGCAGGCCAATGCGGCGCAGGGCGCGGGCAGCTTGTATAATCAGGGCGTGGGCCAGCGCGTCGTGGCGGCAGGCACAGGGCAGCAGCTTGCCCAGCAGCCCTACACGGATGCGGCTATGCTTTCCGAAGCGGGCGGCGTGAAGGACGACTATCAGCAGCAGCTCATCAACGCCGCCATTGACCGCTACAATTATGAGGCCCAGCGGCCCCTGCAGGCGCTCTCAACGTACAACCAGCTCATCTCCGGCAGCTATGGCGGCACCAGCACGGCACAGGGCCAGCAGGCAAGTGGGAGCCGTTTGGGTAGTGCGCTTGGCGGTGCATTGACTGGCGGCGGCATAGGGGCAGCGTTGAGCGGCGCAAGCGGGGCAGCGGCGCTTGCAAGCCCGTGGGGCATTGGCGGCGCAGTTTTGGGCGGAATGCTCGGCTTGCTGTAAAGGAGGGACGGCATGGCAATTTTCGGATTTGGTCAGCAAGACCCCTACGCGGAAGCGGAGCAGGCAGCGCAGGACAGACAGACGGCATTCGCCGGGATGAAGGACAACCTTCCGGCGCTTGGCCTGATCGCTGGGCTTTCCATGCTTGCGCGGAACAACGGCACACGCAGCGTGGGTCAGCTCATCGGGCAGGCGGGCGGCGATGCGCTGAACGCATACGGCACATGGCGGCGCATACAGGACGCGAAAGACCGGCAGGCGCAGCTGGATAAAATCGCAGCAGAGGAAAGGGAATACGGGCGCAGTCAGGATGCCTTCAAGAACGACCTTGCCATGAAGCAGTTTGCCCTGCAGGAAGCCAAGATGGCGCAGGATGCAGCCCTTGCACGGCAGCGCATGGGCGCGGAATGGGCGCGCATTAATCTTGCACGGCAGGCGGCAGGACAAGCCGCAGCGGAAAGGGCAGCGCAGGAAGAATACGCCAAGACGCATCGCATGGGTGCCGACGGGATGCCCTATGTCATGCGCACCGGCGAGGACGGCAAGACCTATTGGGAACAGGACAGGGACGCTATGATTATCGGCCCGAATGGCGAAGTCCTGGGCGTGAAGCCGCCGGAAGAAGCGCCATTCAAGGACGTTGATAAGCTTGCCGACGATTGGCGCCGTGATAGTCAGACGTTCATGGATATGCAGCGCAGCGCCGGCAGCCTGCTTGCCAACGCCAAGGAGGGGACAAAGACGGGCGACCTTGCGATGGTCTTCAACTTTATGAAGGCGCTCGACCCGCGCTCCGTTGTGCGCGAAGGCGAACAGATGCAGGCAAGGGCGACCGGCGGCCTCGCCGATCAGTTCATCACATATATCGACGCCATTAAGGGTCAGGGTATGCTCACGCCTGGACAGAGGGCCGCGTTTGTGCGCACGGCAAGGAACATGATGGCGGAGGAGGCGAAAGCGCAGGCTGAACGCAACCAATGGTACACGAACAAGGCCAAAGCTTATCGCATGGATCCGTCGCATATCATCCAGAACACATACCAGTTCCGGCTTAAGGACATTGACGATTGGCTTGGGTCTGCTCCTGCCGCCATACCGCAGCAGACAGGTACGCCTGCCCAGCGCGGCGCATACGTCCCCGGCGTGACTCCGCGTGGCGGCCCCGGTGGAAATGCCTCGCCGAGCGCGTCAACACCTCCTCCCGGTTTTCGCATTGTCAGATAGGAGGGCATCATGCAGATTGCACACAATCCAGATACCGGGGAATACCTGGGCTTCATGGATGGAGAATGGAAGCCGGTCAAGGTGGCGCGCAACGAAACCACCGGCGAGATGCTCTATCAGAACGCGGACGGTGGATGGGAAGCAGCTGGCGGCGGCAAAGCCCCCGGCGTCAAACAGGAAGACCCCGGCGACCCGTCATGGCTGGACGTTCCCGGCCTTGCGCTGAAAAATGCTCCTGCATCGGCATGGCGGCTTGCTCAAAACATGGGCGAGGCAATCATGCACCCGCTGGACACGGCACGCGCTGTCGGCGACGTGGTGGTCGGCTTGAAGCGCAAGGGGCAGCGGATGTTTGACCCGGACTTGCCTGTCGAGCCACAGGAACAGGCCGTGGATGCGTTGGCGCAGTATGCTAAAGACCGATATGGCAGCGCAAGCGGGATCAAGAATACTGCGGCTTATGACCCCGTCGGAATGTTTGCAGATGCGTCAACCTTCCTCACGGGCGGAGCGGGAGCGACGAAGGCGCTGGCAACGGCTGGCAAGGTGGCGCGCCTTCCTGCAAACGTGGTGCGCGCACTAGAAACTGCCAATGCAGGGCTTGGCGCGGCAGCGCGTGCGACCGACCCGCTTGCCGTAGCCATGCGCGCTCCTGGGGCAGCTGCAGGTGCAGGCAATGCCATAGCCCGCAAGATAGGTTTTGAGCCGCCGATACAGGGCAGCGTCGCCGATGCGGCAGCGCGGAAGCTCTATGAGCAGGCGCTGAACTTGAGCGTCGGCTTTTCGGAAAACGGGAAGGCGAGGTATAGCCCGCAGCAGATACGCGCAATGGTGGACACCGGGCTTGAAGAACAAATCCCGTTGACCGCCAGAGGATACCGGCAGGCGCAGGATAAAATCAGCGGGCTTAATGACCGCATAGAACGCGCCATTTCCGAAGCGGAAGCCGGTGGCATACAGACTAGCCCGACAAGGGTCGGCGTAGATGCCCTTGAGGGGCAGGCGCGGCAGAGGATTGCGGACAGCTCCACGCCGGAACGGGATCTTCGCGCTTTTGATAATGCCGTCGAGGAATATCTGCGCGCCCATGAGCTTGACAATTCTACCATATCCGGGATGCAGCGCACGAAGCAGGCGACCTATGAAGCCAACCAGAGCCGCTTCCGCAATAATGCCACGCCCATAGCAAACGGACGTGTCGAGGCGAATATGGAACTGGCGCGGCAGCAGCGTTTGGAGATAGGGCGCGCCGTAGACCAAGCGCATCAGCAGGGTTTGCTTTCAGACAAGGAATGGACGAACATCCATGATATCAATGCCCGTGAAGGCAACCTGATAGAGCTGCGGGACGCTATGGAGCGGACGCTGGAAAAGGCTGGCAAAAAGCCGCTGGTCAACGCGCTGCTTGCTGGTGTCATGGGCACGGCGACCGGCGACCTTGGCACAGGTGTTGCGCTGGGCGCAGCATGGCAGCTTGCCAAGTCCCCGTGGTTCCGTTCACAGGCGGCACTCAAGCTGCATAACATCGCCAAGACGGGCTTGCCGTCCACGATGCACACCCCGGCATGGGCATCACAGTATTTCGCAACGTCCATGCCGCAGATAGAGGACTGGTATCGGCAGCAATATGGCGGCCTCATCGGCGAGATGGAGCGCAGCAGGTAGGGCAGCGCATGGCAGAACTTGAAGCTATCCTCGAAGGCATGGAAGATACGCCACCGGAAGACATCGTGGACTGGGGTGAACCCCAGGGACGCGAAGTCTGGTAACACGAAGCCCCGGTCAGCGCCGGGGCTTTCTCTTTGCTGCTCTTGGTCATACATGGGCACGCTGCCGACCAAGTTTATTCAATGATTACAGAACCATAAACATCAATTTTGTTTCTTGTCGAGAAACATCACTCGTTGGTTTAGCCAGCTAAAAATCCAATTACTCCGGTTTGTTGCTCATTGCAGGGGAGCGTTTTCTTTTTGGGCATACAAGCCTTGGTCATACATGGGCATATCCGGGAGCGCCTCAACAACGGCTTTTTTCTGCTTCGTGAGGACGTGCTGATAGTGCTGCAAAACCATGTTTGCGTTGGCATGGCCCATGAGTTTAGCTACTGTGCCGATGTCTGCCCCTGCAGCGATGGCGTCCGTGGCAAACGCGTGGCGCAGGTCATACGGGCGAATGTGGCGGGATATGCCGGCTGCGCGCAGCGCGTTGTACCATGCCGTCTTAACGCTCTTGCGGATTGGCTTTCCTGCCCAGCTGATAACGTACTCGACCCCCGCCTGCGCGTCTTCATCGCGCCATGCCTGCATGATGGGCAGCAGGCTGTGCTTTATCGGCACCTCGCGCCACGGCTCCGCTTCGTTCTTTGCGGCTGCCTGGACGCGCACCACGGCGCGCACAAGGTCAACGTCCGCCCAGCGCATCTTGAACAGCTCTGACGGGCCGACACGGACGCCGAGCTTGCTCCCAAGGATGACCACGCGCTGGACGTGTGGCGGAGCGGCGCGCATGATCGCGGCGCATTCCTCCGGCGTCGGCGGGATGAAGTGTTCATAGTGCGCTTGCGGCAGTTCCGGGAAGTCCGGCAGGGCGCGCAGTATGCCGCGCTTCTTTGCCCAGCGGATCACGGCAAGCAGGCGGCGCATATACGAGCGCACCGAGGTCTTGGCTATGCCGGAAGCTGTCAGCGCGACGAGGACGGCGGCAAGGTCTTGCTGCGTGATGCAGTCTATCTTCTTCCTGCCCAGCATATCCAGAGCGGTCTTCAATGATGATATGCGATTGCCCAGGGCTGCGCGTGAGAATTGCTTTTCGCGCAGATAAGCGTACAATACTGCCTCTAAAGAATTGTCTGGGGATTCCTCCTTCTTTGCGGGCGCGGCGGCTTGTCGGAAGCTGTCGCGTTCATGCTTCATGCGGAATTTCACAAGGTCGTCCGCTTTTTCCGCTTCGGCCCGCGTGGCGTAGCTGGCAGATTCCTGCTTCCCTGTGAAGGGATTTCGCCAGTACACTTGCCAGTGCTTGGCGCGGTCTTGTCTTTCACGGATTGCCATAACGGCTCCTATTGCGTCAGCTCCATGTAAAGCGCGTCCAGATTGCGCCCGGTCACTCTGCATGATCCACGGCGCGGCGGGACATACTCTGCCGGAGCTGGCGCGGCTGCGGCCAGCAGCGTGTCAGCCACGCGAATAACATCCATGCGCGACCAGAGCAAGCGTGTCTTGCGGCTGCGCGTGTCGGCATTGATGGGCAGGACGCCATGCCGGGCGCAGAGTTCGCGGGCCTGCCGCTCCGGGATATGGAGATACGCGGCGAGTTCGTGGCGATCCATAAAGGGGGATTCCATATCGTTGTCCTATCGCGTTTTTGCTCTAAATTTTGCACGTCTTCTTGTGTGATATCCTGCGCTGTTATGCTGTTCTATCGGCGAAAAGTGATACGAAACTTGAAAATTTCACGCGGTTTTCGTTGATAGGATCATGCTCATTCCTCCTCCGGCTCCGGGATGGGACCAGCCCATTCCGTTCCTTCCATCTCTCTGTCATGGTTGTTGACAGGGACGAGTCTGCTTGAACGTATGGCTGCATATAGACTATCACTATTTTCCATGATGGGTCGCGCCTTTGTTACACGGATATGTTTGCCGTCTATACGCAACCAGTACCACCCCGGCTCCGTCGGCGGCTTGTCAGTCCATTTCATTTTTCATTCCTCCGTAGGCTTTGGGATGGGACCATACCACAGCACACCCTCAACCTTGTCTAACCAATACGATTTCCTGCGTCCGCTGGCATAAGGCCATGGCGGTGTCGACAAGGACAACGCTATCACGCAGAGGTCCCAATCAAGACCGTCTTTGCGGACAAACCACTTATGGGCATCAGACGCTGTCGGCGGCTCACTTATCCATTTCATCGACATTCCCCTTCCATGTACGGATACCATTTATTAGCGCACCCTTGGAAAACGCCTGTATCGTCCGGCATCGGTGGGCATTGCATTTGCAGCCACACAAGCTTTCTGTCGTTGCCCTCATGTTCCTTGATATACTCGTCTAGCCATGTCACTTCGACGTCCTGAAGGGAGCGACATTTTAAACGTGACTTGCCCTTCCAATCGTCATCGAAGATTTCGACTATATCCAGCAAGCCATCATAAAAGCCGCGTTCATCAACGGAGGATACCCAAAAATAGGGCATTTCCTCGCATGGCTCTATATATTCCGGCGGCTGCGCTGCCCATTTGAAAATGTCAGTTCTTTTCATCCCGACCTCCGCAAATCAGCAAGCGCCCGTGTCAGTTCCAGAGATGTCCGGCGAAGCGCACCACTTTCCCGTGACCCATAGCCAACGTTCAATAACCGCATTGTTTGCTCGTCTGCCTTGACTGCCTTTGCCCGTTCCAAAAATTCCCGGCACAGGCGTTCGCATTGCTCAATTTTGGCTTTGTTCATCGTTGTCCTCTTTGTGCCTTCTCAAAAAGTCCTCAATTTCACCTATGGCATTACCAAGGTCTACCTTGGCACATATCAAATCGCCGCCATATTTGTTCTTCAAGTCATAAAGGTCATGTAGTTCGGACGTAAGTGTATCAACCATCATATTCAGAGTATTCCAGTCAGCCTTTTCAACTTTGACCATTCATCTCCTCCATTGCCTTTTTTACGGCTTCGGGAAGGCATTTGTGACCATAATGGTCATCCCAATCTTTCGGCGTAATTTGCTGGCATTTTTTGGTGCTGTCTTTCCAAGGGCATGAACCATCAGAACACGGGCAATTCCCATAACGACAACCTTCCGTGAGCCTGCAAAGAAAATTTGATTGTAACTCTATGAAATATTCCTTTATTTCATCCATTGTCCATCTCCTCCTCGACCTCAATACGCGCACCTTTGAGCATCTCAAACTCGCATGGACGCAATTCTTTCCTAGACATTATGCGCTCCGCGCAAGATTGCCACCCGGGACAGTGGAATGGGATGTCAATATCGACACAGCAATGGTGCTTTTTTTGCATAGCGGCTACTTGCGCCAATTTCATCGCCACACGCTCGGAGAAATCGGCGGCGTCCTTATAGTCTGTGTCCATGATGGCACAATGGGCAGGACGTTCTCCCATCGTACACATTGCCTGCGGGATATCTGGGCAATACCAGCAAGAAAATTTCCCGCGGTTATCCAGCCATTGCAGCTCCTTTTTGGTCAGCATCCCTTCCCTCCTGGCAGATTTGGGCACAGCGGCTTGCCCTGGCACTCCTCCCGCGTGCCGCACAACGCGGCGGGGATGGTGGCGTGCATCCTCTCACAGCGGACGATGCCCGCAGGCTGCACATCCTGCGGCTCCGGCTCCTGCATCCCCAGCTTTGCCCTTCGGTACTGCTCCATAAATGCCCTGTTCCTGTTCGTGCGCAGGATACGGCAATGCGGGCACAGCTCGGCGCGTGCGCTGGACGTCTGGTACTCCGCGCCGCAGACTATGCAGGCGGCTATGCGCACAGGGCGCGGCGGATATCGCCTCTTTGCCTTCTGCTCCGGCTCTGCCTTCGGCTCCTGCGCCTGCTCCCCGGCGAGGGCCAGCAGGGCGCGGCCTATCGTGGCGCAGAGCTGTTTCATGTCGCTAGTCATGCCTAGCCTCCGTATAGTTTTGTTGTCCTTGGCTTGCGTTGTCTTGCTGTGCTTTGCGTTGCTGGACACAGCATCGCGTTGCATCGCGTCATGAAATATCGTGCGGATACGAAGCCTCCGCACAAGGCTCCTTGGATCGCAAAGCACTGCTAAACCATGCCCGGCTTCACGCTGCCTCGCAGAGCATCGCCAGACTGTGCCGCGATACGGGAAATTCCTTTCAAATAACCTTGGATTGCTGCGCTGTGCGCTGCTCGGCCCCGCGTCACCCCGCCTTACTGCGCAGAGCATTGCATTGCCGTAAAAAATATTGTGCGGATACGAAGCCTCCGCACAGGCTTCCTTGGTTTGCTTTGCTGGACAGTGCAAAACGTCGCATCGCCCCGCGTCGCGTCGCTTCGGAAAGACCGCCACGCAGTGTCAAACATTATGCCGCCTTTTCTTCCTTCCATTTCGTTACTACGAAACGTCCGAACGGCCCCTTACGGGACGGGCGGAAATCTCCAAGCCCTATCTTCTTCCCGGCGTCGTCGATGATCTGCCGAACGTCTGACGGAGCGAGAATGTCAGGGTCAAACAGGTCTATAGTAAAGGAACATTCCCATTCATCAAGGCGGGGGCGGTATGCCATGATGCGCCCGCCCGTGGCAGGAATGACAACGCTGCGGCTGTCGACTTCCCATGACTTGGTGCCAAGGGTGCAGCGTTCTTCCTCAAGTATCATGGCGGCGGGAATGAGGCTGGACTTGCTGTTTGTCGCCTTCGCCTTGCCGATTTTGATGAATTTGCCGCCCTCGATAATGCTGGCATAAATATTCATGCCGGGGACGAACAGCACGCCCTTTTCGTCGATATACGCCTTCTTTTCAGCCTGTTCGCGGGGCGTTCCCTTGTTGGCTTTGGTAACCTTCTTGGTCGTGCTGGATACTGACAGCTCCGCTTCTTCCGTAAAGCGATTCATGAGCAGGGGGCTTGTGCCTTTGATGGTCACGGAAATTTTCATGGTTTCTCCTGTTGTTGAATGTTTGCCTTGGATTGCATTGCCAAACCCTGCAGGGCACCGCCCGGCCGCATCTCGCAGGGGCTGGTTTAAGTTTCGTTACGCCACCCGCAACGAGTAGCTTTTGTCCAGAATTGCGCCGGGGATGTCCTCACCCTTCTTTAAGGCATCCTTGATTGCCAGCTTATCCGGCATGATGGTCGTCTTTTCCACGACGAACCGCTTCGGCAGCATGACCTCGTTGGTGATCGTGACGATATCCGTTGCTCGGACTGACAGCGCGTACACTTGGCCGCGCACCTGGCGCAGGCCGTTGCGCTGCATGGCGTCCAGGTATCTTGCTTTCAGATAGCTTATCCTGTTCGCCGCCGTTCTGGCTTTGCTTGCCAGCCTTGCGGCTTCTGCTTTGAGCGCCTCGGCGCGTGCGCTTTCGATGCGGAGGAACTGCCCAAAGGCGTCGACTTTGCTGGCTTCCTGGTCGCCAAGCTCGTCGAGATAAGCGCAGAGCGTTTCCCTCTGCTCATCCGTGAGTTCGCTCTCGTCTATGTCCAGCATGGCGCGGACTTCTTCCTGTATCTGGCTAAATGACGGCATTGTTTGCTCCTTGTCCCGCGTACAAGGCCCACGGGCGGGCGCTAGAGGAGGGGAGTGCTATCAGAACGGGATGTCCTGCATTACGTCTTCCGGTTTTGATTTCGGATGCGGGGGCGGTGGCACATACGGAGCCGTTGCCCACGCTTCCGGCTGCTCCTGCTTGCGGTCAAGGAATTGCACCCTATCGGCATTTATCTCCGTGCTGCTGCGCTCCTGCCCGCTCTGGTCAGTCCATTTGCGCGTCCGCAGCTTGCCTTCGACGTAGACCAAGCTGCCGCGCCCGATAAACTTGCCGCAAAGTTCCGCCTGCTTGCCGAAGACGGACACGCGGTGCCATTCGGTTTGCTCCACGCGCTGCCCGTCGCGGGCGGTGTAGCTTTCGTCCGTGGCGACCGTGAACGACGCTATGGACGTGCCGCCCTGTGCCTGGCGGAGTTCCACGTCGCGGCCCAGGCGGCCGATAATTTGCACCTTGTTCAGCATTACATAGCCTCCTTCATGTCTGGCAGGTCAGCGAACGGATCGTCGCTGTTCATCGCCTTGTTTTCGGTCATCTCCATGAAGCGGCGGAAGTCACTCACAGTGAGTTCCTTACTGGTGTTGACTGTGCGGCCCAAGACCCTCGACAGCTCCATCAGATAATCTTCACGGGCCTTGCATCCAAGCTCTCCCAGCCTCGCCATAAGGGCTTTTCGCTGCGTATCTGATAAACCATCCGGGTTTTTCGCTTCGGCTTCTCTCCGGGCGCGCTGGACGCCTTCCTTGGCGCGCTGCTTCTCGCTGTCCTGCGCGGCCTGCCCGTCGTCATCGTCCTGGGCAATGCCGACCATTGCGGCGAGGGCATAGCGGCGCGCGTAGGTCAGCGCGGAACCCCAGCCCTGGATGCCGCCCATGCGGTCAGCTGGCAGGGAGATTTCGGACGCTATCCATTCGCCGGAGCTGTGGGCAAGCGTGGTGCGGAGCAGGACGCCGCCTTCCGGTCGGGCGAAGGGCTGCTGGATCACTGCAAGGCCGTTTGCTGCTAGTCCGGCGCGGACTGCATCGAGGACGGCAGCGAGGTCGGCATAGCGGCGCTTGTTCTGCCCGGTCACTACGGCCTCGCTGGTCTTTGCGGCGAAAGTAAACTGGCCTTGTGCTTTGGCCAGGGCT
>Ga0310786_10012953_pt1 | contig 10300 bp, 7 predicted proteins | sample AusTroGonzalo_MG_FD_203881 | JGI IMG/M metagenome (GOLD analysis project Ga0310786, IMG submission 203881) | Bovine rumen microbial communities from tropical cattle in Woodstock, Queensland, Australia - Gonzalo_03 (v2) (version 2) | ecosystem: Host-associated > Mammals > Digestive system >... | reverse complement strand
ATCGGTTATAGTCATTCTTGTGCCCGAATTCTGCTGAACGGCATCGCCGGTGCTGGCATAATAAGCGAATTGAAGGTTTACGGAAGCGTCTACATAAGTGGTCCAAAGGTCAGTACAGTTAAACCAGGGCACACGGCCTTCCAGGGGTACGTTACAACTCCTGTCGCCATCTGTATCTGTGATGCTGACGGCATCTTCAAGAATGGTGAAGGCTTCTTTCAGCGTAACGGTAGCTGTGCCGTCTCCGTTTTCTTCCAGACTGATTTTGGAATCGTAACCTCCCTTGAGATGAAATACCCCCTCCGTTGAGAGTTGTCCGGTATACGGGTCCACGCAGTGCAGGATGCCTCTTTGGGCTACATGATTGGGAATGCCGTCGTCCAACCAGTAAAACTGGAAGGGCAGGTCTTCAACATCCAGCTCCAAGCCCTCGCTATCAACGATTCCGTCCATTGTATGCAGGCCGAAACGATGCCGAAGGGTGGCATCCTCGGTGGTTACCATGGCTTCGGAAGAGGCCGAAAACTGCAGCCGCATGGCCGTTTTTCCACCCACGGTGGCCGTTCCCAGGCACTGGACTGTAACGCCATCGGCTACGGTATAGTAATCGCCGCTTCCATCGTGCCCCGAGAGCGTGGCGCCGTTGCCGGTGAGATACCAGCCATAGGGATAGGACGAGATGTCTTTTCGGCCCTCTAATCCATTTCCTGCTGCAATGTCAAAGTAGGCATAGGCTTCTCCGCTGCCCTTTTTATGGATTTTCAGGTAGTTGATAGCGTTTCCATCGGCATCCAGAAAAGCCAGTCTCCGGCCGTCGTTCCAGTCGCTTCCCCGGTCAATGCGCCAACCATCGGCCTTCCAGGTAAATCCGTCCCAAGTCAGCCTTAGGGTGGCGGTATAGCGGCGGTTTCGCTCGATGGAGAAGTTGTTGGTCTCGTTGGATCCCAGGTAGCCGCGGTAAACCAGGCTACCGGATACGCCGTCGGCCTGTCCGTTCTTGGCCGAAACATATTCCAGATAGGTAAGCCGACCTTTCTGAGGAAGGGATTCGATGGCGGTATTGAGGGCCGATTTATCGGCCTGGACGGCGGCACTGGAGAGCAGCTTCCCTTGACAGTTTTCGGGCACATAGAGCGTGATTTCTCCCGAATCCTGGTTCCACGCTTCGGTGGGGGAGAATTCGTAGTAGTCGGTGTCTCCGGAAAACACATCGTTGTCTGCAAGGGCCAGGGATCCCCCGGTTCGGAAGGGATAGAGTCCCCGGGCTACCTGCCTAAGGTGAATCGACGCCGATTGCAGGACCTGAGCCACATCTCCGCCGGTGATGCCCGATTTGTCAATGCGGACGTTCACCTGAGCCATCAGTCGCTCCAGGGAGATGGGAATCTCCACATGGGAGCCTTCGGCCACCTGTTGGGCGCTGACGGTTTGGCAGACGGCCATGGGAAGGGCGGTTATCTGGTTGTAGGGCGGCACCTCGTAGCGGAAGCGGGCCATGTCAAAGCCTACTTCTGTCCGGGGAATGCTGCTCAGTATATTCCCCATATTTCCTACGGCGTAAAGGGTATAGTCCCTTCCAGCCGGCATCCTCCATTCTACCGAGTTGCTTTGAGGGTTTTGCGTGAAATCAAAGTACTGGTAGCGGGAATAGCCGTCTTCGCTGGTCATGAGCACAAATGCGTTGTCCAACCGGTTTTCTATTTCGGCCGGAAGAATGCTCTTGGTGTCGGTTCCCTTCTTTAATGTAAAATGCACCACGCACTCTTCTTTTGAAAGATTGATAGAGGGGTCCCGGACTTTTTCCCGGTTACAGGAAAGGGCCAGAAGGCCAGTGAGAAAAGCCAGGGAATAAGTAGAGAGTCTCATAGGTCAAAGCGTTTTAAACGTCAAACAGCAAGTGTTCTCCTTTCTCCCATGCATCCACTGTTATTCGGAACTGGACCTGGGTATAGTCAAATTCCAGATACACATCGGAGAGGTTTTTGTCCTCCCAGGAAAAGTCAGTCTGTTGCCGGAAGAGGGTCCAGAGGTTGAAAGAATCCACCAGCCCTTCTTCCTGCCCCAATTCCGGGATGCCATACAGTTCCAAGGTGAGGGAACGGTCGGCCTGGCGGGGGACGGTAAAATGGAACACGCCTTGCGCTTCTTCCTCGGGCTCGTAGTGGAAATCCCCTTTGACGGGAATCCCCGTGGTGGCGTCAATACCTACGGTGTGCCCGGAAACGCATAAGTGAAAGGGTATACGTCCGTGGGCTTTCTTGAATACATCGAAGTTCACAAACCGGAGGGTTACCCGGGTGAAGTCTTTTACAAATTCCACAGGAATCAGCACTGACTCCTCCCGGGCCGGAATCTTCTCATAGGCAAAACGGAACAGGGGAATGTAGTCTTCTCCCCAGTCCACCACCCAGCAAAAATCACCTTCCTTACGGGCGCCTTCATACCCCATCACACCGTATCCCATCACCGAATCCGACTTCTTGACCTTCATGTAAAAAGACTGATCTTGAATGTCGGTCACCATGGTGGTATCGGCTTCCAGAAACAGTGCTTCCGGCTGCGAGTAGGCTGCAATATGGACGTGGTTCACCCCATCAAAAGCCTCGGCGTTTTCAATGTCGAAGAGCAGCAGACTGGGACAGGTCTCGCGGTTCTCCAACACCAGATTGTGGCAGGAAAGAAGGAGGCTCCCGGCCCCCAGCAATGTGATGAGGCGTTTCATAACTAGAGTTCGTAGGTGAGTATGGTATGTCCGCCCCACTGGCCCACGGTTACGTTGGCGGTAACCTTGCCGTACTTGGGACGTTTGTCGGGCTGGTCGGATATACCGCCTGCCATTGTAATGGTTATGGTTTCAATGTCGTAGGTGTGATTGCTCTCGATGCAGTTCACCTCGGATGATTTGGGGATATCAAAGCAATAGTAGGACTCTTCTGCATGGGCGATATTATCCCCAGAACCTCGGCCGGCAGCCCCACGGATGTATCCGTGCAGGATGAGACGGGTCAGGCGGACATTAGGGCTGGATACGGTTTTGTCATTGGCTGCCGGAGAGACGTTGGGATACACGTAGAAATAGCGGTTGAGGTCTTGTGTGCCCGTAGTGGGGCCTATGGTCAGGTTCAGGTTTCCGCGTTCTCCCAGGAGCCCCTTGGCTGCGGCCGGAGTTTCATCATTCCAAGTTTCCATATTGTACCAATAGGCATTGGAATTACTCAATTCGTCAACGGAGCGTGGTGTGCCGTTCAGGGTTACGGTGTTGATGGCATTGAGAACGTAGACTTCCTTGATGTCCAGGTAGCATCCTTCCAGAGAGGTGTTGGTAAAATCCACATTCACGTTTCTGATAGAGATACGGGCTCCCAGGCGCTGAACGGTGATGCCCAGCTGGGTGGCTGAACCTAAGGAAGCGGCGGCATTGTATTCAGTCACCTCCGTAGTACTGCTTCCAACCATCACCAGATGGGTGGGCGAGTTCTCTTCCAACCTGGAGTAGTGGGTTATTAACTCGTCCTCGTTTTCAAAAGCCAGCCTGGGCGCATTGACCAGGGCCCAAACATTCTTTTTACCCACATAGGTATTGAGCGTGACGGAGGTGCTTCCGTCGGCCACCCACTTGTCGGTCTCCTTCACATTGAGAGCCAGATTGGTTTTGTCGACGCTTTTGAATACGAAGATTTGCAGGGTGTTCACCTTGTATTCGTCCGTGGAACCGCCCGGCGTCTTGGTCCCGGGGCTTCCCGGAACAAACAGGTTTACGAACAGCGTTCCGCTGGGCGTTTCCTCTTGTGTGATTTCGTTCTCTTCAGGAATCGTGTTCTGCTGGCAGGAAAGGAGGGCTCCCACAGCAAGGCAGGATAGGATGAATTTTTTCATGATGATTGTTTTAATTGTTGTTGTCGTTTTGTTCTTGGTTTAGTCCATAGCGCTGGATGAGCACGTTGATTTCTGGATCCAGATTTCCGCGAAATACGTAGGAACGGTCTTCGTGACAGGCGTTGAGGTAAGACTGGACGGCATTCTGGTCGTCTCCCTTACGGGCATACAGCAGCGCCATCATGTACTGCACCTGGGGAGTAGGAGCCAAATCTTTCAGGATAGACATGGCCGAAGCGTTGTAGTCCAACGATACATACGCTATAGCTGTATTGTAGTCCTTGTATTCTTTGAGCAGGGACAGGGCTTTTTCGTATTCCCTTTCCCTTAGGGCTTCTAATCCAGCCATATAGGTGCTGTCCACTTCGGTGGTGTGAACCGTGTCTTTGACCATTCCCTTGCGGTGCAGGTGAAAATCAAAGCGGACGGTCCTCAGGCGCGGATACAGGTTCTCCCGCAGATAGCGGTAGCAGGAGAGTCCCTGGAGTTTCCGCTCCCTTTCATCGGGATCTTCGATGGACCGAAATTCTGTGTATTTGTCTTTATCGGCCTGATGGAGCGTGCTGTCCTTTTGTACCAGGGCATCCAGCATGGTCCAGTTTTCGGCGTCGTAGTGGGGAAGGAAGCGGATGGGGGTGCGGGCCTTTTCCTGAAAACTGTTGTCCAGGGAAAGCACCACGCCGCGGCTTCTGCGGAGGGAATCTTCCCGCCTTTTCAAGAAACCCTGGTAGTGGTTGGAAACAGACTGGGAGCGCTGTACGGAGAGTTTTCGGTTGGTTTCCCAAGTGCCCTCCGGAGAACACGAAGCCGTAATCACAATGGAATCCAAATCAAATACTTTGTCTTCCACCAGGCTTACCAGATTGTCCTTGATGCGGCCCATCTCGGCCGGATTGTTACCCAGTTTTTCCCGGATGTCGGTCTTTCCTTGTTCAAATTCTATGTAGCAGGCCGTGTTGGCCTGGACGCTCCGGCTGATGACCTTGGTCTTATAACGGATGCGGTTGTCTGTGAGCGTGCTTAAGGAACTGATATAGAAGGTGAGGGGATCGCTTGGAGGAACCCTGTAAATTACCTGCCCGTCCTGGAGAATCTCTCCGCCCAGCACAACGGATGCTTTGCGCATCTTGGGACGAACCCGGATGGTCTGCACATATTCGTAGGCAATGTCGCCTCCTACCTGCACAATCACCGAGTCCAGACGAAGCCCCTCCGAAACAATGGGAGCTTTGACATATTGGCGGAACACTTCGTCTTTCCTTTCCACCTTGCGCCGGTTCAACTTAACCCGAAGATTGTTGGTGTAATGCTCCAAGGCGTTCTGCTCGGTAATGCCAAAGGCCGAAGTGAAACTGCTGTCGGAGACAAAACTGCTGTCGGTACGGAACCGGTAGATGGCGGGAATGTTGCGGCGGAGGAAATTCTCCAACTGCCTGCGGTCTACGAAGTGAAGCGAATCGGCAGCAATGGATTCCAGAAAGCGCCGGTACTGTTCATATCCTTTCAACTGGGCTTTCCGGTATCCGCTGCCGGTAATGAGGACGGGCTCCAGGCGGATACTGTCCTCCAGGACAAACAAGTCGGGGTAGAAACGCAGCTGCCAGTCGCTGTCTTGCATCTTTTCCGGCACCAGGATCTGGAAGCGAAGGTCTACGCTGCCGCCGCGTTCCGCCACATTGCGGAACCGTGCGGTGACCCTGGCGGCGTCCAAGGTTTCGTGGGCCACCATATCTCCGTTTTCATCTTTGACGGCTTTCATTATGATTACCTCACGTCCTTCCGGATCTACCACCACCAGGGTATCTCTTTGGACCGGAGCCCCCACATCCAGGGTAGGAAGTTCCCTCTCTTCGCTCAGCGACAACTGCGCCGTCACCTGTCCCTCCCGTATTTGTCTCAGATGGGAGGTAGGGGCGCAGGCCAGGGGAAGAAGGAGCATGGCTGCCACGAGACAGCGATGGAATGCTGCGTTCATAGGATTTAGTCTCTTTGGGGTTGCATCTGGTTGTTCTCGTCCTTTTGGATGAGCTTTACGGTATGGGCCACTACATCCATTGTGGTGCGTTCTTCGCCGGTTTGAGCGGTGTACTTGCGCGCACGCTGGCGTCCAATAACATGTACCCAAGCGCCCTTCTGGATACTGTACAGGTCGGTGATGCTGTCTCGTCCTGCCCAGGCCGATACATTGAACCACGTGGTTTCAATGATGGAGTTTCGCTCCCGGTCAATGGTGCTGTACTCTGTGACCACAGCGAAGTTGCAGACCTGGCTGCCGTTGATGTTGTTCACTTCGGCGCGTCCGACCACGCCTTTGAGCTCGATTTTGTTGAGAAATTCCATAACTTACTTTAATTATAGCGTTAAACCTGGGCAGCAAGTGGCTGTTTGGCCACAAGCCCCGGGAGCAAAGTAAGGGTGGAATTGCCGCGCTTCTTTTTAAGATCGGCCTGCAGACTGCAGATTTTGCTGTTTCTAATTCTGATTGTTTGTTTTGCCTGTTGTTTCACAAGAAAAAACGAGGAGCATTAAAATCATTTTTACGGTTCGTGTTTCTTGTTGTAAAAGAAAAACAGCAAAACTTTTGGGAATGTTTTTTACGATGCTTGGAATTGCCGGTCTGTTTGTTCACCTTTGCCAAAAACCGTCCCATGCCCTATGTTCTCAAATACATGAACATCCAGGCCCGCTGCTTACAGTGCGGGAAAGACTTGTCGTTGAGTGGAAGGCCGGACCGGAAGTTCTGCTGCAGGGACTGCAAGAACCAATACCACAACCGACAGCGCCGTTATCCGCTTCGGGAAGAGCTTGAAAGCGCCGTACTGCACGCCCTGGATAAGAATCATGCCATCCTGGACCGGTTGTACAAGATGGGAGTAAGGACCATAGACCTCGCCACCTTATCCCAACTGGGCTATGATACCCGCTTTGTGACCTCCTATCTCCGTATGGGACGCCACAATATCTTCACACTTTTCGACTTACAGTTTGAAATGACCCCTTCCCAGCTTAAGCGCCTCACCTCCCTCTGCCTGGAAGATCCCGTGAAATGGAAGTGATTGGTTATGAGGTAGAAACAGAAATCCTCCTCTGCAAAATGCGGAGGAGGATTATCGTAAGTAGCTTATACTGTGTAAGTTCCATTTCACGGGCGGAATGCCCGGGAAGGAAACCTTAAGCCTGGGCTTTCTTCTGAGTGTCTTTGAAGAGGATCCAGAAGAGGATGGCTACAACCAGGGCGTAACCGGCGAAGATGTACCAGGCGTTGGGCCAGTTGGCGGGGGTGTTGAACACGTCGCAGGCATCTACCACGGCGCCGGCGGCCAGGGTACCCAGGGTGGCACCAAAGCCGTTGGTCATCATCATGAACAGGCCCTGGGCGCTGGAACGGATGGAAGGTTCTGCATTCTGCTCTACGTACAGGGAGCCGGAGATGTTGAAGAAGTCAAAGGCCATACCGTAAACGATGCAGCTGAGCACAAACAGCAGCACACCGGGCATAGCGGGATTACCCATGCCGAAGAAGGCAAAGCGGAGCACCCAGGCAAACATGGAGATGAGCATCACCTTCTTGATGCCGAATCTCTTCATGAAGAAGGGGATGAGCAGGATGCACAGGGTCTCGGAAGCCTGCGAGATGGCGATGAGGGCGTTGGAGTTCTTCACGGCAAAGGTGTTGGCCAGGGAAGGATCCGAGGCAAAGGAGCCCAGGAAAGTATTGGCGTAACCATTGGTAATCTGGAGGGATGCGCCCAGCAGCATACTGAAGATGAAGAAGATGGCAAACTGTCCGTCCTTGAACAGGGCAAATGCCTTAAGGCCGAAGGCTTCGGCCAGGCTCTGCTTACCGCCGGTTCGGTTGACCGGGCACTTGGGCATGGAGAGGGCATAGCCGCAGAGGATGAGGGACAGGATACCGGAAGAGATCAGCTGGGTGTAGCTGTCCTGCATGGCCACTCCGCCAATGTGCAGGAAGTTGGTGAGGAGCATGCTGCAGATGAAGCCCACGGTACCAAACACACGGATGGGCGGGAATTCCTTCACGGGGTCCATGCCTTCCTTGGCCAGGGCGTTGTAAGCCACGGAGTTGACCAGGGCGATGGTGGGCATGAAGAAGGCCACGCTGAGGCTGTACAGCAGGAACAGAGGGAAGAATTCCACCGTGTCACCGGCCGACAGGCAATAGATACCGGCCGAAATCATGAACAGGCCGGCCAGGGCGTGGCAGATGGAGAGCACCTTCTGGGCCTCGATCTTCTTATCGGCCACAATGCCCATGAGGGTGGGCATGAAGATGGACACGACGCCCTGCATGGCGAAGAACCATTTGATCTGGCTTCCCAGGCCGATGTTGCCCAGGTAGCGGCCCAGCGAAGTAAGGTAGGCGCCCCAGACGGCAAACTCCAGGAAGTTCATCACGATGAGCTTGATGGTAACGGGTTTGATCTTAATCTGCATAATGGTATTTTGTGTTTTAGTTATCGGAAAGTCAATTATGCAAATTTACGAAAAAATCCGTACTTTTGTATGATAATACAAATAGGATGTTCAAATTTGAGAAGATAGCCGTAGATCCCGCCAGCGCAGCCCGTGCAGGCAAGATATCTACAGATCATGGAGAAATCCTCACCCCCATCTTTATGCCGGTGGGAACGGTGGGCTCCGTCAAAGGCGTCTATCACAGGGATTTGGAGAACGATATCAAGGCCCAGATTATCCTGGGTAATACCTATCACCTGTATCTGAGACCCGGTTTGGACACCCTTTACAAGGCTGGTGGTCTGCACAAATTTGAGCATTGGGACCGTCCCATCCTTACGGACAGCGGCGGTTTTCAGGTGTTCTCCCTGGCCCCCATCCGCAAGCTCACGGAGGAAGGCTGCAAGTTCTCTTCCCACATTGACGGCAGCAAGCACATCTTTACGCCGGAAAACAACGTAGACACGCAGAGAAAGATAGGGGCCGATATCATCATGGCCCTGGATGAGTGCTGCCCCGGAGATGCAGACCTCCGTTACGCCACCAAGTCCCTCAAGCTTACGCAGGGATGGCTGGAGCGCTTTGCCAAGCACTTTGACGAGACCGAACCTCTCTATGGATATCAGCAGGTCATGTTCCCCATTATCCAGGGCTGCGTGTATCCGGAACTGCGCAAGCAGGCCGTGGAGCACGCCCTTAAACTGGATAACGCCAACCGCGGTGGTTATGCCGTGGGCGGTCTGGCGGTAGGGGAGCCCACGGAAAAGATGTACGAGATGCTGGAGGTGACCTGCCCGCTGCTGCCGCAGGACAAGCCCCGCTACCTGATGGGCGTGGGTACGCCGGCCAATATCCTGGAAGGCATCGCCCGCGGAATTGACATGTTTGACTGCGTAATGCCCACCCGAAACGGCCGCAATGGCATGCTTTTTACATGGGATGGCATCATGAATATGCGCAACTCCAAGTGGACAGACGATTTTACCCCTCTGGATCCCCAGGGTACGTCTTTCGTGGACAGCTATTACACCCGCGCATACATCCATCACTTGTTCATTGCCAAGGAGATGTTTGCGGCCATGGTTGCTTCCGAGCACAACCTGGCCTTCTATCTGGATCTGGTCCGTGTGGCCCGCGAGCATATTCTGGCCGGAGACTTCCTCGCCTGGAAGAATGCCGTGATCCCTAAACTGACGCAGCGCCTATGACGTTCAAGGGACTCCAACGGCTGGACTGGTACATCATCAGGAAATTCCTGGTGACGTTCTTCGTGGCCCTCATGTTCATGGCGGTTCTCATTGTCATCTTCGATATCAGTGAAAAGATTGAGGATTTCATCAAGCTGGAGGCCCCTCTGGAGAAGATCGTCTTTGACTATTACGTGAACTTTGTTCCGTACTTCATGAACCAGTATTCGCCCATGTTCGTGTTCCTTACGGTCATTTTCTTTACTTCCAAGATGACCATGGACTCGGAAGTGGTGGCCGTTCTTTCCAGCGGTATCAGTTACCATCGCTTTGCGTTGCCCTATCTGATATCGGCCCTTTTCATTGCGTTGATTTCCTTGGAGATGGGCCAGTGGGTTTTGCCCCATGCCAATGGTGTCCGAGTGGAGTTTGAGCAAAAGTACAACCGGTGGGCCAAGGTGAAAATCGGCCATGATATGCATTATAAGCTGGAGAATGACCACTTTGTGTATCTGGAAAGCTTCAGTGCCTACAACAATACCGCCTACAGTTTTACGCTGGAAGATCTTTCCGGAGGAAAACTTCACTCCAAGCTCACGGCCGAAAGTGCCCAGTACGATACTTTAACAGGTGTGTGGCACCTGAGAAACTGGTTTATCCGGGATTATGACGAGGGTATGAAGGACCATATCCGCAGCGGTCGTCAGATGGATACTACGCTATCCCTTACCCGAGACGACTTTTTCATGAACAAGGTCACC
>Ga0310786_10012951_pt1 | contig 10300 bp, 8 predicted proteins | sample AusTroGonzalo_MG_FD_203881 | JGI IMG/M metagenome (GOLD analysis project Ga0310786, IMG submission 203881) | Bovine rumen microbial communities from tropical cattle in Woodstock, Queensland, Australia - Gonzalo_03 (v2) (version 2) | ecosystem: Host-associated > Mammals > Digestive system >... | reverse complement strand
GCGATGGAGTTCGCCTGGATCCTCTGCGGAACGGGGTAGCGCTGGGTCACGACGAGCACGTCGGGCTTCAGGCCGCTGCCGGGCTGGAAGGCCTGGAAGTTGCCGCCCGCGGCGTTGAGGATGCTGACGAGCGACTGCTGGGGCTGGCCGCCACGACCGCCGAAGCCGCCGCGACCGCCGCCAAACCCGCCCTGACCGCCGCCCATTCCGGGGAAGCCGCCCTGGCCGCCGCCGAAGCCGCCGGGCTGCTGCCCCTGAGGCTGGGGATTCTCATAAACGGCGTAGGTCTTGCCGGAGGGGAGCTGAATTTTGGAGTTGTCGACGGCCGTGACTTCCATTTCGCCCTCGGCCTTGGTGCCCTTGAGGAATGCCTTGATGACAGAAACGCCGGGCTTGTCGACCTGGATCTGGACCTGCTCGGCGAGGAGTTCGCCGTAGACGTCGCCGCCGGTGACCTTCACTGGCTGCTCGATCTCCTTGACGAGCTTGCCGTCCTGGATGAGCTGCGTCACGAGCGTATATTCGCCGTTCAAGTTCTCCTCGTTGATGATGTGGATGTCGGCGGAAACGGTGTTCGGGACGGTGAAGGACGGGGTCGGGGTGTGGACCGCGAGCTTCAGCGGAGCGTTGTAGGCGCGGAGGATGGCGGGATCGCCCTTCGGGTTGCGGAAGGTGTCCACGACGCCGGAGTTGTTCTCGCGGAGCATGGCCTCCCAGCCGTTGATCGCGTAGCCGTCGGTGATATTGTTGAGGCGGATGATCTCGATGCGGCGGCCCTGGTGGCGGATGCCGACCTTGCCGAGCTCGGTGGTGAAGGCTTCGACGGTCGGGAAGTCCTTGCGGAGCCCCTTCTCGTCGAGATACTTGTTCATGCGCTTGTACCAGTTCCTGTAGTCCTCGCCGTCCATGCCGTCCTGGCCGATCTTCTTCAGTTCGTCCATGATGAGCTCCAGGCGCGGCGGAGTGGAGATGGCGCCTTCCTCGCCCCAGAAGACGAGTTCTTCCTTGTTCTCGGTGTAGTTCCAGTAGCGCTTGCTGTTCGTGTAGTAGTTCGCGGGATAGGAGATGTTCGGGCCGGTGGCGTTGTGGTTGTCGCGGAACCCGACCTGGTAGACCTTGTCGTCGAACGGCATGCAGTTCATCTTGTTGTAGTCTTCGACGTCGATGCCTTCCTTGCTCCAGCCGCTGGTGAGCACCACGATGCGGGACGGGTCGTTCTGATGCGTGAAGGAGACCATGCTGGAATACCAGTTCTGGTCATGCTGTTCGCGGCCGAGGCCGAGCTCGTTGATGAGGTTGTAGATGACGAGGGACGGGTGGGAACGGAACTTCTTCACCATGCGGCGGACGCGTTCCTTCGCGATCACGCGGCCTTCGGGGGACTGGCTGCCGGAGATGAATCCACCGGGTTCGGCGTAGTACAGGAGCCCCTGCTTGTCGGCTTCCTGGAGTACGATGTCCTGGCCCATGTGGCGGTGGAAGTTCAGCATGTTCATGCCGAAGTCCTTCGCGGCCTTGATCTGCTTCGCGGCGTATTCCGGCAGCGGGATGGTGCCGGTGACGGGCCACCAGCCCCAGCTGATCGCGGAACGCAGCACGATACGCTTGCCGTTGAGGCGGAACATGGCGTCCTTGCCGACGCCTTCGGGGCCGAACCAGCGGAATCCGAACGTCTGGACCTCTTCCTCGTCGCCGATCTTCACGCTCATAGTGTACAGGTTCGGGTTGTCGAGGTCCCACAGCTCCGCGTTTTCGTGCGTGAACTTGCGGGTGATGAGGTTTTCGCCGGGTTTGAGCTTGACGAACTCACCCGCCATGACCGGGACGTTGTCTTGCACGAGCCGGACGGTGCATTCCTCCTCCACGTCCTTGCCGGTGTCGTTGACCGCGGTGATGCGGACTTCGACCGTCTTCGGATCGGGGGTGTTCATGATGTACACGTCGTCAATGTACACGGGATCGGTGATCTCGAGGGAGACATGGCCGGTCACGCCGCCGACGGCGCGTCTGCCATTCAGCTTGACGCCGTTCCATGTGAACGGGATATAGTCGGTCCAGTCGTAGTCGCCGCCGGGGTTGGTGATGCGGATGTCGAGCGCGGCGGTGTCGCCCTTCTTGAGCTTGCCTGTGATGTCGAGCACGAATTCGGTGTCGCACGCGGCATCGCACGCGATGAGCTCATGGTTCAGGAAGATTTCGGCCTGGTAGGTGAGCGCGGAGAAACGGAGGAACACCTTCTTGCCGGTCAGGTCCTGGTCGACCTTGAACGTGCGGCTCCACCACGAAACGCCCTGCAGAGGCTGCCAGAAGTTCTTCGGATCGATCGTGTAGTCCTTTTCCAGCGCGGACATGTCGGTGAAATACTGTTCGACCGTGCCGGGGACCGAGACGTCCTTGCGGTCCGCCTTGCTCAGGGCGTCCCAGCCGCCGGTCGGCTGGTGCGCGGTGATCTGGTCGAGCGGAGTGCCGGGGACGACGACTTTTTCGGACTGCCACTGCGCGTCGGTGTCGCGCCAGAGTTTCCAGCCGGAGCCGGAGAGACTGACGACTTCGCGCGCGTCGGCCTGCCAGAGCATTCCGGCGGCGAGCGCGAGGATGAAGATGGATTTTTTCATGGGGTCTTTCCTGTTTGTATGGGGGTATTGTGTGATTGTTTTAGAAAATAATTTTTTGATAATATACCCTTTCGAGCGGGTTTTTCAAGCTGTTTCCGAAAAAATCAGAGCGTTTTTGAGGAGAAGAGCGGCGGGACGGGGATTCCCTGCGGACAGGACACAATACGAGTCCGCAATAATCCACAGTTTCTTCGTGTCCGCGCGAAACAAAACCTATTAAAAATCTGATGCTGGCGTTATCTATGCCTGCCAGTGGCGGTTGACGGGCCAGTACTGGAAGGAAGGCGTCTCGTACGGGTGAGATTCCTTCAGAGCCGTCAAAACGGCTCCCAGCACGGTTTCCTCGACCACGAACTCAAGCTTCCATTCCTTCACGTGTTCCACGCGGTCCTGTTCGCCATAGAAAGGATGCGCACCTTCGAGCGGGCGGAACTGTCCGGTCCCTTCGGTCTGCCAGCAGCAGGAATCGTAGTTTCCGAAATATCCAGCTCCAGCCTCGAAGATTGCCGTTTTCACGGCCTCCACGTGCGAATCCGGCACATAAACGTCAAGTCGGTAAAAATGCATAACGGCTCCTTATAGACACCTTACGGTTTGCGGATGCGGAGGAAAAGACGCGTCCCGGCCTCATGCGGTAACGGGAATTCAGGCGTACGTTCGGCATGGATGCGTTTGTCGGCGGCCAGTGCGGGCCATTCGTCCGCGGTCTGGGATTCCGTGCGGAACACGCACAGGCTGCCGCCCTGTCCAAGCAGGTTGCGGCATTCCTTGACCAGTTCGGGCGCTCCGGCGACCGCGCGCGCCGTGATCGTGCGGAAACCGCCGCGGTATTCCGGCTTCGCAGCAAGTTCGTTGGCGCGGGCGTGGACCGGATGCAGATTAGCAAGGCCGCACTCCACGGCGGCACGCTCCAGAAATGCGATCTTCTTGCCGCGCGAATCGATCGCGGTCACGTCAAGTCCGGGACGCGCTGCTGCCAGCGGAAACGCCGGAAGACCGGCTCCACATCCGACATCGGCCATACGTACGCCGTCGGCAAAAAGCTCCGGCAGAGCCCGGAGCGCCAGCACACAGTCGCACACATGCTTGCTCCAGTAGGATTCCGGCGGAATCGCGGTCAGGTTCAGGGTTTCGTTTGTCTCGTATAAAAGTTCACCGTACTGCGTACAGAGCGACAGAAAGCTTTCCAGACGGTCCGCACCGACGCATTCGAGCAGGAAAGCGCGTTCGGCGGCATCCGGCGGGGGCAGTTCGACCATGCTCAGGCCTCCACGGCGCAGTAGCAGGACATCGCGCACAGCAGCAGGAAATACGCGGCGGATGTCCAGCGTACGGCTGGCATGCGGAACGACAGCCGGAACCAGTCGCGGAGCCAGTACGGCTTGGCCGAGATCACGATCCCGATCACGCCCGCGACGAGCACGAGCGCCGCCAGGACCGGATACCCGGGCAACTGCGCCGGATACGCCGCCTTCAGGACGGCGTGCGCGCCGAGGATCAGGATCGCGGCGGCGGCCCTGGCGAAGAGGTAGTTCAGGAAGATCGCGGCGAGAACGATCGCAACGAGGATCAAAGGAAGGATGAACGTCTGGAACGGCGAATCCGGCATAAAGATCGGACGGATGTTCGGGATGCACCAGAGCAGCGCGATTACGGTCAGGACCGTGCCGGAAATACGTTCACGCGGGATTTTATCGTACAAAGCGCGTACGGCGGGACCGCGCCGCACGGTCAAGATGAAAGCGGCGGCGGCGATGAGCGAAACGGCGGCGGCGATGGCAAGTACAACGGGAAGTGGCATCTGGGATCACTCCGAGTCGATGATATTCAGGCGGATGATATCCCGGACATCATCTCTGTTGTATTCGGTGGTGATCCCGGCGGAATGGCGAAACGAGAACCGTTTCGAATCATCGGAATACTTGTCCGTCAGACGGCCCGTATACTTGCTTCCGTTCTTCAGGACGATCGTGGTGTCGGGCATCCAGAAGGAAAACTCCGGCAGCTGGACCGTCCTGCCCTTGCCGAGCTTGACTGAGATGGTCTTCACGTCCGGTTTGGCGTGCTTGTTCGACATTGTGATCGTGTGTTCCCCGGAAGTGAGGTTTTTGAGCGTCACTCGCTTGGAAACGTCGCGGGATTTTCCCTCCGGTTCGGTCCGGCAGACGAACTTGCCGTCGAGGTAGATGTTCATGCCGGGTGGATTCACGGAGAGGATGATGGTCCCCAGATTCGAGTCGAGCGTGAAGGTGCGGTTCATAGGCTCGCCGGGGTGGACTGTAATGGTCTGTTCCAGCGTGTCGTAACCGTCCATGCTCAGGCGGATCTCGTAGTCGCCGGCCTCGATGGATTCACGTTTGTAGGGCGTCACGCCGTAGTCAACGCCGTTGATGAAGAGCGCGGCGCCCGTGGGTTCGCTTTCGATCGCGAGGGAACCGGGAAGCTCTTCCATTTTGATGTTGAGCTCGGTCTTCTCGTCGCGGTTTACGGTAACGATTTTCTCATAAGGCTTGTAGCCGTTCTTCGTGAGGCGGATCCGATGCTGGCCCTGTTCGAAGAAATCCGAGAACGGCGTATTGCCGTAGGTCCGGCCGTCGATCTCGATCTCGGCGACATCCGGATCGCTGGTCAGCGACAGCGTACCGATGTTGTTCATCAGCGGCACGTTGATCAGAATCGGACGGCCGTTCTGCACTTTCCAGGAGATATCGCGGCGTGTGTAGCCCTGCATCTGCACCGAGGCGGAATAGGACCCGAGCGCAAGGTCGGGCAGCAGGACCGGCGTGTCCCCGATCTCTTTTCCGTTCATCTGTACATGCGCGCCGGACGGGTTGGAGTCGATGATCACCGTGGCGTTTTCCGGGACGAGTACGGCATGTGCCTCGACCTGACGTCCGGGAACGACGTTCACCGGAAGCCACGCGGGCTCATACCCGTCCATCGCGAACTTCACGATGTACATGGCGGACGGCACCGGTTTGGTCATGTACGGGGTAGTCCCGATGACCTTGCCGAGGATGGAGACCTCAGCGCCGGACGGTTCGGACGTGATGTTGATGCTGCCGTAGTCGCTCAAATCCTGTTCGGGCGCTTTCTTCTCGCAGGAAGGCAGGAAAACGAGAACCGCCGCAGCGCAGACGGCACAGACAGCAGAGAGGAAAAGTCGTTTGATCATGTTCATTTATTCCCCACAGACATTTTTTTCTCGATTCTGATCTTGGTATCCCGGATCTTCTGATACGTCTCGCTGTCGGGCGGAAAGATCGAGAGGAGGCGTGTACATTCGGCGACGGCCTTGTCGTATTCATGAAGTTCGTAGAAGAGACGGACGTTCTTCTGTCCCTCCAGGCGGATCTCCTCGAGCTTGGCCTCGGCTTTTGCGAGACCGTCGCGGGCGGTCTTCCACTCCACAGGCTTCGGATCGTCGAAAAGCTGGTAGCGCCGCAGAGCAAGCTTGTAGTTGCTGATGGCCTTCGGCAGGTTGGACGGCGTGACGTCTATGCTGCGGAACGCTTCCTCGGCAACGAAGAGGAACGTGCGGGCGTCTTCCAGAATGCGGTCGACGTTCTGCGAGATGATACCGAGGTCATACTCGTCCAGCAGCGTCTCGTTGATGATGGTCTCCACGCGGTTGAACGTCTCGGAGACGTCGTTGGACACCTTTATGTCGCAGAACTTGTTGTCGAACCCGACCATGATGCGGCGGTGCTGGCGGTTGTCCTGCGAGGTTCCGGCGATCTTCTCCTGCTGGAGTTCCATAAACCCGGTATCAAGTATCTCCTGCTTGAGTTTGGCGATCAACGTGTCGGGGACCGGGTCCTTGAAAAGCTCGTAATAACGGCGTTTGTTCTGCGGCTCGTCCAGCGTGACTTCCATGTGGCCGTTTTCGATCTGGAGCACAAAACGGAACACCTTGGTCCCATCCTCTACGAATTCTTTTTCGTAGTAGAGGACGAAGGGGTTCGTGACTATCTTTTTCGGGGAGGGCTGATTGGAGGGCGTCTGCTGAGGCTCGTTCAGTTTGAGGAAAAGCCACAGGCCGACGATTGCGACCAGGATCACGATCAGGGCGAAGATCACATTGCCTAGGAATTTTTTGTTGCCGGCCTGGCGCGGCGGCTTATCCTGTTTTTTCTTGAAGAGGCCGTGCGGGACCTCCGCGGGCGAAACGGACGGGGCGGCCTGCGCCGGAGCGGACTTTGGGGATTCCTGGATCGGCGCGGTGTCGATGGGGATCGAAGAAGTCGTACCCTGAGGCCGGAAGAAGAACGGTTGCTGAGGTTGCATGTTCGGGGCGGGCTGAGGCGTCGGCGGAACGGGATTCGCCGCCGGAGCCGCGCCGGAATCCAGAAACCGCAGAAGCTGATCTCCGATGGAAATGACGGAACCCGCGGTGAGCGGAGAGGCTCCGATCACGGGAACGTCGTCGACAAGCGTGCCGTTGGTGCTGCCGAGGTCGCGGATCAGCCAGTTTCCGGCCGCGTCGCGTTCGATTTTTGCATGGTAACGGGAGACGCCCCCCATCGGCAGCTGGATGGTGTTGTCGCTCTCGCGGCCGATCGTCGCGCCGGCCGGCGAAAGCTCCATCGTCTGCCCGGTCAGGGCGCCGTTCAGATACATGATTTTCATACTGTCGGATTCTCCTTGCTGGGGCACACGGTGCTTTGCTCCCCGGCTGTATGAGTGGAATACTTGCTCCGTTTCTCAGGCGGGACCGTCTCGGCGTTCAGGTCCAGACGGTCGCCGGGTATCGTTCCCGTGTGCGCAAGCGCTCCTGCAGGAAGCTCAATCACGGACTGAGCTCCTTTGCACAGAATGACCGGACGCCAGGGGCGGCAGTCCGGGTAAGTTGCGAGGACGGTGTTGTCCGCCCCGAGGAAGATCACGTCTATGGGAAACGTCATAAAAAACGTATGGATGCTGGAACATGACGGAAAGACCATCGCATCGATCCCGATCTGCTCGAACGGGCGTCCGATCATCCCCCGCAGGCGGTCGCCGAACGACACGGCCTGGAAGGTGCGGTAGGACAGCACGGTCTGTCTGGTCAGGTTCCGGATCATTGGAACATCTCCAGTGCGCGCATCAGCATCGGTGCGATCACCACAGTGAAAACGGCGGGGAAGATCAGCAGAGCTACCGGGAAAAGGATTTTCACGGGCGCTTCGCTCGCAAGTTTTTCGGCGCGCGCGAACCGTTTTGCGCGGAGCTGTTCCGCCTGGATCCTCAGAACCTGACCGATGCTCACGCCGAGTTCGTCGGACTGGATGATCGCGTTCAGGACGCTGGTCAGTTCGGGCTGACGGACGCGCTGCGTCATTTCTTTCAGCGCGGTCTGGCGCGGCTTGCCGAGCTGGATCTCATGGAGCGCCTTGCGGAGTTCCAGCCCGAGCTCGTCCGGCGGACGCCGGCTTAGGATGTCGCGCAGGGCCGTCACGAAATCCTTGCCCGCCTCGACGGACAGCGTCAGCAGGTCCAGAACGTTCGGCAGAGCTTTCAAAATCTGCAGATGGCGTTTTGCGACCAGTTTTCTGAGCCACACCTGCGGATAAAGCATCGTGCATGCCAGCACCAGGAGTCCGGCAGCCGGATTGTTCGCGGCGAAAAAGAGGATCGTGAAAACCACGCCGAACGCGCCGAGCAGAATGCGTACCGTCATGAACTGTTCGGCCGTCAGGGCCTGTTCGTAACCCGCCATCGCAAGCTGTTCGCGCAATTTCTTCATCGTTCCGCCGAGGGATTCCGAAGCGCAGAGCCGCCGGAAGTTCGGCGAAAACGGCAAGAAGATGCGGAACAGCACCGGAATCGGACGGGCGTCCTCGCCGAACTGCGCCTTTTCGACGTCGATCGCGGATACCATCTCAGCTACGAGCAGTACCACGGCCGTTGCACACAGCCCGGCAAAAATACTGGCAAGAAGCATGTAAAGCTGATCCATAACCCGTCCTCCTTACACGTCGATCGTCGTGATCCTGCGGATCCACAGGAACCCGCAGACTACCATGGCCACGACTGCCGCGAGTACAGCGATCCCGACCAGAGAACCGAAAAAAGCATCCATCAGATCGGGGGCCAGGCGCATCATAGCGAACATCAGCACGAACGGCACGGACGCGATCAGCCACGCCTGCATGCGGCCCTGGGATGTCAAGGCGCGCACGCGCTGCATGATGCGCATGCGTTCGCGTATCACGCCGGCAAGCTCCTCCAGCACACTGGTCAGCTCGCCGCCTGTCTGGCGCGCCGTAATGATCGCCACTGCGACCAGCTCGAAGTCCTGCGACTCCAGTCGGTCCGCCATCTTGCGGAGCGCGGTGTCGAACTGAACGCCGAGGCGGAGTTCCTGAAGGAGCATCGTAAATTCGAACGAAATCGGATGACGGTTTTCCGCCGCGACGTTTTCCAGTGCCTGCGTAATGCTGAACCCTGCCTTCAGCGCACTGCTCATGGAAAGAAGCGCATCCTCCAGCTGTTCATTGAATTTCGCCAGACGCTGTTTTTTCAGCGCCCGGAGATAGAACCGGGGTGCCAAAAACGCCACGACGGCCGAAACCGTGCCGATCGCGACCGTACGGATCCAGTTGACTTCATCCGAAAGGAACGAGCTCAGACCGCCGAACAGGATGAACGAGACAGCGGCGATTGCGATGCTCAGGTCCAGGATCCGGCTCGGGGGCAGCTGAAGCAGGACGTCGTCAAGTTCGACAGCGGCTTCAGCCAGAAAGCGTTCCTTATAGCGGGCCGAGGTGTAAGCTGTGAACTCCACGATCACGAACGTGGCGAAAAGCGCACACAATCCGGCGCAGACCGATGCCAACAGATACATGTTGTCGTAGATGAAGGGCATCATATCACAAGCCTCCCCTCATGCCGGGCTTTTTCGGCGGGGTAAATATGGATATATCCAGATCAAGGTTTGCACGGCGGATGTCTTCGATAAAGGTCGGGATCGCCCCGGTCGGCTCGAAGTGTCCGAGCAGACGTCCGTCCTCGCTCCAGCCGTCCTGCCTGAACGTGAAGAGGTCCTGCATGGTGATGATGTCGCCTTCCATCTTGGTGATCTCGCTGACACAGACCACCTTGCGGCTGCCGTCCTTCTCGCGGTTGATCTGGACGATGATGGAGATGGCGGACGCGATCTGTTCGCGGATGGCGCGCAGAGGCAGGTCGAACCCGGCCATCAGGACGAGCGTTTCGAGGCGGGCGAGCGCGTCGCGCGGGGAGTTTGCGTGGATGGTCGTCAGCGAGCCGTCGTGACCGGTGTTCATGGCCTGAAGCATGTCGAGCGCCTCGCCGCCGCGGCATTCGCCGATGACGATGCGGTCCGGACGCATACGCAGGGAGTTGCGCACCAGGTCGCGGATCGTGACCTCGCCTTTGCCTTCGATGTTGGCAGGGCGGGATTCCAGGCGGACGAGGTGTTCCTGCCTCAGTTGGAGTTCGGCGGCGTCTTCGATGGTGATGATGCGTTCCTTCGCGGGCAAATAGGAACTCAGGATGTTCAGCAGAGTTGTTTTGCCGCTGCCCGTACCGCCGGAGATCAGGATGTTCTTGCGGTTTTTAACGCAGACGTCCAAAAAATGCGCGATCTCGGCTGTGATCGAACCGTAGGAGATCAGATTCTCCACCGTGAGAGGCGTTTTCGCGAATTTCCGGATCGTGATCGAGGGGCCGACCAGGGAAAG
>Ga0310786_10012949_pt1 | contig 10301 bp, 5 predicted proteins | sample AusTroGonzalo_MG_FD_203881 | JGI IMG/M metagenome (GOLD analysis project Ga0310786, IMG submission 203881) | Bovine rumen microbial communities from tropical cattle in Woodstock, Queensland, Australia - Gonzalo_03 (v2) (version 2) | ecosystem: Host-associated > Mammals > Digestive system >... | reverse complement strand
CTGCGGCGGAAAGCCATGCAAGGGAAAGCCCGTAGAACATGAACTGAAGCCCTGCGCCTATCAGGATGGGCATGAGGAACATGTTGATGTTGAAGAATGTCTTGGCTCCGTTCTCCTTCTCATAACGATTGGTGAGGATTATCGAGGAGATGATGTAATAGAAGATCACGAAGTAGTATACATAGCTGAACGGCCGGCGCTCGTAGACATTGTTTTCATTGATGACGTAGGAGATCGGCACAAAGAAGTTCAGGATGGTCATCGAGAACATGAATATGCCGATTATGATCTGGGGCTTGTACTTCTTCCATATCCTCTTCATGTCACCGTACAGTCCCAGGTCCACATACACCAGGACGCTGAACGGAAGCAGCAGGTTGACCGAATAGAGATAGATGTTGGCAATGTAGTTCAGGACCCGTGAACCGGTGAAGATCTTTCCGTCGATCGTGTATGAGAAAGCCTCCATGAAGCAGGCAATCATCACGCCGAACACCAGGAACGCATATATCCTGTCCTCGGTACGGCGCCTGATGATTCTGGCACGTGACGTGTACCACAGCATCAGCAGAAGGATGACGCCTATTCCGTTGGCAATGTAAATCGATCTCAAATCCATTTTCTTACAGACTGCCCCATTGTGTATGGAATACCATTATTATCACTTTGAATCGTCAAATCCGCAAGTATGGAAATTACGGTGACATCCGACATGCGAAAAACAGGTTATAATTGACGATAATGGATTCCTGTAGTACAATTGTAGTACAGAGGTAATACATGAAGACCAATGCAGTTCTCCAGGTCAGGATTGACGGAGATCAGAAAAGAGAAGCGGAAGAACTATTCGAGAGATTGGGAATCTCCATCGCGGATGCCGTGAGGATGTTCATAGTGCAGAGCATCGAAGTTCAGGGCCTTCCTTTTGAAGCCAGAACAGCATTCGGTGGTCATAAAACCCTTCATGCTTATGGCATTCTCAACAAGTATGCAGATCTCTCCAAGATAGCGGGAGAAAAAGACGCCTGGGCAAAGGCAGCAGTGGAAAAATATGAAAATACTTGATGCTAACGCAGTTCTCAGGTTTTTACTCAATGACATCAAGGAACAGGCAACCGAAGTTGCCCAGGCAATCCGGGAAGGTGCGATTACAACGCCGGAGATACTTGCCGAAGTCGTCTATGTCCTCTCCGGTCATTATGGATTGTCGCGGAATGAGGTTTCCTGGGCTCTCCATTGCGTCCTTGTCGATGTCAAAGTAGAAAACGTTAGGGCATTGAGATATGCTCTTGGGGTATTCAACCAGACAAATCTGGATTTTGTAGACTGCCTTTTGATTGCCTATCATAAGGTCAACGGGATTGATGTCCTCTCCTTCGACAAGAAGTTGAAAACGACCCTTGATAAGGATCTTGAGATATACCAGCCTGATATGCCTATGATTCAGAACTGACTATTGACTTATTGGCGCATTTATTGTACTTTTCTTTTGTTCGTCAGAATTCACGCGGCTATGGTGGAATTTGGTAGACACGCTAGCTTGAGGTGCTAGTGGGAGAAATCTTGTGCTGGTTCAAGTCCAGTTGGCCGCAAACAGAAAGCCCGACCTTACGAGGTCGGGTTTTTTGTTTGGTTTGGTATTCTGGACTTGAAGCCCCGCGGTATGAGGACGCATGCGTCCGAAGCGGGGCCGGCCCTGAAGTCGGACTACCGGTAGGCGGAGGGCAAGTCCAGTTGGCCGCAAAAAGCAAAAAGAGCTAAATCCTGATGTTTAAAGGAGTTAGCTCTTTTCTTTTTCCAGATTAGTACGCAAACAAGTACGCATTCAGGTTTTTCAGCATATCAGGATTTCTCACTTTCAGATTCTTTTTTGATACCCATGAGAAGAAGACGGGCAACTTCGGGAAGTTTACCAAAGCTTTTTTCTGTTTCATATATTTCTCCTTATCATCCCTGGTTTACCAGATGTACGGGCGGTCTTCCGGTGCAACGTACATTGCATCCCCTTCTTTGATGTCATAAGTAGTGTAGAACTCATCCACAAGAGAAAACAACTTGTTTACACGACAGCGTCCGGTTGGATGCGAGTCATACAAAGCGGTTCCAGCGAAGCCCAATCTGGAACCTGAAATTGCGTGTTGATAAGCATCTGCTCTGAAGAATTTGTCATAGTCAAAACCCGGAATATCCGATGCAATTGCCATAGCGGTTTTAAGAGCGTAATAGTCAGCTATAGCCTCGATTACAATCTGATATCCATCTTCTACAGCCATATCGGGAACAAATTCATAACCGCTCATATAATCTGCAAATGCACTGTAGTGTGCTTCGAATATTTCAAAATCCTGTTGTGGCATTGTCTGGACAACATCAGTGTTCATGTCAAAGGCGTGCGATATTTCATGGCCAACCAGGGTGGTACCGATGTAAGCAAGCAATGTCTCATCGCATGGGTCATCCAGTACATAACTTGAAACAAAGGCACTCAGATCAAGAAAGAAAGTGTTTATGGTGGGGATGTAGAATGCCAGAAAGGCACTTGCAGGTTCCACCGACCAGATAAGTTCTGGACCGATTACTGTCTGAGTCATGTAGTCGTATCTGGCCTTAAGGAAGCGTGTAACATTTTCAAAGAAAGTACCGCCATCCTGTGCAGACACATACTCAACGCGCAACTCTTTTGATAAATCTGAAGGAACAAGAAGCTCAACTTTAATGTCGTCAAGTTTGTCCAGGATGGGTTTACGTGCATCGTCACTGAGCCATGAAGAGTTCTCTATCATGCCGAGGTAGTACTGTTTGACTTTGATGGTCAGATCTTCAAGAATTGTGTGCCATTTGCTGTATTCCTCTGTTTGTGAGAAGCATTCGGCTATATCTGTATGGATCAGGAAACTCAGGAACCAGGCCAGGTCATCATCAGAATAATACGTTGATGGATCTGCGGCATAATAGGCGCCCTGCACTCCTTCTACAGCATCCCTCACTCTTGCAGGGACTACATGGTCCAGCTGTTTTATAAACGCAAGTATGGTGTCAGTTTTTATTGAACTCAAATACTGTGGAAGTGCTGCAACATGAAGGAAAACCTCGGCTTCACCGGAATTGGCAATATACACCGTTTCTGTTCCATAGCCGGCACGTTCAAGGTACCTGGTCATGGGAAGGAATTCAAATGGCGCTGTATCATCAACATTGATTTTTGCAATACCATCATTTTCCGGGTATGCAGCATAATCAATTATAAGCTGCCGCATAAAGTCTCCGTTATAAGTCTCTGCTGCAGTTCTGGCTTCTTCTTCGTCTACTCCCAGGACTGAAAGCAACTTTGAATGCTTTTCCACGTGGTTGTCATATATGGCATTCCCCGGAACCAGATAATCGACGGAATCAAGTCCAACTGAGAAACCAAATTCATAGACATCACGGGTAGTGCCGTCATCTTTCAGAAAGTAGCTGAATCTGTAATCATTCCATAGAGTTCTGTTAAGAAGCAGCTCGATTCCGGTTTCCCTTCTGATATCAGCACAAACATCCATCAGTTCATAAAAGTCTGCAGCGTTCCAGATAGCATCAACCATGGGCTGGATGTAGGTCATGCTGTTTTCACGCTCTTCCATATCAATATACGTAGACCACAGTGCTGCAATGTTTTTATTTGCCGTATCGTTGTAAAGGTTGAAATACCAGTCTCTGCGGGCCTCGGCGTTGTTATAGTTGAAAACGATACCCACATATCTGTAATCATGCTTGAAGAAGTCGGGATCGTTCAGAATATCCGCATTTGCCCAGGAGTAAAAATCATCTTTGGGACTGGACTGAAGGTAGGCATGGATGCGGTCAACTAGAACTGCCAGTTCCTTTTCTGTCATCAGTTCGTTCGGCTCGAATTTTGTCAGATCTTCGGGAATGTAGATACCAGCGTTTGTAAGGTTCTCTACTGCTTCTTTCCCATCTTCCGGTACATCTGTGAAGGCAACGCTACGAACTCTTACAAGGTCCCTTATCCCCTCATGCACTTCCGGCAGCGGCCCGAATGCTCTGAGAATCATCTTGCAGCCTTCCATGTGTGTTAAGGGCATGTACGGAGAAACTCCGGCCAGTATGTCTTCTACCGTAGGTGCCGGATCGTGATAGGCATCTGCGTTGATCTGCAGCATTTGGGCAGCCTGGCCGCAGTTGTATGCCTCTTTAAGTCCTGCTGCATAAAGGCAGAACGGTAAAAGTGTGAGAATGAGAATCAGTAAAGCTTTTTTCTGTTTCATTTATTTCTCCTTACCATCCCTTAGTTACCAGATGTACGGTCTGTTTTCGGGTGCTACGTACATGGCATCCCCTTCCTTGATGTCATAGGTGGTATAGAACTCATCCACAAGAGAGAACACCTTGTTTACACGACAACGACCGGTTGGATGCTCATCCGGATAACAATAGTTCTTGAATCCCATTCTGGAACCTGTGGCTGCATATTGATAAGCATATGCTCTGAAGAATTTATCATAGTCAAAACCGGGCATTTCCTTTGCAATTGCCAAAGCGCATATAAGACCGTGATAGTCCGCTGCAGCTTCGTTTACAATCTGATGTCCGTCTTCCACAGCCATGCCGGGAATAAATTCATAATCGCTCACATACTCTGCAAAGGCGTTGAAGTGTGCTACGAATTCTTCAATATCCTTCTGTGGCATAGTCTCGAGAACATCCTTTCTGTTTTCAAAGGAGTGTGATATTTCATGGGCAATGGCAGTACCGATGTAAGCCATTATTGTTTCAATGCAGGGATCATCCAATACATGACTGGCAATATAGGCACTCATATCAAGATAGTAAGTGTTTACATCAGGCTCATAAAACTCCATATGGTAAGCTGCATTCTCTATCGACCAGCTCAGCTCAGGACTTAGTGCTGTCCTGGATATGTAGTCGTATCTGGCTTTGAGGAAACGTGTTATGTTTTCAAACATAGTACCGCCATCCTGGGCAGACACATACTCAACGTGCAAGGTTTCTGACAGCTTTGAAGGAACAAGAAGTTCAACATTCAAAGTATCAATTGTTTCAAATATAACCTGACGTGTCTTATCACTGAGCCATGAAGAGTTCTCTATCATCCGGCGGAAGTACTGCTTGATCTTGATACTCGTATCATCCAGTACTTCGTGCCATCTTTTGTATTCCTCTGTTTGGGAGAAGTATTCAGCTATATCTGCATGAAGAAGGAAAGACAGAAAACTATTAAGTTCAACATCATCAAAATACAGAGATGGATCTGCAGCAAAAAACTCTCCCCAGTATCCTAATGCAGCGTCCCTTACTCTTGCAGGAACAGCATGTTGCAGCTGTTCTATAAGAGATTTTATAGTGATGGCTTTCAGTCCGCTCAGGTATTGTGGAAGCATAGCAGTCCGGAAGTAAACTATATACTGACCGATGTTTTCAAGATAAACCCAGTCATTTCCATAGCCTGCGCGTTCAAGGTAACGGTCAAAAGGCAGGAATTCAAGTGGCACTGTAACAGAAGCTCTGATACGTTCACCATCAGTGGATCCGGAGTATGCAGCATAATCATAAAGAAACTGTCTCAGGAAGCCTCCGTAAAAATTCGCTACTGAAGCCTTGGCTTCTTCTTCGTTTATGCCCAGAAGTGAAAGCAGTTTTGTCATTTGTTCCAGTTTGGAGTCATAGAAGAATTCACCCGGAATCATTTCATCAGGGTTTATAGTGGTTTCGTAATCTACGGAGAAGAATTCACGGAATGTGTCATCCTCCATCCGTGCGAATAAATAACTGTAGGTGTTCCACAGCTTTATGGTAAGAAGCAACTCCAGACCTGTTTCTCTTCTGATATCGGCCAGGACATCCATCAGCTCATAAAAATCTGCAGCATTCCAGATTGCATCAACCATGGGTTGAATATAAGTCATGCTGTTTTCACGTTCTTCCATGTCAATGTATGTGGAAACAAAAGCTGCAATATTTTTCTTTGCCGGAGTATCAGGGTTTTCAAGACAGTCATTTAATAAACCAATAGTCCACTTCCTGCGGGCATCATAGTTCATGTAATTGTAATTGACGCTAATATAATCGTAATCCATACCCCAGAAGAAATCAGGATCATTCAGAATATCCGCATTTGCCCAGGAGTAGAAGTCATCTTTGGGACTGGACTGAAGGTAGGCATGTATGCGGTCCACAAGAACGGCCAGTTCCTTTTCTGTCATCAATTCATTCGGGCCGAACTTGGTGTTGTCTTCGGGGATATAAAGACCTGCATTTGTAAGGTTCTCTACTGCTTCCCTACCATCATCTGGAACATCGGTGAATGCACAGTCACGGTACTTTACAAGATACCTCACTCCTTCCTGTACATCCGGAAGCGGCCCGAATGCTCTGAGAAGCATCTTGCAACCTTCCATTCGGGTAAGCGGCATGTATGGAGAAACGCCTGCAAGTATATCTTCAACAGTAGGTGCAGGATTATGATAAGCATCTGCATTTATCTGCAGCATTTCTGCCGCCTGGCCACAGTTGTATGCTTCTTTGAGGCCTGCCGCGTACAGGCATAAAGGTAAGAGCGTGAGTATGAGAATCAGTAAGACCTTTTTCTGTTTCATTTAATTCTCCTTACCATCCCTGGTTTACCAGATGTACGGGCGGTCTTCCGGTGCAACGTACATTGCATCCCCTTCTTTGATGTCATAAGTAGTGTAGAATTCGTCAATGAGGGGCAGAATAAGGTTCACCCTGGCACGTCCTGAAGGGTGGTCATCATGCAGCAAAGTGTTTATAACAGCCTTTCTGGTAGCTGAAGTTGCATATGAATCCGCATAGGCTCTGAAGAATTTATCATAGTCAAAACCGGGTGTTTCTGATGCAATGCTCAACAAACACTTCATTCCGGCAAAGTCGGCTGTGAACTCATTAAGAATCTGATATCCATCTTCGACTGCCAAACCGGGAAAGAATTCATAACCACTGATGTAGTCTGCCATGAAGGCACAGCGTGCGTTGAATTCCTCAATATCCTCCGGTGTGAGCATGTTGTCATACAACATGGAAAAATAATCAAAGCCATGTGATATTTCGTGTGCAATGGAAGAACCTATGTAAGCCATCAATGTCTCGTAACATTGGTCTTTCATAAAGTGACTGGAAATGAAATCACTCATACAGAGAAAGAAAGTATTCATTTCTTTCGCGTAAAACTGGGAAGTAGCCCAGCCGTTGTGGTGTGACCAGATGAAAACAGGACCGTCAGAGAATTTTGACTGGGAAATAAAATTATATCTGGTCTTGAGATAACGGATGGTATTTTCAAACAAAGTACCACCATCTGCGGCAGATACATACTCTACGTGCAGAGTTTTTGAAATATCCTGCGGAATAAGAAGTTCCACTCCCATGTCATCAAGTTTATTCAATGCTTGCTGACGGGCGTAATCACTGAGCCATGTGGCTTTTTCAAGCATCTGATGGTAGTATGCTTTGATTTCATTGCACAGTGTTTCAAGCTTTTCATACCACTGAATGTATTCTTCAGTTTTGGAGTAGTACCGGTTAACATCGTCCTGAATCATACCCAGCAGAACCATCTGGTCTAAATCAGAAGACAAGTAATTCCCGGGATCTGCTGCATAATAATCTTCCTGGAATTCGTATATAACGTCCTTTATCGTCGGAGGAACAATTTGGTCAAGACTGATGATAAACTTACATATGCAATCACATTTTATTCCGGCAAGGTTTTTCTCAAGTGATGCTGTCTCAAGAATACTGAGACACTCATATCTGTTGAGGATATAGATATAGTCAGTTCCATAACCTGCACGCTCAATGTACCGTGTCAAAGGGAGAAATGACAATTCCTCCGGTATATTATCAACAGCAAAACTCCAGTAATCAAATTCGTCATATGGACTATTACTATAAAGGGAATAAGCCTCTGAGATTAAGCCATCCAGATAATTCCTGACTGACGCCCGGGCATCTTCTTTATCAATTCCAAGACATGAAAGAAGCCTTGTTCTCTGCGTCAATACGTTATCATAGAAAAAGTTCCCGGGAATCAGCTGTTCGGGGCTTGTAATAATCGAAAGAAGCCCGAATTCATTTGCGTCATAAACTTTGTCTGTATCATAATCAATGCCATACGCTGTACTGAAGTAACTCCAGTTGTTTCTGCCCAGAAACAGCTCGATTCCTGTTTCCCTTCTGATATCAGCCAGAACATCCATCAGTTCATAAAAGTCTGCAGCGTTCCAGATTGCATCAATCATTGGTTGAATGTAGGTCATACTGTTTTCACGTTCTTCCGTATCCATATACGTGGACAGGAGGGCTGCAATGTTTTTCTTTTCCGGAGTATCAGGATTATCCAGACAGTCATTGAACATGTTTATAATCCAGGAAATATGGGCATCAACGTCATATAAGTTCATTGAAAAGGAATTGTAATCATAATCCCAGGGGAAGAAATCAGGATTATTCACAACATCTGCAGTTGCCCATGAATAGTAGTCATCTTTCAGACTGGACTGAAGGTAGGCATGTATTCTGTCTACCAGAACTGCAAGTTCGCTCTCTGTCATAAGCTGGTTCGGGCCGAATTTTGTATTATCTTCAGGAATGTACAAGCCTGCATTGGTAAGGTTCTCTACTGCTTCTCTTCCCTCTTCTGGTACATCTGTAAATGCACAGTCACGGTACTTTACAAGATACCTTACTCCTTCCTGGACATCCGGTAACGGCCCGAAGGCTCTGAGAAGCATCTTACAACCTTCCATGCGGGTTAACGGCATGTATGGGGAAACGCCTGCAAGTATATCTTCAACCGTGGGCGCAGGATTGTGATAAGCATCTGCGTTGATCTGCAGCATTTCTGCCGCCTGACCGCAGTTATATGCCTCTTTGAGGCCTGCTGCATACAGGCAGAATGGTAAGAGCGTGAGAATGAAAATCAGTAGAAGCTTTTTCTGTTTCATTTTTTCTCCTGTTTACCAGATGTACGGTCTGTTTTCGGGTGCAACGTACATGGCATCGCCTTCTTTGACGTCATAGGTGGTATAGAACTCGTCCACAAGAGAGAGCTCCTTGTTTACACGACAACGGCCGGTTGGATGGACGTCAGGCAGGAGATAGTAGATACAACCCTGCCTGGTACATGTGACTGCATACATGTCCGCATAGGATCTGAAGAATATATCATAGTCAAAATCAGGTAATTCAGATGCGATATTCATTACACATTTCAATGCTGCAAGGTCAGCTGCAGCTTCATTCAGAATCTGATATCCATCTTCAACGGCCACACCTGGAATTATTTCACAACCGCTCATGTAGTCTGCCAGAAAAGCAAGGCGTGCGTCGAATTCCTCCACATCCTCCGGCGTGAGCATGTTGCCATACATCATGGCAGAATAATCAAAGCCGTGTGATATTTCATGTGCAATTGAAGTTCCGATGTAAGCAAGCAAAGTCTCATAGTCTGTTGCTTTGGCATGTTCATTCCAGGCATTTGATTCCATACAAATAAAGAACATGTTCAGACTGTGAAAGAAAAATACCGAATGCAGCCAGCAGTTGTATACTGACCAGATATACTCAGGATTGTAAGCCGTGTTTTCCTGTATCAGATAGTTGTATCTGGCCTTTTGGTAACGGACATAGTTCTCAAACAAAGTACCTCCGTCTTCGGCAGCCACATACTCTACGTGCAGGACTTTTGACATATCCTGGGGTACAAGGAGTTCAAACTGCATATTGTCAAGTTTGTTCAATGAACACTGACGTGCGTAATCACTGATCCATGTGGCATTTTCAAGCATCTGATGGTAGTACGCTTTGATATAGTTGCACAGTGTTTCAAGTTTTTCATACAGTTCCCTGTATTCTTCTGTTTTCGTGTAGCACTGTGCAATATCATTCTGAGCACAGAAAAGCACAATCTCCAGATTATTGATGGTAAAATAATTATCGGGATCTGCAGCATAAAAAGCATCCCAGAATCCGGCTACAGCATCATTTATTTCCGGAGAAACAATGCGGGCGAAAACTTTGATAAGATAGTAAATGCAATCAGATTTGAACCCGGCCAGGTTTTCCTCAAGAGAGGCAAATTGAAGATATGCAAGACTCTCGTAAATATTGAAGAAACAAACAAGATCTGTTCCATAGCCTGCACGTTCAAGGTAACGTGCCAAAGGTATAAACGACAGTTCCTCAGGTATATTATCAACGTTTAAACTAAACTCTAAATCAAAGCAGTCATAGCCTATGTAAACAGGATATGCCTCTCCAAGTAT
>Ga0310786_10012946_pt1 | contig 10303 bp, 8 predicted proteins | sample AusTroGonzalo_MG_FD_203881 | JGI IMG/M metagenome (GOLD analysis project Ga0310786, IMG submission 203881) | Bovine rumen microbial communities from tropical cattle in Woodstock, Queensland, Australia - Gonzalo_03 (v2) (version 2) | ecosystem: Host-associated > Mammals > Digestive system >... | reverse complement strand
TTACGGTTAATGGAGTATATTCCTATTCCAGCGCAAATATCTACTCATACCTTGGGAGAGTTCCTGTAAGCAGCAGGAGCTTAAATGATGCGTTTAGGGAATTCCACATTACTCCTACAGGCAGTGTTGATGACCTAAAAAAATTAGACAGAGCTATGTTTGCTGAGTATTCTGAACAAGTACAGGACCAGATGGCTAACCAGAAGGGCAAAGAAACTGTTCCATGGGCCGGAATTATGGCTCAGATAGGTGTTCAGGCTACGGGTAACAGAGAAAAAGACTACGCCGCTTTTAACAATGCAATTCAGCTTTTAAGTCAAAGTGCAATTGATGGTCAAGCTATGACGTATTTTGCAGGATTGCGGACTGAAGCGCAGAGAGTATTTAATGAAAATGCACCCGAAGGCTCTCAGCAAAAACTCAGTTATGAAGATTATCAGGCTAAGTTCCTGTATTAGTCTTCTAATGCACATACTTTCTAATTCTCCTTATGTTATAATTAACTAAGGAGAATTTTTTATGAATATATTGGTTACCGGTGCTACAAGAGGGATAGGAAAAGCAATTTGCGAAAATCTTGATGGTGATATTTATGCTTGCGGGAGAAATGAAGATTTATTAAAGAGTTATAAAAATTATTGTGTTTGCGATTTGACAGTTAATTGTGATATAGAAAAATTTGGTAATTATATAGCTGAAAAAAAAATTGATGTTCTTATTAATAATGCAGGTGAATATATATATTCTCCAATAGAAAATTCCGGGTTAGAGCAAATTGAACATATTATGAAGTTAAACCTTGAAACCCCGTTATACTTGATTTCAAGGGCAGTTCCTTACATGAAAGAACAAGGTTTCGGACGAATAATTAATATAGGTTCTATAAGCGGTGTAATGGGTGAGGCAAATGCAAGTCTTTATTCTGCTTCAAAGTCAGGTCTTATTGGCGCAACAAAAGCTTTGGCACTGGAGTTGGCTGAGTATGGTATTACGGTAAATACAATTAATCCGGGTTGGGTGGACACAGATATGGGAAATTCTTCTGCTAATGAAGGAGCTTTTACCAAAGATGAAATTGTGGAATGTATACCTCAAAAAAGGTTTATTTCTCCGGTAGAGGTTGCCGGAATGATCAAATATCTTATATCTGCCGAAGCAAAAGGTGTTACGGGGCAGTCAATAAATCTTTGTGCAGGACTTTCATGCGGTTGTTAAGAAGGTTCCTAAAAATACTATTTATATGAATAAAGGCATTTCAATCATAAAAATATATTATATTTTTTTGCAAATCGGTGCAATATTACTGGGCGGCGGTTATGTAATCCTGCCGATGTTGGTGTCTGAATTGTGCAGTAAAAGAAGGTTGATTGATTCCGAAGAATTAATAAATTATTTTACTCTTTCACAATCATTGCCAGGAATAGTAGCTGCAAATATTTCAATGTTTATTGGTTATAAATTCAGAGGTAAATTAGGAGCCTTTGCTGCTATGCTCGGGGTAATTACGATTCCGTTTCTAAGTATAGTTGTGCTGGCTTCATTATTAAAAAATTTGGTTGATAATCAATATGTAAACGGAATGTTCTGGGGAATAGGATTTGCTGTAATTGCTTTAATTATTTTGACAGTTAGAGAAGTTTGGCAGAAAACAAACAGAAACGGCTTTTTTTATTTGATTTTTTTAACATCATTAATTGCATTGCTGATTTTTAAAATGTCTCCGGTTGATGTAATACTGATATTTTGCATTATAGGGGTAATTATAAAAACTTTGTTTAGAAAGAGGGATGCATGATATATCTTCTTTTGGCATATGAGTTTTTAAAAATAGGGTTATTTTCTTTCGGGGGCGGTTATGCAACGATTCCGTTTTTATATGATATAGCAATGCGTCATGGATGGTATACGGTTAGAGAGTTAACAAATATGACTGCTGTAGCATCAATAACTCCCGGGCCGGTCGGAATAAATGTGGCAACTTATGCAGGGGTAAATACAGCAGGCATACTTGGAGGGGTGGTCGCAACGATATCAGAAATAATACCTTCTTTTATATTGGTTATAATTGTTTCAAAACTTTTAAGGAAATACAGTGATAATTTTTATGTAAAATCACTCGTAGAAACTTTACGTCCTATCGGATGTTCATTATTAGTCGCTGTTGCTGTTGGTTTAATAAAACCGGAACTTGGAGATATTGAAGGAATAATACTTTTAGCAGTTTTGTTGATATTGAGTTGGAAATCAAAAAAAAGTCCTTTATTTTATATGCTTATAGGCGGTTTGGTTGGGATAATAAGAGTAATGATTTAATTAACTTGATTTAAACTTTTTTTTGGTTTAGCATAGAGTTATCGACTGGATGTAGCAGGTACCCTGCGACTAAGCTGACTAACTGTCAGGTTTGACGGAGGTTTGGCGAATGGAGAACCGAAGGTTCGATTGAGCCGAATGATAAAAAATACCAAGCTGCGCCCAAGTTTTGAAAATTTAATAATAGTCATCGGGATGTAGCGCAGCTTGGTAGCGCACTTCGCTTGGGACGAAGGGGTCGCACGTTCGAATCGTGTCATCCCGACCATTTTAAGAACTCGCAGAACTGCGGGTTCTTTTTTATATCATGGTTTGAACGTATAAAGGTTTGTCCTTATATCATGCTTTTTAAATGTTAATATTCTTTACATAAAAGTCTGCGCATGGTAAAATTGAGTGTTATTTTATGTGGTTTGGAGAGCTGAATAAATGCTAATTGAAAAATATTTGGAAGTAGTTGTAAAGCAAAGAGGTTCTGACTTGCATATTTCGGCAGGCTTACCTCCAGTAGTTCGTATAGATGGTAACTTGCAGAGAATGGATGTTCCTGCATTAAAACCGGAAGAAGTTGAATTATTGCTTTTCCCAATGCTTAATAAAGAACAAAGACGTAAACTTGAACAGGATTGGGAACTCGATTTTTCATACGGAATTCAAGGATTAAGCCGTTTCAGGGTAAATATATACAAAGACAGAGGAAACTATGCTGCCGCATTCCGTGTTATAGCATCAAAAGTGCCATCATTCAAAGAATTAGGTTTATCTGATACAGTTCGTAAAATGGCAGAAAAACCAAGAGGATTGATACTTGTAACAGGTCCTACCGGTTCAGGTAAATCAACTACCCTTGCGGCTATGATTAATTACATAAATGAAACCCGTTCGGAACATATTTTGACTATTGAAGACCCTATAGAATTTATTCATCCGTCAAAACGTTCAATTATTCACCAGAGAGAATTGGGTCAAGATACAAGAAGTTTCGCAAATGCATTGAAATCAGCATTGCGTGAAGACCCTGATATTATTCTTGTAGGTGAGATGAGAGATTTGGATACAATTAGATTAGCATTGACAGCTGCAGAAACCGGTCACTTAGTATTTGGTACTTTGCATACTTCATCAGCTTCTCAAACGATTGACCGTATTATTGATGTATTTCCTGAAGGACAGCAGCAACAGGTTCGTGTACAGTTATCGAACTCTCTTGTTGCGGTATTTTCACAAACCCTTTTACCGTTATTACAATCTGACGGAACAAAGCAGGGTCGTATAATGGCTCAAGAAGTTATGTTAGTAATTCCTGCGATTGCAAACTTGATACGTGAAGCCAAGGCAGCGCAGATTTACTCTACAATGCAAACAAATTCAGGTTTTGGTATGCAGACATTAGAAATGTCTTTAAGAGACTTATATTTGAAAAAACAAATAACTCTTGAAGATGCTCTTGCAAGATCAAGCCGTCCGGAACGCGCAATTCAACAGTCATAAAATCCATTTTATGATGAAGTTGTTATTTTATAATAATTCTCCCTGTTTTGCTTGGAAATTACGGGCTCTGTTTCAGTTTCCATTTGATTATTATTAAATTTATATGTTGCATTTGGCTTGGTATATAAATCTCCATTATTAGTAGTGTATCCTGATAAATATGATATAGTCCAGTCGTTACTATTTTTACCGTTTTGTGTTACTTTATATTTAAATTTATACATGCTTTCACTGAAGTCGGCACAATTTATTTCATAAGATAATTTTCCATCAGAATCTTCTTTTATTGAACTGGAGTCAATTGTTCCTGCAATCCAGTCATCTTCAATATTATCACCGCTATTATGAGCCAATGCCACAGGCATGCCGCTGGATGCCAATAATGTTATAGAAGCTTTATTGATTTCATTAGGTAAACTTAAAGCATAGTTACCATTTATATTAACAGGTGTTATTCCTGCCGCTTTCAAATCTTCCATTTGTTTGATAGTAAGTTTTGATGCAAATGGTTCTTGTGTCCAATCTCCGTTGACAGGTGTCGGCACAACAATAGGTTTAGTAATACCTGGTTTGCCCTTAATTGTAGCTTCAATTCTTTGTAAGTACTTATTATATTCTTGAATTTTTAATATATCTTTTTCTGCTGTCAGTTGTGTGTATACAGCATTAAGATTTTCTTGTTTCGGATCCTCAACAAATGCTTGTATTACAGTTTCAGTTGTTAATATAGCAGGTGCCGGATCTTCGCTGCGAGTGCCGGCTTTTTTATTAGAATATTTTGCGTATTTAGCGCTTATCGGATATGTAGACGAGAATGAATTTCCGGTATTATAATAACTGCCTGTAAAGCTGTCCCCGGGACCGCCATATCCCAAGCCGTAAGAGTCCCAACCATATGAGTTCCAACTATTATATGTATTATATTGCGGATAAGGATTAAACAGTCCGCCTATAAACCCGCATAACATATCGGCTATTCCCATTCCAAAAGCTGCTCCAAAACCACCCCAGAAGGAACCGCCAAATGAAAATCCGCCATGGCAGCATCCGTTGCCATACATTCCCATATAGCTAAATATGTCACCATCACCGCAATTATGAAAATGATGTCTGTTGTGACATGCATTGTCATAATAACAATGATGGGTATGATATACTTTAATGTAAGATTTAGGTGACATATTACCTCTTTATAATAATTTACCTCCAGCGAGGTTGGAATAATCCGCCTAAAAATCCGCACAGCATGTTTGCTGCGCCCATGCCTAATGATACGCCGAATGCACTCCAGAATGAACCGCCAAGCGGACTTTTTTCTTGGCAAGAGCATCTGCCGCCGCAGTAACTGCGCATATATCTGTCAAAGACACTATTTTCATATGCTTCATTAAAGCGCCACCTTCGTTTAGTAGCATTGTCACCAAAGTGACAATTGTCACCATAGTGCGTATTTAAGTAGTATTTGTTTACCATATCTACCTCGTATCTAGCATCTTATATATATAAAGTATATAAAAATAATACAATTTCACAAAATACTATAATTGTTACAAAACTTAACAATATAATTAAAAAAAACTTGAGCGTACGCTCAAGCGGAAAAAGGGAAAAGGGATTTTGGTAAAATTATACAGATAATAAAGTGCTCAATAATGCACATTATTTATCCATTAACACATCTGCAAATTAAGAGAATATACCAAATGTTCTTTCAATATTGTCATCGGAAACTTTCTTAATTGAATCATATTCTTTAGTAAGTGCAGTCCTTTCGGTTTCAAGTTTTTTCAATTCTCTATCATACTTATCATCTTTTCTGTTAATGATTTTTAAATCGTGTTCATATTTTGCTTCTGCTCGAGCAAGTGCTGCTTTATCAATAGAACTTGTTGCTGTATAGTTGAAGTTTGTATCTGATGGGACACCGACTCCATTAAATGTAGCGACACCGTTTTTGTCTATAGCAACTTTTTCTATAGATAATTGACCGCTTTCAATCATTGCAGTAAGCCACTCAGAATCTGTTGCAGCATCGCCATTTGGCCCGCTGAAATCATTTATTGAAATACATCCGCCATGTTGTTGAATAGCGTTGAATATGCGTGCATAGTAGCTAAATTTATATGAATCTTCATCAGGTAAGCTTTCGTTATTATATATTAGTTCGCCGTAGTGGCTGAAGAAGTAATTCAAGAATGCGCTAGCTTCCTCCGTATGTGAGCTATATATTACCCTTTCCAATGGAGTTGAATGAGGAGGTAAAATCGGGGTTGAACCCGGAGGTGGGGGTGCGTATTCTCCACCGGTAGGTTCAGCATGTGGGGTTTCCGGTGTATAAGTAGCACTTCTGTCATTCTTGCCGGTGCTGCCTTTCCCGCCATCATTGCCGCCTTTGTCGTCACCGCCTCTATCATTATCTGCTTGAACAGCTTGGCTTGCAGTTACATTTATCGCCGGAGTTATTGGCACTACAGGACCTCCGCCGCCGCCATTGCCGCCGCCGTTGCCGCCGCCATTACCGCCGCCGTTGCCGCCGCCATTACCGCCGCCGTTGCCGCCGCCATTGCCGCCGCCATTACCGCTGCCTGTAGTACCACCGGTACTTCCGCTTTGATAATCAGGGCCATTTAAAGCAGCGTTATAAAGATCTAATAAAGTACTGTCTGTATTTTTCTTTTCATTAAATACATCATTAGCTACATCAAGGAAAGCATCCCATTCATCTCCTTCAAGATCGCCTTCTCCGTTACCATATAACATATACATAGCAAATGAATATGCATTTTGGTTAAGACTTGATGCTATAAATTCATGATATCCTTCATAGACATCGTCATCAACGACGACTCTGCCTCTGGAATCTAATAAAACATATCCTTCACCTTTTGCCATAGAAGCAGGTCTGCTTCCGTTAACAGAAAATACACTGTTAAATGTTGCAGGGATATCCTCTTGGACAGCTCCGTTAACAGTTTTCATAGTAAGAGTAGTAGCATCCAAAGCTTTTTGGTAAGCTTCGTAGACTTCATCTTCTTGAGTAGAAAGCTGAACTTTTGCATTCTGAATGTTCTGAGCTTTGTACTCAATATCGTGTAATCTCGATGTTAGCATCAAGAGTCTAGCTTGTGATGATGCCATACCCATGGTAGTTGTCCCTTTTTTTTAAATTGTCCCTTGTGACATGTATTACGGCACAATTTCTAAAAACTTTAGGGTTTTTAATGATATTGTTACAAAACTTTACATAAAGAAAAAGTTTAGGCTAAAACTCAAGTATAATAAGCAAAAATAAATCATACATATAATTAAGTTCTCAAATATGTATAATATTATAAGTTAATTTATCTGTTAGCTAAGAGAATATTCCAAAGCTTCTTTCAATATTGTCATCGGAAACTTTTTTAATTGAATCATATTCTTTAGTTATTGCTGTTCTTTCAGTTTCAAGTTTATCCAGTTGTTTATCGAATTTTTCATCTTTTTTATTAATTATTTTCAAATCGTGTTCGTATTTAGCTTCTGCCCTGGCAAGAGCAGCTTTATCAATAGTACTTGTAGTAGTAAAGTTAAAGTTTGTATCGGAGGAAACGCCGACTCCTGTTAAGGTGGCATTACCGTTTTTATCAACAGTAACCTTTTCAATGGACATTTGACCGCTTTCAATCATTGCGGTAAGCCACTCAGAATCTGTTGCAGCATCACCGTTCGGTCCGCTAAAATCACTTATTGAAATGCAGCCGCCATGTTGTTGAATAGCGTTATATAAGCGTACATAGTAGTTAAATTCAATGCTATCGTAGTCATCACCATCTAAATTTGTGCCTGATTCATCATTGACGATGTTAAATACTTCATTACCGTAGTGTGACCAGAAATAGTTAACAATTCCGTCATAAATTTCTTTATCTTCTTCACTAATATCGGTGCTTGCCCATTCTGACATTGCCTTGCCAAGAAGATGGCTAAATACAGTACCATCTTCATCACCATTGTCATTTATTACCCAGGCCACTGTACTTTCATCTGGCCATGAATTTGGGTGGTATTTATGATATACATCGAACAGTTCTTGTAATTTGTCATTTAAGTCATCTCTATGATTATTATATACTTTACCTATAGCAAGCTGTAAACCGGTTTTATTATGGTTGGGGTTACTGGGATCGTGGTATATTTGCTCAAAATTTCTCTGGCCTTCAACCATATAGAAAGCAAATGCATACGCATTATCAAGATTGTTATAACGACGACTGTTTTGTAAATTATGATATGCATCATAGACATCATCATCAACAACGACTCTGCCTCTGGAATCTAATAGTATATATCCTTCGGTGCCTTTAGCTTCATCTCTTGGCATAGATGCTGGTCTTTCTGCGCCTATACCGAATACGCTGTTAAATGTTGCCGGTATATCTTCTTGTACATTTCCGTTAACAATTCTCATAGTAAGGGTAGTGGCGTCTAAAGCTTTTTGGTAAGCTTCATAGACTTCATCTTCTTGAGTAGAAAGCTGAACTTTTGCATCTTGAATACGTTGAGCTTTGTACTCAATATCGTGTAATCTCGATGTCAGCATCAAGAGTCTAGCTTGTGATGATGCCATACCCATGGTGGTAGTCCCTTTTTCTTGTAAATTGTCCCTTGTGCCATGCATTACGGCACAATTTCTAAAAACTTTAGGGTTTTTAGAAATATTGTTACAAATCTTTACAAAATTGCCCTAAAATCCAGTAATAATAAGGTTTGATAAAAATGAAATTGTAAGTACAATTTATTCAAATAAATCAAAAATTCTTTTACGAATATCTTTTTCTGATAATTCTTCTGTTATTTTATTTAAATCCATTGTCATTTGATAATACTCTGCAGCAAGTGATTTATCACCAATTGCTTGGTATGCACGTGCCAAATTAAAGTATGCAAGAGTATAATTAGGGTTGATATCAATAGCTCGTCTGAAATATTGTACTGATTCTTTAGGGTCACCATATCCGTCAAGGTATACAACTCCAAGATTGTTTTGAGCAATTTCAAAATCAGGATTAAGCTCTATGGATTTGTGGAATGCAACTACGGATTCTTCAAGATAATCTTTTTCCCAGAGCGCAAGTCCTGTTTTAGCGTAAGTTAGGAAATTTAATGGGTCAACAGAGATTGCATCGCAGTACGTTTTAATAGCTTTGTCCATATCATTCTGAGCCATATATAAATCTCCCAAAGAAAGTTGTATGTCTACATTATTTGGGTCAAGAACCATTCCGGCATTAAATGCTGCTTCTGCAGCTTCATGATTTTCTTTGATTTCCGCATAAATTGCGCCGAGTGCGTGACAGACAATAGAGGTCCATTCCGAGTCCGGATTTAGTTTGATTGCTTTTTGGTAGTATTCAATGGCATCATCATATAATTCCGCTTTAACGTAAGCATAAGCCAAAGAATTGTTATAGTATGGATTTTCAGGGTTTAGCTCAACTGCAAGTTTAAATGCGGATGCAGCATTAATTTTATCAAGTTTTTTAAGGTATAAATGTCCTAATTCATAATATATTTTGTCTAAATCTGTTCCGAATTCTAACAGTTCGTTGTAATAGTCTATAGTTGTACTAAGATCTTCTGTTTTATATGTTTGATTAATTGTAGCCAGTTTTATTAAAATCTCTCTGTCTCCCGGGTTAAGACTGTGAGCTCTTTTAAAGTATTCTAACGAGGCATCTATATTGTTGCACTCAAGTGCTAAATCGCCCATTTTTTTGTAAAAGACATTTCCTTGCTCGGTTTTTTCCAACCCTTTGTTATATGCTTCCAGAGCAGAGGGGAAAAGTTTCATTTTTTCGAAAGTTTCACCAAGTGCCATATATGAGAATACCGAAAAGTCATTTGCCAAAAATTTACAAAACATTTTTATAGAAGGACAATCCCACATTATCATTGCACTTCCGGAAATAAAGTAATATAAAAATTTAACTATATCATTTGCTTTATATTGTTTATTTTTAATTTTGTTGAATAAAACTTTTGATAAAAATAATCTTGGACGGGCAGAATTTTTACCTGAGCTTGAAATAGCGGACATAAATTCTTTTTCTGCCTCATCAAATTCCCCGTTAAGGCATTGAAAGTAGCCTGTATACAAATGCGCGTTTGGATTATCCGGATCAAGAGATAATGCAGTACGACACTGCTCAAGAGCCCCTGATACTGATATTTGACCTTTTATTAATAACAAGCTTGCTAATCGGTAATAAGCTTCAGAAGTTTCCGGATTAGCTTTAATTGCATCTATATAATATTCAATAGCTTGTTCAAGGTCCGTTTCTTGTTGTTTTATAAGATATTTTTCGTGCGCAGAGCGTGCTTTTTCTAATATACCGTCAGTATTTTTCATCGGTACATAAATTGGGGTAAGTGTTTGTGCTGTCATATTTTCTCCAAAACCGTAGTATGCAAATGTGATATATATAGGGGAAACGGTTGTAATTTTATAAACTTTAATGAT
>Ga0310786_10012945_pt1 | contig 10303 bp, 6 predicted proteins | sample AusTroGonzalo_MG_FD_203881 | JGI IMG/M metagenome (GOLD analysis project Ga0310786, IMG submission 203881) | Bovine rumen microbial communities from tropical cattle in Woodstock, Queensland, Australia - Gonzalo_03 (v2) (version 2) | ecosystem: Host-associated > Mammals > Digestive system >... | reverse complement strand
TGCTGCAGCATCTCGACAGCCGTCTGGCGATGGGTGCGTGGGTATATCTCGTCCATTCCATGTGCCAACACGCCCACCGTAGGTAAGCTGTGTGCCAAGGCACCACGATGTGCTGCCACATCAATACCATAAGCTAATCCGCTGATGATGAGTGTGCCTGGCACCTGCTCCGCGATTGTACGTGCCAGCTGGTCACATAGATCACGGCCTCGTTCGGTGCAACGTCGCGTGCCCACAATACTCACGACATGCTCTGCGTTTAGGTTTCCTTTTCCAAGGAAGTAGAGTATTAACGGAGCATCTTCGCATTGCCGCAGGCGTGCAGGATACGCCGTGTCATCCTGCCAAGAGAGAATCTGGATATGATGATCACGGGCATAGGCTAACTCCTGTTCGCAACGAGGAAGGAGCGATTCCATCGAAGAAACGGCCTCTGCCATACGCGGGGAGAAATGCTCAAACATTTTTCCTACTTCGTGGCGTTCTTCGTACACAGCGGTAGCAGATCCTGCCGCCTCAAGGAGGGTGCGTTGATGCTTGGACTGCTGCCGCAGCGCCATCGTCAACGCCATCGTGTATAATAGTTCTTGGTCTGTCATTCCTATTTTTCAAACATTATTCGTCACTTGTCCTTCCTTTTAGGTATTCATATGCTATGCGGCAACGCAGGCAATCACGACGGTCACAATACTCGCGCTTCAACTGAACGAGGGCCTGACTATCAGCGGCGTTAGCTACAGTGAGACCACACTGCTGCCATTGGCGGATGATAAAATTTTGTTCGGGCTTCAACTGTTCCAGTAGCGTGATGGCTCGTTCCTGTAGCTGTTCGTCATGATGATCGATGCCGTATGCAAACAACATCGGACAAACGGTATTGATTATGATTAAGTCGCAACTAGCGCTACTGAAGTGCTTGGCATTATAAGCAGAAGGCATACCAAATAAATAGTGCGTCTGCCAATAGTCCGATGGAGCCGTTGCCAACGCGGCATGCAAATCCTCGCGGGTGGTTGCATGGAGCAAGGCTGAAAGTTCTGCCGTCTGACGATAATAGAGTTGCGCCAACTGTACCAAACGCAGGTGTGGAAAATTCTGTGGACGTAAACGAAGGTAACGCCAATGATGCGATTCCATCGATGAAATTTGAAACTTATGAGCCAGATATGTCCATTCTGCACGCAATTTTTTCAAATAATCATCAGCCTCTGCAGCTTCGCGAGCCGAAGGGGGAATGGACTCTGGTGCCAACAAACCTGCGCTACCCAGAAAAAGAGCTTCCAATTGGAAGGGGTCGTTGCGATGCTTTGCGGCCGCATACAACGGGAACTGCCGTGCCCACATCTCAAACGCTTCACCATTTACGCCAAAACCGAAATTACGGGCAAGCGTGATAAAAAGTGTGTGCTGCCAGTCACCATGCGTGGATGCCAGCCTGTCCAGACAGCGTTGGGCACGCTCTTGCAGACGCTCTGCCAATAGCGCAGACATCCACGAATGGATCATGAGGGTAGAGAGTTTGGGCACAATGGGCCAGCAACGCGGATAGTCGTCAGTAGTACTTAGCCGAGCGTAGTTCTCCCGCACAGAAGCCGGAATGGGAATCTGTAGTTGAGAAAGGCGTTTCCCATCTGACGTAACAACGTCTGTATCAACAATCTCTGCGACATGAAGGATCACACTATTGTAAACAGGATCCTGCTGATGGCCGTGACGCTGCCAATCGCTTGAGCGCAGATGAATCTCAACGTTACCCACCCAAAGTGTTCCCCCAATACGTACTTTCGCATTAAAAAAATCCGGACCGGCATGAGTATTATGCAATCCCACATCGATAATCTCCACAGGGTGCCCATCAGTAGTCATGAGTGGCTCTAGAGGGAGGATGCGATGTTTCCAAACATAATGCAAAAGCTTTTCCATAGGATTTTCGGGTTATGGCTGCAAAGGTAGTGTTTTTTTGGATTACTTGATAATTTATATTAAAAAAAGGTGGTTTGGAAAGAATAAAATGAAGTGGAAAGCGGTGTTGTGGGATGATTTGCTTACCTTTGCAGCCAAAAATCAAGGAATCACAAATGAAAATAGCATTGATTGGTTACGGCAAGATGGGCCGTATGATTGAACAGATTGCGATAGCTCGCGGTCACGATGTGGTTTGCCGCATCGATATAGATAATCAGCAGGATTTTGAGAGTGCTGAATTCCGCTCGGCGGATGTAGCCATTGAGTTCACGGCTCCTTCGGTAGCTTTCGGCAATATCCAGAGGTGTTTTGCTGCAGGCGTTAAGGTTGTCTCGGGTTCCACGGGATGGTTTGCGCAGCACGAGGCTGAAATGCGTAAGGCATGTGAACAGGATGGTAAGACGCTGTTCTGGGCGTCGAACTTCTCGGTTGGTGTGGCGATTTTCAACGCTGTAAACCGCTATCTGGCTGGCATCATGAACGGCTTCCCGGAGTATGATGTTGAGTTGGAGGAGACGCATCATGTGCACAAGTTGGATCATCCCAGCGGCACGGCCATCACGCTGGCGAATGATATCGTGGAGCGCATCGACCGCAAGGAGGCATGGGCAGAGGATACGACGGATCCGAAGCTGCTGCGTATCGACAATATCCGCAGGGGCGAGGTTCCTGGTATCCACACGGTGCGCTATGACTCCGAGGCAGACTTGATCACGATTACGCATGACGCTCATTCCCGCAAGGGCTTTGCCCTGGGAGCTGTCCTAGCAGCTGAATATACTGCTAATCATCAAGGGCTGTTGAGTATGAAGGATATGTTTGCGTTTTAAACCAACCATCAAATAATATGATAGATAAGAATAAGAAGCCGATTACATGGAAGGACTGGGCGAAGATGCTCGTCGTTGTCGGTCTGTATATCTGGTTCCTAGCCTGGGTAGATGCTTGGTGGGGCCTGATTGTAGTTCCTTTTATCTTTGATGCTTATATCACTAAGAAGATCCGCTGGACGTGGTGGAAAGACTTGGAGAATCCTGTGACGCGCACAATCATGTCATGGGTGGATGCCATCGTGTTTGCATTGGTGGCTGTGTATTTTGTAAACATCTATTTCTTCCAGAATTATACGATTCCATCGTCATCGTTGGAGAAGAGCCTTTTGGTGGGCGACTATCTGTTTGTGTCTAAGATGAGCTATGGTCCCCGTGTGCCTCAGACGCCGCTCTCGATGCCGCTGGTGCAACATACGCTGCCGGGTGGCATGAAGAGCTACAGCGAACTGATACAATGGGACTACAAACGCGTATCACCCAAGCCGGTGGAGCTGAATGACATCGTGGTGTTCAACTATCCTTCAGGAGATACAGTAGTCTCCAATCCGCGCTACCAGGCAGCGGACTTCTACCAGCTCTGCTACGGCTATGGACAGCGGATTGTCATACAGAATAACGGTGCGTTACCTGCTACGGACAACCTGACGCTGTTGCAGCGCCGTCAGTTGCATCAGGCTTATTCCACAATCGGAAGGCAGTATATTGTGCAGAATCCGCTCGAGTTCGGTGAGATCATGTCGCGCCCGGTGGACCGTCGTGAGAACTATGTGAAGCGTTGCGTGGGCCTACCTGGTCAGACGCTGGAAATCAAGAACCGCATCATCTATCTCGATGGAGAGCCCAACAAGGAGCCCGACAATGTGCAGTACAACTATCATGTACGGCTGCGCGACGGACTGCGCGACCTGCCAGAGGAATTGGCACACGACTTAGGACTGAGCAGCGATGACCTGCGAGACCACCATCAGACGGGCGTGATACCGCTAACTGCTGCTGTGCGCGATACGCTGCTGACCATGACAGAATTGGTGGAAAGCATCGAGATTGACACTACGGCCACTACGGGCGACTTGTACCCCCTAAACGGCGACTACGGCTGGACGCGCGACAACTATGGTCCGATATGGATCCCGAAGAAAGGTGCCAGCGTGGCGCTGACCTTGGAGAACCTGCCCATTTACGAGCGTCCTATCCGCGTTTACGAAGGCAACACGCTGGAAGTGACCTCCGAGGGTGACATCCTCATCAACGGCGAAAAAGCCGATCGCTACACGTTCAAGATGGACTACTACTGGATGCAGGGTGATAACCGCCACTGCAGCGCCGACTCGCGCTATTGGGGCTTTGTGCCCGAGGACCACATCGTGGGCAAGCCCATCATGATCTGGCTCTCCACGGACAAGGATCGCGGCTGGTTCCGCGGGCATATCCGCTGGCGCCGCCTGTTCCGCTGGGTGGATAATATCAAGTAACGGAAAGAGAGACTGATGAATCTTTAAAATAAAAGGACGCTTGTGTATCTAAAGAAACATATATTCTTAGCGCTATGGCTGCTTGCTGCTTGCTGCATGCAACTGGTGGCGCAGGAGCAGCCTTCATGGAAGATTATAGGAACGGTGGTGGACGATCTGGGCGATCCGCTACCAGGCGCTATTGTCCGTGACAAGGACTCGAAGGAAGTGTGCCTAACCGACCTGGACGGCCGTTTTTTGCTCCCTACGGCAACGGAAACCAATACAATTGTGATCTCTTATATGGGCTTCAAGACAGTGACAATGAAGGCCAGTGCGAAGGTGATTGTGAACGTACAGTTGCAAGAGGATGCGAAAGCAATGCGGGACGTTGTGGTCACGGGTTACCAGCAGTTGGACCGCCGCAACGTAACGAGTTCTGTGACCTCCGTAGACATGAAAGATATCGAAATTCCTGGCGTAAGTAACCTGGCTCAGATGCTGGAAGGTAAGATTCCGGATATGGTCGTTACCAGTATCAGCGGCGAGATCAATGCGACACCGAAATTGCGCATCCGCGGCACGAGTACGCTCATCGGCAACCGCGAACCGCTATGGGTACTAGACGGTATCATCCTCACAGATCCCGTGGACCTGAATCCCGATGTTCTCAACGACCCGGACTACGTGAACCGCATCGGTAACGCTATTGCGGGCATCAACCCACAGGATATCGAGCGCATTGACGTTCTCAAGGATGCTGCGGCCACGGCGCTGTACGGCACGCGAGCCGCCAATGGCGTGATTGTGGTGACAACCAAAAGCGGACGTGCTGGCAAGCCCATCGTGAGTTACACGTTTCAGGGCACTGTCCGCCGACGTCCCTACTACAGCGACCGCAAGATCAACCTGATGAACTCGGAGGAAAGGGTCCTCTTCTCGCAGGATTTGGTGGACCAGCATTATCACTACCCCTCTGGAATGCCCATCGTCGGGTATGAGGCTGCCCTGTCGCAACTCTATGCCGGACAGCTTACACCTGAGCAGTTCCGCGAGGAGGTTGGCGCGATGCAGACACGCAATACGGACTGGTTTGACACCTTGGGGCGCAACACGTTCAGCCATGACCATTCCGTGAACATCAGTGGTGGTTCGGAGGACGTGCGCTACTACACCAGTGTGGGCGTGAACGACGATTATGACGTCATTCGCGGAACCACCAACCGCCGCTATACGGGTATGTCAAAGGTTGATTTCAAGTTGGCAGAGAAGTTCTCGCTGCAATTCAATGTGAATGGCTACCTAAACAGCAAGGTCTACGCGCAGGATAACATCAACCCCATCAACTACGCCTATACCACGGCGCGCACGATCCCTGTATATAACGCCGACGGCTCCCCGTATATGTACAAACGTCTGGGGCAATATGGCGACTATCTGGGCTTCAATATCCTGAACGAGTTGGACAACAGCTCCGTGCGCCAGGATGTGGACCAGGTACAAGCGACAGTGAACCTTCGCTACCAGGTCAACGACGACCTCTCACTCAACGGCATTCTCTCGGCCAACGTGAGCAACAGCACACAAGAGAGCTTCTGGGGCGAGGAAACGTTTCATGTGGCTGAACTGCGACGTTCTGAATTAGGTGAAGCGCTGGACGAAAACACGGCGTTCCCCTACGGCGGCGAGTTGACCAGTCAGAAATACCGCAATGTCGGGTACACCGCACGCGTGCAGGCCAACTACAACAAATGGTTCATGCTGTTTGGCGATAGCTATGCCCACAACATCAATCTGGCTGCAGGTTTTGAAGCGAACAGCAACCACTATACGGGCAGCGCGATGACACAGCGTGGCTATTATCCCGACCGCGGGCGCACCTTCGCCGTGAACATTCCTTTGACCTATTCCGCCTATTATACATGGCTGGCCGGCAATGTTCCCACCATTACGGACCAGATGAACAACATGCTTTCGGGCTACGCTACAGTGAGTTACAGTTATTTGGACAAATTCACGCTCAATGCCAATACACGCTATGACGGATCCAACAAGTTCGGCAGTCGTTCCAAGGAGAAAATCCTGCCCATCTGGTCTGTGTCTGGCAATGCCAACCTGGACCGCATCTTCAATATGGAGAATGACTGGCTGGACAACCTGATGCTCAAGGCCAGCTTCGGCCACCAAGGCAACATGCTGGACCATCAGACTCCCCAAATGATTATCCGCAAAGGGCAGATGAATGCGTACTACAACGAGATGGTCTCCACCGTCGCTTACTACGCCAATCCAGATCTGCGATGGGAAAAGACTCGCAGTTTCAATGTCGGTCTTGAAAGCAGCTTCTTCAATGGACGGCTGCAGGTTGGAGCAGAATATTTCTACAAGAAAACCACCGACGCCTTCATGGAGAAAACCATTGCTGATATCAACGGCTTCGAAAGCTACATTGTCAACAGCGGCGACATCACCAACCAAGGCTTTAACATCACCCTCTCAGCCACCCCAGTGAAGGTAAAGGACTTCTACTGGATTCTCTCCGGTAATCTGTCTAAGATTTACAATAAAGTGCGTACGGCACCAGGTGCAGAGACCTATGAGCTGAGCGATTTTCTGGCCGGCAACGCCATTGTCGAAGGACAGCCCGTAGGCACATTCTGGAGCTACCAATTTGCAGGACTCAGCCCCACAGACGGCGGCCCTCTCTTCTACGATATGGAAGAGCGCCAGAGCGAACTGGCTAATGCCAGCAACTATGAAGTCTATACCCGTGTGCTCACCCCAAGCGGAAAACGCGAAGCAGACCTTACTGGCAGTATCAATAATACCTTCACGTGGCGGGAATGGCGTCTGGGCATGACATGGACATATGCCTTCGGAGCTAAGACGCGGCTCTTCCGCCTCTTTGACGGCTTCGGGAACAGCAATGCCTACAGCAGCGAGGCGAATGTCAGCCGCGACCTGCTGGACCGTTGGCAGCGCCCAGGCGACGAAGCTAACACCAATATCCCCGCCATCATGGGATCCGGCATGATGAACCAAGGATACTACACCTATCATTGGAGCTCCGGAGAGCCCTACACTGGTGCCCGCATAGTGCCCGCCGAGGATCCTTCAGCATGGACCATGTATGACTATTCGTCAGCGCGCGTCGTCCCTGCCGATTATTTCAAGCTCTCGCAAATGGCACTCACCTACGAGTTCAACCGTCAGACGCTGGCTCACATGGGCCTTCACCGCATGGCAGTCACCCTCAGCGCCTTCAACCTGTGGACGCTGTGCGACAGCCGCCTACGCGGCCAGACACCTACACAGGGCGGCTTCTCCGAGATTCAACTTTCAGATACGCCCTCCTATACACTCGGCGTGACAGTGGACTTCTAAGTCATTTTGCCCCCAAAAGAATCCAACTCTATAATACACGATGAATATCATATTCAAATATATATATATATGTTGCATCTGTTGCTGCGCCACAGCAACCCTCATCTCCTGCGGCGACTTTTTGGAAGAGTACTCTCAGGACAATGACTACGTTCGCTCCTGGAAAGACTTGAACGAGTTGCTGCTGGGAAGTTGCTACATGCCCGTCAACGAAGGAGAGGCCTTTAACGTCCAATCCAACTACGGCACCTTCCTGCATTATTTGGCAGATGAAGTGGAAGAGAACAACTCGCCCTATAGCGGACAAGCAGGCTCCTATGACAATAGCCATTCCTGGGCCTTTGGCTATTTCACCTGGCAACAGCGCGTAGGACAAAATGAAACCTACACAGATTTCTATCAGGAGAACAAGACGTGGACAGAAGTATATCGCCTCATCAATGTTGCTAACAACATTCTTGAAAGCGTGCCTACTGTGCCAACAGATACAGAAAGCGAGAAAGAGGGTGCATTAAAAGTATCTGGCGAAGCACATTTCCTGCGCGGATTCTACTATTTCTGGTTGGCAAACCTCTATGGGCAACCCTATCAGCCATCTACAGCAAGCACCGATCTTGCCGTTCCCCTGAAGACCTCTGAGGCTGTCGAGGACGTGAAATTCTCTCGTGCCAGTGTTCAGACCATTTATGATCAGGTACTGGCAGATCTCCTGCAAGCGGAAAAAGAGTTGGAGCAAGTGCGAGCCAAACGCACCAGTCTCTATCGTGCAGACGTGGTGGCAGTTCAGCTTCTGCTCAGTCGCGTTTACCTGTATATGCAAGACTGGAATCAGGCTGCTAAATACGCCGCCAAGGTAGTAAAAGCGCATCCACAATTACAGGACATCGTAACACAAACAGAGGCCAAGTTCGCCATTGCCGCCAATCCTGAGAACCTGTTCTCTATGGGCGGAGACGACCTTCCTTGTCTCTTCTATTACGGCTATCAAGGCTTCAAGGTCAGCGATGACCTCTACAACGCTTATGGCAGCAATGACAATCGCCGCCGCCAGTGGTACTGGCATAAGGGATTATTCACGGGCTGCGTGAAACATGCCGAAGGGAACAAGTACTTTAATCAGAATCCTGCAACAACGAACTACTACAACGATGCCTATTACGAGGGCTATCGTGGTGTACTGGCACCCGTTTCATCACTTTTCCTGCTACGTTCAGCTGAGGCCTATCTCAATTTAGCAGAGGCCGAAGCGTATCGTGGAAACGAGCCAGAAGCGCTTACTGCCTTGAATACGTTACGCCACAAACGCTACAATTCCGGCGCAGAACTTTCCGGTATCACAGGCGCAGCGCTCATAGATGCCATCCGCAAGGAGCGCCGTTTGGAATTAGCGTTGGAGGGCCACCGTTGGTTCGACCTCCGACGTTATCGTGTTTGCGCCGTACAACCAGAACAAATCAGCCTGGTACATGACTACACCATCTACGAAAGTCACACCAGCATACATATGTTAGAGCGCCATCGCTTTACGCTCACTGCCGATGACCCGTCCTGGACGCTCCCCATCCCTCAAGAAGTTATCAATTTTAATACTGGGATGCCAAATAACGGTAATCTCTGGCGCACATTTGAAACCATTGCTATCCAATAAAAATGAAATCATATAGACACATACCGATGATTGTGATCACGTTGGTGCTGCTGGCTGTTCTCTCAGCCTGCTCTGACGAGACGACATCTGTCAACTTTCGTGATCCGGCAAATCGTTACTTGCAGTCTTCAACCACTGAGTCGGCTGTAATCAAGCAATTACGTCAACAGTTCTATGAAGAAACCGGCAGTTATCTCATCTTTAATGACACGCTTCAACATCGCTTTATGGGTACCGATCTCAACGGCGACCCACAATGGTTCACGGAGACTGTCGATCTGACGTACACCGTTGGTACAGAGGCCTCTGGAGTTACCAAATACCGCTATACGCTTCTCCAGACAGACGCGGAGAAACAAGGAGCTGTAGAGTTCCTTCGTACTTATGTGCTACCACACTTTACTGGAAAGATACGACCCTACGCGTGGATGCTAACAGAAACCATCACGCACAACGATAATTTCGGAACCTACAATGATTATGCAGCTTCAGGACAAGAGGTCGCGGCTGTCGCATGCAAACTGATTCCAACACTGAACGCTACCAATAAGGAACGTTACACAGCACAGGTCATCAATATCCTTCTTGGCAAACTCATCCTGAATAACAGCTCCGCCTTTGAAGCCTTCTTCGCTGTCTGCAAAGATCTTTATACGATGCAGTTTGCGGATACCGAAATAACAAACGATGAGAATAACAAGCTATTGTGGAGCGCTGGCTTTATTACGCGTGGAAAAGATCCGCAATCGTCAGGAGTGAGCAATGGTTTCTATCCTGATAAAGAGAATGACCTAACATCTTTCTGTCGAACCATCATCGCCAATAGCAAAGAGAAACTTGAGGCCACTTATGGCGACTATCCGCTGGTCATGCAGAAACTGCAATTGGCACGAGAAACGATGGAAGCCATCGGCTATATTTTCTAATCTAATCATTGATTATGATGTCTCTACATGATACTATAACAAGGATTCTTCGTTCCATTCTCAGCTGTTGTTTCACGCTTCTGCTGACACTGCTGA
>Ga0310786_10012944_pt1 | contig 10303 bp, 7 predicted proteins | sample AusTroGonzalo_MG_FD_203881 | JGI IMG/M metagenome (GOLD analysis project Ga0310786, IMG submission 203881) | Bovine rumen microbial communities from tropical cattle in Woodstock, Queensland, Australia - Gonzalo_03 (v2) (version 2) | ecosystem: Host-associated > Mammals > Digestive system >... | reverse complement strand
TCGGAAATCACCTTGAAATGAAGGTCTTCGGAGATGTGGTTTGCGTTAAGGACACGCTCCAGAAGGACGCTGATGTCCTGAACTTTATTCCCCGTAAAACTCTTGTTGCTACTGCGCTTGGTTAAAGACATTTGTACAAACTTATCGCGTTAAACAAGCAGGAGCTTGGAGAGCGTGAACCCGCCAATCAAGATGCTTGTCATGCCGGCAACGACGGTTGCCTTGGTGCTCTTGCCCACGCCTTCTGCACCACTGTGGGTGAAGTAGCCGAAGAAACAAGCGTAACTCGAGATAAAGAATCCGTAAAGCGTTGCCTTGATAAGGCCTACGATCAAGTCCCAGTTCTGGTAGAACATACGCACGCCGTAAAAGAACACCGACCACGAAACTTCCTTGTAGAGGTGGGCGACTTCATAACCGCCGACAATGCCGATAAAAATGCTCAAGATGGTAAGCACCGGAAGCATGATGACGGTTGCAATGAGTCTTGGCGCAAGCAGGTACTTGTAAGGATTAAGCCCTAATACTTTGTATGCATCAAGCTGTTCCGTAACCGCCATAGTTCCAAGCTCCGAACACATTGAAGCACCGATTCGTCCGGCAAGGACCATTGCCGTAAGGATAGGGCAGAGTTCCACCATCACGGACTTACCGACAGCCATGCCCACAAACATCATCGGAATCATGTCGCCAAACTGGTAGGCGAGCTGCCACGACATAATGGCGCCTGTAGCAAGCGAGGCCGCAATCACGACAGGAATACTCGTGTTGCCCACGTGGTACATCTGTTCGACCGTCGTATGAAGGTTGGTGAATGCACCGGGAATGTTCTTGAACAATTCCCAAATGAACAGTACGTAATCCACAACCTTGTTGAGGAAGCGTCGAACGGCCCGCCCTAAGCCTTCAGCCATTTTGTTTATAAGTGCAATCAAGATGAACCGTTACTTCTTTGCTGCTTTTTTCTTGGACTTTGGCGGAGCGCTGATGGACTTCTTGTAAAGCTGCATATCGCTCAGGTACTTGATAGCTTCGTTCAACTGCTTGTCACGCTTGAGCGAGAATGCCGTGCTGACAGAGTCGTTCACGAATGCCGTCAAAAGTTCGCGCTTGATGCCGTCCTTGATGTAATCCTTGTTGGCTTCGAACTGGGCGTCGCGGTTATCTTCGAGAGCCTTGCGCATTTCGTTGATACGCTTGACGAGCGTCGAATCCGAGATGGTTTTGGCGCTGTCGCCCATATAGTTCTGTTCGCGGATGATGCTCTTTTCAAGCTGGTCCACGCCTACGAGGGCATTGCTCTTGACCTTCATGAAATTTGTGTCTTTCTTGCAGAATTCCTTGAACTGCGTAAAGAGGGAATCCGGAACTACCCAGTCAGAACTCATCTTGACTTGAGCCTTTTCGAGGCTCGGGCGGATCTTCACGGCGAACTTGAAGTACATCGCCATACGTTCCTGCACCTGGACGACCCACGGCATCGGATCGAGTTCCACGTCCACGTCCGGCTTGATGCCGCCACCGCCGAACATCATGCGTCCGTTGTTGGTGTAGAACGTGTCACGTGCTGCGGTATCCTTCTTGACGGAATCGGCCTTGGCGACTTCCTTTTCGTCGACATCTTCTTCGTCTTCTTCCTGGAGCTTGAGTCCCTTGATGCCATTTTCGGGCTTGTTGATGCAACGTCCGAAGGGCAAGTAGTAGAAGGCTGTCGTAAGCTTCAGGGCGTTACCCTGATTGTCGAGCGGGAAGATGGTCTGTACGGAACCCTTACCGAATGAGGTCTTACCGACGATGAGGGCTCGGTCCCAGTCCTGGAGTGCGCCGGAAACAATTTCGGCAGCGCTAGCGGAACCCTGGTTGACAAGAACGGCCATCGGTACATCCGGCTTGAGGAGCGGGACTCTGTGGGCGGCACTTTCGGTCTTCTGGGTGCGTCCACGCGTACTGACGATGACGTTGCCCGGCTTCAAGAAGAGTTCGCTGATTTCGATAGCCTGGTTCAAAAGTCCACCCGGATTGTAACGCATATCGAGGATGAGCTTCTTCATGCCCTGCTTCTGGAGGCTTCTGAGAGCGTTTTCGACATCGCTGGTCGTCTTGTCGCTGAATGTTGCAAGCTTGATGTAGCCGATGTCCGGAGTGACCATACCGTAGTAAGGAACGGCGTGGACAATGATTTCTGCTCTCGTGATGGTAAAGTCCATGAGGTCAGGAACGCCTTCGCGTTCGATGGCGACCGTCACGTCTGTGCCGATCTTGCCGCGGAGCTTGTTCACGGCGTCGTCAAGCGAAAGGCCCTTGGTTTCCTTGCCGTCGATTTTGCGGATGCGGTCGCCAGCGCGGATGCCGAGCTTGAATGCCGGTGTGCCGGAAAGAGGCGAAATGACCGTAAGGATGTTGTCGCGGAGGCTGATGGTGATGCCTACGCCACCGAACTTGCCTTCCATGGAGACGCGCAAGCTTTCGTAATCCTTAGGCGCAAAGACTGTTGTATGCGGATCCAAAATGTTTCGAATGCCATTGATGGCGGCGTCCGTGATTTCTGTCGGATTGACTTCTTCGACATACTTGCGGTTCACTTCGGAGAGAACCTTGTTCAGGCGAGAAACTTCGTCGTAAAAATCTCCGGGGGGAGTTTTCTTTTCGGTAGCAGCGTTCGCAAAGCAAAGCGCGGACAGCGTTGCCATAAATACAGAGCGGAAACATAAAGATTTGAACATCATACGTTAAAAATACAATTTCCTATAAAAAATCGCCACCTTATATGGAAAAAACCGGCTACGAATAGCCGGTTTTTAATGAAAGGAGAGAGTATGAAAAGTCGTTTGGTCAAAAAATTAAGCAGCTTCGCAGAGGAGTCGACCGACCTGAGCGTCACGGAGCTTGTTTAAAGCGTTTTCCTTGAGCTGGCGGACGCGTTCCTTGGAAAGTCCGACCATCGGAGCGATTTCCTTGAGGTTCAGGTCAGAATCCATCTTGAAACCGTAATAGAGCTTGATGATTTCCTTTTCCTGGTCAGAGAGGTTGTCGTTCATCACCTTGTCAAAGACTTCGGAACGGTTGTTGCTGTTGGCAAGTTCGTCCGTGCGGTTTTCGGCATCCGAAAGCGTATCGCCAAGCGTGACATCGCCGTCTTCGTTTACCGGGGCGTCGAGCGAAGAAGAAGTCGTTCCCATCATGAGAATCTTTTCGATTTCTTCGGCCTTGTACTTGGAAAGCCCTTCGAGCTTTTGCGTGTTGACGGTGAACGTGCCTCCGATAACCTGGTGAACATCGTTCGCGTGACGGTTGAAGCGGCGGAGCATGAGTTCCTTTTCGGCACTGATGCGGATCATGCGGCCTTTTTCAGAGAGGGCGCGGGTGATGTTCTGGCGGATCCACCAAACGGCGTAGCTGATAAACTTGATTTTCTGGGAGCGGTCAAAACGGCGTGCAGCTTCGATGAGACCCATGTTCCCTTCGTTGATGAGTTCCATAATGTCGAGACCGCGGCCCTTGTAAAGGTTTGCGATGTTCACGACAAAGCGCAGATTGGAATTGACGAGCATATCCAAAGCAGACTTATTGCCTTCAGCGGACTTTTCGAGCAATACCTTTTCCTGTTCTCTTGTCAGTAACGGGTAGCGGGAGATATCCGTCAGGTACTGCATGTAAATGTCTTTCTGATCTCGATTGTTAAGGGTTTTCATGGTGACCTCCTCTTTATTACGTATTCAAATTTACCTCCAGTTTGAATTCCTTGTGTCATTACTTAGAATAGTGCGTGCAAAAGTTAAATTGAGTTTTTGTTAAAAAAGTTCGTGATTTTTGTCACAAAAATGTCATGAAGGGCAAAAATAAGGGCTAAATAACTAAATTTTGTGCTATGAATGACAAAATCTCTACAAACTGTACAGAAAAATGCCAAGGCTTTTTCCAACGAACTCGTGACAAATTTGCCGTTTTACAAGAAAATGACTTTGAACGCAATGAAAACAGGCTACGGGAGCTGCTGAAAAACGAGCGTGACCTGGTCCAGTTCCCGATTCCGCTCTTTTTGCCGGCCTTTTTAGTTTGGCTGTTCATGATTTTGTTCCCATTGGTGCTGATCTTGGACCCGACTAACGCCTTGAAGATGAGCATGAACATTAAGGGGCTTGTGGGCTTTTACTTGCCCATGCTGAGTACGGTATTCATCTTTGTTTTGAACCAAAAGCTCCTAGTGCCACAGTTTGTATTTAGAAAACGCTATACGATTTACTTCTTCTGTAATGCAATATTGGTGGTGGCGACGCTGTTCTTGAGAGAAGTGGCCTTCTTTGTGATGGAACGAACTCCAAATGAAGGAGTTTCCGATTTCTTTAGCTCGTATTGCTTTTCTTTTGTTAAAGGTCATTTTGGTGTTTGGCCTGTTGTATCGTTTACTTTCTTGGTGGCGTTCGTCTGTGTGCTTTGTGTGCTTTACAATATTATGTTCCGCCAGATTGTGCGTGCGTTTGTTTTGCGTGAACAGAAACGCTCGGAATTGCAATATGAGCTTGACTTTTTGAAGAACCAGTTGAGCCCGCACTTTCTCTTTAATACCTTGAACAACATTTCGGCCTTGATCCAGATTGATCCGAAACGCGCTGAAAGTTCTATGAATAAACTTTCGCAATTGCTGAGAATGATGCTGTACCAGGTCAAGGACCAGTATATTTCGTTGCGAGAGGATGTGGACATTTTGCAGAAGTACGCTGACTTGGAAAAGCTCCGCTTGGATGAAAGCTTTGACTTTGTATTCGATGTGAAACTTGAAAATCCGAACTTGATGATTGAACCGTTGCTTATGATGCCCTTAATGGAAAATGCGATGAAGCATTGCGTGAATCCGAATGGCAAAAGCTTTGCACATATCTCTATAACTCAGTCTGGCAATGAACTCCACTTCCATTCCGAGAATTCGAATTTTCCGAGAAAGTCTGGACGAAAGAATGGCGGCCTTGGACTGTCGACTTTTGAAAAACGCCTGGATTTGATTTATCTGGGATCTTATGAGTATTCTGTGAATGTTGCGGGAGAAGTTTATATCAGTGATTTGATTTTGCACTTGAAAAAAGAAAATGCATAATTTTTTTTAGAACCCCTTTACAGGACGAAAATAATATTGTAGTTTGTTTGATGCCTTGATGATGTTCAGGGCATCTTTTTATATCGTTATCTAAATCCTTCCTTACATCCTTATCTAAATCTTTACGGCTAGAATAGCCTGTTTATTCTCATATAACGTATAAAGGAAAATCCTATGACAAGTAGGATGTTTAAGGGTATTGCCTTGATGGGAGCGTTTTTGGCTCTTGAAGGTTTTGCCAAGGAATGTAAGGGTGTCGCGCTGTATTCGGATGGTCGCGACGGTGGTCAAATGATCCAGACGGGGATGACATTTCCGGAACCTCCTGAATGGAAAACGAACTGGGGTTATTTAGACGGAATGGAACCGCCGTATATCCGTTTGTCGGGTATGAAAAACGTGCAAGGCGATTGGAAGGGCATGCTTTCGTTTCCGGCGCTCCCGCTATATGTCGATGATGGCGTACTCCGTTTGAAGGTGCGTGCGACGCAGAATGTGTCTTTGGGCATTTGGCTTACGGACGGTTCGAAAAACAGCAAGGTGCATTATGTCAATTTGGCTGCCAATGTGACTCAACCGCTAGAAATTGCGCTGTCGAACTTTGGCGTAAATGCCGGGATGAACGTGGCGAATGTGGGCGTGGGGCTGTTCAATGTTCCGCAGTACCAATACACGACGCTCTTTATCGACGATGTCGGATTCAGTTGTGTCAGTACAAGTCCGGATCCGGCGTCGGGGACGGTTACTGCAGGTAGCCAAGTGACTGTGGGGGCGATGGAATATGCGTTCTCCAATGTGGAACCTTGGTCTGAAATTCGGGAATCCCGCTTTTTGCCGACTCTCGAAACGGAATACAGTGCAGCCTATTCGGAGCAAAAGAGGAGTGAGCTTTTGTCGAGAACGGATGCCGATTTTGTTGTGAGTGAACTGGAACATTTGAAGGTGACTGATGTTGTGCAGGCTGCTGAAATGACGGCGAAAAAGTCACGGTTGCAGTGGTTCGATAATCTGTATACAATCGTTCGCAACCGCTTGCGTGAAAAAGTCGTCGCGAATCCGAAACAGGTTTATTTCGAGGCTGAGGCGATTGCCGCTGAATCGGATTATACGGTGATTCCGCTGCTTGTTGCCGATTTGGATTATGCGTATAGCGCCTGTATAGATAGCCTGTGCCGTTCGACGCAGATTGTGAATGCGCATCTCCTCACGGCAGGGCTTCCGACATCATTTGTGCGCGGATCGAAAATGAGCCTTTTGCTGGATCCGTATTTTATCGTGACTAGGCGAAAGGAATTGCCTGCAATATCTGTTTGTGTTTCGGGAACGTGCAAGTCGATTGCTCCGAAGGAACGGATTGAACTGGAGTTCCCTTCGACGGGGACGCAAAAGCTAGTCGTCAAGATGATTAGCAATGGGCAGAACGTGGAACAGAATCTTTTTGTGGAGGTGAGATAATGCGATATCTGTGGCTTGCTCTTGTCGTGCTTCTGTCGGCGAATGGTTGGGCTTTGACGAAGGACTTCTCGTTCTTTATGGATTTGCTGAACCATAACTTATGTATGAAAAAAAAGTCGCTGGCGCTTATCGATGGTGGCGTAAATGCGCATGGTGGTGTGTGTGTCGGATTGGTTAACTCGGTGCGAATACGTGTTATGGACGCTCCTGAAGATGATAGCTATCCAGAAGGCTTTTATTTGGAACGCCCGTTTATAATCATTGATGGCATCGATCTTGATCCTGTTGAAAAGAGGACGCTTTCGGACTTGGAAAGTGATGTGCAGCAGGTCGGTCTTCCAGGGATTCTGAAGAGTCTTGGGTATACTCCGATTCTTGTCCAGTTCAACGAGACGGTGCGAACGTCACTTCAGGACAATTCGAGTGTCTTGAGTCGGCTGTTTAGCTTTTTGAGTGACAATAAGCATTTCCCGTTCCCCGGAGCCAAGGATGATGGATTTGTGGTGATGGGGATCAGCCAAGGGGGTGTTATTGGTCGTTATGCGTCTTACCATTATGATTTGCACCGTCAAAGTACGGATGCCCCGATTAGGCTGTTCTCGTCGCTGGATTCCCCGCATCAGGGGGCTGTCATGCCGATGGGACTGTTCAATACGGTTGCTTTCTGGAGTAATCAGGGCGGATCTTCTTCTGCCGAAATGTTCAAGGATGTTCTCTTGGCGAAGGGCGCTGCCGACTTGTTGCTTTATGAAAATAAGTGCAACGGGAATAAGTGTACTTCCGAGGTGAACACAAAAGGGAGATTCCTTTTTGAAGATTATCGCAAGGCTGCGGAATATAAGGGGTTCCCATCGGTCCTTATTGCCCAGGGGCAGTTGAAGGGGGTTAGCCCGGCTCATAATAATGAATATTACCGTCTGGAGCGTCATGTGGAAAAGGCCTTTTTGTCGCTCGGTTCTGTGATTAGCCGTTTAAAGTATTCTGATAACGGCGGGACGGTTGCGTATAACCGTAAAAAGGAACAGACCGATGATCCTGAGGTGGTTGATTTCCGTGGAACGTCACGTTATGACTTTATCCAGGGATCCACTTATCCATTTTCTGACAAGATCTATAATTCGTTGCGTGAGGGGTTCCTGGATGCTATGCCGGAAAATATGAAGAAAAAAATGCTGTTCTTCAGTATCAATCTTGACGCCTCATGGGTTGAAGATAAGTTGATTCAGGATAAAAGTACTTTTATACCGACGGCTAGTGCAATGGATATGAAGTGCAATGGCGATTTGGCGATCCGTTCGGATTGCGGCTTTATGCAGTCTTATAAGGGATTCCCGTTTGAAAATCCGGGCGACAGGAGTACTGCTAGTGCCGCGTTTGCTGTCGATTCGACCCATCCGCGTTTTGGTGAGGCTATTAGCGGGCGTCATATAGAAATGCCCGTGGATGAAAATGGTGTGAATCAGGTTGTGCTGGCGGGGATGCAGGTGGATATGTGGCGCATCCTGTGCGAGGTGGCTAAATACGACTATGACGCAAATGCGGGGCGGTTCAGGAATCCGAAATTGGTTGGATATTTTTCGCCGAATACGTCTTGTATGGATTTGACCAAGATTCCTGATGTTATCCTCAATGCCGGTGCGGAACAGCAAAGGACTTTTGCGTATGCGCGTTATGATTACAATCAGGCGGCGACCGAAAAGGATACTGCGGTGGTGTTCAAGTTTCCGGCTGGATGGAAAAAGGTGGCCGTTTGGGACAATGGCGGAAATATCCAGGCGAATACTTCGTTCGAAGTGAATGTCAAAGTCGAAAATCCGAAGGGCAACTGGATGAAGGCCGAACTTCTTGTTTGCCGCACGAAGGGCTGCACGGGGTACTTGCAACTGAACGAAGTGCCCGTACCGCTGGATGGTACGCCTCATACGTTGCGCTGGCAGATGCCTGCAAATGCGGGGGCGCTGAATGGACTCCGCTGGTTCCGCCTGGTTCTTAATTCCGATGGCGGCGATGTGACTGTATCGAATCCGCATATTGTCCTCAATACGCGTGGTGATGCCGTTGTTCCGCCAAAGATTGCGTCGGCAAATATCTATCCGGGGTCCTATGAATACTTCCCTTGGGATTCTTTTACTCATTTGAATCCTTATGCCGATGTACAGGGGACGGGACTTGAAATCGTATTTGACAAGGCTGGGCGAGGAATGCACTTCGAATTTGGAAAAAGTGTTTCTATGGATGACTATAGGAATCTTGTTGTGGATTATTGGCCGGGAACTTGCCAGCATACTTCGGCTTATTTTGATTCCAAGAAATTGACGGTTGCGAACCTTGCGGGTGGCAGTTTGCAGAGCGGGTGCAATGCCAATGCAAACAACTGTTTGCAAAATGGCTTTGTTCGAAAAATTTTACCTTTGGATGAAATCATAGATCTGAATGTAACCCCGCAGGGCTCCAAATCCGCTCACCGCTTGAATTTGCAGGCAGTTGGGGGGGATGAACGTTGTGTTATAAAGTCGATTATGTTGAATTGACCCCCGTTGTTGTTTTAGACAAAATGTGATATATTTTTGACATAACATAATAGAGTAGGAGAAAATATGAAAAAGTCGTTTCTTGTTGGCTTTCTTTCTATTGCCGCGATGTCGTTGTGCGGGTGTCTGAATCCCCACTTGAGTTCGATGGGCGCTTCGCAAATGATTGTTGCGCACCAGCCGCGTCTTGCTGTGAATGGGGATTCTTCGGCGATGACCGTTTCGGTGAACGCATTTGGCGGTGCCAAAATGACGGGCCGGAATATCAAGGACGGATTCACGGGAGGTGCGACGGCTTCTCTGAATTATAGGCCGATGGGGTTGTCTTTGCCGTTTTATGTAGAAGCGTCTTTGGGCGCCAAGGGCGGTAACGTTTCCTTGGAATGTTCCGAAAGCGGTAAGTGCAATGACGCTTATTATAAGTGGCTTGCGTCGTCTGCAGGGAAGAAGAAGTATTCGTTCTGGAATATGCAGGAACGCTTGGCTGGTGGTGTGGACTTTGACCTTGGCCCCTATGTGATCTTTGGTATGGGGGTAGGCGTCCAGCTTTTTGAAGGTGCTGGCGAGTTCGATGATATCCGCGACTATTTGGGCAAGAGCATAGTGGATAACGATGACGAAGGATTTGGCATGAAGCTCTATTCTTCGGCTCGCATTGGTGCCAGGCTCGGATCGAAAGGCGTGATTGCATTGGATGCCGACTTCATGTGGCTCAAGACGATGAACTTTGGGCTGATGCTGAATTACTACCATCCGTCCGGATTTTACGGTGGCATCTTTGGTGCTGAAAAGGTCGGCTATGGTGTGAACTTCGGTAAAACGTTCCGGTTCTAATGTTCAAACCGTTATAATCGTTAGGTCTTCTATTTATTCGTATTGTTCCTTGAATCGCAAGGACTTCGAGTTTTCTCGAGGTCCTTTTTGCGTATTTTATTTGTACTTGCCAATAAAAAAGGCTTCGAGCGGATGCTCGAAGTCTTTTTTGTAAAGTCTTGAGCGAAGCCCGGAGGACTTCGCGAAAGCTCTTACTTGCTGAGGGTCTGAACCTGGACGTCCCAGCTCTGGTTGCCAAGGGCAATGCGGTAGGTGCTTGCTGCACCGGCCTTCATGTTCTTGGTGTCGACTGCCGGAGCGGCGTTCGGGTCCTTCTTCGGCACGCCAATGTGGCGGTTGCCCTTGAGGAATTCGATACCCTTGTTGCCAGCCTTCGTCTGGAGGCAGCCCG
>Ga0310786_10012941_pt1 | contig 10304 bp, 6 predicted proteins | sample AusTroGonzalo_MG_FD_203881 | JGI IMG/M metagenome (GOLD analysis project Ga0310786, IMG submission 203881) | Bovine rumen microbial communities from tropical cattle in Woodstock, Queensland, Australia - Gonzalo_03 (v2) (version 2) | ecosystem: Host-associated > Mammals > Digestive system >... | reverse complement strand
GGCCGTGGACATTGACGTAAAGGGACATCCCGCAGTCATCCTGATGGCCGGTCTGCAAGGTTCCGGTAAGACCACCTTCAGTGCCAAGCTGGCCAACCTGCTCAAGACCAAACGCTCCAAGAAGCCCTTGCTTGCAGCCTGCGACGTTTACCGTCCCGCCGCCATTGACCAGCTTAAGGTTCTTGGCGAGCAGATAGGCGTAACCGTTTATACCGAGCCCGGCAACAACAAACCTGTCGAGATAGCACAGAACGCCATAAAGGAGGCCCGCGCCAAGGGCTATGACGTGGTCATCATCGATACCGCCGGTCGTCTGGCTATTGACGAGATGATGATGCAGGAGATTACTGCCATCAAAGAGGCCGTCTCACCCAACGAGATACTCTTCGTGGTTGACTCCATGACCGGTCAGGATGCCGTAAACACCGCAAAGGAGTTCAACGAACGTCTGGATTTCAGCGGTGTAATTCTGACAAAACTTGACGGTGACACCCGTGGTGGTGCCGCCCTCTCCATACGTACCGTAGTTGACAAACCCATCAAGTTTGTGGGAACCGGCGAGAAGATGGATGCGTTCGATGTCTTCCATCCTGACCGCATGGCCGACCGCATACTTGGCATGGGCGATATAGTATCGTTCGTAGAGCGTGCCCAGGAGCAGTTTGATGCCGAACAGGCCAAGCGCCTGCAGAAAAAGATGGGCAAGGGTAAGTTTGACTACAACGATTTCCTGGAGCAGATAGGTCAGATCAAGAAGATGGGTAACGTCAAGGACCTGATGGGCATGATTCCCGGCGTAGGCAAGGCCATCAAGGATATTGACATCAACGACGACGCATTCAAGGGCATCGAGGCCATGATACTCTCCATGACCCCCGCCGAGCGCACCAACCCCGAACTTCTGGAAAAGAGCCAGTCACGCAAGAACCGCATTGCCAAGGGCAGCGGACAGTCAATCCAGGAGGTAAGCCGTATGATCAAGCAGTTTGAGCAGACCCGTAAGGTCATGAAGAACGTGGCCGGCGCCAAGCTGCCCAACCTGGGTTCAATGATGAGAAGGTAAACATTACGACATATGCAGTTAATAGACGGAAAAGCAGTAGCCGAACAGGTTAAGCAGGAGATTGCAGCTCAGGTAGCCGCAATGGTAGAGAGAGGTGAAAAACGCCCTCACCTGGCCGCCATTCTGGTGGGTCACGACGGAGGTAGCGAAACATACGTTGCAGCCAAGGTAAAGGCCTGCGAGGTATGCGGATTCAAGTCAACTCTGATCCGCTATGAGAGTGACATCACCGAGGATGTACTTCTGGCCAAGGTTGCCGAACTCAACAACGATCCCGATGTTGACGGATTCATCGTTCAGCTCCCCCTGCCCAAGCACATCAACGAGCAGCACGTAATCGAGGCTATTGACTACCGCAAGGACGTGGACGGTTTCCATCCCATCAACGTGGGCCGCATGAGCATCGGACTGCCCTGCTTCATATCGGCCACACCCAACGGCATCATGGAGCTGCTCAAGCGCTACAACATCGAGACCCGCGGCAAGAAAGCCGTCGTACTTGGCCGCAGCAACATAGTAGGCAAGCCCATGGCCAGCCTGCTGATGCAGAAAGCCAATCCCGGCGACTGCACCGTAACCGTATGCCACAGCCACACCGCTAACATCAAGGAGGAGTGCCTGCAGGCCGATATCATCGTAGCAGCCCTGGGCCAGCCCGGTTTCGTTAAGGCCGATATGGTCAAGGAGGGTGCAGTCATCATTGACGTAGGTACCACCCGCGTACCCGATGCTACCAAGAAGAGCGGATTCCGCCTGTGCGGCGACGTCCAGTTTGACGAGGTAGCTCCCAAGTGCAGCTACATCACCCCTGTTCCCGGCGGCGTAGGTCCCATGACCATCTGCTCGCTTATGAAGAACACCCTTCTTGCAGGTCAGAAAGCAATCTACAAGTAAATCGTGACCAGGTCTGCCATATTCATCGGGATATGGCTGGTATGCACGCTAGGAGCATCGGCCCAAACCCCTGACAGTATCTCCCTCTATTTTGCCGGAGATATGATGCAGCATAAGGCCCAGCTTGATGTGGCGTTACAACCCGACGGTACATATGACTACGGCGGCTGTTTCACTCAGGTAATCCCCGAGATAGAGGCAGCCGATGTTGCTGTCTGCAACTTTGAGACCACGCTGGGCGGAGCCCCCTACTCCGGTTATCCCCAGTTCTGCTCGCCCGATGCATACGCACAGGCAGTCCGTGATGCAGGATTCAGCATATTCCTGACCGCCAATAACCACTGCATGGACAGGCGCAATCGCGGTCTTGTCCGCACCCTGGACGTGCTTGACAGTCTGGGTATCGCTCATATCGGCACATACCGCAGTCAGGCTGAGCGCGATTCGTCATACCCCTATATCCTGGAGCATGGCGGCATACGCATAGCCTTGCTCAACTACACCTACGACACCAACGGAATACCGGTAGCCCCGCCCTGCATAGTCAACTACATAGATACAACCGTAATTAAGAAGGATCTGGCACGCGCCAGAGAACTCAAAGCGGACTGCATAATCGCCTGCATGCACTGGGGAACAGAGTACAAACTCCAGCCTGATGCCAGCCAGAAACGGCTTGAGGACTGGCTCTACGCCCACGGAGTGGATCACATAATTGGCGGTCATCCGCATGTGGTACAACCTGTACGCACCGTGCCCGACTACCGTAACCGACCCACACGTCATCTGACCGTCTGGTCACTGGGCAACTACATATCAAACATGAGCGCCCCCAACACCTACAATGGTCTGGCCGTAACGCTTTACCTCAAGAAAAACATCCTCGATACCCGCATGACACGCTACGACATCCATCCCAACCACACTGAGCACAAAAGGGACGGTTCTATCTGTGTGGTGCCTGATTAGAGGTCAACTCCGGCAACGAAACGGAAAGAGTACGGATTGCCATATCCCATACTGTCATAGAACAATCCGCCGTTGTATGATGCCCTGACACCCATCTTGAATGTATTGTTCACAATAAGGAACTTCTCAAAACGGAACAGAATATCGGCTCCGACACTGTATACATCCTCATTGACAATCTGACCCGGCAAAATGGGCCGTTGCAAAGACGTGTAATCCGCAAACGGTATGAACTCGACGTTGCGCAGATATACATACTGTCTGAGCGAAAGGTCCATAGGCAGAATCGGAATTGCGTAATCAACGGTGAACTTGCACGCCTTATCCCACAGGTGAGCTTCATCCAAGCCTCTCGGAACCATATCGTATGTATCAAAGCTCCACATATCAGGATATTTCTCCCTGGTCTTTATCTGCGTCGAGGCTGTCAGTTTGAGTCCGCTTGTTGATGTGATTCCGGGAAGATAACCATATATGGTTGCATACATCCTATCCGAGAAGGTGTTTGACGAATACTGGAAACCACCGCCCACGCCAAGTCTGGGATATATGGCCGATTGGGCAGTCGCAAGTTCCACTCCACCCATGACTCCTGCCAGGAACCTGACGTTAGGATGGAAGCCGTCCTTCAGCGGCCCGGCAGGCTCATACATACCCCATGTCTGATTATACTGTATATTGCATATATTGTCACCGAGCTGATCATTGCTTGCCAGAACGCCGACAAACGGTTTCAGCATCTTCTGCCATCCTCCCTGAGAGAAATTCAGAGGGAACGACACAGTCAGGCTGCCGCCCATGTAGGGGCGTTTCTTATCCGACCTAGCGCTTACTATGTGAATGGAATCTCTTATTGCCCAATTATAACCGCGGGTCACTTTGGCCGATGCACGATCACCGATATCAAGAATCAGATTGAAAACCGGGAACAGGCCGGTGTAGTTCATATTAAGGTGGAAACCGGCAGTCCAGGCCGACAACGGAACTATAGGATTACCCTGATCATCCGTCTCGGTCGATTCCATTGCCTTGAACGGATCGGCATGAAGTGAAATACCCATGGAACCGTTAAGTGTCGATGTCAGATTCTGGAAATAGGCCATTGCTCCCAACGAAGCCACCTCAAAGCTGTAACCGCTCATGGAGCCAACCACACCTTGTCTGTTAACATAAAGGGGAAGCCATGAATGGATGTTGAAGGCATACAGGCCCTTGGGATAACGTTCCGGAACGGGGCTCAGCCTGTACTCCCGGATATAGTACATCCTGTTCTCCTGGGCCGTCAGAGTGTCGGCAATAGGATTGGATACACGATCGGCGTATGCCACTGTCTTTTGGAAAGTCCCGGTAACCCTCGAAATACGTTTTCCCTCAGGTGTCAGGGCCGAAAACAACAGCTCACCGTCATTGAAGAACGGATCCGACACTCCGTATTTGGTGTTTGTAATCTGTTTCAGTACGCCCTTGCCCGGCAGGCCCTCGTACGAGTAAATCTCATTGGTGCCGTTCTTGTCGGACGTAAAATATATCACACCGTCATGGGCAATCATGTCATACAGTTTGAACGGAGCCGGTTCCTCAAGTGTCCTGATCTCATCAAAATCAGTTATGTACAGACCCATTCCATGGTCGTTTACACCCGAGAATACAACCTGATCGCCTATAAAAGCTACCTCCTTTGCCATAACGTCAGGCATGCATTCTATGGAACGCAACACCTTGCCGTCATCCGGGCTCATAAGCACGATGCTGCTCCTGCCCGGTATGGCATAATCGGCCGCAGCCAGCAATTTGCCATCGGCCGAAACGGCGGGATTCACATATTTTCCGTCCGATGTCAGGTCCCTCACTCTCTTGCTCCCTGCTTTCATCATCCTGATACGTGAGGTTTCATACATCTCCCAGCGAATATCGGGTACAGCCTCCGACCAGTAGATGCAATCCGTATAGGGTGAATAGGTCAGCTTGCTCTGGGTGTTGAAAGGACGTATATGCTTTAGCTTGCCGTCGGGCAGCACCTGGACCAGTTCCTGGCTCTTATCCATCCGGGCATGCACGGCATATGTCTTACCGCCTGCAGTCTGGACAGCGCCATGAAGTACCGAGAAGAATCTGGACCTGGCATCCGAAACCGGCTCGATGGTCTGGAACGGTCCGCGTACCAGGTCATCGGCCTTCCACATATCGGAGAACGCATCGGTTATCTCAGACCATGTTTTCTTGAAACGTTTGTCCGAGAACTCCCTCAGTGACGATGCCATCGCATTGAAACGGAACGGGAACGATATCTTGTGCAGATACTCCGACATGAACATGGGAGCGTCATAGAGGTATCTGGCTCCGGCCACCGTCATATAACCAACCCGGTAATGATCGGGCGTATAGCGACGCTGCGAGCCGTAACGCCAGCGGTACCAGTTTCTGGTATCGCCGTTGTCAAAAGCCATACGGTAATATGCCAGGAAGTCGCCTGAACGTCCGCGTCCCGACTCTGTCATGGCGGTCTCGGCTACCACGGCGTCACCCTCGGCAAGTGCGACATTCATGTGCAGGCTCTGAACCAAAAGAGGCGCGTTTTCACCGAACGGCTTTGGAAACCATGTCCAGAAACCCGATGCGGCAAACTGGATCTGTGCCACATGACGGTTCTCATGTATGGACAGCAACCTCTCCCATGACACCGGCGGCAAAGACGAATACGGATCCGAGAAGGTAAAGACCTCCATCCTGCGCGGAGCCATAGTTACAAGCGCGTTGGTAGTGGCATTATATGGGTGGAGCACAACGGGCATGGGATTGTCAAACTTCTGGTTTGGGAAATAACCGGCACTTAATCCTACCCTCAGACGATAGTCTTCCAACAGGTCGGCATAACGCAAGCCAAGATAATCATACCCTTCGGGGTATACGACCATGTAATTTCCGGTTATGATACGATTCCATCGGGTTGACGATTTCTCTCCGGAAAGTACCGTGTACTGTGCAAAAGAACGGATATTGCAAGTCAGCAGAAGGATTGCAATCAAGGATAATGAGGCAGTGTTTTTAGTTTTCATATTGCAAACATATAAAAAATCAGTTTACTTTGCAGAACACAATACAATTATAACCTGTAATAACCATTATGAGAACTTTCCTGATCACAATCGCCGCGTTTTTGCTATCCGTTCCGGCAAGCGCGAAACTGACCATCCAGCAAATCCGCACTGCCTCGAACAACGTAATTGAACTCTATTTCCTGAGTGATACACTTAATGTAAATGAGGTCGATATTTCCGACGCCTCACAGTGGAAAGTCAACGGCACCCAGGTGCTGGCCGTAAACCGTACCGCCGCTGCCGCCGATAAGTGCGACCATTTTGTCTATCTGACCGTACCCACACTCCAGGAAGGCAAGAAATACTCCATTGAGACCCCATACGGAAACTACAGTCTCAAGTTCAAGGTCAAGGATGTGTTCTGCGAGGCTATCAAGACCAACCAGGTAGCATATAGTGCCCTTTCGACCAAGCGCTTCGCCAACTTTGCCATCTATCTGGGCGACGGTGGCGTAAAGAAGATCGAGGGTACCCTGCCGGGTTATACCGTATATCAGTTCAAGAAAAACAAGATCAGCAAGAAGGTTTGTTCAGGCCAGCTTAAGGAAATCGGCCAGGACCAGTCATCGGGCGATTTTGTTTACCGCATCGACCTGTCACAGGTTCCCGAGGGCGGTCCCTATAAGATCGTGGTTGACGGCTACGGCTCATCCTACCCCTTCGGCGTAGGCGGTCAGTTCTCACAGAAACTCTCATACGTAAGTTTCCGTTCACTCTTCAACCAGCGCTGCGGAATCCAGATCATAGAGCCCTACTCTGATTTCAGCTACCGTACCAAGCGCTGCCACGAGACTATCTACCAGACCTATGACCGCATTGGTGAGGCCCGTCTGGTTGTAAAAGGCACCGAGCCCACCATTCAGGCATGGGGCGGCTACCACGATGCAGGCGATGCCGACCGCCGCACCTACCATATGGACGTACCCAGCACCCTGCTTACCACATTCGAGGCCTTCCCCGAACTCTTTACCGATGACCAGTTCAATATCCCCGATAAGTTCGACGAGCAGTTCAACATCCTTGGCAAGGGCAACGGAATACCCGATATCCTTGACGAAGCCGAATGGGGCACCATGTTCTGGAAGTTCTTCCAGGAGGAGGACGGACAGATTCCATGGGGTACCGAGACCAACGGCTACTCACCCTTCACAACCTACGATTTTGAGGACCACCTGTTCGGTTCCGAGACCCTTGACCCGCGCACATCAAGCTGGGCATCGGGCCTGTTCTATCACTTTGCACGCATAATCAAGCCTTACGATGAGGCCAAGAGCAAGGAATACGCCGAGCGCGCAGAACTTGCCTACAACGCATCAGTACGCGTATACGGCGAGCGTACCCGCGAGATGCCCGCTTCATTCCAGATGTATTACAATGTTGAGAAGTATCTCATGACCGGCGATGCCAAATGTCACGAGTACATCAAGTCACATGTGGCCGATGCAGAGCAGATTCTCACCACCTACAACCAGGGATCCGAGATATTCGCAGAGCGCGGCTGGCTGACCTCATACTTCTTCAGTTACATACTTGCTCCGGCCGATAAGACCGATGCCGCCACAGTAAAGGCATTCAAGGATATTCTGCAGTCTGTTGTTGATAAGCAGCTGGCAGCATTCGCCGAGAACGCCTACCCCAACGGCGCACCCATGAACGTGAACTGGTGGGGCAGCAACGTGGCACAGGGACAGTACACATTCCCCATCGTGCTGATGTGGAAACTCACCGGAAAGCAGGAGTACATCGATGCAGTAAGCCAGATGATGGACTACGCCCTTGGTCTGAACCCTCTGGGCAAGTGCTACATGACCACTCTTGGATTTGACCAGGTACACTGGCCGCATGACCGCGAGAGCGCCTACACCATCGAGCAGGGCTGGGGTCCGCGTCCCGGCATCCTGGTATTCGGCGCCGGCAACTACGTTCGCAACTATCCCAGTTACCCGGCCATCAGCCGCAGCACCACTCCCCGTGAGCGTGCTTACATAGATATACTTGACAATTACCAGAATAACGAGTATACCATTTACCAGAGCCTCTGCTTCCCGTCTGTGGTCTACCCCATCCTGGCTAACGGCTGCACATGGAAACCCGGTTCTAAGGATCCGTATAAATGATACAATTGGGGACTGTCCCCTTTTGTACTACTTATTCAGGCTCTCAAAATCTTTGAGGGCCTGAATTGCTTTCGGGCAGAGAATCAGGATTGCTATCACGGTGAACCAGGCCATGATACCTACACCTATGTCACCGAACTGCCAGGCCACATCGGCCTCATAAACGGCGCCGATTACCACTGACACCATCATCACAACCTGCAGGATGCGGATCATAAACTTCTCCCTACGGGCATTCTTACCCTTGAACAGATAGATGATACTGGACTCGGCATAGAAGTAATATGCCATGATTGTGCTGAACACAAAGAATACCATTGCGACCGATACAAACTGGCTGCCAAACCCTGAGAATACGCTGTCCACTGCACTCTGGGTGAAACCTGCATAGTTGTTTCCAAGTTCGGGAGCATTGGCAAGCAACAACTCGCCTGTTGATGAATCAATGACATTATAGGTACCCGATGTAAGTATCATCAGAGCTGTAGCGGTGCATACAAACAGCGTATCCACATATACCGAGAATGACTGGGCCAGACCCTGCTGAGCGGGGTAAGGAACATCGGCCGCAGCCGATACGATTGCGCCTGTACCCTGGCCTGCCTCATTAGAGAATATGCCTCTCTTTACGCCCATAGCTATAGTGGAGCCGATGATACCGCCGCATACGGGATTTATGCCGAACGCACTGGTAAAGATATCGGCCAGCACTGACGGAACCTCCTTGATATGGAATGCCACAACAACCAGTGACAGTGCAATATATCCGAAAGCCATGAAAGGAGTCACGATCGATGCAACCCTTGCAATACGCTTAACGCCACCTATAACAACTATGCCAAGCACTATTGCCAATGCCACACCTGATACCCAAGTAGGTACAGGGAATGAGTTCTGCACGGCCATCGAGACACCGTTTGACTGAACCATAGTCAGGCAGAATGCGCAGGCAACTATTGTCACTATGGCAAACAGTATTCCCAGCCAGCGCAGTTTTAATCCCTCCTCAATGAAACTGAACGGTCCGCCGCGATATCCGCTTGAATGGGGGAACTTGTACATCTGCGACAATGTGGACTCGACAAAAGCGGTCGATGCTCCAAAGAAAGCAACCACCCACATCCAGAACACAGCTCCGGGGCCGCCAAAGGCAATTGCAGTGGCTACACCTACTATATTACCGGTTCCCACACGGCCCGAAAGTGCAATGCAGAATGCCTCAAATGATGATATACCCTGTTCCGTGCCTTTACGCTTGCCAAAAAGAGAGCGAAACATCAGACCGAAACACCTTACCTGCACCATACGGGTGCGGACAGAAAAATAGAGCCCGGCCAGCAGCAACAACACCACCAGACCCGGGTTCCATACAATATTATTGATTGTAGATACTACGTTATTCATTGATTTGCAAAGTAACACAAAATATGTTTGAATTATGATGTCATTCATCTATATTTGCAGCATACTTTTTAATCAATATGTCTATGAAGAAAGCCTTATTTGCAATTACCGCACTGGCCAGCGCCTTTCTGTGCGGATGTGAGAGAAACAACTACGGTAAGATTGTTGACTGGTCTCCGGTCAATATCGTAATCTATGCAACAGACTCCCAGGGCAATTCTATCATCAGCCCTGATATGCCGGGCATGACACTTACCTTCCAGGGTGAGACCTACACCGTTCAAGACGGCCCCATGCACACCAAAGCATATCTGGCCCAGATGTACGGACTGTACACACAGGCCATTGACACCACAGCCTCTCCCCGTCAGTACAAGCTTTGTTTCGGTGAGATAGACGGTGCAAAAGACATGGATGAGGATATCACCCTGAACTGGCCCGACGGCACCACAGACGTGATCCACTACCACTGCTCAGATCACAACGAATCCAAGATCACAGTCAAACGTTCCTGGAAACTGAACGGCTCCAAACACGAGGGCAGCACCTTCAGATTCACAGACAAGAAGCTGAACTGAACAATTCTAACTGACACAAAAAAATAGAGGTCGATTTGACCTCTATTTTTCTTTTTGGGGTGCCCGGTGGGACTCGAACCCACGACATTCAGAACCACAATCTGACGCTCTAACCAACTGAACTACGGGCACCATATAAACCGGTGTTCCGGTTAAAGCGGTGCAAAGGTAGTAATTAATC
>Ga0310786_10012940_pt1 | contig 10305 bp, 7 predicted proteins | sample AusTroGonzalo_MG_FD_203881 | JGI IMG/M metagenome (GOLD analysis project Ga0310786, IMG submission 203881) | Bovine rumen microbial communities from tropical cattle in Woodstock, Queensland, Australia - Gonzalo_03 (v2) (version 2) | ecosystem: Host-associated > Mammals > Digestive system >... | reverse complement strand
CGAAGTGAGCGAGAAGGCGCATGGCGAACGATGGCACGCCAGATAGCCCATGAAATCAATAATCTGCTCACGCCGATTAAACTCAATATCCAGCAGCTCCAGCGTATGCGAGGCACCGATCGCTTCGATACCTATTTCGACCGAACGACCGGTTCGCTCGTGGCGGCTATCGACAACCTGAGCCATATCGCTACGTCCTTCTCGTCGTTCGCTAAGATGCCAGAGGTGGAGGTGAGCCAGACAGATGTCGCACAGCGTCTATCCAGCGTCGTTACCCTGATGCGAACCAACACCGAGAGCGTGCCGATTCGCTACGTCGGACCCGATGCAGGGGTGATGGCACAGACCGACCCCGAACAGATTGGACAAGTGTTCACTAATATCATCAAGAATGCGATCCAGGCCATCGGCGATCGGAAAGATGCAGATATCATCATTATCCTCAATACTGCGTATTCCGCAAAGGAGATAGAAATCTCCATCTCCGACAATGGCCCCGGAATATCCGCCGAAGACCAGCCTAAGATTTTTGTGCCGAACTTCACGACTAAGACCACCGGTACAGGACTGGGACTGGCTATATCAAAGAATATTGTCGAGGGCTCAGGGGGACGCATCCGTTTTGAAACAAATAGTCGAGGTACAACATTCTTTGTTTACCTCCCCAAAATATAAAACACACACAAACAATAACATGTTTTTTAATTTAAAAACAACAGCATGAAAACACAAACTATCATGCAGCAATTAGCTGCAAAGCATCCGGGCGAGGCAGAGTATCTGCAGGCCGTTCAAGAGGTTCTGGAATCTATCGAACCGGTTTACAATCAGCATCCTGAGTTCGAAGAGGCACGCATTGTTGAGCGTCTGGTAGAGCCCGATCGTATCTTCACTTTCCGCGTGACATGGATCGATGACGAGGGCCAGGTTCAGACCAACCTCGGTTACCGCGTTCAGTTCAACAGCGCCATTGGCCCGTACAAGGGTGGTCTTCGTTTCCACCGTGCCGTGACGCCTTCGATGCTCAAGTTCTTGGGCTTTGAGCAGACCTTCAAGAATGCTCTGACTACGCTGCCTATGGGTGGTGCCAAGGGTGGTGCTGACTTCGACCCAGTGGGCAAGTCCGATGCAGAGATCATGCGTTTCTGCCAGGCCTTTATGCTCGAACTCTGGCGTTGCATCGGTCCCGACCAGGATATCCCGGCAGGAGACGTAGGTGTTGGTGGCCGTGAGATCGGTTTCCTCAATGGTATGTACCAGAAGCTCGCTCGCGAATATCATACGGGTGTGCTCACCGGCAAGGGTATGACCTGGGGTGGCTCGATTCTGCGTCCTGAAGCAACCGGTTTCGGTGCTCTCTATTTCACCCAACATCTGCTCCACCAGGCAGGCAAGGACATCCAGGGTAAGACTGTCGCTATCTCTGGTTTCGGAAATGTAGCATGGGGCGCTGCCACCAAGGCTGTCGAACTGGGTGCTAAGGTCGTAGCTATCTCTGGTCCGGACGGCGTAGTGGCTATCCCGGGCGGTATTACCAAGGAGATGATCGACTACATGCTTGTTATGCGTGCGTCGAACCGTAATAAAGTACAAGATATGGCCGATAAGTTCCCGAAGGAGTGCCAGTTTACGGCCGGCAAGAAGGCTTGGTCCGTTTCGTGTGACATCGCACTGCCGTGTGCTTTCCAAAACGAGCTCTCTGAGGAGGACGCCAAGGAACTCAAGGCTAACGGCTGCTGGTGCTGCTGCGAGGTTAGCAACATGGGATGCCAACCGGGCGCTATTCATTTCTTCCAGCACAATGGTGTACTTTTCGCACCGGGCAAGGCTGTCAATGCTGGTGGCGTAGCCACTTCCGGTCTGGAGATGACCCAAAATGCCGAGCACCTCAGCTGGACGGCAAAGGAGGTAGACGAGCGTCTGCACCATATCATGCAGTCGATCCACGAGCAGTGCGTCAAGTTCGGTACGCAACCCGATGGCACGATCGACTATGTCAAGGGTGCTAATATCGCAGGATTTATGAAGGTCGCTACGGCGATGCTCGAGCAGGGAATCATTTGATTCGGTTGGACTCGACAATAAAAAATGGAGCAAGGCTTATTTCTGCCTTGCTCCTTTTCTTTCTGCCATCAGTTGTTCGGCGCGTTGTAGTGCTACGTGAATATTTGGACAGATATTTTTCGGATTCATCAGTTGCTCTATGCCACCGATGTGCAGCTGTTTGTGCACGTGCGGAATGACGCCCGACAGAATAATCGTTGTGCCATCCTTATGCGAACGCTGGATGAGCATGCCCAAGTTGTGCATAGCTGTAGAATCCACAAAGGGGACCTTCCTCATTCGAATAATACGAATTGGATATTTCTCGCCCGACACATGGGTCATGATGTCGTCAAACTTATTGGCAATGCCGAAGAAGTACGGACCGTCTATCTCATATACTTCCACACCCTGCGGAATGGTAAGATGTTCCAGATTCAGTTGGATATCCGTGTCCTCATTCGGATCTATCTCATTGTGGAACGTGCGGATATGCGTGGCCTCGCTCGTGCGCATCAGGAACAAAACCAACGCCAAGAGTATGCCCACCTCAATAGCGACGGTCAGGTCGAAGATGACCGTCAAAAAGAACGTGATCAGCAGTACGTACAAGTCGCGGTTCGGATGCTTAATCAGTCCATAAATCGTCTTCCAACCCGACATCGAGTAGCTCACCATAATCAATACGGCTGCCAGACAGGCCATCGGGATCATACCTACCATCTGCCCCAAGAAGAGCAGCACCAGTAGTAGCACGATGGCATGAATGATACCTGCAACCGGTGTGCGGCCGCCGTTGTTGATGTTCGTCATCGTTCGTGCTATGGCGCCCGTAGCCGGAATGCCGCCGAAGAAAGGCACTACTACATTGGCCACACCCTGTGCAATCAACTCGGTGTTCGAGTTGTGCTTGTCGCCTATCACACCATCTGCCACCATGGCCGACAATAGCGATTCAATAGCACCTAGCATAGCAATCGTAAAGGCCGACGGAAAGAGCTTCTGCACAAGTGTGAAGAACGACTCTCCATCCGCCAAGTTCAGCGAAGGCAAATGCGGCGCAGGAATACCGTGGGGCAGGGTATACAGGTCGCTGATGGTCTGCAGCGAGGCAACGTTCCACGATTCCGGCGCATACTTCCTCAGCAGCCAAACACCTGTCGTAGCTAGCACGATGGCGGCCAACGAACCCGGTATGCGCTTTGTCAGTAGTGGCATGCAGATACATATCAGTAGTGAGAACCCGCCTATCGCCACGGCCCACCAGTTGATGCTGAAATGCTGTGCGTAGAATATCCACTTATCAATAAAGTTGGCCGGCACATTCGTTAGCCCCAGCCCGAAGAAGTCGTTCATCTGGGTGGAGAAGATCGTCACGGCAATACCGGCTGTAAATCCTACAATCACGGGGTAGGGCACAAACTTAATCACCGATCCCAAATGAGCTACACCCATCAGAATCAGTAGTATGCCGGCCATGATGGTGGCAATCATCAATCCCCCCAGACCGTACTGCTGAATGATGCCGTAAATGATCACGATAAACGCACCCGTCGGACCGCCGATCTGCACTTTGCTGCCACCCAAGAACGAGATGAGCAATCCCGCAATAATGGCCGTCACTAGACCCTCCGTCGGACCTACGCCGGATGAGATACCAAAGGCGATGGCCAGCGGAATAGCTACGATACCTACTATGATGCCCGAAAGCGCATCCTGACCAAACTGCGCACGATTGTACTTTCGTAGCGATGAAAAAAGTTTAGGCGCGAATACCTCGCGAATAGAAAATTGCATAGTCTTCGTGATAATTTGCCGCAAAAGTACGACAAAATTTGCAATTACGCAAATATTTTTTTGAATATACGCTTGCGTATATCATTTTTTTTCTGTACCTTTGCAGCCGAATTAGTGGAGAATTTTTTATTTAACTCATACCATGTATACCGAATTTCAAAAACATCTGCAGCAGACGCTGCAAGAAATCAAGGACGCAGGGCTCTATAAGAACGAGCGCGTCATCATTACCCCGCAATCGTCGGGTATCCGCGTTGAGGGTGGTCAGGAAGTGATTAACTTCTGTGCGAACAACTACCTTGGGTTGGCAGACAACCCCGAGCTTATTGAGGCGGCTAAGCAGAAGATGGACGAGCGTGGCTATGGTATGGCTTCGGTGCGCTTTATCTGCGGCACCCAGGATACCCATAAGCAACTCGAGCGCACGATCTCCGAGTTCTTCGGCACCGAGGATACTATCCTCTATGCTGCCTGCTTCGATGCCAACGGCGGTTTGTTCGAACCGCTGCTCACGGCCGACGATGCCATTATCTCCGATGCACTCAACCATGCCTCGATTATCGACGGCGTACGCCTCTGTAAGGCCGTGCGTTATCGTTATGCCAACGGCGATATGGCCGACCTCGAGGAGCAACTCAAGAAGGCTCAAGCGCAACGTTTCCGTATCATCGCCACCGACGGTGTGTTCTCGATGGACGGTAACGTATGTCCGCTGGATAAGATATACGAACTGGCGCAGAAATACAACGCCATGGTCATGGTTGATGAGAGCCACTCGGCCGGTGTTGTTGGCCGTACGGGCCACGGTGTGACCGAACTCTATAACATGCGTGGAAAGGTGGAGATCATCACAGGTACGCTGGGTAAGGCCTTCGGTGGTTCGGTAGGTGGATTCACTACGGGTAAGAAAGAAATCATCGACCTGCTGCGTCAGCGTAGTCGTCCATATCTCTTCTCCAATTCGATCCCACCGATGATTGCTGCGGCTGGTCTGAAGACCTTCGAACTGCTGACTCGCTCCAACGAATTGCAAGACCGTCTCCATGAGAATACGGCCTACTTTGTAGAGCGCATGAAAGCTGCCGGTTTTGATATCAAGCCGACGCAGTCTGCTATCTGTGCCGTGATGCTCTACGATGCGCGTCTCAGCCAGGAGTTCGCTGCGGCGCTCCAGGAGGAGGGTATCTACGTAACGGGCTTCTACTATCCCGTTGTGCCGCAGGGCCAGGCACGTATTCGCGTCCAGGTTTCTGCCGCTCACACCCGCGAGCAGTTGGATAAGTGCATCGCCGCCTTTACGAAGATTGGCACGAAACTTGCAGTGTTGAAATAAATCCTAGGACCATAGTGCCCTAGGACTATAGTATCCTAGAACAATGAAAGCATTAGTAAAGAAATATGCAAAGCCTGGCATCTGGATGGAAGATGTGCCGATGCCGGAAGTAGGCGTCAATGACGTCCTTATCAAGGTCAAGAAGGCTGCTATCTGCGGCACCGACCTGCATATGTACAAGTGGGATGCTTGGTCGCAAGCGCATTGCCGTCCGCCTTATACGATGGGCCATGAGTTTGTGGGTGAGGTCGCCGAAGTTGGTGCCGGAGTGCGGAATATCAAGGTGGGCGAACGCGTGACAGCCGAGGGACATATCGTCTGCGGACATTGCCGTAACTGCCGCCGTGGCATGGGCCATGTGTGCGAGAATACGATATCCGTGGGTATCATGGGCAAGGATGGCTGTTTTGCTGAGTATGTCACGATCCCCGAGAGCAATGTCGTTAAACTCCATCCCTCTATTCCGGACGATTTCGCAGCTATCATGGACCCGTTCGGCAACGCCACCCATACTGCGCTGGCTTTCCCGCTCTTGGGCGAAGATGTGCTCATCACGGGAGCCGGTCTGATAGGCACGATGGCGGCAGGTATATGTCGCTACGCCGGAGCGAAACATATCGTGGTGACGGATATCAACCCGCTGCGACTGGAGATAGCGAAGAAAATGGGTGCGACCCTTACCGTGGATGGCTCGAAAGGAGAGACCGTGGAGGGCGCGATGAAGCAATTAGGTATCAAGGGCTTCGACGTAGGACTCGAGATGTCAGGCGCACCTTCTGCCTTCAACGACATGATCGAGCATATGTACAAGGGTGCCAATATCGCCCAACTCGGAATCCTGCCGTCCGACACCCAGGTCAACTGGTCTGATGTCATCTTCAATGCATTGACCATCAAGGGTATCACCGGACGCCGTATGTGGGAGACTTGGTACCAGATGGAGCAGATGCTCCTCGGCGGACTCGACCTATCGCCTGTCATCACCCACCGCTTCCCGTTTGCTGACTTCCAGAAAGGCTTCGACGTCATGGTCAGCGGCCAGTGCGGAAAAGTGCTGTTGGAATGGTAAAAGTCCGTTTTTTCCTAGTTTATATGCACGAAAAGCAGTACTTTTGCAACGATTTTTCATGAGTAATTAACTAAAATACGAACCAAGATGAAAAAGATTCTACTTAGTGCGCTGCTGTTGGTTAGCAGTATCGCAATCTGCTCAGCTTTTACCCGAGAGGGACTGACTGAGTACAAATTGGAAAACGGTCTGACGGTTATGTTGTGGGAAGACCACGACCAGCCGGACGTAACGGGCTACGTAGTAGTTCGTGCCGGTGCGGTAGACGAACCGGCCGAGTACACCGGTCTGGCCCACTATTTGGAGCACATGCTCTTCAAGGGTACACAACGTATCGGTGCCCTCGATTGGGAGAAAGAGAAACCGATGTACGATTCTATCATTGCGCTCTACGACCAGTATAGCGAGACAACCGACGCCAAGCAGCGTGAGCAGTTGGCCACACAGATCAACGAGATCTCTATGCGCGAGGCAAAGATCTCCTCTACCGAGGACTTCTTCAACATGCTCGACCTTATCGGTGCCGAGGGTGTGAATGCCTATACCTCGTTCGACCTCACGGCCTACCACAACTCGTTCCCGGCTGCTGAGATGTACCGCTGGTTGACGATCTTCTCCGACCGTCTGATCAATCCGGTATTCCGTACTTTCCAGGCTGAGTTGGAGAACGTGTTCGAGGAGTACAATATGTACGCCAACGATCCTTCGTCCCAGGCATCCAAGCAACTCATGGAGGATATCTACAAGGGTAGCCCCTACGAGCGTGACGTGATCGGTCTGCCCGAGCACCTGAAGAACCCGCGCTTGAGCCGACTGATTGAGTTCTACAACACCTGGTATGTGCCTAACAACATGGCACTTATCATCGTGGGTGACTTCAATACCGAGAGCACCAAACCGATGATTGCCGAGACCTTTGGCCGTCTCGAGCCGAAGGAGTTGCCTGCTCGCCCGAGCTATCCGGAAGTAAAACTGACGGGTAAGAAGCACTACAACTTGGGCTACAACCCGATGGTTACCTGGATCTATCCCGGCGTGAAAGAGGGAGATCCCGACCAGGATGTGCTCGACTTCGTATGCGCACTGCTCTACAACGGCCAGACCGGTCTGTTGGACAAGGTCAATACCAAGGGTGACGTACAGTTTGCGGGCGTCTTCAGCGACGCACGTCGTAACTCCGGTCGTATCATCATCGAGGCTGTGCCTTACTACGATGCTAACCAGCAGATGTTTGAGGACGATAAGACTACCGAGAAAATCGTTATGCGTGAGGTCGACAAGATCAAGAACGGCCAGATTGACGACGAGCTGATTGCTAACGTAAAGCACCTCTATGCCCAGAGCGAGAAGGTGTCCAACGAGACCCCGTCGGCTAAGATGAGCGCCCTCGTCGACTGCTTCACCTATGGCAAGCCGACCGATGATATCTTCACCGCTAACGAGAAGATCCAGGCCCTCACCAAGGACGAGATCGTGCGTGTAGCAAAGAAGTACTTCGGTGCTGACTACATGACCATCTCCTTCGACGAGGATAAGAAGAATGCGAAACCCAAGACGCTTCCGAAACCGAATATCAAGCCGCTTGACCCGGTTAAGGACGCTAAGACCGAGTATGCCGAGGCCTTCCAGAAGCTGCCGAAGGGCGAACTCAAGCAGACCTTCAACGACTTCAACGACGTTCAGGTTAGCTCGCTGGGTGAGAACGTAACCATGCGTTACACCAAGAATACCAAGAACGATATCTTCACGCTCACGTTGCGTTATGGTATCGGAGCGCATGAGATGCCTATGTTGCCTTATGCAACCCAGCTCATGGAGAACGCTGGTATCCAGGGTAACCCGGCTATCGAGGGTAAGGACTTCGACCAGAAAGTGGCTGAACTCGGTGGCTCTGTTTCCTATGGATGCAGCGACTCGTACTTTACGATCTCTATCTCCGGAGAGGATGAGAACCTGGCTAAGATCATGAACCTCGTCAACCGTCAGCTCCTTATGCCATACCTCGAGCAGAAGCAGCTGGATGCTGTCAAGGGTTCGGAGTTCTATAGCCGCCTCAGCCGCCAGAAACGTACGGCTGTCCAGAAGTCGGCTCTCCTCCAGTACGCCCTCTACGGCAAGAAATCGGCCTACCTCGACGAGGTGAAGTTTGCCGATATCTGGACGCTGGATGGTATTAAGGTGCAGCAGCTGATTGCTTCGGCTCGTACCTATGCGCTGGATGTGTTCTATTGTGGTACGCTCGACAAGGACGCAGTCGTTAAGGAACTGCCGCTTACCGAAGGTATGCAGCCGTCCAAATCGCCGTATATCAAGGATCGCGTATCCTACGACAAACCGACCATCCTCTTCCTGCCGAACAGCAACGTACAGCAGGCTGACCTCTACTTCTATATCAATGGTCGTCCGTACGATATATCGTCCGACGTAGCTTCGGATGCCTTCAACCAGTATATGTCGGGTGGCTTCACGGGTGTTGTGCTCAACGAGATTCGTGTGAAGCGTTCGATGGCCTATACCGCGTATGGTGTAGATGCAACGCCGGCTCTGCCGGGTAAGGAGTGCTACTTCTACGGCTACGTAGGTACCCAGAGCGACAAGGTGGCAGATGCTATCAACGTCTATATGGATATCCTTACCAATATGCCGCAAGACTCCACCAATATCGCATCGCTCAAGGCTGCCCTCAAGCAGGCTGCCCAGACGGCTAAACCGTCGATGCGTGGCAAGGCTTCTACCTTCGAGCACTGGCAACGTCTTGGTTACACCGACGACCCGTCTCGCGTCAATGCAGCAGCTATCGATGCACTGACCTTCAGCGATATCGAGCGCTTCTACGAGGAGAATATCAAGGGCAAACCTGTCACCATCATCCTCATGGGCGACCCCAAGAAGATCGACCTGAAGGCTATCCAGCAGAAGTGCGGTTGCAAGGTAACTAAACTCTCGCCGGCTAAGCTCTTCAACTCGACCCAAGAGCTCTTCGACGCGATTATGTAATATGTCTAACGACAAACGACAAACGACAAACGACCAATGTTCACAGGCCCACCGCAGTGGGTTTGTGAACATTGTCGGTAATCCTAACGTGGGCAAATCCACGCTGATGAATGCGCTGGTAGGCGAGCGCCTGTCGATTATCACATCCAAGGCGCAAACTACCCGCCATCGTATCCTCGGCATCGTCAACGGAGATGACTTCCAAATGGTGTATTCCGATACGCCGGGCGTCCTCTCTCCAAACTATCGGCTCCAGGAACAGATGCTCGAGTTCTCGCGCTCAGCCCTGGTGGATGCCGACGTCCTGCTTTATGTTACCGAGCCGCAAGACTCTATCGACCGCAATGCCGATTTTGTCGATAAGGTTAAGCGCATGGCTGCGGCTGGCACCAAAGTCTTTCTCATTATCAACAAGATAGACCTTACTACCCAGGATACCCTCGAGCGTCTGGTTGACTTCTGGCATGCCCAACTGCCCGAGGCTACGATATTTCCTATCTCTGCCCAGGAGCGCTTTGGCGTGGCCCAATTGTTCGACGCCATCCGCGAGGCATTGCCCGTCGGACCGCCGTTCTTCCCCAAGGATCAACTGACCGACAAACCTGCCCGTTTCTTCGTCAACGAAATCATCCGCGAGAAGATTCTTCTAAACTACGACAAGGAAATCCCATACAGCGTAGAGGTGGAAGTAGAGTCCTTCCAAGAAGAGGACAAACTCATTCGTATCAATGCCGTTATCTATTGCGAGCGCGACAGCCAGAAGGGTATCATCATCGGTCGTGCCGGCTCTGCTCTCAAACGTGTAGGGTCTATGGCACGCAAAGACATCGAGGAGTTCTTCCAGCGTCCTGTCTTCCTCGAGCTCTTTGTAAAGGTGGATCGCGATTGGCGCTCCAACCAGAACCGCCTCCGCCACTATGGCTACGATTTGTCATAATTACCATTGACCAATCACCAATGACCAACATGCGCCGAGCAACGCTCATATTCCTTTTGTTGGCTGCATGCCTCGTCGGCTATGCTGCCGATAAGGTCATGGAGCGAGCCGTCTCGTATCCCTCTATTG
>Ga0310786_10012939_pt1 | contig 10305 bp, 6 predicted proteins | sample AusTroGonzalo_MG_FD_203881 | JGI IMG/M metagenome (GOLD analysis project Ga0310786, IMG submission 203881) | Bovine rumen microbial communities from tropical cattle in Woodstock, Queensland, Australia - Gonzalo_03 (v2) (version 2) | ecosystem: Host-associated > Mammals > Digestive system >... | reverse complement strand
AGCGGATACTCAACGAACTTACCTGTAGCTTTATCTATAGAGAAAGCCTTGCGGTTCATAACGTCTACGATACCTGTCATCTTGCCGTCTTCCATAATAGGGAAAGAAAGCGGGATAACAGAAGGTCCGTAACGCTCCATCATACGGGCTGCTACAGCCTCGAAATCCGCATTAGGCTCGTCCATTCTGTTCATGAAGAACAAGAAAGGAACTTTCTTACCATTCAAAAGTCTGATTGCTTTCTCGGAACCAACGGATGTACCGCCCTTAGCCGAGATCATAATAACGCCGGAATCGGCAATCCTTATTCCGCTCATCTCTTCGCCTAAGAAGTCGAAGTCACCTGGAGTGTCGATGATATTAATCTTGCTTCCCTTATACTCGCAGCAGGCAACAGAAAGGCCTACTGACATCTGTCTCTTGATCTCCTCAGGATCGTAGTCAAGCGTAGTGTTACCGTCATTAATGCGGCCTTGACGATTAATTGCTTTGGTGTAATAGAGAATAGCCTCAGCTAAGGTCGTCTTGCCGGAACCTACGTGTCCGAACAACGCGATGTTGCGAATCTTGTCTGCGGAATAATTTTCCATCAGTCTTTTCCTCCTTTGAAGACAAAAATAAATACTTTCCTATTATATAAGATTCGGTATGCTAATTCCACAAAAAAATGTGTGGCAATATCTAATTATTTGTGCATAATTTCGACACTCCGCACAAAGATTTGATTTATTGGTTTTGGACGACCTGATGGGCGGTTGTTTGGACGGCTATAGCCGTTCGTTTTGCCGTCATTTTCGCTGTTTTAGGCCATTTGAGCGGTAATTTGAGCGGGTGCAGCCGCTCATTTTGCCGCTCGTTTTAGCTATTTTGGGGTATTTGAGCGGCGATTTGAACGGCGCTGCCGCTCATTTAGCCGTTCAAATGCGGCCAATGCCCGAAAATCTTGCAAAAATCCGGCACTGCCGGAAGTCCTGCCAGGATTCAGCTTCAGATCCAAATAACAAATAAAAAAGGTTGCCGCGAGGACAACCTTTTCAAAAACAAATTACTAAAAACTATTACTTCATCGGTCTGCCGAAGATAAGTACGAGTCTGTCTTCCTTCTGTGCGAAAGGACTGCCGGAAAGTGAGGACAAGCCGGCTTCGGATCCGCCGCCCATTGAGGAAATGAGCTTACCGCCGTCGTCGTCGACTACGGAGATCAATGTCCAGCCTTCTGCGGACTTCTTCTTGAGGAGCTTAGAGAGTGCGTCAACGTTGACTTCGGAAGACTTATTGTGTTCAACAGTCTCGACAATGTACTCCATCGGAGCGCCTGCACCGCCGCCTGATCTGACTTTCTTCTCTAATTCTGCAACTGCTGCGTCGAGTGATGCAAGCTTCTTTTCAAGCTCAGCCTTCTCCATCTCTTTCTCCTTAATCTGTTTTTCTAATTCTTCGATCTTATCGAGCATCTTGCCCTTCTCGCTCTCGCTCAAAGCAGCCTGCTTAAGGAATACTGACTGCTTCTCTGCATTGAGAACGATCTCCTGAGCTGCAGCTTCTGCAAGAACTGTAGCGTTCTTGGAGTCAGCGATGATCTCCTTAGCTTCCTTGAGCTCAGCCTGGAGGCCCTTGATCTGATCCTGGATATCTGCGGATTCTTTCTTGTATTCGCTGTATTCCTTCTCAGCCTTAGCCTTCTTGTCTTCAGCCTCTTCGAGTTCTTTTCTGGAAGCTTCCATTGTCTCGTCGAGGTCTTTGCGCTGCTGGCTGATCTCTTTCTCGAAAGTAGCGATCTCAGCATTGAGCTGGTCTCTTCTTGTGATGGCAGCTTCAGCTTCGACCATTACGGCCTTTGCCTTCTCTGTCATGTCATCGAGTTCTGCCTGAGCCTGCTTGTTGCGCTCTTCGAGGTGAAGGATGATCTTATCTCTTTCAGCCTGAGCCTCAGCAATGAGCTTTTCCTTCTCTGCGTTTGCGATGTCTCTGTCGCGCTCAGCTTCCTGCTTCATCTTGAGGACTTCAGCAGCCTGCTTTTCTGCGATCTTCTTATTCTCTTCGGCGATCTTGATCTTTTCTTTCTCGAAGTCTTCACCGAGCTTAACGATCTTAGCCTCACAAGCCTTGATCTCTTTTTCCTTGTCAGCCTTGATCTTGTCAGCGTTGTCCATCATTGCCTGGACTTCTTTTGCCTGGGCAATAAGTTCGTCTCTCTGGGCAAGGGCTGCTGCATATTCTTTTTCTACCTGTGCAGCGAGCTGTTCGGTCTGCTTCTGTGTTTCTTCGTAGATCTTCTGCTGTTCGATCCTTGCTGCCTCGATCATCTCATCATGTTCTTTCTGAGACTTCTTCTTGGCCTGCTCCATCATCTCGTTTGCTTCCTTGCGGAGAGCATCTCTCTTGTCGCGAGCTTCGATTACTTCGTCACGGATCGTATCTACAGACTTTTCCAAAGCTTCCTGCTCAGCGAGCTTCTTCTTCTGGAATGTCGTGAATTCCTTATCGAGCTTGGCTCTTTCAGCCTCGAACTGCTCCTGCATGTTCGCATAGTCGCGCTTCAGCTTGTCTAAAGCTTCGAGGATTCTCTTCTCTTCTTCTGAGCGCTTAGCTTCTGCACGTGCAATATTCTCAGCCTGCTTCTGGTCTAATATCTTCTTCGCTTCAGCAGCAGCTTCGTCATTGTTACCCTGGGAAGCTTTCTGGAAATCGTATTTGCACATTGAACAGCGAGCAACGTTGTCGCCCATCATTACGCCGCAAACCGGACATCTCTTCATACTAGGTTCTCCTAAAAATGCACGCGAAAAAGACCGCGCGCAAAAAATGATATGCCCTATTATATACCAGGCATCTTCGAAATATTAAGTTTTGTTAAAAGGTTTTTTATAAATTTTTAGTTAATTTTCGGAACGAACTGCTCCGGCCTGCCTAGATTTTTGTGTGCAATGCCCTATATGTATGCGTTTGAGCCATTCTTATAATGAATTAACTGTTTTACAGGAGGGGAATATGATGAAAAACATCACAAAAAGCATCGTTGCTGTAACCGCTGTAAGCCTTTTGGCGACAGGCTTTGCAGGATGCACAAAGAAGGCTGGTGCGGCTAACAATAATGCCGTTGTAGGCATCACTCAGGAACCTGGAATTTTCGACCCGCACACTGTTGTTGCAGCAGGCGATGAAGAGATCATCTTCAATGTTTACGAGGGTCTTTACAAGTACGACAGCAAGGGCAATCTCAACTTCTGTCTTGCTACAGACGTAGCAGTTTCAGACGATGCTTCCGTATATACATTCACGATCAGGGAAGGCGTTAAATTCCACGACGGTTCTGACCTCGATGCAGCTGACGTTGTTTACTCATTAAAGCGTGCAGCAGGCCTTCTCAATAACCAGGACGGCACAGCTCTCGTTCAGGAACTGGATCCCATCACAGACGTTAAGGCTGTTGACGGCGGCAAGGTCGAGGTTACTCTCGAGTCCGGAAACACTGAGCTTTTGAGCTATTTCACGACAGGCATCATCCCTGAAGGTTACGATAACTGCCAGGCAGCTCCCGTCGGAACAGGTCCTTTCAAGTTCGAATCTTACACACCCGGTCAGAGCGTTATCCTCGTTAAGAACGACAACTACTGGCAGAAGGGTCTCCCTTATCTCGATAAGGTCACATTCAAGGTTTGCGCTGACATGGACGCAGGTCTCACAGAGCTCGCTGCAGGTTCCATTGACATCTTCCCTTACCTTACGACTGACCGTGCCAACCAGCTCGACAAGGCTAAGTACAACATCCTTTCAAACGGTTCCAACATGGTCCAGATTTTCGCTCTCAACAACAAGGTTGAGCCTCTGAACAATGTAAAGGTACGTCAGGCAATCAACTATGCAGTAAGCAGAAAAGACGTTATCTCCGTTACTATGGACGGTGCTGGCGTTGAGCTCACAACAGCAATGAGCCCTGCTATGGGAAGCTACTACGATACTTCACTCGACGGCACTTTCAACCAGGATATCGAAAAGGCAAAGGCTCTGCTCGCTGAGGCCGGTTACGAGAACGGTTTTGACATCACATGCACAGTTCCTTCTTCTTACCTGATCCACGTAAATACTGCTGTTGAGCTCGCTTCCGAGCTTAAGGCTGTCGGAATCAACATGGAGATCAAGCAGGTTGACTGGGCTACATGGCTCGACCAGGTTTATTCAAACCGCCAGTATGAGACAACAGTCATCGCACTTACGAGCTCTTATGCTCCTTACGATGTTCTCGACCGTTACCAGACAACATCTTCCGGCAACTTCATCAACTACTCCAATGCTGAAGTAGATGAGCTCATGGCTAAGATCCCTCACACAGCTGACGTTAAGGAGAGAACCGAGCTCTACCACAAGGTATTAAAGCTCCTCACAGATGACGCATGCTCAGTATACCTTCAGGATCCGACAACAATCACTGCCGTATCCACAAGACTTGAAGGATATAACGTATATCCGATGTATGTTCAGGATATGTCACAGGTAAAGGTAGTTGGCTGATAAGATTTTGAGTTGAACAAACTTTACGGGCTGTCCAGGAAATATCCCGGGACAGCCCTTTTTCTTTTGCTTTGAGCGAAAAGCATATATAATGAATTGTTAATTTACGCGATTAATATAGGGGGATAAAAGATTGCAGGGCAAGGTCGGCTATTTCGTCGGTAAGCTAATTGAGCTTGCAGTGACACTTTTCATCGTGTCATTGCTTGTTTTTGCGGCTTTCTCGATAATACCGGGCGATACCGCCAGAGTAATGCTGGGACCTGAAGCGTCACAGGCGCAGGTCGACCTCCTCCGTTCGCAGCTGGGCCTCGATAAGCCGCTGATCGTACGTTACCTGTCGTGGCTTTTGGGAATCCTTACTTTCAATCCCGGAACTTCATACGCTTATAACATGGGAGTCGGAGAGCTCATCTCACAAAGGCTCCCCGTCACTATCGGAATGAGCGCAATCGCCATGCTGATGGTCATCATCGTATCTTACCCTCTGGCTATGCTCAGCGCGCGAAAACCGGGACGCCTTGGTGACCAGGTGTGCTCAGTCATAGGACATATCCTTTTTGCGATCCCGCCCTATGTCGCATCCCTCCTGCTGATACTCCTCGCAAGTTCTCTGTTCTCGCTCGTTACGGTCGGAACCTATGTGGCACCCAAGGAAGATTTCTTCGGTTTTATCGGCTGCCTGCTCCTGCCGTCTTTTGCGATCGCGCTCCCGAAGATCGCCATGAGCTTTAAGTTCTTGAGGTCTTCCATCATTGAGCAGAAGGCATCCGACTATGTGCGCACATCTAAGAGCCACGGCTTATCCGACATCAGGATCATGATGCGCCATGTCCTTCCGAACTCAAACGTATCTTCAATAACGATAATCTCTATTATCCTGTCCGACATCTTAGGCGGAAGTCTTATCGTTGAGCAGGTCTTTAATCTGCCCGGATTAGGCAGACTCCTCCTGTCGGCTATCTCGAGAAGAGACTTCCCTCTCCTTTCTGGAATCGTCTTCTATCTCGCATTCATAACAGTCCTCCTGTACTTCATCTCCGATATCGCAGCTGCTATATCGGATCCTAGGATCAGGTTGAAATAAGGAGGATCTGTGGATATGGAAACAGTAAAGAAAAATAAGAACAGATCTCCTGAAGCATCCGCCTTCTACACGGCGGGTCTTGTGCTCTTGGGAATTGTCGTCATCGCATTCCTGATTGCGCTTTTCTGGACACCCTACCAGCCTGACGCAACAGACGCTTCGGCAAAGCTTTTGGCGCCATGCCTTGAACACCCTTTCGGAACAGATAACTTCGGCCGTGACGTCTTATCACGCGTTATGGCTGCGTCAAAATATACCATCTACATTTCCGCTGCAGGCGTTGCAATAGCACTCATATTGGGCACTATCGCAGGAATCCCTGCAGGCTATTTCGGCGGATATATCGACAAGGGCATAATGCTCATGGGCAACAGCATTATGTGCTTCCCGGGAATCCTCCTGGCACTCGTTGCAGTAGCTGTTTTCGGCGCATCTGTCACCAACGTCATCTGGGCTTTGGGCCTTGTTTTCGCGCCTACCTTCGCGAGAGTCTGCCGCGTCGGCACCATGGAAATAAAAGAATTGGATTATATAACGCATGCGCGAGTAATGGGCGTAAAGCCTGCACGCATAATGGCTTTCCACGTGTTCCCCAACCTGGTACCACAGCTCCTGCCCGCAACCGTTATCGGTCTTGCGAACATGACATTGTTCGAATCCGGTATGAGCTATCTTGGATTGGGCGTGCAGCCCCCGGATGCATCTTTCGGAAAGATGCTTTCTGACAGCCAGGCTTACATCCGCGTAGCTCCGTGGCTCGTTATCTTCCCTGCCCTGATGCTTATCTTCTACATCCTGGGCCTCTACTTCATTTCAGAGGGACTTCGCGTCAACCTCTCGAAAGGAGGTAAGAGATGACACGTCACATACACATCGTAAAGGTCCATCATCTGACCCTCGCTTTCCCTACCAGAAAGAATCCTAACCCGAAGCCCGTCTTAAACGATGTCGACTTCGGCATCAGAGACGGCGAGATTTTAGGCCTTATCGGCAACTCCGGCTGCGGCAAGACAATGACATCTCTTGCCATCGCGGGGCTCCTTCCTGAAAACGCCGAGATCACTTCAGGCTCGATTAAGTTCGCAGGAAAGAATCTCCTCGAGATGAGCACCAAGGAACGCCGCGCCATGCTCGGAAAAGACATCGGAATGATCTTCCAGGAACCTTCCACGGCTCTCGATCCTCTGATGGTAATCGGCAGGCAATTGGAAGAAGTTCTTACGGCTCATAAAGAAAATATCCAGACAAAAGAAGAGCGCCACAAGGCGATCGTCGACATGCTGGAACTCGTAGGCTTTGCAAATGCTGAAGAAATAATGGGACGTTACCCTCACCAGCTCTCAGGCGGCCAGCGCCAGAGAGTCCTAATTGCAGGTGCCGCGCTTCTTAAGCCGCGTCTCCTCATCTGCGACGAGCCCACATCTTCACTCGATACTGTAACGACAGTTTCCATCCTGGCGCTTCTTAAGGAGCTCTGTCACAAACTTCATATGACCATCCTGTTCATCTCCCATGACCTCTCTGCCGTAAGAGGTTTCTGCGACCGCGTCATGGTAATGAAAGACGGCAAGATCGTCGACAAAGATACAGCATCAGATATCCTGACCAACCCTAAAAATGCCTTTACTGCCGAGCTCCTTACCAATGCAAGGCTCGACACAAGAATACTGGGTTTTGAGCCTGTTAAGGTCGACTATACAAAAGAACCCGTGCTCACCGCAAAAGACATTACGGCAGGCTACGGAAGGTCGCTTTTCGAGCGCGTTAAGAACAAAAACGCAAAAGACAACGGCATCAACAACGTCCTAAAGGGCGTATCTTTGGATGTCTATCCCAACGAGATATTAGGCCTCATCGGCGGCTCCGGTTCAGGCAAGACGACCCTGATCAGATCGCTCTTAGGGCTCCTGCCTCACTCAGGCACGGTGAGCATAAAGAGTGACAGAATAGGCGTTATCTTCCAGGATCCCGTATCGTGCCTCAATCCTGCGCACACGATCAAGTGGCACATGCTGGAAGCTTTGAACGCTTCTTCGAGAGTAAAAGAGATCAAAGGCGAAGGCACGATGAAAGAGCGCAAAGCAAGAGTCCTCGCACGCGTTATAGAGGTCCTCGACATATGCGGTCTTGGCGAAGAATACTTAAAGCGCCGCCCCAACGAGCTTTCCGGCGGCCAGCGCCAGAGAGTCGCGATCGCAATGTGCCTTATCCAGGATCCGTCACTCATCATTGCCGACGAACCTTTCTCCTCTCTTGATGCGAGTTCTTCTGCTGAGCTCTTAAAGCTCATGACAGATATCAACAGAGAACAGCACACCGCGTTCCTTCTTATTACTCACAACATTCACATCGTAAGGCAGATTGCGCCCAGAGTTATCGTTATGAGCGACGGCAGGATCTGCGAAGAAGGAACAACTTCAGACGTTTTGAATAACCCTCAGTCTGAAGCCTGCGCTGCTCTTCTCGATGCAGAGCGCCGTATCCACGGTGTAATTTCCTGATATAGAAACCCACACAATTAAGACGGGCCGCTCCGGAGAGCAGCCCATCTCAAGGGTGATCTATATAAAGTGATGTCACTTTATGTCTGTTTATAATATCCCCTCTCCCAAAGCTTACATGTACTCTATGGTGTAACCCACAATCGTCAGATTTCCTTGTGCATGGTTGAATATCAAGCCCTCGCAACCTGTCAGATTCTGGCCATTCGTCTGAGGAGTAAAGGTGACGGATCCGGTCTCATTTGCATTTATACCAACATAGTTGTTAGTATTGTTGAAATTTCCGTTAGGACCACCCTTATAGGTTACGTAGAACTGCGAATAATTATTCTGGTTGTTCTTATATGTAACAGTAATGCTCTTAATTGTCTTGCTCTTATCAGCTGTAACAGTTGCCGTTCCGCTGGTAAGAACTTTGTTGTACGATGCATTTCCGTTAGTATTTCCCGACGCTTTTGTCGGCTCCGGTGTTGCTGTCGGAGGATTTGTAGCTGTTACCTTCGGCGCCTGTGTAGGTGTGGTTGTTGATCCACCGCCGCCTCCGCCGTTAGCCGGAGTATCTGTAGGTGTAGGAGTTACTGTAGGGGTACTTGTATGAACCGGCTTATACAAAGATACATCGAAGAAGTTTGCTGCATCCTTTGTCAGTTCGTCGATCTCTACCCAAGCTTCAGCCTCGAACAATTCCTTGCCGCTCTCATCACGGCCATGTCTTCTGTTAACTTCATCAGAACTGTTTTTTGCATTTTCGAGGACTACTGCAACACCAACGAAGGCCGCTGATGCAACAATGACTATGATCGCTACTACGATTATCAGTTCGGTGAGGGAAAAGCCCCTCTTGCTGTTTCTCATTTTTTTCATATAGATCACGCTCCCTTGAATCAACTTTCTTCGCTGATACTCCAATTATACGGGAGCAGATTTTGACAATTCAATCACCAGAATATTGAAATTGTGAGTGCGATTTGAACTATTTGTAACAAACAATTAAACTGATTTTGTCGAAATGACTTTCGACGCCTCGTTAATCAAAGATTCCTTAGAATTAAGGCATCTTCCGTCCAGGTAGCGTTCAAAGACCTGCTTTAAGATCTCGCCTACAACAGGGCCTTCATTTACTCCCAGAGCGATAATGTCCTTCCCGTCTATTGCGAGATCCTTAATATCGAAAATGGCACCTGATGCTTTCAGCTCCTCCGATATGTTATTAAGTTCTTCCAGACGCGCCAGACGGTTAAGACCGAGAGGCGAATGGGCAAGAATGTCAGCCCTCTGAAGAACCTTGAGCTTTTCGAGGATCTCCATGGGATATCTGCACATAAACTTATGGACCCTGATCTTTTCAGGCTTCATATAGGAATCGTGAAGCCTTACGAGAAGGCATACATTGAAAGTAAACTGCTTCGGAAATTTAAGTTCTGTCAGAACTCTTAAAGCAATCTGCTCGCTAACGATCGGATGGCCCTTCATGTGGCCGATGCCTTCTTCATCTATGGTAAAACATTCGGGCTTTCCGAGATCATGGAAGAGTGCTGCCATGGCAAGTTCGGGATCTCTTCCCTCACCTTCGACAAAAGGTATCTCAGATAGAACATCAAGAGTGTGCTCTAAAACATCCCTGTCATGGTACGTCGATTTCTGGTCAAAACCTCTGCAGACAGCGATCTCAGGAATGATGACGCTCAAGACCTTCCAGCCTGTCCTTATTGCCTGGGGCGCATATTTGCCTGTAACGATTCCCGTAAGTTCTGTTGCGATCCTCTCAGCTGAAATCTTCCTTAATTCTTCGCTATGAGTTTCCATCGCCTTGAGCGTTTCAGGTTCTATGTCAAAACCTAATTTGGAACAGAACCTGATGCCCCTTAAGATCCTTAATGCATCTTCTTCAAAGCGGGCAGCAGGATCGCCAACTGTTCTTATGAGATGTTTTGCGGCATCGGTCTCTCCGCCTTCAGGATCATGAATAACACCATCTGCATCCATGTACATCGCGTTAATCGTGAAGTCTCTTCGCCTGACGTCTTCTTCTATTGTCGACTTGAAAGATACTTCATCAGGTCTTCTCAGATCCGAATAGGAACCGTCTTCTCTGAAAGTTGTGACTTCGACGTTGCCGTCTTCTGTTATGGCAGTCACCGTGCCGTGTTTTATTCCGTTGTCGTAATAATCCAGTCCTGCTCTTTTGAAGATGTTCAAAGTCTC
>Ga0310786_10012938_pt1 | contig 10305 bp, 30 predicted proteins | sample AusTroGonzalo_MG_FD_203881 | JGI IMG/M metagenome (GOLD analysis project Ga0310786, IMG submission 203881) | Bovine rumen microbial communities from tropical cattle in Woodstock, Queensland, Australia - Gonzalo_03 (v2) (version 2) | ecosystem: Host-associated > Mammals > Digestive system >... | reverse complement strand
TCTCTATCTTGTTTAACTTCTTAAGTTTCGAGTCCATTATGACATATCCCGAAAATTCCATCAATCAATCATATCTTGACCGTACTTTTTCATCCAAATGGCCAAAGCATCCATGAACTTCTTTGTGTCAAAAGAAAACGCCCGATATACCTTAACCTTTCCATTTGGAGTAAATTCAAATTCAACAGAAATAGTCGGAAGGGTTGGAGATGAAGCCCCGTAAGCCTCAACCTTTTCCGAAAGACTAAAGTCAGAAGAAATCTTACTAATTTCCTCTGCCTTCTTTGCCAAACGATAAAGGGACTTGATCTTCTGCTGTGAAATCCAAAAAACATTATCGCCTAAACGAAGAAGCATCATTTCGTTATCCAAAAAGAGTGAGAACCTATTATCCTCTTCATGGATAACAATTTGTTCATCTTCCTCGAACGCCTTGATCAAATAAGAAAGAGTATCAAACAACTTTACAACATCTTCTTTGCACAGTTTTATGCATTCTGAGTTAAAGCAAAGCGTAGCATAGTCTCGGTGTGGCTCTTTCAAAACAGTAATTGTCGCATTGACACCAATATTCTTTTCAAACTTTTCCATCTGTCAATCCTTACACACAAAATACTTCGTATTGTAATCGGATACTTGCATAGTAATAACGCCATGGTACTTCTTCATAACGACATTTCTATAAATCTCTTTTTCTGCGAGAAGCCTTTTAAGCATTTTCCGAAGCGTTGTTCTGTCAATCTTTGTTCTATAGGCGATTTGATATACCGAAAGACCCGAAGACGAAGAAAGCAAAGAGAGTATATTTCTCTCGGAATCGCTCAAAATTCTTTTCCTTGGATTACCAAGCGACATCTTAACATCCATCATTGCTAAAGAACTAGGATTTCTACCTTCCTATCCCCATACTTACGATCTTCAATATTAAAGTTGATATCATCGTCGCTACCATAATAATAGCCGCCATCATCGCGATACTGAATTTCAACCTCAATATCCCCGTGCTCCTTCTTAACCTTCTCAAGTTCCTCAATCAACTCCGAAATATTCATTTTATTCCTCACTTATCATCATCTGAAGATTCGTCGTTCAAAGGCTTTACCTCCACGACATTCCACCGCGAATCACCTCTCAAAGAATCATTAGCAATAATTTCGGCTTCTTCGACGGCATCATTAGCATCATCGGCATAGACAACAATTTTCCGTTCGATTGTTGACTGTACTGTTACTTCAAATTTCTTCGGCATTTGCATTTTTCTTACCACCCCTTGCTTTCAAGAAATTCCTTAGAAAGAGCGTCAAGTTGTGCAAAAGCCTTTTCCCGAACTTCCTCAGGTTCAGCCTTATTATACGCCGCCCTTTCAACAACATCAATGTCTTCATAATCGTTGTCGGCGCACCACTCAAGGAACTCAGCGTACATCGATTCGGGTTCTTCATCGTCGTACTTTGCGGCGGGAACGAAATTGACGACATTCCAACTCGGGTATTCGCTAAACTTGATCATGATTCTTCCTTTCCTTTATTCTACAGGGTTGTCCCTATAGTAATTGTCCCACTTTTCCTTCTCAAGGTCAACGAAACGAGGTTCATCCACGTTGACCGAATCAATCACAGAAAACAACTCTTCGTTAATCTCATTGAGTCGTTCGGCATACTCACTATGTCCATTCTCGAAAGCGCGGAGAGTCGCCTCAGTGACTAGGCTTTGTGCCAAAGTAATGATCTGATCCCCAGTCATCCTCCTAATGGGAAGTTTTCGGGCAATCGCTTTCACATCAACACTCATCGTGCCCTCCAACCTTTTGTAAGACCATTATACAGAACTTTGTGGAAAAGATCAATCCTCGGATTCTTCGGATTCTTCGGATTCTTCAGACTCTTCGGAAATCCCAAGACGCTCATAGATGTAATCCGCATCGAACCAAACAAAATCGTTGATCTGAGTGAGGGTGGGAGTTTCTCCAAACCCAAAGACTTCCTCGACAAGTTCGCACAACTCATCGAAAACTCCGTGTTCCTTCGCATACTCAACAGTATTGCAAGCGCCTCCCCAAAGGTTCTCAGAAAGAAGCGTATCGGTACTAATGTTGGTTCTGTATTCCATTTTCAACTCCTTTAAATTTTAGAACTCGGGGGCATTGTCAAGAGCGGAGGTGAGTTTGTCCATCGCATCAAGAGCCTTTGCAATCCTCACACGGAGAACCTTGGCGTAGGCAGTTGCTTTCTCATCCTTCTCTTCAATGTAGAGGAAATTCCACAGTTCCTTGGAATTCACAGCATGAGTCAACTCCGTCCAAGCATCAATAGTCTTGGTCTTCGTCGCGGAAAGCATCTTGTTGGTCTTGGACTCTCTCATTTCTGTCTCCTTTTGAAGAATCATCAATCATTTCCCACACAACGAATTATACATAAGAAGCAAACCGTGGACAATAAAAACAAACAATCTTTTGACCTAAATCAAAAGATTGTTCACATGGTTCAAGAAAGCGTTTTCGACTTACAGATTTTCTGCAATCTTCTTGACTTCTTCGGAAACATCAGCAACGGCGCATTGATGAATCTTAGCCTTAATGGACTTTTCAAGCATATTGTAGATGGAAAGTTTCTTCTTACCCGTAGAGCACAGAATTTCAAACGTAGTCTTCATGATCGAATACATGATAGTGGAAAAATGCTCATTGGGGACAACGATCACAACACCGTCAGACCGAGTCGTACCACCAAAAGTCTTAAGGACGTTCAAAGAGCAAAGATAAGGAATGAAAGATTGCGCCTTCTGCGAAAAGTTCGTGTCGTTAAGCATTTCACAAAGCCTTTCCCTGTTTTCCTGAAGCAGTTCCTTTTCCTTCAGATAGAGTTGGTTATTAATAGCATTGGTGATATTTTCCTTATCGTTCAGCCCGTTTCCACGCTCTTCAGTCTTATAGCGTTCAATTGACCTTTCGAGAGTCTTCTTTGTGTCCAAAGGCAGACCCCAAGAATCATCATCGTCATCGGGCAAACCCATGGACTCATACGACTTAATCTTTTCCGAGCACTTGCCCAAAACCGTCATAATATTAGTCAGGACTTCTTCATCAATAGCAATCTTCATAATCTTCTCCTAACAGTCAAACTCTTATTCAAACTTATCTCGTGGGAAATCGGGTATCTCAGCCCAATAGTCAATTATAAAAATGGTCTGAAACTCTCCATCTTCAAAATAGCAAGCATCAATGTTGTTGCTTTCGTGCCTTACGACAAAATAGTCTCCGTCTTTTTCGGGCTTTACTTTCCGATAATCGTTCCACTCTAAAACTGTACACTTTTTAACAGGATCAACATCATCGCATTTTATGTACTCATCTGTGCTAAGATATTCCATTGTCAAAATTCCTTTTCGTTAGGTAGTCAGTCCACAAAACGACGTTCTTTACATTGAAATTGCCATCTTCTTTACAAACTAGATCGTAGATCTTCCCTGAGTCAGTTTTGACAAAATATCTGAAATTGTATGTCGGATGGGGCTTTTCCTTCGAATAATCGTGCCATTCCAAGACATCGTATTTCTTTTGCTCTTTCATTCCTTCTCTTAGATCGTGCATAGCACCATCAAGAGAATCAGCAACTACAGAACCAAATTCCTTTAGAGCACTACTGCCAAGACTCAATGCTGTGAGTACTTCTTTGAGAAGACTTTCGTCTATAGCAAGCATCTTACTCATTGCCTACCTTTTAAGAAGTTCCTTTTCAAGAGCCATATAAGCCTCTTCAATCTCGGGAATGTTATCATCGTCAAAGCCCATATACTTCAGAGCCTCTCCATCTTCGAGAGCATAGATAGAGGACTTCAACTCTTCTTCAGAGGCTTCCTCAAGATTCAGAGGGAGGTCGAGTTTCTCAATAACAGCGAGAGCCTTGTCAGACAGCATTTTGTTTCTCCTAAATCATTTCCCAACAAGAGAATTATACATAAAAGTGAAAGGGAAATTTTGATCTATGTCAAAAACTCTTCATGTGCACTATGAATTGAACATTTCAAACATGTCTGTATTGTACTGAATCTCTTGATCCCAAAGAATGGAGTACTTGTCAATAGCAATTTTGTCATACAGGTACTCGACATTATACGTGTACATGTTCTTATGCTTGTTATATGCAAGGGTGATATTCGGCCAGATCAATCCGCAAGACAATTTGTTGAGTTTGGGAAGTTCGGTGCAAATGTCACTAACCAACTTAATCAGCATCTCCCGAACGACGATATCAAATGGCTTTCTTACCATCGGGTAAAAGGAATTCGTTGACAGAAAGGGATTCGCCTTAACCAAAGTCGTTGAACTATTGGGAACATACTGAAACGACACTCCCGAAATTTCCATCTTACTAGCATCCTTCCTGCACTTGCCAAAATAGACAAGCATAGTCAGATTCTCCGTATGCCTAGTTGGGAATTGACGCGTCTTTAAAGCAATCTTGAGGACGTTCTTACCGCCATCGTTGGAAATGGAATAATCTACAGGAACGAAGCGCATGTCCCCATCAATTAGAGCGGAAAATCGGGTAAGTTTCTCGCCAGCATGACACTTATCCACAAATTCACGAAGCATGTTAATAAGGTGCGTTCTGTGCCATCCTTTTTCACGCACAGGATGGTCTTCTTCGTTGGTGTTTACAATAAGGTTATTGGCAAGATCATTGAGGGAAACCATGTTAATCTCCTAAGATTTTGAACACTATTATTATACAGGAAAAATTCAGAAAGTCAACAACTTTTTAAGATTTAAAGAAAAAGTCTTCTGCCCAAAATTCAGCGTTCGGCAACGTGATATCACCATCAAAGGTATAACCTCTGTAAACCCTATTGTCGCCTTTGAACCTAATAATATAACAACCCCCTTCCTTAGGCTTTACTTCTGAACATCTGTTCCACTTAACGATACTGAAATCCGCAATCTTCATCTCATCATAGTTCTTCAGATAGTCCCCTAAGCACTTCATTGCGTATTTCTTAAGTTTTGCATTGTTATACACATTCAAAGAACGAAGAAATTTGTCAGCAATCATGAAAGCGACTTCCCACGCCGTCGCTTCATCTGTAATTTTCGAGAAAGACCTGTGCCTATCGAAAAACCTCCGTTGGAAAAGAATGTGACCTAGTTCATGACAAACCGCGATTGCCATGATTTCTATATCATCGAATTTCGAAAGCCAAATTCGTTCCCGTCGGTTGTAGCAATATTAATCTCATCGTCGCGATAATTCTTGGAATCGAATTCCACCTCGACCCCATAGGCTTTTGCCATGTCCGAAATGGTTTTCCTTGTAAGTTCCATGTTATCCCCTACTTGCAAGATCAACTGCACCAATCACCAAATCTTCTGCGCTATCACACAGTTCCCACATCTTTCCCAACTTCTCACGACACCCTTTAATACTTTCTAGAACCTCTTCAGGATAGCCGTCTTCCTTTTCATCGCACAGTTTGCTTACCTTAAGAATCGAGTCAAGAATCTCAGCAACGGAATCCCGAAGATAGCAGAGTTCATAAAGTTTTTCGTCAGAAACAGCCATTTTCTCTTCCTTTACAAAACGACAATGTCCTCATCGTCCTTCTTCCCAGAAGGGTTATCATCAATGCATGGGACAAAATCATCCTCAAGTCCACAGTAGCACCCTGCGTCATCCCGACACTGAATGTACACCTTAAGGTCTCCCTTCTTATCCTGTATCTGCTTCAACTGCTCAATCAACTCAGAAATCTTCATGTGGTTTCTCCAAAATGTTTGTCATTACTCACATCATCTCTCGTGCTTCTTCAATGTAAGGATCAGCACTTCCATCTTCGATTGCTTCCAAAAATCTAAACGCATACAACTCGACAAGTTTTTGAGCATCCTTTATATCCCTACTCGGCTTCGGAATATCGTCATCCCAAAAATATTCCAACAAGGCAAGTGCACGGCGATAAGCGCCATAATCATATTCCTCACCTTCGTATTCTTTGCAATCAACATAGTAATCAAGGGCTTCAACCAAGTCCAATTCGATCACTTTTTCAAACGACTCAACATTTTTCATGGCATCTCCTTTTCGAACAATGCTATTATACATGAAAAATGCCGCCCAAGAAGAACGGCATTTGATCTATGTCAAAAACTTAAGAGTTTTACGAATAACGATTGGGGATTAATGTGACTTCAGGATTCTCAAGTGATCTCCATATTGTTCTATCTGACTTTTTTGATGTTGTGCTATAAAATGGATGAAAACATCCATCGTTCAAGCACTTAAAATCTGCATAGATCACATCATCCCATGCTGAGACTTTAACATGTGACGTTCGAATATACACGAATGCAACAGGAACATCATCGCCATCCCTGAGAACATTTTCTTCCTTGAAGTCCTGTGCTCCATCAAAACTAAACACAGCAATATAGGTTCTCTGTAGAAAATTATTCTTGTTCAACATTGTCATTTCACTTCATCCAATTCGATCCACTCGAAGACATCACCCATTTGCAACTGGATCTTATTCCCGTTAACATCTGAACCGAACAAAATTCCCGAGTAATTGAAGCAAAAGTAAAAGGCATCATCAATCTTCACAGCATGGAAAGTGTAATCCTTCTCGGGAAACCTTGCGCGAGAATCGTTCCAAATGGTAGTCTCCCCGTTTTCCGCCTTTTTAAAGGCTTCCTTGATCTCCCAAATAATCCCCGTGGTAACCATGTCCTGAGGAACAAGACTATTTGATGCAAGCATCCTATAATCCTTCTTCAGCATTGTAAACGCCGCGTCTGAAAGAACCATCGTTTTAGACATTATTCCCTCTCATTTAAAGGTGACAGAATAACCCATTTTGTAATGCCCCTAAGAGCACGATCATTATAGAGTCCTCCGTTGATACAGTCAAACGCGTAACGAATTTCGTATCCATCTACCAACGGAACATATAAAACCTTTAGAACATCGTGAATAATGTTTCCATCTCTAAACTGCATTGCTATATGCATCCCGTTAATCAACTCACTTGAATGTTCCTCAAAAGATCCATGAATTATGTTGTCAGCCTCATCTCGTTCTACCTTAATCCACTCAATCGGTTGAGGGATTTTACCATTTTTGGTATCATCCACGATTTTCCTAAAAGCATCGCACGTGTAATACACAATATCCTGATACTTTGGAATCTGTGTATTAATTCCAAATTGCTCGATTTGGCTTAAAAGAATATCCAAATCATCGAGATTTACACAAACCTTTCGCATAACATTTCCTCAATATAAGTGTCCCAATTCTTACCACGCATATACCACGACTTAAGAGTCACCCCGTGCTCATCCTTGGCAAACTGTGGAAGACAAACCACCACACCCTTGTCAATCAAATCAAAAAGAACCTTCGTTAAAATTGCATTATGCTCCGTACCAACACGAAAAGCAATGTCGCTTCGTAACATTCCCGTAGGTTCATGTCTAAGCAACTCGATAACCTTTCTTTCAACGTCGCTAGTTTCCATCGTTTTCCTCTTGATCAATAGGGTATCGTGTAATAACACCATTTTCCAAAAGAACAGCATTCGCATTCTCTACAAAAATGTTAACACCTCCACAGTCTGTAAAGAGAGAAATCTTGTTAATGTACAGATCCTTTTCTTCTCCATCAATTATAGCAGAAATAGGGAAATCGTTTATATCCTGTCGAATCCAAATGTCTTTTGCCTTTGAATCCATTTGCCATTACTAAGGAAAGACTGATCCCATTGACATACAACTCTCTTTCTATCCTCGAACTCGATTTCCATGCATTGCTGAAAAGTATAGACCTGAATATCTCTAATCGGTTGTATACCATTTTCGGTATAAACCAAATCACCAATCTCCAAATCCTTAACCTTCGATACGCCTTGCTTTGTCCTAATCAAAGTATCATAGTACATTAATGCACCTTTGCAAAATATTCACCTTCACCATAAACAGGCATTCTTATCCAATAATTACTAGACACATACACAGCATTGGATCAACCATTCCGATTCTTAGGAACACACAGAATTGATCCATTAACGATTAAATTTGACAATGCCTTACGCAATATAGAAGCATTATGCATTAAAGGAAAATCATCCCATAACATATTTGCGCTTATTTCGTCAAACGTTAAGCCGTCAGGATTATCAACAAGCATCATTATAATAGACGCTTCAATCTGTTGAATTGCTTCTTTATCGTACATCTCTATACAGTAGTGTCATCCATTGTAACCATTATACCACAAAAAGAAGGAGTTGACAAATCGATCAACCCCTCTTGCATTACCACCCGTCGTACCCTTCAGACATCATGCTTCCTCATATTCAATGGCTTCTCTGATAATCGCCATAATCTTTTTAAGATCTTCCTTTGATACATTAATAGCAACAGACCACTCACTATCATAGTCCAACAGTCTTGACTCTTCTATGACTAGTTTATACCTAACCGTATCACACAAAGTTTCGCGTTGTACCTTAATCATGTTTCCACTTGACGTATTTACAGAAAACCTAACCGCATCAGGGGAAACACTTACATAGTCTGCCTTAGAATTTTCAAAAGGATCGTTGATAATTGGTTCACTCATTTTTCTCTCCTATAAAGTTCAAAATCTCTTTCCTTGCAATCTCAGAAAGCCTGTGCTCTTCCTCTCGTTCTTTCTTCCAATCACAATCAGGTTCATGGTGATAGACATACATCTTAAAGAAACTAAAACTGTTGCCTTGCCTAGAATGATCCAAAGCATGGATAAAGCAACCATCCCACTCCCCCATAACACAAACTGCCAAATCACCATTGCTTGCAACAAACTCACGCCTTGAATTTGTCTCTATTGTCCACCCATTGCGAGGGAAAACACTGAAAATATAGTCAAAAGCACTTCGAACCATTGATATGAATTTGTCATCCTTCGATAATTGCGTCATTCCTTTTCCTCAAAGAGATTAGCAAACGTTTCTGCTCTTTCTTTCTCAGAACTTCCCCAAATGCTTGTCTTAAAAACACTCAAGTCATAACCAATCCCAGAACCTCGAACTGCCATCTGCCACAGAATCAACTCAATCGGTGGATCTGACTCCAACTTCTTAGCCCTCTTTGGGAAATACACTAGGTCATAGATGTGAGATTGTTCCTTCTTTTCTACACAAATGATACCGACCTGAGGGTAACCTTCAAGTTTTTCCTTCATGTAGTCGAGCATCTCTGGGGCAACACAGAAGTAAAACTTAGTGCAACACTTAAGGTAGTTCGTCCACTTCTTATCGGTCTCAAAATCTGACTTACTTGACTTCGTTTCGACAATAATGACTTCCTTTTTCTTGTTCACGGCAACAAAATCCGCGCGAAGTTTCGTTCCACAAAACCCCTTTGTCCCTGTCCTGATATCGGTGTACTCGAAAGGCAACCCAACTTCTCTGCAAACAGCATACCCTCTCTTTGCATAGTAAAGAGCCAATGCCAACTGCATGAACTTTGACCATTTTCTAGAAGAAACCTTCGAAGGATCAAACATACTGCACCTTAAAAATGCCCATCAAGTACAATTTTAGCACCAATAATTTCAAAAGCAAAGCCAAGCACGGCGGTTATTAGCACGACACATGCTCTCAGATTTTGGTTTGGATCTCCAAAAGTCATGAACGTATAATTCACACAATACGCCAAAGCAAAGGGAAGAGAAACCAAAATAAAAAATGCAGTAACCGTTAAAACTGTGAAAAGAACTATGAACAAAACATTCAAACAAAAGTCAGTTATCTTAACAGGGAATCTTTGACTCATAACTCGCTATCCATTCATCTATAATCTTGACGCTCTCGGCAATATTCTCACAGAAGACGGTCTTATCTTCAAATCTGTTGCATGGGAAAAACTTAAGCCAATATTTAATTTTATCAAGAAACTTGTGCTTTGTCAAAATGATCTTGAAAAATTTGTCCTTATCAGGATCGTTTTCGAAGAAATTCACATCAATGAAGTTCAAAAACACACGAATCTCGACACTGCTATTATCAGAGAAGTCCCTCTCCAACTGTATTCCACCATCAGCCAAAGGGAATATTTCAAAAGACTTATATGATGATTTCTCGATAATTTCCTTTACAAATCCTATAACAGTTTCATCTATAGGATCTGCACCGTAGCCGTTCCAATCCTTCTTAAAAGTTGAAAAGCGCTTCAACTTCTGTTGATTAATTACAACTTGATCGTCTTCCATTCTTTTCTCTTAAACAATAAGGTTGTCATTCCTTCAAACGACAACCTCCTAACCATTAAAG
>Ga0310786_10012937_pt1 | contig 10306 bp, 8 predicted proteins | sample AusTroGonzalo_MG_FD_203881 | JGI IMG/M metagenome (GOLD analysis project Ga0310786, IMG submission 203881) | Bovine rumen microbial communities from tropical cattle in Woodstock, Queensland, Australia - Gonzalo_03 (v2) (version 2) | ecosystem: Host-associated > Mammals > Digestive system >... | reverse complement strand
TGAGTTGTTTGATGATACAACAGTCCGTTGGGTTAAGGAAAGAAACTTTCGCGGTTTAAAAAGTTCTCACAAAATAATCTCTGTATCTGAATTTACGAAACAGAGAATAACTGATATTTACGGTATCAACGAAAACCGAATCAAGGTGATACCGATTCATTTATCCGAAAGAGTACAATACAATTCAGATATTACGAAGACAAAAGAAGTATTGAAGAAATACCAGCTATCTAAGCATAACTATGTTATTTTTGTTTCTCAATATTATCCGAACAAAAATCACGAAAGATTAATTCAAGCATTTTCTGATTTTATCGAACATAACAAGGCTTATTCCGAACTAAAGTTGGTCATTGTCGGCAATATGTCGAGGTCTGGGGGAATAATCGAAAAATTCGCTCATCAATTTAATTGCAAAAATAACATTATTTTCACGGAAAGAGTTGATAATGAAAAGTTATCAATTTTATTGAAAAACGCACTTTGTTTTGTTCATCCGTCTTTGTACGAAGGATTTGGAATGCCGGTTGTTGAAGCAATGTCCTGCGGAATACCTATTGCTTGCAGCAAGATCCCGAGTTTTTTGGAAGTCGTGGGAGATGCTGCTATATTTTTTAATCCCTATGATGTATCCGATATTGAACGAGCGATGTCAGATATCATTAAGTCTCCAGAATTGCGCAACAACTTGATAAAAAAAGGTTACGAACAATCCAAAAAATTTAAAGATTCTCACACTATGACATCCGACTATATAAAAGTTTTCGATGAAGTTATGAACCGTAAAAAAAATTACTGAAACTTACCATTTCATAAAATCGACCTTCACCCCGCCAACACCGACACGCAATCGTCGGAAAACGAGCAAACTCCTCCGTTAATTTCGGTTTGGAATTTATCTCCGTTGTTTTTATGAATAATTAGTCTTTTACACCATTATAAAAACTATTCCAAAAGAAACTTTAGCACGAACAAATTCGGCTATAATCTATCATAATCACACGTAGTGAAAAATTAATCCGATATAACCTCAAATTCACACTCTGGAGAATTAATATTGTTAGGTTGATCTATCGGTCGAGGGTGCTTTTGGTTCTTTGAAATTACATAACAACTGAGAAGATTTTTATTTATATAAGTTAACTCCAAAACGAGCGGAATACCATTTTTCGCATACCTTGTTTTGAAATAAGAGCCGGAATAATTGTTCCCATGCAAATGCACTAAAACAAAATATTTATTTATAGATGTCAGAAAATTTAACGCTTTTGTAGGACTTTCATCCGGAATATGAATCTCTAAAACCATTCCGGTAATGTCTTTCTCATACTTTAACATATCATCCATTACATCAAATTCCGCTCCTTCGATGTCCATTTTGATAAAAACCTTTTTGTTTATTAGCTTTAGCCGTTGCAATTGCTGAGAGAAAGAAGCTATTTTCCCGGAAGATTTCTGCCCCCTATATAAATATTGCTGGTTCCAATACATTCGCTGAAAAAGCAACACCTATTGTCTCCAGTTTCGATATTTTGTACTCCACAATCGAATCCGAAAGAAGGCTTGTTAAATCGTCGAGAAAACTCTCTTTCAAACGAAATATCATCGGCTATTCCATAACCCATCAAAACATCGGCTGCCTCCAGAGCCTCGACAGGTAAGACATACCCTCCATCGTTATTTCGTCCAAGCCTAATAAAATTCAGAGAAGGATTTTTCACGTCATAAACAACAAGCATAGAAGCTATTTTATCGAAGTTTTTTTGATGAAGTAAATCACGAACACATTTAGCAGCTTTTCCACCAACGAAAAGAATCAAAAATATCCCTACAATACTAAAACAAGCCTTTTTATTTTTTTTCTTCATGCTATGATCCAAATTAAAATATCTACCAAGCTTCCGAATCATCTTTTCCGCTTTTGACATCATGCGACTATTTCAAAAAAACAAAGAAAAATACAAGGATTTTTTTCTCTAATCTTCCGCCAGCACCGACACGCAGTCGTCGGAAAAAGAACAAACTCCTCCGTTAATTTCGGTTTGGAATTTCTCGCCTTTCTCTTTGTGGACAATCAGACGACCGCGCTGCAAATTCGTGACAATCGAAATGTGATGCGGAAGGATTGTCATCTCGCCATTCTGCGCGGGGACAGTCACTTTCGCCGCTTCTCCTTCATAAACAACTTCTTCCGCCTTGAAAATTTTGACCTTCATTTATCTTCTCCAAAAAGCTCCCGAATTAACTTTTCCTTAACATTTTGGGCGTATGATACCCTCGGAGGGGCGGGCTCTCGCGCCATCAGGATATTATCTCTGAGGCATTTATTCTCTCTAAAAACTGTCGAAACTCGCGACATCAGGTTATTATCTCCGAGGCATTTATTCCCTCTGAAAACTGTCGAAACTCGCGCCATCAGATTATTATTTCCTATGTCCGCATATCCGCCCAACTGAGAGCTATTTCCTCCAGCCATCAACTATCACGCCTCTTTTTTCGCTTTTTCGAAGGCTTCTTCGATAGTTCCGACCATATAGAAGGCTGACTCTGGCAGCTCGTCGCATTCTCCGGCTATAATCGCGCCAAATCCCTTGATTGTATCGGCGAGATCGACGAATTTACCTTTCAATCCCGTGAATACCTCAGCAACGTGGAACGGCTGCGACAAGAATCTCTGGATTTTTCTGGCACGCGCGACAACCAACTTGTCCTCTTCCGACAGCTCGTCCATTCCCATAATCGCGATGATATCCTGCAACGATTTGTAGGTCTGCAAAATACGCTGAACTTCTCGAGCGACGCGGTAATGCTCTTCTCCGACAATTAACGGCGACAGCATGCGCGAAGTCGAATCTAAAGGATCGACCGCCGGATAAATTCCGAGCTCGGAGATCTTTCTGTTCAAAACGGTTGTGGCGTCCAAATGCGAGAAGGACGTTGCCGGAGCAGGGTCCGTCAAGTCGTCCGCCGGAACATAAATCGCCTGAACCGAAGTGATTGACCCCTTCACGGTACTGGTGATTCTCTCCTGCAATTCTCCCATATCGGTTGCCAAAGTCGGCTGATATCCGACCGCCGACGGAGTACGTCCCAGCAAAGCCGAAACCTCCGATCCCGCCTGAGTAAATCTGAAAATGTTATCGATGAACAAAAGCACATCCTGATGCTCGACGTCACGGAAATATTCCGCCAAAGTTAACCCTGTAAGCGCGACTCTTGCTCTTGCTCCAGGAGGTTCGTTCATCTGACCGTAGACAAGAGCGGCCTTGGACTTATCACCCTTCGGATCGATAACTCCCGACTCGATCATCTCGTGATACAAGTCGTTTCCCTCACGAGTACGTTCTCCGACACCCGCGAAAACCGAAAATCCTCCGTGAGCCTTAGCGATGTTGTTGATCAGCTCTTCGATCAGAACGGTTTTTCCGACTCCGGCACCTCCGAATAATCCGATCTTTCCACCTTTTGCGTAAGGAGCAAGAAGATCGACAACCTTAATTCCAGTAACCAAAATTTCAGACTCAGTCGACTGCTCAACGAATTCCGGAGCACTGCGATGAATAGGATATTTCGTGTCGGACTCTATTGGACCACGCTCATCAACAGGCTCTCCGATAACATTAATGATACGCCCGAGCATTTGCCGACCAACAGGAACCTCAATCATGCGACCCGTGTCGATAACTTCCTGACCGCGAAACAATCCGTCGGTAACGTCCATTGCGATTGTACGGACGGCATTTTCTCCCAGCTGTTGCGCAACCTCAAGAATCAACTTCTTTTTGCCGTTCATAACCTCAAGCGCGTTTAAAATAGCAGGAACTTTGTCCGGAAACACAACGTCTACGACAACTCCCAAAACCTGCGAAATATAACCTTTATTCTGTTTCATATTCTTGCCCTCGTTCCGAAGTTTCTATAATTCATAACCTAATCATTAGCAATCGCGTCCGCACCGGCCACAACCTCCGTCAGCTCCTGCGTAATGCCGTACTGTCGCGTGCGATTATACCGAATTGTCAGATCTCCCAGCATTTCGTCAGCGTTTCGCGTCGCGTTATCCATCGATCTCATACGCGAACTCTGCTCACTCGCAATACTTTCCAGCGCAGCCTGATAAATCTGGACTCCCAAATTATACGGCAGCAAATTCTCCAGTACCTCATCCGCGCTCGGCTCAAAAATCGTCTCGGTAACATCGCGATTTTCCTCTTGTTTAAGAGGAATCAAACTTTCTTCGCTGACAATCATCCTCATCGCCGAATAGTAGTGAGTGTAGATGAGAGAAATTTTGTCAGCCGTCTCTTTGCGGAAATCATCGATCACTTGACTTGCCAGATTGCGAGAATTCGCGAGAATTTCTCCCTTGTAAAAGTCGGGTACCAATTCCAACGATTCATTTTCTGACATCGCGTGTTTCAGCATTTGATACAGCTTATTTCCGATGCACAAAATTTTTACCTTGACGCCTGATGCTCGGCGTTTTGCGATGATCTCCTTCAACTTTTTGCTGAGCAAGTAGTTGAAATTTCCGCAAAATCCCTTATCGGAAGCGAAAGCGATCAATACTTCGTTTTTCACGGATTCACGACCATCGAAAAGTTCGTAAGTCCTTGCAAGATTTTCTCTTTTGATCGTCGCCAAGATTTTATTCAGCTCGCTCGCGTAAGGTTTCGAGGCTAAGGCGCGCTGTTCAGCCTTGCGCAGCTTCACTCCAGCGACCAACTTCATGGCCGCTGTGACTTTGCGAATCGATTTGATCCCGCCGATTTTGATGCGCAGCTCTTTAAGATTAGCCATTTACCTTGAAATCCTCGAGATATTTATCCAGCAAACTCTTTAATTTCGCCTCGGTTTTGTCCGTGATTTTTTTATTTTCACGAATGTCCGAGATTACCTCTTCCGCCTCGCGCTTGATGCGATCCAGCACGTATTTTTCGAAATCCTTGACCTGCGCCAGCTCCAGCCCATCGAGATATCCATGCACCCCAAGGTAGATCGCCACCACCTGGTCCTCAACCTTCATCGGAGAATACTGCGGCTGCTTCAAAATTTCCGTCAGTCTCTCTCCGCGCGCGATCAACTGCTTACTGGAAGCGTCCAGATCCGAAGCAAACTGCGCGAAACTCGCCATTTCTCGATATTGTGCCAACTCCAGCTTGATCTTTCCTGCGACTTGCTTCATACATTTTGTTTGAGCCGCGGATCCGACACGACTGACCGAAGCTCCCGCATTGATTGCAGGACGAATTCCTTTGTAGAACAGCTCATTCTCGAGAAAGATCTGTCCATCGGTAATCGAAATCACGTTCGTCGGAATGTATGCCGAAATATCTCCCGCCTGAGTTTCAATGATAGGAAGAGCTGTTAAAGAACCTCCACCCAGCGACTCATCCAACTTCGCCGCTCTCTCCAACAAACGGGAATGCAAATAGAAAACATCTCCCGGATAAGCTTCTCGCCCAGGAGGTCTGCGCAATAACAGAGACATCTGTCTGTAAGCAACAGCGTGTTTTGAGAGATCGTCGTAAATGATCAATGCGTGCATGCCGTTGTCGCGGAAATACTCTCCCATCGCACACCCGGCATACGGCGCAAGATACTGCATAGGCGCAACATCCGAAGCCGTCGCAGCAACAATGGTTGTGTATTCCATGGCGCCCGCGTCTGTCAAAGTCTTAACGATCTGAGCGACCGAAGATCTCTTCTGTCCGATGACAACGTAAATACAGTACAGCTTTTCTTCCTCAATGTTGTGGTCAAAAGCGTACTTTTGGTTGATAATCGTGTCGATCGCTATGGCGGTCTTTCCCGTCTGACGATCCCCGATAATTAACTCTCTTTGGCCTCTCCCGATCGGAACAATTGAGTCGACAGCCTTCAATCCCGTGTGCATCGGCTCAAACACCGACTTTCTCGAAATAATTCCTGGTGCCTTGATATCCACCGGCTTGAATTCGGCAGCTTCAATATCTCCCTTTCCATCGATTGGTTCTCCGAGAGGATTCACAATGCGCCCCAACAGCGACTTTCCGACGGGAACTTCCAGAATTTTATGAGTACGGCGAACTTCCATACCCTCGTGTACGTCGCGGTCCTCTCCGAACAACACAACGTCAATTGTATCTTCTCCCAAGTTCATCGCCAGACCTGAAGTACCCGATTCGAACACAACCTTCTCGTTCATCGCGACATTGTCCAGACCGTAAACTCGCGCAACACCGTCTCCAACTGACAGAACCTTTCCGACTTCGACGAACTCCGGACCTGCGTCAAAATTTAGAATTCTTTCCTTTAATATTGAACCAATTTCCGATGGTTTGATTTTCATAACTACCTCCATGCGTCCGAACTTCTTCGGACTCCTACACTTTTACCGCAAAAGGTTGAAAATTTCAAGGGGAAAGAGCCGACGAAGAATGCGTCAACAAGAACTGTCACGATTCGCCGTCGGATATCCAAAAAACTGAGAATTTTTTATGCAGCTGGCGCTGTACTTATGCAATCAATTAAGAACTTTAACATCTTCCGATTCTTATTTTTTCCGGCTAACTGTACAGGAGTAGCTCCGTCGTTATTTTGTACCTTCACATTTGCGCCGTGATTTATGAGATACCGTACCATTTCATAATTATCGTTACTCACAGCAAACATCAAAGGAGTATCTCCATCCGAACTTTTTATATTTACGCTTGCTCCCCTATCTACGAGAGCTTTTACCAATGAAAAATTATTCTTGTAAGAAAACCATATCAAAGGAAGCTCTTTTACCACAGCAAGTTTTTCTTCAAGATTCAAACCATTTTCAATCAAAAACAGCATCATTTTTTCATTGTTATTTTGTAGTGCAAAATCCATCGGAACATAACCTCTGTTATCTTTTTTATGTATGTCCGCTCCGTACTTTTTCAGAAGCTTTAACAATCTCAAGTTATTATTGCCTGCGGCCCATATTGCAGTCGTTGTTCCTTCTTTGTTTGCTACGTTTATGCTTTTTTTGGCACCATGTTTGAGTAAAAGACTTACCACTTCGAAATTGTTGTGTTTCGAAGCCCACATAATCGGAGTGTCTTGATCTCCGCTTACTACATTTACATCTGCTCCGTGCTCTATTAAGCTTTTCGCGATATCTGTGTGGTTATTTTTCGTCGCGTAGATTAACGAAGTATAATTATTCTTACCCTTTTTATTAACTTTTATACCTTGATCCATCAAATACTCAAAGATTTCAAAATTTCCGTTAATTGAAATAGCCATAAGAGGAGTAATTCCGTTAGTATCCGTAATATTCACGTTTGCGCCACGTTCTACCGCGTATTTTACAATATCAAACTGTTCCTCTTTTGCTGCCATTGACAAAATTAAATTCGGATGGATTTCAGGATTTTTATTCAGCAGATTTTTTAATTTATTAATATCTCCTCTTTTTATAAAATTAACCAAATCTTTCATAATTTTAACGCACATCTCTTTACTTTGTGAGAATACTGGCGTCCTTGCGATGTTACTCAAATCAGAATTGTTTGAATGCCTTTCTTCTTTTTCAAGATTATTGGAGGTTGTGCTTTTTGCGAAGTCCCATATAAATCGTAATATTTCATTTGTTACTTGATTATATTTATCGTCAGGAATGTTCTTTGCTAAATTGCTTATTATTTTTGCGGCGTTTTCTGTAGACTCTTTGCTGAGAATATGGTTAATAAAAAGCCTCTTCATTCCAGTATTTTCGCTACGAAAAGCGAGAGACAAAGGAGTACTTCCGTCGTTATTCCCATCGGTCATATCTGCTCCGTTTTCTATCGCCCATTCCGCCACTTTAACTCGATCTAACTTTGTTGCCCAGCGCAAGATTACATCTATCTTCCCGAACTGTAAGTCAACAAATACCTCTTCTAATTTCTGAATGTCTTCCTTAAGTATAAGTCCACGTACCCCATCATCTAGGCTTTGCCAACCGTTACTTTCCATAACTCGCAAACCAGCAAAAAACCTTTTCGCTAAATCATTCGCCTCCTGCATCCCCAAAACACTTGACGTTGCAGTTAAAAAACTTAAAGCGACTATATATTTTCTCATTTTACACCTACCACAAAAAACTCATTCTTTCTCTATATCGTCATATCTTCACCGTATTCATACAAACAACTAATGTCAAATATTTTATTTAAGTTATTAACGCTTATGACTTTTTTCCATAAAAAACATATGTCAGAGGAATTGGTAATCGACTTATTATCAAATTCAATAAAATAACACACAAAAATCGATAAGCATGTGGATAACTCTGTGTACAATCTTGTGAGTAATTTGTGGATAAATCGAAATTCTGGAAGTTATCCACATTCATCCACAGCAAACTAACATGTTTATCCACAAGTTTTTTGTTCGATTTTTTGGTATGTTTTTATAATAAAATCAATAGGTTAATTATTTAAAAGATCAAGTTATCCACAAAAAATGCGCTATACAACAACAACAATATATTAGATATATATATATTGTTGTTTTTAACTTTTCTGGAAGAAATAGGATATATTTACGGGCAATTTCGCTCACAAACACCTAATCCGACTCAAAATTGTGCCCAAAAAACGTCAACGAATATTCGTAACAAATTTACCGCGTCAAAAACGAAAGACGTCGATACTATATTATTTCCCAAAAAATTACGACAGGACTTCTTATTTATCCACAGAAACTGTGGAAAAGATTGTGGATAAAATGTGGATAAGCCTTATTAACCCTTTATTAACAGTTAATATAGATATATGCTTAAAAATTAGGCAGTATAAAATTTACTATAATAATTTCAATAAAAATCTTTATAAATTTTAATTAAAAAACAAAAAATCTTGAAGTAAAATTCACCATGTGATAACTCCTTTAGAAGATGTGAATTCCTATATTGGTATTCACGGAAGGTTGGAAGTGAAAAATGAAAAAAGCGATACTAATACTGAACTTTGTTATTATATCCGCAGATGTTTCGGGTATGATTCATGAGCGCGCAGATATAATAGGCGCTATGAATTTGGTTAGTCTTAAATCTATAGCAAAGAACGATAAGGAACCCGAACTTTTTGCACCGAATCCGCAGCGAAATGTCAGACGTGTTGAGTCCTCTCATGCAAGGCAAATATCATCTGAACCGAAGGATCAAAGTCGGGGAAAAAAGCCAAAGATGTCCAGAAAAGGAAAAGAACCTGCGAACGACGAAGAATCATCATTGGATGTTCCGACACAAAAAGATTTGGATCCGCAGGCAGAAGAAAAAATCAACAATTTTGTAGAAAAATTTAAGAGCAAAAAGGGTAAGGGGCGCTATTTTTTTGGTCCCGATAAAGTTAAAAAGATTTTAACCGAATATTATACTCAACCTGATGTTCCGATGAAGGAAATCGCTAAGAGAAACGGTATTTCTGAACATACAGTGTTCTGTTGGAAAAAGAGAGCAGGGTTATTGTCCAGGTGTAGACTACCGGAACAAACGAGCGAAAAAGATAGTATATCGATGAAATTAGATTCACGTACAAAGGAGAAGATTCGAGATTTTGCTCAAAATAGAAAACATAAATTGTACAATGCAAAACAGATTGAGGAGGCCTTAATCGATTGGGTTACTGAGGGTAAAAATAAATCAAATGAAATTTCACTTCGTTCCCTTTCTGATTGGAGTCAAAAATTAGGAATAGTTTCAATTAATAAAATGCTCGCCAAATCAATCAAAGAAACCAAACAAAAACTTATAAACAATCTTAATCGGGGGGTTGAATGGAAAGATATTCATTACACTATCGGAAAAAGACCAAGAGCTATGCGTAAGATGCTAGGTAGAATGCAGGACAAAGGTCAAGTTGAAATTTTGTTAAGTGAGGATGAAAAAGAAGATCTTATAACCGATTACAGGAAGGGATTATTTACAAAAAAAGGACTTGCAAAAAAGTACGAAATTAAAGAGAGTGATGTATTTTGCATAATTCACGAGGCGCGCAAAAATGGCAGGGATCTGAGCAGATTAAATGTGGATTGGTTTCTGAAATACTCATGTAATAAGATTCCCGCGAAAATAAAAGAAAAATTAAAAAAGAATGTCGTGAAGGACTACAATAAAGCTTTATTAACCCGAAAAGGACTTGGAGCAAAGTATAATATTTCTTTAGGGACGATAAAAAATATACTTTCTGATGAAAACTCATATGAAGTTAAAAGGAGAAACGGAAAACTAACAAAGGACGAAGAACTCGTATTAGATATGCAAAATAAATCTTTACGGGAAATCGAAAACAAATACGGATATAAGCCAGAT
>Ga0310786_10012936_pt1 | contig 10306 bp, 7 predicted proteins | sample AusTroGonzalo_MG_FD_203881 | JGI IMG/M metagenome (GOLD analysis project Ga0310786, IMG submission 203881) | Bovine rumen microbial communities from tropical cattle in Woodstock, Queensland, Australia - Gonzalo_03 (v2) (version 2) | ecosystem: Host-associated > Mammals > Digestive system >... | reverse complement strand
AGCGTCAACAGCCTTGCTCTGCAGTATGCGTGAGTTTGGCGGTACACTATGCGTCAGCCAGATGTTACCACCGATCACCGAGTGGTGTCCGATGGTGATGCGGCCAAGGATAGAGGCGTTTGAGTAAACCGTCACATGATCCTCCAGGATCGGGTGGCGCGGCACATTCAGCATATTGCCGTTCTCATCGTACTTGAAACTCTTGGCACCAAGCGTCACGCCCTGATACAGACTCACGTGGTTGCCAATGATGGCCGTCTCGCCTATCACGACACCCGTACCATGGTCTATCGAGAAATATTCGCCTATCTTCGCGCCAGGATGAATGTCGATACCCGTTTTCGAATGAGCTAACTCTGTGATGATTCTTGGAATCACGGGCACCTTCAGCTCATGCAGTCTGTGGGCCACACGATAGTGCGTCATCGCATTCATGACAGGATAGCAGAATATCACTTCACCATAGTTCGAAACGGCCGGGTCGTTGTCAAACATCGCCTGCACATCGGTATACAACAGTCGCTTAATCTCTGGCAGCGTGTCGATAAACTCCAGCGCCAATCGCTCAGCCTCGTTATATACCTGTTCCTTGGTGTACATCTGCTCGCAATCCTCACAGAACTGCAGTCCGTGGGCAATCTGCTTGGTGAGCTGAGTCAAAAGCTCCTCCATGTGAACACCTATGTAATACGAACGTATGGTCTCGTCGGGCTGTCGCTTGTTAAAATAGTCAGGGAAGATGATGCTTTTCACCAGCTTTACAATCAGCTTCACCTGCTCTACCGAGGGCAGCGGAGCCACTGTGGCAGGCATCATGCCAGCCTCATTCTCACTGTATTTCGACAGCAGTGCCACGTTCTTGCGCAGCGTTTCGTTCTGTTTCTTTTTGTCCATATCGGTGGCAAAAGTACGAATAAAAGAGTAAAAACGCAAAAGATTTCGTTCTTTTTTCTATTTCAGAGTCATTTTCAGAAAGGAAAATCGATATCCGGCCCCCACTCGTCATCAATCCTGACGATTATTTCAACCAACATCTCTGAACTCTCATTGTCGAAAAGATTACCCTTACAAACCGTCACGCTGTTACGCTGGACAGGGAGGCGTGAGATTTTCTTCTCGGTCAATGGGGTAGCTGATCCCTTTTCATTTACAGAATAAGTCCTTATAGCAAGATCTATCGAATCTTTCTCCGCACTTGGAATCATATAGAACCCAAATTGCTTGTCAGCACTATTCACATCCTGCACAACGGTCTGATTGGTATTTGTGCTTCCATACCCCGTCAGTCCGTCAAACGTTCCTTTGCTACCTTTATAGCTGAATATCATCTGGTTCATCTCCGCAGGTGCCTTATCGACTGGGATAATATTTATGCGCGACACAATCCTGTTCAGCGTCAGGTCCTCCACAACAGCCTCGTCACCAATCTCCAAGTCCCTAGCGCACCAGAAGGTGTCGCCTAAATCGCTTCCTGAGATTGATACCCTTTCGTTTTTACTGAAGGAAGGGTTGTTCGAGGCGCTATGACCCACCACAATAAGATAATAATGTCCCCTCTCTAGCGTGAAATAGGCATTTCCGAAACCATCGCCGTCGACTTTCTGATTCACATACGCCACCCGTTCGCCCACATCGTTATATATATGGAAACACAGCCTTGAACACACATCCTCAATCGACCCCTTCGTTTTTGCAGGGAACGACGCCTGCTCATAGCTGACGATGCGCAGCATCACGTTAGCATCATTCGTGCCATCCTCATCGTTAACTACCATCTTCTCACACGCTGACACCAGCAGCGTCAGCACAATCAGCACACACAAGTTTTTTTTCATTTTGATACTCATTTGTCTGTTTAGTTTTTTTGCTTTTTACATTTTACTTATTACGTTTGCAAAGGTAACAAACAATTTTGAATTATACAATATTTTGGAATGAAAATTTTCATAATACCCATAAAAAAGTAACGTTTCTTGGTAATAAAAGACTTTCCCCGTAACAAACTACAGGTTTATAAGCCACAAACCTACACTTTCCTCTGAGCAGAAGCGGAAACAGTTATACCAGCATGGTGTATGTAATCATGGCACCCTGATGCCGATGTACTTTTTTATAAAATATACACGAGAACTATTGCACAATTCAATTAAATTTTATACCTTTGCAAACAGTTAAGTCCACACGAAAGATAAACGAATTGCTTTGAATATGATGAAGAAGATTTTCACACTATTACTTGCCTCGATGGGGCTGACGACAGCCTGTGGGCAACAGACTTTCGAAAATGCCGACGTAGAGGCATTCGCCAAGCTGACAGGCAGCAGCGACGTGACACTGCTCGACGTGAGAACGGAAAAAGAGTATAACGAGGGGCACATTCCCGGGGCCCTGAACATCGACCAGGCTGAGGGCGATTTCATGGAGAAGGCCAAACAGGCACTGGCTAAGGACAAGACCATCGCCGTATATTGCCGCAGCGGACGACGCTCGGCTAATGCAGCAGGCCTACTGGCTGCCGAGGGTTACAAATGTGTCAACCTGCTGGGAGGCATCATTGCATGGAAAGAGGCTGGTCGTGAGACTGTTGCAGCCAGTAAGTACGAGATGGATGTTTTTAATACCAAAAGCGGTAAAGAGGTAAAGATATATGCCCTGCTCCACGCAAGCATCCGCATGACTTACGACGGCAAGGAGATAGAGATAGACCCAGTAACGAAATTGGGCGACCGCACCACCGACTATCAGGCCATGCCAAAGGCCGACTACATCTTCGTGACTCACGAGCATGGTGACCATTTCGATAAAGAGGCCATCGCCCTGCTCACCACAGAGAAGACGAAACTGATAACCAACAAGCGCTGTGCCGACATGATAGGCTATGGCGAGGTGATGGTTAACGGCGACGCGCTGACGCTGGCCGACGACCTGAAAGTAGAGGCAGTGCCTGCCTATAACTACACAGAGGGGCACCTTCAGTTCCACCCCAAAGGACGCGACAACGGCTATATCCTGACCATCGACGGTCTGCGGATCTACATCGCAGGCGACACGGAAGACATCCCTGAGATGGCAGAACTGAAAGACATCGACATCGTATTCCTGCCCTGTAACCAGCCCTACACGATGACACCAGAACAGTTGGCAAAGGCTGCCAGAATGGTAAAAGCCAAGACGGTATTTCCCTACCATTACGGTCAGACAGACGTAACGTCCCTACCCCAAGAGCTACAGGCCGACGGCATTGGCGTGAGGATACGCCACTACGAATAGCGGCTAACTATCTGCCTCAGCCCGACGAGAGAACTCCTCTTCCAGATAGGCACAATGGTCGCAGATGAAGGTTTTCAAGTCATCAATATACTTGTCATAAGTAGGGTACAGCACTATCTCGTGATACACTAGAGTGTCGATACCCCACTTCTGATAATTGAGTATCTGAGACTGATATATCACAGTTTTCAGGGAATCGACTTTCCCAAGCATATAATCGACCAGCCCAGCTTTAAGCAAATCCCTGTAGCGGCAATTCACAGCATTCCTGAACCAAGGATCCCGCCACATGCACTCAGCCCATGCCCTTGCAGCAGACGTTGAGATATCTGATATCAGGGAATGGACGGAACTTTCAAGGCCCATCTTAGTTTTCACCCTATACTCATTATTATAAGCAATATCAAAGTCCCAGAGCGGTCCCCAGTATAACTTAGGGTCGTTTTGCTTCTTATAAAAATAGATAGACCAGAAGCCATCGTAGTTTGCGCTTATTTCCGTACAGAGATACCAGTCAATCAGCGAAGTCTCATCTACATAAGCCCTGTATCCTGCTTTTGGATCAGCAAAGTCAGATGATTTCAACGACGCTTCAAAAGCCCTGACATAGCTGCGGATATAAGACTTCTGCGAATCTGTGATATTCTCTTCGTCAGGATAGCGTATTCGTACAGGCACCTTATAGGAAGACGTGGTAAAGTAGTTCCCATCCTTGAATCCGTCCACCTCTAACAGATAACCTCCGCTGATGTCTACACGTTTTTCATTTACTTCAATCTGGTCAGTAATCTGGTAGGTACCCATATATTCCCCATTAACAACAAGATCGGCAAATTTCGAAGACGGATTCCAAGCTAGCGACGTGAACTCACCAAGGGCGAAGGTCAGAGCATTTCTGATCATCGACTTATCAACAGCATTGGCCAGAAGGTTCCATTTCTTTGAGTTAGCACCAGAGCCACCAAGAAGTTCCACCTTCTTATCAAATTTCAGACGATATGGCTTCTTCGCCAGTTTCCATGTGGAATTGCCACGTCCGCGAATGGACACTTTCTCATAGACAGTCACCCGCCCAGCCTCATCTACATAGTGGATGGAACAAGGGATATACTCCTCCTTGCTTGTTATCGGCACGCTGTCATGCGTCACTATATAGACAGCAGGCAAGTCGGAGTACTGTTTGTGCAATTCGTCGACAGGATAGCCACCCAGCTTATTCAAAGAAGGCATATTACCATCGGACTTATCGGAAACATCATTACCGTCAATAGCGTCAGTAGTATCGAATTCCCTCTCCTTGGAACAGGAGATAAAAATCATTGATACGACAGCCACCATAGCCCTCGCCATCAGGAACAGATGTCTTTTCATGTTTCATGTTTTTTAATTGGTTCTAAAGAAAAAATACATAAAGAAAAGAGAACCCATAAGGTCCTCTTTTCTTTTTAGATGTTAATCCTCGCAGATAGTCCGAATCCGTACACGCTTGACGGGGCCGACTCCAAATACACAGGATAGTGGAGCTGGATCAATGCGCCCACGGAAAACATCGGGGTGATGTCGTATTCGGCAGAAAGTCGGAAGGAAGATATGAAGTTAGTCATATGATCATTTTGAATTTCCGACTTGATATACGAATGCGCATGGGTCATGAAATGGTCTTCGCCCTGCGCCACAGCCTCCTCCTGGTAGGACGTGGTCTGCAGGTTCTTGTTCTTTCCTGTCATAACACCCAGTGACAGACCTGCATAGGCGTTCAGCTTCTGTAGTTTCCTCTGAGGCCACCAGAACTCCAGAAAGTTAAAGTCACCGGCAACTTCAAGTGCAACGACGTTCGCACGATTCTTGTTCTGAATCCGGTCTGCATGGGTAGTAAGCGTCCCTGGATAGCCACCAATAAGAAATCCCTCTGTAGTCTTTACGTTAGAGACGATGCCCTCGTTTTCCTCTCTCAGATAGAGATAGTCAACACCCAAGCCGACCCTCGCCCAAGGAGTTACGTTCTTCATGACACTGACATACAGCTCTGGTGAGGCTTTGCCTGTGCCGTCGTAGAGATCGCTCTTCGCACTACTAAAACCATTTACCAATCCAGCCACCTGTACCGTCCATGAACCTGTACGATTCCTGACGAGGTTCTCTTGTGCCTGGATGGTGGTCGTAACCACAAAGGCTACGACCAATCCGATAAATCTTTTCATCTCAATCATAACTTAGATATTCGAACTATAGACTTTTGCAGATGTCTCAGATACGTATGTTCCTGAATCGTAATTATAGATGGTGACTACGCCGTAGTCATCCTGACCGTTATAGACTCCAGTAGGACCGTCGGCAGTACCGACTACCTGACGGTTGGTACCCTTAGCGTCTGTAACTTTTACAGAGAATACATTAGGATAAGCACAACCAGAATCAATCGTTAATCGATATTTAGTCCAGACGGAAATGTTCTGAACCACGGTCGAAGTGTATTCGTTGATGGTAACCACGTCGACGGCAGCTAGCACTCCGTCGCTTGCAGCCTCCTGGAATGTCCATATAGAATGCTCGTGACTCTCAGTCTCCTCCTCAACATGCGCAGCGCAAACCCATTGTTTCGGCTCGGGCTTAGTGGCGTGAATCGATATAAGCAAGTTCTGATAGATCGCCTTCAGAGTCGGATTAGCCTGCAGCGCTTCCCACTTGTCAGGATCAATATACATCTTCTCATACTTGTCGTCCTCATTCTTGTTAACCAGCCTGATACCATCCTGCATCTCCACAAGCAAAGCAATGTTCGCATTGGCCTTCTTCAGTTCCTCCAATAGATCTTGATCGTCGGCATTGATGGCAGCTATAAGGTCATCACCCAGTTCACCAAGTGCAGCGACGACATCGTTCTTGCCTGTCTTGATGATGTCGAAGAGAGTAGTCGTATTAGCTTTAATGGCATCTACCAATGCTATCTGCATAGCGCCAATCACCTCATTCTGTCCGTTAATAGCTATGGCAATCACCTCGCCCGAATCATTAACAGCCGTAATGAGTTTACCGCCCTGCGCCTCTACCGCAGTCCTTAAGGCTCTGATAGCAGCAACAATATCCCCAGAGAGATCCGCAAGAGCTGTCGTGTTGGCGTCAATCGCAACCTTCAACGTATTCGTCTGCTCGTCAATGCTCGTATTTACCATACTGAAACCATTCAGTAACGTTGTAGTGATAGAGGCATCCATGACTTTGATGGCACCCGTCTGCTCATCAATGGATAATCTGATTTTAGCCAGTCCGTCTTCAAGTAGTTTCGACAGAGTGGAATAGTCATTCACGTAAGTGTGTGTACCATAATCAATGTTAGGTGAAAAATTTTCTGTGCATGAAGCCATCAGGATCACACAAGTCAGAATAGAAATAATTTGTCTCATAAGCAGTTAATAAATTAAATTGTTAATAAATTATATAATATCCACAGTTTGGTTACAGATAATGTCTGGTTTAGTATAGGTAAATATAAAATAGTAAAATAAGTGGATTTTCTGGACAAATATACGAATTTTATAGATAAAACGTCTATTTTTATCTATCAAACCCCTATTTTTATAAATATTTAACAAATTAGGTCGATATTATGGCTCAGTCGATTCTTCATTGATAAAAGGCTTTGTTTGGATTAGATTTATTACCTTTGCTGCTTGAAACATATTGTCCAATCGCTATCTGAAGAATTGCATTTCACTGTCATTCGGCGGCTTGCGTTTATACGGTTTGAATTGCGGGCACAAAAAAGAGAGCCCCTCACGAGGCTCTCTTTACGATATTCTTGTGGAGCTGGAGGGAGTCGAACCCTCGTCCAAACAGGGAAACCATACGCTTTCTACACGCTTATTCCAGCCTTCGGTTTTCGAGTAGCAGCAAGACCTGGACCACCAACTGCGACCTTAGCTCCTAAAATTTCATCTGAATGTCGGAGCCCAAACAGACTATTTCCGATTTAACCTGCGCCGCAGAATCTTTGGATTCGGAACAACATCCTCGGAGCGACGTCTCGTTCTCTCACCTTGTAAGAGAATAAAGCCAGTAATCTACTGTACTTCGATTAGGCAGCGAGAGCGTAACGTGTTTCGCCAATTAATTTTTCCCTGACTCAGATTATGGAGGGAACCAAGAAGCCTCCGCGTGCTTACGTACCATCTCAACCCGCTGTCAAATCCAGTCAACCCCAAGTCTTGAAAAGTAGTAGCGAAAAAGCGCTCACTAGCGATTTCAGCGTGCAAAGATACGATTATTTTGTGAATAAGCAAGTTTTTTCACAGATTTTTAGTAATTTTGCAGTCGCTAGTTATAATAATTACGCGCGCAAGAGCGTTTTAATGAATAAAAAACGAAAAAATGAAAATCAGGAACCTGATATTAGTAGCGGGAGGGGCGATACTGATGGCATCGTGCGCCACGCCCAAAAACTACAACTATCTGCAAGACCTGCAGAACGGGCAGCAAATAACCACTTCGACAGATGGTACGATACGCTTGCAACCCAACGACCAGATAACGGTGCTCGTGAGGAGTAAGGATCCAGAGATGGGCAACCTTTTCAACAAGGGAATCATTACCAACCTGAAGGCCGGCCTTGCCGATCAGAGTCTTTATATGATGGGCTACACCATAGGACCTGACGGCTGCATCGACATGCCTTCAGCAGGCAAGATAAGCATTGCAGGGAAAACGCGCTTTGAGGCACAGGAGACCATTCAGGAAAAACTTCGCAGTTCGGAGCTGCTGAAGGATGCCAACGTGACAGTTGAGACAATAAACATGACCTATACCGTGATGGGGGAAGTGAACAAGCCAGGCAACTATCAGATAGAAAAAGATGCCATCACACTGTTTGAGGCATTGGGAAAGGCCGGCGACATCAATGTATACGGTAAGCGCGACTCAGTGATGGTGATACGTCAGACAGGCAAGGAAAAGAAGATATATAACCTCTGCCTGAACTCTGGCAAAGAAATCTTCGGGTCTGATGCTTACTATATACAGCAGAACGATGTTATCTACGTGAAGGCCAACGACACGAAAGCTCGCCAGTCGAAGACACCAGGCAACGAGAGCCGTACGCTGAGTTTCTGGCTCACACTGGCATCCGTATTGACAGCATTAGGAGTAGCGATTTTCAAGTAAGGAGAAAAAAATGGGAAAAGACTTTATCAATATATGCATCAGAAAATGGCGGTGGTTTGTGGCTTCGGTTGTGACGCTGCAGGTGTTGGCCATTATGTTCCTGCTCGTTGTGCCTCCAAAGTATGAAAGGCAGGCCACCGTACTGATTAAAGACGAGACAAGTGGAAGCGGACTACTCTCGTCAATGATGGGAAACATGGGAATGTTGGCAGGAATGGCTGGTATTAACATACAGAGCAACGTGCTCAACGAGATGGAAATCATCAACTCGCCAGGCATGCTGAGCAAGGTGATAGACAGAATGGGGCTCGAGGTGCGCTATCAGGCCTACGACGGACTGATGAAGCGCGATCTGTGGCAAGAGACGCTGCCTATAAAGGTCAGCCTTCCCCAGATAGGCAAAGACGAAGCCGCTTACATGAAGATGAATTTGAGGAAAGACGGCACCTACACGCTCTACAAACTGCGCAAGAACGGCAAGAAGGTATCTGGCGAAGCCACAGGCAAGGTTGGCGAGGTATGCCAGACGCCGCTTGGCAAGGTGTCAGTCATCAAGACAAAAGACTTCGACAAGAGCTTCACTGAAGACAATGAGATGACCATCCGCATCACCAAAGAGCGCCGCTATGATATCATCGACCGGATGCAGAAGCAGCTCGACATTGAACTTTCCGACGACCAGACATCGATTATACGCATCAGCTACCGTGACCAAAGCGAGGAAAAAGCTGAGGTACTAATCAACACACTGATAAATGTATATCAGGAGGACTGGTTTAACAACAAACAGACCGAGGCAGACGCATCTACGCGCTTTATCAACGAACGCATTGCCAACATAGAAAAAGAATTGAGCGGGCTCGACACAAATATTGCCCAGTTCAGAGGCAGAAACCTGTTGCCAGACTATGAGGAGGCAGCAAAGATGTATCTGAAAAACGCAACCATCACCTACGAACAGCAGGTGAAGGTTAACAACTATCTCTACATGCTGGAACAGATGCGCGACGAAGTGAAGAAGATTGACGGCAAGAACATCGTACTACCTGCGAATCTGCTGCCCGACAACCCCAACGTGGCACTGGAGATTCAAGAATACAACAAGCTTCAGACCAAACGCAACACAATGGTAGAGAACAGCAGTGAGGAAAATCCGCTGGTAAAGGATCTGGACTTACAACTGAAAGGTATGCGTGGCGCCATCATCAACTCGATTGATCAAGGAGTGGCCCAATTGAAAGCCCAGCAGAAAGGCGTAGGACGCGAAGACCAGAAGCTGAAAGGCGAAATGGCCGTCGCACCTGAGAAAATAACAAAAATTCTGCCTGCAGAAAGAAAACAGAAGATTATCGAGGCACTCTACATCTATCTGCTGGAGAAACGCGAGGAGAACAACATCACCCATGTGTTTAACACACAGAACATGAGACTCATATCCCCCCCCATGGGCGATTGGAAGCCGATATTCCCCAAGAAGGGTGTTACGCTTATCACAGCATTGGCTATAGGAGTGCTACTGCCCTTGCTTATGGTGTTCCTCATGGTTAACATCCGAAGAGTTCTTAAAGAAGAATAACAAACAGGGATGACCCTCATACTGATATATTTCTCACTGTTTCTTGGCCTGCACTTTTTAGCCCAACGCTTTAAGCGACCAGGAGCTGCCAGACTGTTTCAGATGACGGGCTGTTTTATCCTGCTGTTTGTTTTCTTTGGTTTCAGGAACATCACGGTACTGAACGACACCCCACACTATTATGGTTTCTATTATCAGAAAGCCCATCTGATCAGTTATCAGGAAGAGTCGATATTCACTTTCCACCTGATAGACAAATTCGAATACGGGTTTCAAGTGCTAGTTCATTTCCTGGTGAAGTAT
>Ga0310786_10012935_pt1 | contig 10307 bp, 10 predicted proteins | sample AusTroGonzalo_MG_FD_203881 | JGI IMG/M metagenome (GOLD analysis project Ga0310786, IMG submission 203881) | Bovine rumen microbial communities from tropical cattle in Woodstock, Queensland, Australia - Gonzalo_03 (v2) (version 2) | ecosystem: Host-associated > Mammals > Digestive system >... | reverse complement strand
TTGAGCGAGTTCTCGACGTTCAGCGAGATCGAGTACTTGTTGGACTTGAGCACGCGGATATTGAAGTCGTAGTCGACCTCGAGTGCGTCGAAAGAGGAGAAATCGTGCGAGGACTGCTTTGTCTGAGCAGGTGACACGAATGCTGCAACACATAAAGTAACGGTGCAGACAAGTAATTTCAACAGATTGTTCTTCATATCATTAATTATTACATTTCTTCCATCAGTGATGCCCATTCATCAGTCTTGGCATCCAAATCGCGCTTGAGCTCCAGGTACTCCCTGGTCAGCTCCATAATGTCGTCCGACGGGCCGGGCGCAGCCAGGACCGACTCGATGGCCTTCATACGCGTCTCGTCCTTGCCTATCTCGGTTTCGAGGAACGAGATCCGGTTCCGGACCTTGCGGGCTTCCTTCGAGACGTTGCGGCGCGAGACGAAATCTTCCTTGGCCTCGGACTTCTTCGGCTCGACGGCCGGCGCAGCGGGGGCTGAAGCGTCCGGCGTACCGCCGAACCTGCGCTCCAGCTCGCTGAGGTTCTCGATCCTGCGCCTCTCCAGGAACTCGGAAACGCTCCCGAGATGTTCCTTGACGTGCCCGTCACGGAACTCGTAAAGCTTGTCCACGAGTCCGTCGAGGAAATCCCTGTCGTGAGACACAACAATCAACGTGCCGTCAAAGGCTTTCAGCGCGGATTTGAGTATATCTTTCGACCTGATGTCCATATGGTTCGTCGGCTCGTCCAGCGCCAGGACGTTGTGGCTCTGCAGCATCAGCTTAGCCATTCCCAGCCTGGCGCGCTCGCCGCCGCTCAGCACCGACACCCTCTTGTCGATGTCGTCCCCCTTGAAGAGGAACGCTCCAAGGATGTCGCGGAGCTTCGTTCGGATGTCCCCCACCGCCACGCGGTCAAGGGTGTCGAAGACCGTGATGCTGTTGTCCAGGACCTCTTCCTGATTCTGGGCAAAGTATCCGATATCGACATTGTGCCCGATGCGGGATTCTCCCGAGAAAGGCTCCAACTCGCCCATTATCACGCGCATAAGGGTTGTCTTGCCTTCGCCGTTGCGGCCGATCAGCGCCACTTTCTCGCCGCGCTTGATCTCGATGTCCGCATCGCGGAACACCACCTTCTGCGGATAGCCGACGGTCAGGTCGGCCGCCTTGTAGACGACGTCGCCCGAACGCGCCGCCGGCGGGAACCGCAGGTGCATCGCCGAGCGGTCCTCGACATCTATCTCGATACGGTCCAGCCTCTCGAGCGCCTTGATGCGCGACTGGACCTGGTTGGACTTCGTCGGCTTGTACCGGAAACGGTTGATGAAGTCCTCGGTCTTCTCGATCATCCGCTGCTGGTTCTCGTAAGCTGCCGTCTGCTGCGCCATACGCTCCTGACGGAGCTCGACGTACTGGCTGTAAGGCACCTTATAATCATATATATGGCCCAGCATAATCTCGACCGTGCGGTTGGTTACGTTGTCCAGGAACTTGCGGTCGTGCGAGACGAGCAGCAGCGACCCGCGGAACGACTTGAGGTAAGACTCGAGCCATTCGATGGACTCGATGTCGAGGTGGTTGGTCGGCTCGTCGAGCAGCAGCACGTCCGGAGCGCCAAGCAGGATCTTGGCCAGCTCGATGCGCATGTTCCAGCCCTGGCTGAAAGTCTCCGTCTTGCGGGAAAGCTCGTCGTCCCTGAAGCCGAGTCCGAGGAGAATCCGGGTGGCCTGGACCTCCGGAGGCTCCGAATGACTGACCGCAATATGGTCGTTCAAGTCATTCAAGCGAGAGATTAAGTCGATATATTCAGAAGACTCGTAATCAGTACGTTCCGAAAGCTGTACAGTAATGTCTTCAATCTCCTTCTCCATCTCCTTGAAGGTATCGAAGACGGTCATCGCTTCCTCCAATACGCTCCGGCCCCGGTTATGCTCCATTATCTGAGGAAGGTAGCCGATGTTGATGTGCGCGGGCTTGTCGACCGAGCCTGAGGTAGGGTTTTGCTCACCGTAGATGAGCTTCATCACGGTGGACTTCCCCGCCCCGTTCTTGCCGACGAGGCCGATCTTGTCGTTCTCGCTGATGTGGAAGCTGATGTGGTCCAGGAGGTTCCAGCTGCCGTACGAGACGGTCAGGTCGCTAATCGAGATCATCCTTAACCTCCTCCGGCACAGCCGGTTTGCAGATCAGGATGCTGAACTCGTACAGCATATACAAAGGAATGGCCACCACCAGCATCGTGAAAGGATCCCCCGTCGGGGTAAGGATGGCGGACAGCACTAGTATGGCCAGGACCGCGAAGCGGCGCGACTTCTTCATCGTGTCGCGGGTGACTATGCCGAAATGTGAAAGGACGGCCAGCACCGAAGGGAACTCGAACAGGAGCCCCATCACGAACACCATCGCCAGGAAGATGGAGATGTAGGAAGTCAGTGCGAACGTATTCTCGACGCTCGCACTTACCTGATAGCCATTGAAGAAGACCAGCAGGACGGGCATCACGATGAAATATCCGACTGCGATGCCCAGATAGAAAAGGCCTGCGCCCAGCCCGAAAGCCTTGCGCATCACCTTCTTTTCCTTCTCGTACAGGCCCGGAGCGATGAATTTCCAGGCCTCATAGCAGATAAGGGGAAAACTCACGACGAGCGCGCACACGAACGTCACCTTGATGTGGGTGAAAAACTGCGCCGCAACGTCGATGTTGATAAGATTGATGGAAAGGTCCACCCCCAACAGGCGGTAAAGCCAGAAGTCGGGCCTGGTGGGCCAGAGGATGACCCCGTCGAACAGAGTCTCCTTAAGGAAGAAACCGACGGTGAAAAAGGCCAATATGATGAGGACCGAGCGGATGAGAGTTCCCCTCAGTTCCTCGAGATGGTCCCAGAAGGACATCTCCTTCAAACCTTTTCCGGAATCGGACGCCACGCCCTACTTCTTCTCTTCCGTATCCTTGCTGACGGATTCGAACTCCTTGGTGGCTTCCTTGATCTCGTCCTCGACTTCGTTCATTCCCTGGCGGAAGCTTTTCATTCCCTTGCCGAGTCCGTGCATAAGCTCGGGAATCTTCTTGCCACCGAAGAGAAGGAGGAACACCAGGACGATCAGCAGGATCTCCCAAAACCCTAAACTGCCAAGAAACAAAGGATAAATCAACATAAATAAGTCCAATTATTAGGTTAACAAAAATGTTATAACTTCAAACTCTTTTGTTTTATTTGCTATTCTTCAGCGAGTTGAGCTGAGACTCCAGACTTTCGATCCTGGAGAGGGCATCAGCCTCTTTCTTGCGCTCCACAGCGACGATTTTCTCGGGAGCGTGGGCTACGAACGACTCGTTGGAGAGTTTCTTGCGCACTCCTTCGAGGAATTTCCTCTGATATTCGAGGTCGGCTTCGACCTTGGCGATCTCCTCCTCGACGTTGACCAGACCGGTTAGCGGGACGAAGAGCTCGGTAGTGCCGATGATGAACGGAACGCCGGAACCGGTGTCGCCGAAGTCGTCGACGGGCTCCACCGAAGTGATGCTCGCGAGCTTCTCGACCACAGGCGCTACCTCCATCGGGAACGCCCCCTTGACCTTGAGGCCGAGAGGCTCCTTGGGCGAGATGTTCTTCTGGTTGCGGATCGATCGGAGGGCCACAATGGCATCGCGTGCGGTTTCGAACTCACGGATGAACGTCTCGTCATACGCGCCCGCCTTGGGCGTAGGCGCGAACATAATGGTGGCACCTGCAGGGCGCTCCTCGATGTTCTGCCAGAGCTCCTCAGTGATGAACGGCATAATGGGGTGGATCATCTTGACCAGGGCCTCGAAGAAGCCGAGGGTTGCATCGTAGGTAGCCTTGTCGACAGCAGCGCCGAAACCAGGCTTCACTATCTCAAGATACCAGCTGCAATAGTCGTCCCAGAAGAGCTTGTAGATGGTCATCAGAGCATCGGAAATCCTGAACTTACTGTAATGATCCTCAACAACTTCAATGGTCTGACTTAATTTGTTTTCGAACCACTTGACAGCGACTGCGGAAGCAGCCGGAGTGGCAGCCGAAGCGTCGACGTTCCAGCCTTTCACAAGGCGGAAGGAATTCCATATCTTGGCGCAGAAGTTCCTTCCCTGCTCGATCATCGCCTCGTCGTAGAGGATGTCGTTGCCGGCGGAGGAACAAAGCAGCATACCGAGGCGCACGGCGTCGGCGCCATACTTACCGATGAGCTCGAGCGGGTCCGGAGAGTTGCCGAGGGTCTTGCTCATCTTGCGGCCGATCTTGTCGCGGACGATGCCGGTGAAATAGACGTTGTGGAACGGCACGTCGTTCATGAACTCGTTGCCTGCCATAATCATCCTGGCCACCCAGAAGAAGATGATGTCCGGGGCGGTCACGAGGTCGTTGGTAGGATAGTAGTATGCGAGGTCGGCATTGGGCTTGTGGTCGGGATTGCCGGGCATCTCGGGATCGAACACCGAGACGGGCCACAGCCAGCTGGAGAACCAGGTGTCGAGGACGTCCTCGTCCTGCTTGAGATCCTCGGGACGGATGGACGGATCGAGGGCCTGGGCGGCCTTGAAGGCTTTCTCGAAGCTATTCTCGACAACAATCTGTCCGTCAGGGAGATAGTATGCAGGGATACGCTGTCCCCACCAGAGCTGGCGGCTGATGCACCAGTCACGGGCGTTCTCCATCCAGTGACGGTATGTATTGCGGTATTTGTCCGGGATGAACTTGATGAAACCGTCCTCTACGGATGCGAGTGCACGCGGCGCCAGCTCGCCCATCTTGAGGAACCACTGGGCACTCAGGCGCGGCTCGATGACGGCGTTGGTGCGCTCGCTGTAGCCGACCGGCGAGGTATAGTCCTCGATCTTCTCGATGTTGCCGGCGTCCTGGAGCATCTTGACGATCTTCTCGCGGGCGACGAAACGGTCCTCGCCGACCAGGATCTGGGCCTCCTCGGTGAGGCGGCCGCGGTCGTCGATGATGTCGAGGATCGGGAGGTTGTGGCGAAGGCCGATCTCATAGTCGTGCGCGTCGTGCGCGGGCGTGACCTTGAGGCAGCCGGTACCGAAATCCATCTCGACGTAGTCGTCTTCGATGATGGGTATCTCCTTGTTGATGAGAGGGATAAGCACTTTCTTGCCCTTCATCCAGAAATGGCGCTCGTCATTGGGATTGACGCAGATGGCGGCATCCGCCATAATGGTCTCGGGACGGGTGGTAGCGACCACGATGTACTTGTCGGTAGGGTTGCCGTGACCGTCGGAGATGAAGTAGCGCATATGGTAGAAATGGCTCTGCGTATCCTTGTGGATGACTTCGTCGTCGCTGACGGCGGTGTGCCCCTCGGGATCCCAATTGACCATCCTCACTCCCCTGTAGATCCATCCTTTCTTATAGAAATACACGAATGTGTTGATGACGGCCTCGGAGAGCTCCGGCTCCATCGTGAAGCGAGTGCGGTCCCAGTCGCAGGAGGCGCCGAGCTTGCGCAACTGCTTGAGTATGATGCCGCCGTGCTCTTCCTTCCACTCCCAGGCATACTTGAGGAACTCCTCGCGGGTGAGGTCCTCCTTGGAAATGCCCATACCCTTGAGTTTGGCCACGACCTTGTTCTCGGTGGCGATTGAGGCGTGGTCGGTGCCGGGGACCCAGCAGGCATTCTTGCCATCCATACGCGCCTTGCGGATCAGCACGTCGTTGAGAGTGTTGTTGAGCACGTGTCCCATATGGAGGATGCCCGTCACGTTGGGCGGAGGTATCACGATGGTATAGGGTTCCCTTCCGTCGGGTTCGGAATGGAAGCACTTGTTCTCAAGCCAGTAGGCATACCACTTGTCCTCCACTTCGGAGGCATTGTATTTCGCCGATAATTCCATTATTGTTAGTTATTTTTATAGTCGCAATATTGTACAAATATACTGCTTTTTTCGTTATCTTTGTGTTATGAGAAGGATGTTTTACATTTTTGCGGCCATTCTGCCGCTGGTCCTGACCTCGTGCAAGGACCACCAGGTGCTGACGATGGCCGTCGGCACCTATTCCGACGGTTTCTACACCTACCGTTTTGACGCAAGCGCAGGCAAGGTCGTCTCCAAGGGACTGTTCCCGGAGGCCCCCGGCGCTTTCGCCAAGGCTCCTATGCCCAATCCTTCGTACCTGACTTACAAGGATGGCTTCGTCTATGCCGTGAGCGAAATGCCCGATTCCACGGCCGCCGTCGCGGCTTGGCGCTTCACCAACAACTCACTGAGCGCCGCCGGATCGCAGCTCACTGGCCTGCCCGCAGGGGGTGAGGATCCGTGCTACGTGAGCGCCGGGAACGGGCTGCTGGCCGTCGCCAACTACAGCGGCGGCACGCTGTCGCTCTACCGCCTGCTGCCTGACGGCGGCATCGCACCCCTCGACTCGCTCCTGCACTCCTGCGCAGGCGGCCCCGACCTGTCCCGCCAGGCCGACCCGCACGTGCATTGCGCAATCTTCACGCCTGACGGCAAGCATCTGCTGTTCAGCGAGTTCAGTGCAGACCGCATCGGCATACTCGACCTTGACGGCCAGAATGCCTCCGGCTACCGCTGCGCGGCTCAGCTGCACTCGGACTACGGTCCGAGGCATCTGCTGTTCGACGCCTCCGGCAAGCATCTGTATGTCATCGGAGAGCTCTCCGGCGACGTCACGGTCCTGGACTATTCCGACGGAGTGCTCACCGCTAAGCAGGACATCCGCGCAGACCGCGTGGACGCCAGAGGCGCCGCGGACATCCACATTTCGCCTGACGGCAAATTCCTGTACGCCAGCCTGAGGCTGCAGAACGACGGCGTCGCGGTCTTCAGCATTGCCGAGGACGGCACGCTCACCAACGTCGGCTACCAGACCACCGGCGTGCATCCCCGCAACTTCAACATCACCCCTGACGGACGTTTCGTACTGGTCGCCTGCCGCGACGAGAACGCCATAGAAGTGTACCGACGCAACGCCAAGACCGGCCTGCTCAAGGACACCGGCAAACGCATCAATCTGGAAAAGCCCGTCTATGTTGGCTGGTTAAATTAACATATTGATTAACAATTAAATACAGATATGGAGAACAACGATAAGAAACAACTCAGCCTCGAGCTCAAGCCCGAGGTGGCCAAGGGTTCCTACTCCAACCTCGCCATCATATCGCACTCCCCCAGCGAGTTCATCATCGACTTCGCGACTATGCTCCCGGGCCTCCAGAAGCCCGAGATATCCAACCGCATCGTGATGAATCCCGAGCACGCCAAGCGCCTGCTCAACGCCCTGGCGGACAACGTCAACAAATACGAGTCGCAGTTCGGAACCATAGAGCTCAGGTCGCAGCAGCCCAAGGGCACCATCAACCTCAGCGACTTCATGAGCGGCAACGGCGCAAAATCCTGATGCCGATGGACAAAGAAAGACTGCTCCGCATCAAGGCCATAGCCTTCGACATAGACGGAGTGATGACCGACGGAGGCATCCTCGCGATGCCCGACGGAGACCTGCTGCGCGTCTTCGACGCCAAGGATTCCTTCGGCGTGAGGATGGCCAAGATGAACGGTCTTCACACCGGCATCATCACCGGCGGCAGCTCCGAGAGCATAGTCAAACGCTTCAGTTACTGCGGTGTCGAACCGGAGGATATCTATCTTCATTCAAGGATCAAGCTCGACGACTTCAATGAGTTCTGCCAGAGGCATTCACTGCTTCCGGAAGAAGTGATGTTCTTCGGCGATGACCTGCCGGATATCCCCGTGATGAAGGCCTGCGGCATAGGCGTGGCGCCGGCGGATGCCGTCGAGGAAGTCAAGCAGGCTGCAGACTTCGTCTCCCCCTGCGCGGGCGGCCACGGCTGTGTGCGCCACGCCGTCGAGATGATACTCAAGACCCAGGGACGCTGGCAGCTCGACGACGCCCTCTATAAGAAGATGTTCTGAGATGGACCTGCACGGAAAGAAGATCATACTTGGAAGCGGTTCTCCCCGCAGGCGCGAGCTCCTGACCGGGATGAACATCGAATTCACCGTAGATACCGGAAATACCTTCGAAGAGTACTGCGACCCCTCCACACCGCACGAGCAGGTGCCGGCGCTGATGTCCGAGGGCAAGTCACTCGGCTTCCACCGGCCGCTGGAGGACGACGAGATCCTCATCACCTCCGACACTATGGTGCTGTGCCACTCCGACGATCCCGAACACTCCCCCATCCTCGGCAAGCCCCATTCGCGCGAGGATGCGGTCCGGATGCTCCGGCTGCTGTCAGGGCGCGAGCACGAAGTGATCACGGCAGTGACGCTGCGGAGCGGCGACCGCATCGAGACCCGCTCCGACTCCACCATCGTCGTCTTCAAGGAACTGACCGACAGCGAAATAGACTATTATGTAGACAACTGCAAGCCCTACGACAAGGCCGGAGCGTACGGCATCCAGGAGTGGATCGGCCTCGTCGGCATCACGGCCATCAGGGGCTCCTATTTCAACGTCGTGGGCTTCCCGACGCACCTCGTATACGAGATGCTGCTGGCATTCCTCTAAGTTTTTTTTGCAGTTTAACAAAACTTGCTTATCTTTGCACCCACGAAACACGAAGCTTTAGCTCAGCTGGTTTAGAGCGCTTGCTTGACAGGCAAGAGGTCAGCAGTTCAAATCTGCTAAGCTTCACCAAAAAGGGACAGCATTTTTGCTGTCCCTTTTTCGTATCAATACACCTTGATGGAGTATGTAAACGTGTATTTGCCGCCAGGTTCGATGCAGTGGATGAGGTCGCGGCCGGATATATCCCCGTCATAGCCCTTTCGGTCGCAGATGCCGCACCAGGGCTCGAGGCAGACGAAGGGGCATCCGGGCTTGTATGGCGCCCAGATGCCGTAGGCCTCGGCCTGCGGGCAGCCGACGCCGAGCACCGGCCTCCCCTGCTTGTCGCAGAGCACGGCCGTCGCCACCTGCCCGCCCTCGAAGATCAGGGCATCGTGGGCGAAGGAATCGCCGGTGACGGGCATATCTGCTGATATCCTGACCGGCTCGGCCAGCGGCACGCGGTTGCCGCCGTCGAGGCCGGAGACCATAACCGGACTGACCGGGCGGCCTTCCTTGTCGTAATACTGCACATAGCCGTGAACGGCATCAGCGACGTCGTAGTCCGGCAGAATGAAGCCCGGATGTGCGCCGATCTGGGCGAACATATCGCACGAGTCGAGATTCTTGACCGTCCAGGCGACCTCCACGCGGTCGCCATCGAGACTGTACTGAACCTCAAGCAGATAACGGTAAGGATAGATGTCCGGACGGCCTTCTCCGGCCATCCTCATCAGTCCTTCTCCGACCTCCTCGAACTCGCAGTCGCGCGCGAAACCGTGCTGCTTCATCGTGAAAGCCTTGCCGCCGATGTGGATCTCGTCGCAATAAGGCCTGCCCACTGCCGGGAAAAGGATGGGAGCCTTGCGGCTCCAGAACATTGAGTCGCCGCTCCACATATATTCGCGGCCTTCCTTGACCAGACTCGACAGCTCCGCGCCGTGTCCGGCCACCTCGATGGTAATGATTCCGTTTGTTAGTTTCATATGGCGAATATACGATTTTTCAAGTCCTAGCAGTGCACAAAAAACGAACTATTTATACCCAAATGGCGTTTTTGTCGAGAAAAGGACTGCAACGACGAAGGTAAATGCTATATTTGTATGAAACACTTAATTACAGGAACGCTATGGAAATCAACGTCTATTCTCAATACTTCGAGGCGGAAGGATCTTTCGCCGGTGTGGAGCGCCGAGGAGCGCTTGTGCTGCTGATATCCGATTCTGAAGCCGGTACGATTTCTTACCGCGCGGCGGTGTCGTTCTTCCCGCACAGGGACGATGAAGACTTCGCCGTGTCATTTGACGCTTATTTCGAAAAGGAACTCTACCGGGCGACTGGACGCAGGTCGCGCAAGCGCGAGGCCGCGCTGCTCGAGTCGCTCCGCGACGAGATCGACGCCCTCGCAGCTGAGCACGGCGCCGCCGTCAAATGGTCCTGCCCCCTGGCCGATGCCAGGTATGACCGCTAGAGTATCAGGTCGTCAACCCGAATCTTAGGGACGTGGTGGACGCCGTCCTCATCACGGTAATAGCTGAGGTCGGAGCCTGCAGGGACCTCGTCCAGGACGATGGTCTCGGCGCCTTTACCGACGGCCAGGACGGCGATGGGCTCGAGTTCGAGGCCCAGCACCTGCTTTATCTCCTGAGGATTGAAAGCCCTGATAATAAGAGCATTGAGGCCTATTTCTACGGCCTTGAGCGCCATGCTCTGGAGCGCTATTCCGAGGTCGATGTCGACC
>Ga0310786_10012933_pt1 | contig 10307 bp, 14 predicted proteins | sample AusTroGonzalo_MG_FD_203881 | JGI IMG/M metagenome (GOLD analysis project Ga0310786, IMG submission 203881) | Bovine rumen microbial communities from tropical cattle in Woodstock, Queensland, Australia - Gonzalo_03 (v2) (version 2) | ecosystem: Host-associated > Mammals > Digestive system >... | reverse complement strand
GTATTACTCAATAACATCAGTTTTATTTATCATATATTCCCATAGTGGTTTGGGACACTCTTAATTATGTAGTTGCTTATTTTATAAATTACAATACCTAATATAGTGAGGTATATGCTTATAGATGTATGTTTAGTTATGCTAAAAGTAGATAAGTGCGAGAAAATCACTATTTTAATAGACAAAATAAGGGAAAAGTATGTATTATAGAAATTAGAAAGGAATTAACACTATGAGAAAGGCATTATTATTAGGACTTACTTGTTTATCATTATTAGGTTGTGGTGGTGTTAATACATCAACAAAGGTAAATGGTTATAAAGAATACACTAATGTTGGTTATTACTATAACGATGACTTAACATATACAGTTGAGTTAGAAGATAAGCAGTATACTTTGTCTATTGATAAGGTTTATTGGGCGAGAAAGTATGACGCTAGAATAAATAACAAGTTCTATGTTGGTGTAGATAAGAAATTAGTGATTTATAGCTTATAATGTTTCTATTTTTTATTTTTATTTATATCTTAATAGGAACAACAAGTGCGTGTGTTTATGCTTATGTTGGGGAAACATACCCATTAGTGATTACCTATTTTAGTGTCTTTATCATCATTTGTATTATTATTGAGTGGAAATATGGAGATAAAAATTGACTTTGTAGTGCCTTATGTGAATAACAACGATCCAGTATGGAAAAAAGCATATATGGACTATTTTGTTCGTGTTGATCCAAAAAGATTAGCGAGTATGAGAAATGGTAGATATGAAGATATTGGTTTAATTTACTATCAATTACAATTAGTGAATAAGTTTATGCCCTGGATCAATACTATTTACTTACTCTTATCTAATAAAGAACAGGTTATACCTAGTTTATTACCGCCTAATGTGAAAATCGTGTTGCATAAAGAGTTTATACCAAGTAGGTATCTGCCTACATTTAATAGCACTACGATAGAGATGTTTTTACCTAACATTAAGGGTTTAAATGAGTATTTTATATACGCTAACGATGATATGATACCTATTAAACCACTCTCAATTACGCATTTTTTCAACGAAAATGGGCGATTAAGAATAAATTGGAAAGAAGAAGTTGAGCAAAGACAAAGCATAATGTTCAAAAATCAATGTATTAACTCATATCAAAATGTTTGTAAGGCGATAGGTGTGAAACCAGATAGAGAGTTATTAAGACCATTACATAGTTTTACACCAATGCGATTAAGTCATGCGAAAGAGATACAAGCGTTGATGAAAGACTATGTTTTACCTCAAATTAGAGCGTATCGCACCGATAATCAACATAATCAATACATCTTCCCTGTATATGAACATCTAAAATATGGGACTGAACCCACCAAAATTAACTTTTATTACACTCAATTAGATGAGAATAAAGAAAAATTACTAGAAAAAATGAAAGAAAGCGACATCATTTGTGTAAATCTAGTAAAAGATAAGAAAAATGGCGAATTAGTGTTAAAGGAATTAGAGAAATTATGCGAGTAGTTATATGTGCGTTAGCAAAAAATGAGCATTTATATATCAATGAGTGGGTAAATCACTACGCTAAATTAGGTTTTGATAAGATTTATCTTTATGATAATGATGATGTAAAATGTAAAAAATACATTGGCGATTACATTGATAGAAAAGATTTAGTGGAAATAATAGATATTCGTGGGCAAGTGAGAGAAAATCTACAACACGATGTCTATACCGAGTTCTATAACACTCACACATTTGATTATTGTTTATTCTGCGACATAGATGAGTTCTTGGTGGGAATCAACGATATACACGATTTCTTAAAAGACAAAACTATTGAGCAAATTAGAATTAGGTGGCGATTATTTGGCGATGATGAACTCATTGAGCGAGATATGAAAAAGTCAGTAATGGAAACATTTACCAAACAAGTAAGTGTGACCTATAAACGAAACCTAACTGGTAGATGTAATTTATGGAGGCAGGGCAAAGCAATAGTAAAAGGTTGTTTAGATAATGTTGTAATTCGTAGTCCACACTTTGCGAGTTATGGGACACGAGATAATATCTTACCTAGTGAACTACCTAGTGGTAAACCATGTAATAGTTTAGTCACTATTTTAGAAGATTACACCGAAGAAACGATTTATCTTAATCATTATATGACTAAATCGCTGCGAGAGTTCTTGGATCAAAAATTAAAAAGAACTGACGCTGTGTTCGGCAATAATATAGATATGAAATACTACTGGCGAATTAACAAAATAACTATGGAAAAACAACAATATATTCAATGGTATTTAATGGAGAAAAGAAAATGAGTTATAAGATAGTAGTAATGAGTTGCGACAGAAATGAAGATTTGTGGTTGCCTTTTCATCATTGTATGGAAAAGTATTGGAAAGACCACCCAGAGATTATTTACTCTACCGAAACAAAGATAAACCCATACTATAAGACTATCACTTGCAATTTACCTGTAAGTTCTTGGACTAAAAGAGTGTATGAAACAATTAAAGATTTAGAGTGTAGGCACATACTCTTAATGGTTGACGATATATTCTTACGAGATTATGTTGATAGCAAGAACGTTAATAAGGTTTGTTATTACCTAATAGACAATGTAGTTGCTTTTAATTTTGAACCTTCGTTTGATAAAGGCGATATTCCACTTAATAATGATGTTCTTATAAGAAACCCATTTGGTAAGTTCAAGTTATCGTGTATGGCTCAAATGTGGCGAAAGAGATATATGTTAGATTTGTTTAACACTCATAAAAACCCATGGGCATTTGAGAAAGAAAACAAAGCAAAACACTATGTGTATTTCATTAGCAAAAATGGGGACATACTAAATTGGGGTAGAAAGAAAGATGACTGGCGATTTGGTGTAGTCAAAAACAAATGGGCAAAAGAGTGTAAAGAGTTCTTTGATAAAGAAGGACTAGAAATAGATTATTCTATAAGAGGTTTTTGGGGAGAGGAGAATTAAGATGAAAAGAAAAACCACCGATTTAGAAATTAGACTTAATGAAAATGGTTATAAGTTAAGTCACAAGACCTATGTAGGAAAGAAAGCAGAGAAAGTTGATGAGTTTGTCTATCTAAAAAATAATGGAACAACCTTATACCAAGTAAATGTTGATAGAACAAGAAATCGCATTACTAGTTATTCTTTCACTAATAGAGCTTTCTATGTATTCAATAGTGATAGCATTGATTTGCTACAAGCACTCTACATTGATTTCACTAACGAAATTAAAAGAATTGAAAGCGAGGTAAAGCAAAATGATTAGTTTACCAATTTGGTTATTTGTGCTTATGTGTGTATTTAGTTTTATAGGCATTTGCACATTTTGTCTAGTGATTTACGCTATTGTAAGTTCATTAGTTTGTCCAATATATAGATATGATGTAGATGAGGAAGAAGAATATGGGACACAAGAAAACAAACAAAAATGATGTTCAAAAACTTAAATTAAAGCAAGCATTAAAATCATTAGTAGAGTGTTGTATTTGTATTCTTGCTTTTGAAAAAAGTTTAGTTGATGATCCAGAGCAAAAAAAGAAAATACAAAAGATTATCAAAAATGGAGAAAAGACCAAAGAAATTATTGACGGAATTAGACATATTGAAATCTTAATCAGTTTGTTTAATACATTTATCACAGGTAAAGAACAATACTTTGTTATCTCTACTTTAACTATCTTAAAAGATGTTAAGAAGTTTGATTCTACCGAAAAAGGTTTCAAAGAGTTTTTAAGACTTGAAAAAGAAAGTAGAGAAAGGTTTGAAAAAGAACAACAAGAAAAGAAAGAATTGCAAGAGAAAATTGCAAAGGCGAAAGAAGAAGGCAAAAAGGTTGAAATGACCTATGTAAATGGGAAAGTTGAACCAGTTATTATTGAAGAAAAACCAAACTAATCGTATAATGTTAGAGTAGAGTATGTGGGTAATTCCTTTGTCTGCCTTTTCATAATAAATAGCACATATACTCTACATTGACGTTTTGTGAGGAAAGTGGTGTTTCGGTCAACATAGCACCACTTTTCTTTAATGATATAATATATAGTGAGGTATTTTATGGCGAAAAAGAAAAATCAAGTTCAACAAATCATTGATGAATATAAAGACCTAGTTGATATTCCTTTTGTTAATGCGATGATAGAACAAAATGGTAAGTTAGGCGATTTTGAAATGAACAAAACCACAATTAGAAATATCGCAGAGTGGTCGCTTAATGGCGATAGCAATAAAGAGATTAGAAAGAAACTTGAACTTACTAGACAACAATGGGAAATCTTAACAAACATTTGTCCTGTTCTTGTTATGGTAATGAGAGATACTAGACATCTTGCTGATATGGTAGTTGCTGGTAGTTTATTCCAAACTGCTATCGGTGGTAAAACCATTAGAAAGCAAGTAGTTAAAAGTGTAAAAGAATATGATGATAAAGGTAGAATATGTGGCGAGAGATTAGAGAAAGTGTGGTTAGAAGAAGAATTACCACCTAACCCTATCTTATTAAAGTTTCTTGCCGAACATAAAATGAGTGAACAATTTGGCGAAAAACACATTGATAATAGTGCGAAATATAGAGAAGTCATTGATAGTTTTTCTAGCGATGAACTTGCGTTGATCCAACAAGCAAAAGAACAATTAGAAAAAGAAGATAAAGAAGATGAAGATTAAAAGAACTTATGAGCAAAGAAAGGCAAGTGAGAAACTTGTTAATCAAATTAAAAGGGTAAAAGAACAAAACGAAAAATCTAACCCTGCTTTAAGTGAACAAAAAAACAAAGAAAATGCTTACGAGTTTTACTCTAATCTTTCTAGTGAAGAAAAAATTGTATTTCAAAGAGAGTTAGAGAAAAAGAAATTAAGAGATAGTTATATTGCTTATCTTAAATACATCTACCCAGACTTTATTGTGACTAGATTTCACGCTATGCTTTCAAACATTTGCGAAAGTGTAGTGAGAAAAGTAGAGGCAGGGCAAAGTGTAAGACTTTTATTATCAGTTCCACCACAACATGGTAAATCAACAGTAGTGACTAAAACTTTGCCTAGTTGGTTTGTTGGTAGAAACCCAAAAAGGTGGGCGATTCTTACAGCATACAATGCAGATATAGCTGAAGAGTTTAGTGATAATAATAGACAACTTATTAAAAACTATGGTGCTGAAATCTTCGGTATTCAAACTAATACTAGCCAAGACAATAAGACATTATTTCAAGTTCATAAAATAGGCGAAAAAGAAGTGCCTAGTAGTGATAGTGGAATTATGGGTGTGGGTATAGCTGGTGGTATTACAGGTCATGGTGGGTCGTTGATTATTGTTGATGACCCATACAAGAACTCTACAGAGGCAGAAAACCCAAACATTAGAGCAAACTTATCTAGGGTATTCAAAGATAGTGTTTTAACAAGAGCAAGAGGTAAAGGAAACGCAGTCATCGTTATTCATACTAGGTGGAACGATGATGACCTTATAGGAGAATTAGAAAAAACAGGGGACTGGATAACCATTAACATACCATGTGTTTGGGAAAAAGGTATTGATAAACTATTACATAGAAAAGTAGGGGAAACATTATGCCCAGAGTTAGGTTTTGACGGAGAGTGGGCGATGAGAACTGAAAAAGCAGTAGGCAAAAGAGTGTGGAATGCTTTATATCAGGGCAAACCATACATTGATAATGGCGATATGGTTAGTAGAGATAATATAAAGTTCTACGATAAAAAATCTAAACCACTTGCCTTTGAGGAAATCACACTTTCTTGTGACTTATCGTTTGGTGGTAAAAACGCAAACAATGACCCATGTTGTCTTACTGTTATAGGTAGAATTGGTGGTAATCACTACATTTTAGATGTAATAAATAAAAAACTATCTTTTACTGAAACGCTAGAAAGAATAAGATATTTATGTGGGAAATACCCTATTAAAAAGAAACTCATTGAAAAAAAGGCAAATGGTCAAGCAACTATTGATTCGCTAAATAGGGAGATAGGTGGTTTCGTGGCTTTTGAACCAGGATCAAAGAGTAAAATTGAAAGATTACAAAATTGCTTACCATTTTTTGAGGCAGGTAATATGTATTTCCCTGATGAGAGTATCAATAGTGAAATTGATGACTTGGTTGAGCAACTTTTAAGGTTTCCTAACACCACGCACGATGATTTTGTTGATACTCTCTCACAGTATTTGTTAAACTATGAGTATAAGTATGGTGGTAAAATCGCTACTGATACTAGATTTAAGGTGTTTGCAGACGCAATAAGGGGTTTGAAAATATGATTAGATTAAATGTTGATGAACAAGCATTAGAAACAGGCGAGTTGCTTGATGTAGTTAAAGACTTGTTTTGGTATCAAATCTTTTGGAAAGGTAGTTTTGGACCAGACATTAGATTAAAGAAACTACAAAAAGATATGTATTCAAATGAGGGCAAAGCACCTGTATTTTTCAATAGAAACATTAAATTAGCGACAGGTTATAACTTGTTAAAACCTTTATGTGATACTGCGACATCTACATTTATTGGTAGAGTGCCTGATATTGTGACCAAAGGCAGCGATAAAGAAAAAGAGAGAATTAGCAATTTCTCACTTATCGCAAAACACAATGACTTTGAAGAAGAAATTAGTGATGTTGGTTTGCAAGCAAGCATTACAGGTAGTGGTTTTTTAGGTATTTATGCCGATATTGGAGATGAGTTCCCACACTATCGTTCACTTGACCCACTTTTCACTAATGTTGTTTATGACTGTTCTATCGCACAAAAGAGATTATTTGCTTACCACATTTATTGGGACACAAGTAGTGCTGGTGGAATTAGTGGTAAATATGTTTGCTTAATCTATACAAAGAAAAAGATTTTTGCTTACTACACACAACAAATGAGTGTTCCAACATATATGGCTTTTAGTGTTTACCCACTACAACTTTTCTTAATTGACGGTGCTGAACGCTCTTTTGAAATGGAACATGGTTTCAATGATATTCCTATCGTTGAGTTCTTAAATAACAAAGAACAATTAAGCGACTGTAAAGCAGTTATCGGTTTAATTAGTCTTTACTCACAATTACAAAATAATCGTTTCCAAAATGTTGATGATATTATTAACTACTTATTAGTTATTAAAAATGTTAATCTTGGCGATGATAAAGAAACCGAACAAGCTATTAGTTTAATTAAAGACCATAGAGTTTTACCTATTGAAGGTGCTGATAGTGACGCAAAGTTCTTATCAAACCCATTAAACCAAACCGATATTCAAACTCTTGCTAACGAATATAAAAATCTTATTCACTACATTACTCACATACCAGATTTATCTAGTGTTGATTTCTCACAAAATGCTAGTGATCCAATTATCAAAATTAAAACTAAACCATTATTAGATTTATGTGATGAAAAAGCAAAGTGGTTCAACAAAGGTTATATTCAAGTTTTAGAGATGACTTTGGACTTTGTTGAAAGAAATAGTAAAGTCTTGTATGGTAAAGTTAAGTTTAGAATTGATGATATTGATTTAGTCTATTCTCATACACTACCAAGTAATGATACTGATATGGTCAATATGATAGTCAATTTAAGCAACGCAGGTTTATGTGATCCACGAGTTCTATTACAAAGTTTAAGTTGTATTCCTAATGTTGATGAATATATTAAAGGTATGAAAGAATATAACGAATATGTTGACTTGCGTAAAAAATCAAAAGAAAATAATAATAAGGGGACTAACGAAACCAATTTAGAAAGGCAAAACGCTACCCCACAGACTAGAAACCAAGAAGATAACCTTAAAAATGCTACACTTGGTCAAAGTCAAAATATAAGTGATAATAAGGTTGAATAAACCAAATTATAGGTTGCCGACTTACCAAAAAGTTGAGGTGCGAAAGCACATAAGAGAGCAACCCTAGTGCTATATCTAGGAGAGGAGAATAAAAGTAATTATGGAATTACCAAAAACCGAACAAGAGTTGCAAGCGATTATTGATAGTGCAGTCAAGCAAGCAACTGATGAAATCGTTTCTAAACACAATGGCGAAATGGCTACTTTGAGAACAAGACATAGTGCCGAATTAGACAAAGTGCGTAAAGAGGCGAATATGTCTGCCGAAGAACTTGCTAAACAAAAAGCAAGTGAATTAGCAGAACAACAAGCACAAGAGTTAAGCGATTTAAGAAACTTTAAGAAACAAACTATCTTAAAGGAAAAATTAGCGAACTCAAACTTGCCTAGTTATTTCGTTAATGATACGAGGTTGCTATCTGCCGAAGAAGGCGAACTAGATAAGGTCATCAAATCGGTCAAAAATGAATATGAGGCAAGCCAACCAAAAGGCACAACCCACTCTACCGTTGTCCAAACAAGTGGTGCTAAACCACAAGTGACCGACAAAGATAAAGCAAATGAACTTATGGGTAATGCCTTAAAACAATTAGTATCAAACAATTAAGGAGAAAATTATGGCTATTCTAAACAGTTCAGTAGTCCTTCCAGTTGAGTATTCAACTGAAATCATTAGAGGTGTTGTTGGACGTTCCAAAGCACTTGAATTAGGTAGAAGATTACCTGATATGAAAGGTAAAACCTACAAATTAAATGTTTTATCATCTTTACCAGTTGCTGGTTGGGTTAAAAATCAAGCAACCCCAAATGATACAAACTATGAAATCAAAAACAAACCAATTAGCGATTTAGCATGGACAGGTGTTGATGTTGTCGCAGAAGAAATCGCAGTTATCGTTCCTATCGCTCTTAACACATTAAAAGACGTTGAAGATTTTGGTGTTAGCATTGTCCCAGAAATTACCGAACAAGTAGTCGGTGCTTTCCAACAAGTTATTGACGCAACAGTTTTCTTTGGTCAAAGTTCCCCATGGTCAGGTTTCTATGGTTTAGTCGCTGGTGCGACAGCTGCTGGTGCAACAGTCACATGGGACGGTGAAGCTGGCTTATCTTTCTATAACGCTATCAATGACGCTATGGAATATGTTGAAGATAGTGGTTATCAACCAACTGCTATTCTTGGCGGTCCTTCCCTCAATAGTGCTTTCCGTAAGACAATTACAGCATTAGGTATTCTCGCTGGTGACCAAGGCGAAATCGGTGGTTTACCAAGACACATTGATTTAACTGGTGGTTTCTATCAAAGTGACGCATTTGCTATCGTTGGCGATTTCCGTTATTTAGTCTATGCGTTTAGAGAAGAAATGGATATGAGATTATTAAGCGAGGCAACATTAGTTGATCCAGCAACAGGTTCTACCTTATATAATCTTGCCCAACAAGACATGATTGCATTTAGATTCACAATGAGATTAGGTGTTGCTTTACCAAACCCAGTCAATAGAGTTAATGGAACAGCTAGCAGATACCCATTTGCGATTATTCTTAACGCAAAAGAAGGTAGTGCGTCCTAATTAAACTTATCAACTTAAAGGGTGTTCGTAAGGACACTCTTTTTTTTATGTTTTTTTCACACCTAATTTATGTATATAATTATTACGAGGTATTTAACTATGAGAAATGACTATGTAATTACAAACGAATACTTAAAAGAGAACTATGGTTTAGACCTTAATGATTATGCGTTAGAGGGTGCTTTGATCCCTGCTATTATCAACATCGCATTAGATAAGGCAGTTGATATTTTTTGCGAATACAACGATAACATTAAAGGTGCTAGACAACTCAACGATTATTTGGGACTTAATGATGATTACTTACTTGCTAGTGATAAACAAGAGGCATTTAAGAAACTACAATATCAAATTGTCTATCGTTTAATCTTTGAAAGTGGTTTAGACATTAAAGATGAGTGGTTGATTTCATTACTTGCTAAACAACTTGGTTGTAAAATCAATGGTTTCCAAAAAGGCATTTTCCAAAAGTAGGTATTGTTTATGTTTAAGACACCATTATTACTTTGCGATAGAAGAATATACACATATAAAGGTAAATGGAAAAACCCAAACCAAGATTTAGATGATAACATTTTCTATTTCATCAAAGAACCATTAACATTAGTTGCCGATTACACAAAAGGTAGAGAGCAATTAGTTGAAACTATGACCATTACAGTCTATGGTGCTAAACCTATTTGTAAAGAGGACATCATCACACTTGATAATGGGACAAAATATAGAGTTCAACAACTTACTTATAATTATGTAGAACACAACATTTTAGTTAAAGACTTATTAAAACCTAGAATTGAAAGCATTGATTTGGTATTAGTATAATGGAATATAATTTGGAAAACTTTACTAATCTTCTAATAGAGTTGATGAA
>Ga0310786_10012932_pt1 | contig 10308 bp, 7 predicted proteins | sample AusTroGonzalo_MG_FD_203881 | JGI IMG/M metagenome (GOLD analysis project Ga0310786, IMG submission 203881) | Bovine rumen microbial communities from tropical cattle in Woodstock, Queensland, Australia - Gonzalo_03 (v2) (version 2) | ecosystem: Host-associated > Mammals > Digestive system >... | reverse complement strand
CCTCACCCCGCACCCGCAGATGGCCTATTACATCTGCCTGATGACGGGGATTATGTGGTGCGCGGAGCTCTACATCCATATCAAGGAGAAGCGGATGAAGCAGTGGGTGATAGCTACCGTCCTGTTCTTCGCCAGCCTTGCGATAGGGGTGGGGGTGACCAGCGCCAACACCTTTGCCAACCGCGAGTATATGACCCAGACGATGCGCGGCGGCCACAGCGACCTCCATCAGGGCGAGGCAGAGGCCACCAAGAGTGCCGGCGGCCTGGACATTGACTATGCCACCCAGTGGAGCTACGGCATAGACGAGACACTCACCTTCTTGATACCCAACTATATGGGCGGCAGCAGCAATTATGAGCTGGGCCGTGACTCGCAGTTGTACAAGGGTCTCACCTCCAATGGTGTCCCGGCGCAGTCGGCGCTGAGCTTCTGCGGCGGCACCCCTATGTACTGGGGCGACCAGCCCTTCACCTCCGGCCCGGTGTATCTGGGCGCGATAGTCTGCCTGCTGTTCCTCCTGGGCCTGTTCATCGTAAAGGGCCCCTACAAGTGGGCGCTGCTGGTGGCAACCCTCTTCTCTGTACTGCTCTCGTGGGGATATCACTTTATGCCGTTTACCAAGTTGTTCTTCAACTGGTTCCCGCTGTATGACAAGTTCCGTACGGTATCATCTATACTGGTGGTGGCGGAGATAACCATTCCGCTGCTGGGTTTTTTGGCTGTCAAGGAGATAGTGGAGGGCAAGGTGGCTCGCAAAGAGGTGCTGAAGGGGTTGGCTTGGAGTGCCGGCATCACCGGATGCATCTGCCTGGTGCTGGCCCTGTTCGGGAAGACCCTGCTGCCGTTTGTGGGGTCGGGAGATTCCCAGCTGGCGGCGTATTTCAAGCAGCAGGGACTCGACTGGATATTCCCAATGATTGTGGATCAGCGCGCCGCCCTGCTCACTGCCGATGCCTGGCGTAGCCTGCTGTTCATCTTGCTGGGCGCAGCCGTCATCGTGGTGATGGCCTCCGGCTATGGCAAAAAGTGGTGGGCAACCCTCGCGCTGGGTGTGCTGATGGTTGTGGATCTGTGGCCTGTGAACCAGCGCTATTTCAACGCCGGCTTCTTCCAGAACCCCGCGGCCTTCAACAATAATTTCACCGAGCAGCCGTGGGAAAAGGCCATCTTGGCTGACGACGACCCCCATTTCAGGGTGTTCAACATAGCGGGTAACACCTTCAACGAGAACCGCACCAGCTACCGGCTCAAGTCCATCGGCGGCTACAGCGCCGCAAAACTGCGCCGCTACCAGGACCTTATAGACGAGCACCTCTCCCAGATGCACAGGCCCGTGCTCAATATGCTGAACGCCAAATATTTCGTGGTGGACAGGGACGGGAAAACCCTGGCCGTGCCAAATCAGGATGCGCTGGGTAATGCCTGGTGGGTGGACAGCCTCTGTGCGGTGAAGGGAGCCGATGCCGAGTGCGCTGCGCTGATGGAGGTCAATCTGGCCAATACCGCGGTGGTGGATACAGACGCCTTTGGCAGCTATGTGGAGGGTTTCAAGCCGGCTGGCGAAGGCTCAGAGGTGCATCTTGCCACCTACAAGCCCGACATCCTGGAATACGACTGCGACAGCCCCGACGGCGGCACGATGGTATTTTCTGAGATTTATTATCCTTTTGGCTGGAAAGCCACCATCGATGGCGCACCCGCGGAGCATTTCCGTGCTAATTACACCTTAAGAGCTATGAATGTTCCCGCCGGACGGCACCACATCCGCTTTGAATTCCGCCCCGACAGCGTCCGCAAGGGCGATATCCTCTCCATGGCCTGCATCATACTGATGTTCGGCATTATGGCTTTCTTTGCCATTCGCGGAATAATAGTTATGCGCAAAGGATAAATTTGCTATATTAGCAGGTTATTTGTTAATATGGCAAAGAATCCTTTCAAGCAACTAGCCGGCGAGACTGCAATTTATGGCCTGAGCACCATTCTGGCGCGGGTCGTGAACTTCTTGCTGGTGCCGCTCTATACCAACATTCTCTCGCGGGAGAATTACGGTATTGTAACGGAGTTCCTTGCCTATATCGCCATTCTGCAGGTAGTTCTGGCGTTGGGGTTGGAGACAGGTTGCTTCCGCTATGCCCAGAAGGAGAAGAACGCCGCCGACGAGGGCGATACCACCGCCGACCCCAACCGCATCTTCTCCAACGCCTTTATGATTGTGCTGGGGGTGTGCGTGGCGTTCTTTGCCGGCGTATCCATCTTCTCCGGCAGCATTTCCGCCGCGCTGGGCTATGAAGGATTCGGCAAAATCATAGTTTATGTGGGCGGTATCCTGCTGATAGACACCATTACAGCCATCCTGTTTGCCCGCCTGCGATACGAGCACAAGGCTCTCAAGTTTGCGGTGGTCAAGACGCTCAAGATTTTCACCGAGCTGGGTGTAAACCTGCTGCTGTACCTTGCGCTGCCGGCCTATCTGGCAAGCCACGGCGGTGCGCTTATTACAAGCCTGGTGAGTGCCACTCCCGACTTTACATACGCCATATTCGCCATACTGGTGAGCTGCGTGGTGTGCCTGCTGATGTTGATGCCGGAGATTTTCCGCCTGCGCTTTGTGCCCGACAAAAAGGTGTGCAAGGCGCTTTTGGTTTACTCCATACCTCTGATGCTGGCGGGTCTGCCCGGTGTTATGAACGATATGCTGGACAGGGTGCTGATGCGTGCGCTGGACGGGGCCGAGTGGCGTGCCAACCTTGGCGTTTACCAGGCCGGCGTGAAGATAGCGGTGATAATGTCGCTCTTTGTGCAGATGTTCCGCTATGCCGCCGAGCCGTTCTTCTTCCAGCGGGAGAAACAAAAGGATTCCAAGACGCTGTACGCGCAGGTTATGACATATTTTGTGGCCTTCTGTATGGCGGGCTTCCTTTTTGTGATGCTCTATCTGGATGTCATTGGACTGATGCTTGGTAAAGACTTCCGCATTGGCTTGGAAATCACACCGATAATGCTGATGGCCTACGTGATGCTGGGGATGCAGTTCAACATAAGTATGTGGTACAAGCTCTCCGGCAAGACGGGCTATGCGGTGTGGATTACCCTGGCGGGTCTGCTGGTGACGGTGGTTATCAACGTGGTGTTTATGCCCCGCTACAGCTATCACGCCGCCGCGTGGGCGCATATCGCCAGTTACCTGGTGATGATGGTGATATCGCTGATCCTGGGCAACAAATACTATCCGATACCATACAATTGGAAAAAGATAATCCTGTGCATAGCCTTTGCGCTGGCAATCTACAGAGGCTCGCTGCTGCTTCCCGAGATGGCTCTCTGGCCCAAGATGGCGGCCCATACCGGCCTTATGCTGCTGTACCTTGTCCCCACGGGACTGTATTTATTCAAAACGAGAAACGATGAAAGTCAAAATAGTAAATAAATCAAGATACCCTTCGCCGGCATACGCCACCGAATATTCGGCGGGAATGGACCTCAAGGCCAACATAGAGCAGCCGGTGATACTCGGCAGCCTGGACCGCACGATGATTCCCACCGGGCTGTTCATAGAGCTGCCGGAGGGTTATGAGGCGCAGATACGCCCCCGCAGCGGGCTGGCGGCCAAGCATGGCATCACCGTGACCAACGCCCCCGGCACCATCGATGCCGACTACCGCGGCGAGATATGCGTGCTGCTGGTCAACCTGGGCCGTGAGCCGTTCATCATCAACCCCGGCGAACGCATAGCCCAGATGGTGGTGGCCCGGCACGAGAGGGTAGATTGGGAGGAGGTCGAAGACCTGGCTGCAAGTGAACGCGGCGCCGGCGGCTTCGGATCAACAGGAACAAAATAACTAATATATATGGACTTAAGAGGTGACAAATTTAACGTAGAGAAGCTCTACAAAGTCTTCAAGGACTGTAAGGGCTACACTACCGACACCCGCGAAATTGCTGGCGGCGAGATGTTCTTTGCGTTCAAGGGGGACAACTTTGACGCAAACGAGTTTGCCGCACACGCCCTGGAGCGGGGCGCCAAATGCTGCGTGGTGGACAACATCCACGTCTATGAGAACTGCAGTCCGGAGATTGCCGGCAAGCTCATTGTGGTGGACGACTCCCTGTCGGCGTTTCGCGCGATGGCCGCGTATCACCGCAGCCTGTTCGACATCCCGGTGATAGGCATCACCGGCACCAACGGCAAGACCACCACCAAGGAGATGGTGAACGCCGTGCTCAGCACCAAATACAATGTGACCTGCACCAAGGGCAACCGCAACAACCACATCGGCGTGCCTATGACCCTGCTGGAGATATCTCCCGAGACGGAGATCGCAGTGGTGGAGATGGGCGCCAACCACCCCGGAGAAATCACCGCCTCCGTGCAGCTGGCAAAGCCCACCCACGGCCTCATCACCAATGTGGGCCAGGCCCACCTGGAGGGTTTCGGCAGCTTTGAAGGGGTCAAAAAGACCAAGGGTGAGTTGTACGACTGGCTCAGCGAAAACGGCGGCATCGCCTTTTACAATGTGGACGACGAGATCCTCTCCGAGATGGTGACTTCCCGCAAGGGGATGCAGCTGATGCCCTACGGTGTGCAGTATTCGGGAATCAGGGTACTCAAGACCTCCCGGGTGAACCCGTACCTCACGATGGAGGTTGAGGTGGCCGACGTGGTGAGCCGCATCACCACCCGCCTGATAGGCGCCTACAACGCCATCAACGTGACGGCCGCACTCACCGTGGGCGGTTATTTTGAGGTGGATTTTGAGGCGGCGGTGGCGGCAGTGGAAGGGTATGTCCCCTCCAACAGCCGGTCGCAGCTGATAGACACCGGCCGCAATATAGTGATACTGGACGCCTACAACGCCAACGCCAGCAGTATGAACGCCGCGCTGGACAACTTTGCATCGACCTCGTTCCCCAACAAGGTGCTGGTGCTGGGCGATATGCTGGAGCTTGGCAAGTTTTCTGCTGAGGCTCACGCACAGATACTGGCTAAGGCCCGCAAGATAACTGGTGAGATTTACCTGGTGGGCGGCAGCGAGTTCAAGGCCGTGGCCAAGGAGGGCGACCTGGTGTTTGACACCTCCCTGCAGCTGAAAGAATTCTTCCGCAAGCTCAAGCCGGAGGGCAAGACCATCCTCATCAAGGGGTCCAATGCCACCCGTCTGCCGCTGATTATGGAAGTCCTTTAAAGAAAACGCATTAATCAAGACAATATGAAAACATTTTGGAAAATAGTATTTGGCTCGCTGCTGGGATGCCTCGTGGCGATGCTGGTAGCAATGTTCTGCTTCTTTGGAATGATGAGCAGCATGGCTTCCGCTTCTATGAATAGCGGCCAGGCCTCCAAGACCGGTTCGGTGCTCCGCATAGACAAGAACACCGTAATCAGCGAGCGCGCAGTGGATGATATGTCCGTAACCGCCCTGATGAACCGTCAGAGCGGCAGCAAGCTGTCTCTGCTGGATGCCGTTCGTGCCATTGACGCAGCTGCAGACGACCCTGCCATCAAGTTCATCTATATGAACACCGACGGCCTCACCTGGTCCATCACAAATGCAGAGGAAATGCGCGCTGCGCTGGCACGTTTCCGCGCCAGCGGCAAGGCCATCGTGGCCTACGGCGAGAATTTCGACGTCCTGTCTTATTATGTGGCCTCCGTGGCCGACAAAGTGGTGGCCAATGCCGACGGCACCGCAATGATTACCGGTATCGCCACCCAGTCCATCTATCTGAAGGATCTGCTGGACAAGCTGGGCGTTGAGATGCAGCTCATCCGTCACGGCAAGTTCAAATCTGCCGGCGAAATGTACATCAAGAATGCGATGAGCGACGAGAACCGTCTCCAGCTGCAGGCTATGGTGGACGGTATGTGGAATACCATTGCAGATGAAATCTGCGCCAGCCGCGACTTCAGCCGCGAAGAGCTGGATGCGTGGATAGAGAATCTGGAGCTTGACAAGACCCAGAGCATGCTGGATAGGAAGATGGTGGACACCATCTACTTTGCAGACCAGATGAAGGACTATGTATGCAGCCTGGCTTCTGTGGACAAGTTTGAGAAGGTGGGCTTCGTGTCCCTCGCAGACTATGCTCCCGGCCGCCTGGCACAGGTATCCAAGACCAAATCAAAGGATAAGATAGCGGTGCTCTACGCAAACGGCGAGATTGTGAACGACGGCGACACCGAGCAGAACATCGTGGGCGCCAAGTTTGCGGCCGAAATAGAGAAAGTCCGGAAGGATTCCACCATCAAAGCCGTGGTATTCCGCGTGAACTCCCCCGGCGGCAGCGTGCAGGCTTCCCAGTTCGTACGCCGCGAGATGGAACTGCTCCGTGCGGAGAAACCCGTTATAGCGTCCTATGGTGACTACGCTGCAAGTGGCGGATACTGGATTTCTGCGGAGTCCGACAAGATTTTCTGCGACAACACCACCCTGACCGGCTCCATCGGCGTATTCTCGCTGGTTCCCAATCTGGGCAGTGCCGCCAAGAAGACCCTCAGCGTGAATGTTGAGAGTGTGACTTCCCACGCCCACGGCGATTTGATGCGCGGTATGCGCAGCCTGGACGCTGCAGAGCAGGAGTATATGCAGAAATCTATAGAGGATGTTTACGACGAGTTCCTTACCATCGTTTCCGGCGGCCGCAATATGACCAAGGATATGGTGGACGACATCGCCCAGGGTCGCGTATGGTGCGGCTGTGACGCGTTTGGAGTAGGCCTGGCAGACGAAAAGGGCGGTCTGGTGGATGCCATTGCATACGCCGCCGACCTCGTAGGCCTGGCAGATTACAAGCTGGTTGAGTGCCCCGCCTCCAAGACCCAGATGGAACGCTTTATGGAGATGTTCGGCGGCAGTGTCTCTATGAAGGCTATGCTTTCCGGCAGCGAAAATGCTACCCGCTGGGAGGATGTCCAGGCACAGTTCGAGAGGGCCTACGGTTTCCTGCGCAATGCCGATGAAACCGTCTTCTGCGCCCGTATGCCTTTCATTACCGATATTAAGTAATTTTTGATGAGATTGGCAGGTAAAATATCGACTGCGCTGCTGCTGATGGTCTACATCGCGGCATTTGCGGGGTTCCGGCTCCACGAATGCTCGGTGGACCATACCGTGCAGATTCTCAGCGTAATGGCCGATGATGCCTGCCAGGAAGTTCATCACCACCATTGCAGCGATGAAGGCCATTGCGGCCATCATCACCATCATTGCCCGGAAGAGCACACCGCAGCGCCAGAGGCGGGCGGCGTGCAGATATCCGAGGCCTGCTGTTGTGCCAATTCCCTCTATTTCATCTCCGACGCCCAGATAACGTCGGACGGCGGCAACGACTTTGCTGCTGCAAAGTGCCTGCCGGTGGCTTTTGTCCCGGTTGCGGGTTATGCTACGCAACTGTCGGGCAGCGGATTCACCCCTGTATCTTATAGTGACTGTCGCGTCCTTAAAGGGTGTACCGCGCTCGCATTATATTCTGTCAGAAGGGTTTAGTGTGCATTGCCCGCCTGCTTGGCAACAATGTACAACCCTTTAATTGACAGAATATTATGTATTTAAAACGATTTACACTTTTCATATTTTTGCTGTGTCTTGCCGGGATATCGTATGCCCAGACACTTGTAGGCACAGTTTATTATCAGGATCCCAAGGGGGCGCGTGAGCCGCTACCCTTTGCGCAGGTCTATCATCTGGAGCAGCAGAAACTGCTCGAATGTGATTCAGACGGCAGGTTCCAGCTCCTTTTGAAGGCCGATGCCACCCTGGTAGCGACCTACGTGGGCTATTCCCAGGATACCGTGAAGGTGGCTGCCGGCACCCCCTCCGCAGAATTTACCCTTTTCGGAAGCAATACCCTGGACGAAGCGGTGGCAACTGCCCGCCACGCTGGCCTTAGCCGTCTTTCACAAATCAAGACCGAGGCCATCACCGCCGCCGGCCTTTGTAAGATGGCCTGCTGCAACCTGGCGGAGAGTTTTGAGAACACCGCCAGCGTCAGCGTAGGGTATGCCGACGCCGTAACCGGTGCCCGCCAAATCAAGTTGCTGGGGCTCTCCGGCGTCTATACCCAGATGCAGGACGAGAAGATGCCGGTAATGCGCGGCCTCTCATCTACCTTCGGCTTCAATTATGTCCCCGGGCAGTGGCTGGAGAGCATCCTCATATCCAAAGGCCCCACTTCTGTGGCAAACGACGCGGGAGGCATCACCGGCCAGATTGACATGGAGCACCGCAAGCCGCTGGACGAGACGCCGCTCTTCGTGAACCTTTACGGCAGCAGCGACAAGATGTTTGACGGCAACATAATCTCTGCCCTGCAGCTTAACGACCGCTGGAGCACCATCCTGATGACCTATTTCTCTTATGCCAACTCAATGATGGACCATAATGGCGACGGCTTCCGCGACGACCCCACCACCCGCCAGATAAACGTCTCCAACCGCTGGCTCTATTATGACCCCAGCGGATTACAGGTGCGCTTCGGCTTCAAGGTGGTGAACGATAACCGCGTCGGCGGCCAGATGGGCTACAACCGCGACATGGCGTGGGACACTGCCCCTGCGGCGTGGGGCTCGCTTATAAACAACCAGCTCTACAATGCATACTTGAAGGTGGGGATGCCGCTCAACGACGACCAGAGCAGCAGCATCGCCTTTGTGGCCACCGGCAACTATTACGACACCGACGCCCACTTTGGTTGCAACCACTACAGCGGCTTGCAGAAGAACCTGTTTGCCAACCTGATATACCACAACGACTTTAACGAACACAACACCGTGGAGTTTGCCTTCACCGCCCAGAACGACGATATTGTAGAGCATTACGCTATCCGTCCGTACGGTTTGGAAACTTCAGAAGAGTTACCGATTCCGGCCCGCAAGGAGACCCTGCTTGGGGCGATGGGAGAGTACACCTTCCGCAGTGGCGAAAAATTCACCGCAGTGGCCGGTTTCCGTATGGACTGGGACTCATATTACCAGAAGATGCTGGTATCTCCCCGCTTAACCCTTAAATACGCGCCGGTTCATGATCTGGTGCTGCGGGGCAGCATCGGGCGGGCACAGCACTCTCCCAGCGTGTTTGCAGACAACTATGGCCTGTTCTCCTCCAACCGCCGGATAATTTACAACTACGGTGTTCATCCCGACACGGGCCGCGGCCTTAACATGGACATAGAGGATGCCATAACCATGGGCGGCAACGTGACTTATTATCTTCCGATTGGCGAGGAGGATGCCAGTTTCATAAGCCTGGAGTACTTCCGTACAGACTTCTCCCGCCAGGTGTATGCCGACACCGAATGGCTCCCCGGCACTACCTGCGTGACACTGGCCCAGTCGGCCACACAAACCCTCCAGGCCGACCTCTCGCTGGACTTCAACAGCCATTTCAATGCGTTGCTCACCTTCCGCTACACCGACCCCAAGGTGAGGCTTCTGGAGGCTGGTGGCTGCACCGACAAAGTGATAGTGCGCCCCATGACCAGCCTGTATAAAGGGGTGCTCAACCTGCAGTACAAGACCGACCTGAGCAAGTGGATATTCGATTTCACAGCGCAGCTCAACGGTCCCATGAGACTGCCCGGCTATGCGGCAGAGGTTTGGGGAATGGAGTATTCTCCGGTATATCCGATGCTCTACGCCCAGATAACCCGTAAACTGAGGGGGATGGACATATATGCCGGGGTGGAGAATATCACCGGATTCCGCCAGCACGATGCTATCATCGGTGCGCAAGACCCATTTAGCGGCGACTTTGACGCCTCGGTAATATGGGGTCCGCTGATGGGTCGCAAATTCTATTTGGGAATCAGATATACACTTTGGAAATAATAAAAATCAAACGATATGAAAGCAAGAATAATTATCCTCCTGGCCGCTTTTGTAATGGCCTTCAGCTTTGATGCATCCGCCCAGAAAAAGAAAGATGCCAACCTCGACGAAGTATGGAATGCAAGAACTGCGAGAAGAAGTGCAACGCCAACCTTCCCTACGAAAAAGGTGTGATTGACTATAAGGCAGACCTGACGACACATACGATTTACTTTAAATTTGATACCCGCAAAACCTCCCGCGAGAAGCTCGCCAAGGCCATTCAGAAGCTTGGTTACACCGCAGAAGAAGTGGAGACTGTTCAAAAAAACAAATAAATTGTTACATTTGCCGCACATAGTAAATAATTTGCGGTACAATGTATAAGATTCTGGAAAAACGGATGCTCGCTCCTCAGATTTATCTGATGGAGATTGAGGCTCCAAGACTGGCCGCGGCTGCCCTGCCGGGCCAGTTCCTTATTATCCGCGACGACGAGA
>Ga0310786_10012931_pt1 | contig 10308 bp, 6 predicted proteins | sample AusTroGonzalo_MG_FD_203881 | JGI IMG/M metagenome (GOLD analysis project Ga0310786, IMG submission 203881) | Bovine rumen microbial communities from tropical cattle in Woodstock, Queensland, Australia - Gonzalo_03 (v2) (version 2) | ecosystem: Host-associated > Mammals > Digestive system >... | reverse complement strand
CGACCTCGTTGCGCCGTAACGGCATCCTCGTTAGGCCGTAACGACAAACCCATTGATAGGTGGTTAAAACAAAAGCACCTCGGGAGAAAGACCCAAGGTGCTTTTAGTTGTTTCACGATTCTTTTTATGTATTACTGTACATCGAAATGCAGCTCCTGCTTTTCGGCATCTTTGTCGATATGGATGACCGACCCCTGAGGCAGGTCGCTATTGACGATGAGCTCAGCAAGACCGTCCTCGATATGGTTTTGGATGGCACGCTTGAGCGGACGGGCACCAAACTGCACGTCGTAGCCCTTCTCGGCCAGGAATTGCTTGGCCTCGTCGCTGAGCTGTACCTGATAGCCCATATCACCAATACGCTTGAGCAGACCTTTGAGTTCGACATCAACAATTTTCTTGATGGCCTCCAAATCGAGTTGGTCGAAGGTAATAATCTCATCAAGACGGTTCAGGAACTCGGGTGAGAACTGCTTCGACAGCGCCTTCTGCACGATGGAACGGGCATGTTCTTTGTCTTTATCGTTCATATTCAACCCAGTGGCTGCGGCATTGAAGCCTACACCACGACCGAAGTCCTTAAGCTGACGAGTACCGGCATTAGAGGTCATGATAATAACGGTATTACGGAAGTCAACAAAGCGTCCGTTTCCGTCTGTCAAACGACCTTCATCCAACACCTGCAGCAACAGATTGAACACATTGCCGTGGGCTTTCTCAATCTCGTCGAGCAACACGATTGAGTATGGATGGCGACGAACGCGCTCGGTAAGCTGTCCGCCTTCTTCATATCCTACATAACCCGGAGGCGCACCAATCAGTCGACTCACATTGAATGACTCGGTATATTCGCTCATGTCGATACGGATGAGGGAATCGGTAGAGCCAAACATGAACTCAGCAAGCTTCTTGGCCAGATAGGTTTTACCCACGCCCGTAGGACCGAGGAACATGAACACGCCGATGGGGTGATTGGGATCTTTCAGGCCCACACGGTTGCGCTGGATGGCTTTGACCATCTTGTCGATAGCACCGTCCTGAGCAATCACGGCCTGTTTCAGTTCGGCAGCCATTCCCTTCAGTCGGATGCCCTCTTCACTGGCAATACGCTGCACGGGCACTCCTGTCATCATCGATACCACGCTGGCAATAGTGTCGGCATCAACGGTCTGACGCTCGTCGGTATTGCCATTGGTCCAGTCGTTTTGCAGCATGGCAAGGTCGGCCTCGAGCACCGTCTGACGGTCGCGGAAACTGGCGGCCAACTCGAAGTTCTGGTTCTGCACGGCCTGCTTTTTCTTCTCAAGCACCGTTTTCAGTTCCTTCTCCTTCTCTACGATTTCAGGCGGTATGTGGGCATGTGACAGGTGTATGCGCGAACCGGCCTCATCCATTGCATCGATGGCCTTATCGGGGAAGGCACGATCGCTGATGTAGCGCTCTGTCAATTTGACACATGCCACGATGGCATCATCGGTATAGTTGACGTGGTGATGGTGCTCGTAGCGGTCCTTGATATTATGCAGGATCTGAATGGTCTGCTCCTGCGTGGTAGGTTCTACCAGCACTTTCTGGAAACGACGTTCAAGGGCTCCGTCTTTCTCGATGGAGTTGCGGTACTCATCGAGCGTAGTGGCACCGATGCACTGGATAGTGCCGCGGGCCAAGGCGGGCTTCATGATATTGGCGGCATCCATGGTACCAGCAGCCGATCCAGCACCAATGAGGGTGTGGATCTCGTCGATAAACACGATGATATTGGGATCGTTCTCGATTTCCTGCAGCAGGGCACGAATGCGCTCCTCAAACTGTCCGCGATACTTGGTGCCTGCCACGACGGCAGTCATATCCAGGGCCACCAAACGCTTATTGAACAGCATGGGCGATGTTTTGCGCTGGGCAATGAGTTGGGCAAGGCCCTCCACGATGGCGCTCTTGCCCACACCGGGCTCACCAATCAGGATGGGGTTGTTCTTCTTGCGACGACCCAGAATCTCGACCACGCGCTGGATCTCCTGCTCACGACCGACTACGGGATCGAGCTTGCCTTCGGTGGCGGCTACAGTAAGGTCGGTGGAGAAATTATCGAGCACTGGTGTCTTCGACTCTTTCTTCTGCTGGGCAGTGGCAGCGCCCGCATTACTACTATTCTTGGCTTTCGAACCGCCATAGAGCGACTGATCCTCCTCGTAGTCCTCGTCTTCGTCGGGCAGACTAATGCCATTATTGGGCTGCTGATGGTTGGCCAGCGAGCTATCGTTTGAGCGTATCAGGCTCAAAACATCTTCGTAGTTCATATTGTGGAATTCTAATATCTGACGGGCACCGTTACGGGCCTGATCATGAAGGATGGCGAGCAGCAGGTGCTGTTCGTCGACACGAGTTGTATGCTGCTGACGGGCTTCGAGCACGGCCAGCTTCAGTATGTTGGATGCCTTTTCGTTGAGCACCAATTCCTGCGTATTGACGGGCATATTGACCATATCTTCCCGTACTTTCTCTTCCAGCTGCTGCTTCACCGACTGCAGGTTGATACGCAGCCGCAGAAACAGGTCGACAACAGGTCCGTCCTTCATGCGCATCAGCCCCAAGAGCAGATGCTCAGGAGCCACCGACGAGCTGTAGAGGCGGGCAGCCTCTTCGCGGCTAAAGGCGAGTATCTCGGATACCTTGGGTGAAAACTGACTTGTCATGTAATTCTAACTGTTCTGAATGTAATTTCAATTAAATCCGGTCTATTTTTTCTCTCATCATAGCCTGCTGCAAATGTCGTGCCAAACAAAAACGATTCCCATATTCCAACAGGACGGATGCGCACAACCAAAGGGGCACATCGAGCCGGAAAACGCTGCAAAGATACGAAAAAAGACGAAAGGACAAAAGCAAATGAGGGATATATCAATAAAAATTGTTTAAATCCTTGCTCAATTCAAAGAAAAGCCGTACATTTGTAATCCGAAACAACACATTTAGTATTATGATAGACGTAAAAGAAACGCTGCAGAATGCAGAAGAGAGAATGGAAATGGCCGCCATGTACTTGGAAGAAGAGCTGAATCGTGTGCGCGCAGGTCGCGCCAACGTGGCCATTCTCGACGGAGTGAGAGTAGAATCGTACGGCAGCCGAGTGCCCCTGAACCAAGTGGCCAACATCTCGACCCCCGATGCACGCACCATAGCCATCAAGCCTTGGGACCGCAAGCAAATCAGGGACATCGAGAAAGCCATCATGGATAGCGACGTAGGCATTACCCCTGAGAACAATGGCGAGATTATCCGTCTGGGTATCCCCCAGCCTACCGAGGAGCGCCGCCGCGACTTGGTGAAGCAGTGCAACAAGATTGCCGAGAAAGCCAAGGTAGAAGTGCGCAACGTGCGTGCCGACATCAAGGAGAAGTTGAAGAAGGCCGTGAAAGACGGACTTTCGGAAGACAACGAGAAGGATGCCGAGAACGAGCTGCAGAAGGTACACGACAAGTACATCAAGAAGCTCGACGCACTGATGGAGGCAAAGAACAAGGAGATTATGACGGTCTAAGCAATTGATAATTGAAAATTGAAATTGATCATTAACAATTGAAAGGACTTGTTGTAAAGAATACTGGCAGTTGGTACACCGTTCGAACGGACGATGACCAACTGCTTGACTGTAAAATAAAAGGGCGTTTCCGTTTGCAGGGCATACGGAGCACCAATCCCGTAGCAGTGGGCGACCGTGTGACGGTAGACCCCGACTCACTGTTTATCACTGATATTGAAGAGCGCAAGAACTGGATTATCCGCAAGTCGCAGAACCTGTCGAAACAGAGTCACATACTGGCTGCCAACGTTGACCAGGCCCTGCTGGTGGTAACCGTAAGTCACCCGCAGACCTCAACCACCTTTATTGACCGTTTCCTGGCCTCGGCCGAAGCCTACAGGGTACCCGTGGTGCTGGTATTCAACAAGACCGACCTGCTTGACGAGGACGAACTGCGCTATCAGCAGATGATGATGACGCTCTATGACAATATCGGCTACGAATGTATGCAGATATCGGCCGTCAACGGCGACGGACTCGACCAACTGCGCCCCAAGCTCGACGGCAAGATTACACTACTGAGCGGCAATAGCGGCGTGGGCAAGTCGACGCTCATCAATCAACTGATACCGGGCAGCGAACTGCGCACCGCCGAGATCAGCGACGTGCACGACCTGGGCATGCATACCACCACTTTCAGCGAGATGATTGCACTGCCCAACGGTGGTTATCTGATCGACACCCCAGGCATCAAGGGCTTTGGCACCTTCGACATGGAGCCGGAAGAAATCACCAGTTATTTCAAGGATATCTTCCATTTTGCCAAAGACTGCCGGTTCTCTAACTGCACCCACACCCACGAACCGGGCTGCGCGGTGCTTAAGGCACTCGAAGACCACTACATTGCCGAGAGCCGCTACCAGAGCTATCTGTCGATGCTCGATGACAAGGAAGAAGGCAAATATCGCGAAGCCTACTAATAGCGGGATACTGCCCGCGAAAGAGCAAATTAAAACTCAACAGGAAAGAAATGAACAGAACCATTATTCTAAGTATGCTGTTGGCTGCCACAGGCGCATCGGCACAAACAGAGACCCGCATCAGCGAATGGAACCTGAGCGGACCGTATGCCGTGACTGTACCCGTAGGACTGGACAGCATCGATGTAAACGGAAAGAAATTCGATGAGCCTTCGCTGCTCAATTCTCTGAGCCTTGAAGCTCAGCCCACCAAGGTGTTCAACGGCAGTATCGTACCCTCGCTCAGCAAGGAGAAGAGCGTGGGCGTGCTTAGTTGTTACCTGAACAACGCCAACTATCTGAAAGGCACGCTGAAGGTAAAAGGCCCCAAGCATTACAAGCTGTATATTGATGGAAAGGAGGCCGGCAACGAACTGAAACTGGCTCCCGAGCATCACACGATTGCCCTGAAATTCATGGCCGAGCCCAATGATACCGACAGCATCAGCGTGACCATCACCTCTCCAACTTCAAACATTCTGACTCAAGCCTCCCCACTCCACCCCTACATGGTGCACGACCTGACCGATGGCAAAAGAGTGCGCGGACTGTCGCTCTCGGCCGATGGCAAGTATGCCGTGGTGTGTTTCCAGACGACAGAGCGTGGCGGCAAGAGTCATTGGGACTATGAGCTGCGCGAGGTGAAGAGCCAGCAAGTGCTGCGCCGATTGTCGTATAATGCCACATGGATGCCCCGCTCCATTGCCTATATCGAGGAGGAAACAGTCAACGGACAGCGCGTCCTCTACAAGGTGGATGCCCTCACGGGCAGTCGCACTCAGTGGGTGAGCAATGTACCCAAGGGCAGCTATACCATCAGTCCTACGGAAGAATACCTGATCATCAGTGCCGAAGAGGAAGGACCGAAGGAAGATGAGGAAGTGTATGAAGTAGTAGAGATGGACGACCGTCAGCCGGGTTGGCGCAACCGCCACTACCTGATGCGCTACGACGTGGCAACCGGTCTGTGCCAGCGTATCACCTTCGGTGCCAAAGGACAGTGGTTGGCTGATATCTCACAAGACGGCACCAAACTGCTGGTGTGTTCGAACTACTCACGACTGTCTAAGCGTCCCACCGAGGTGATGGACGTGTTTGTAATGGATGCCCGCACCCTGCATACCGACACCCTGCTGCAGTGCGAAGGATTCCTAAGCGGTGGCGGTTTCTCGCCCGATGGCAGTCAGGTGCTCTTCAAGGGCAATCCCGAGGCATTCAACCGCATTGGTTGCGAACTGCCTGCGAACATCACCCCCAGCATGACGGAATACGAGTTGTTCCTCTTCGACATTGCATCGAAGAAGGTGACGCCACTCACCAAGCATTTCAATCCTTCGATAGTGGACTTCGATTGGTGCCAAGCCAACGGCATAGTATATTTCTCGGCTGAAGACCGCGACTATGTGCGCCTCTATCAGATGGATCCCAAAGACGGAAAGATTACGCAGTTGGAAGCCAACGGTGACTATATCTATCGCTATTCAATGGCCAGTCAGGCTGCCATCATCGGCTACCTGAGTTACGAGACAATGGCTCCCGCATCGGCCTTTATCGCCTATACCGCCAAAGGCAAGAGTGCGATGAAGCAGATTGGGGTGTTCAACGGTCATGAGGCTTTGGGCGATGCTGAGATCGGTACTTGCCAAGACTGGAACTTCACAAACTCAAAGGGCGACACGGTCTATGGCCGTCTGTATCTGCCAAAGGATTTCGATGCCACGAAGAAATACCCCATGATTGTGTATTACTACGGTGGTTGCTCGCCTGTAAGCCGTTATTTCGAGTCGCCCTATGCGCCTCAGATGTGGAATTCGCTGGGCTATGTAGCCTATATCCTACAGCCCTCGGGAGCAACAGGTTTCGGTCAGGAGTGGGCCTCGCGCCACGTCAACACTGCGGGCCGCGGACCTGCTGAAGACATTATCGAGGGTACGAAGAAGATCTGCGCTGAACATCCCTTTATCGACGCTACGAAGATTGGCTGTATGGGTGCTAGCTACGGCGGTTTCATGACGCAGTACTTGCAAACGCAGACCGACATCTTTGCCTGCGCTGTGAGCCATGCCGGCATCGCCAACCACACCAGTTATTGGGGCGAAGGCTACTGGGGCTATAACTACAGCGAGGTATCGATGGCCAACAGCTATCCTTGGAGTCACCGCCAGTTGTATGTGGACCAGTCGCCGCTGTTCAATGCCGACAAGATTCACACCCCGCTGCTGCTGTTGCACGGCGACGCCGACACGAACGTGCCCGTGATTGAGAGCCTGCAGATGTTTACGGCCCTCAAACTGCTGGGACGTGAGGTAGCACTCGTAGAGGTAAAAGGACAAAACCACCATATCACCGACTACGGCAAGCGCGAGAAATGGCTCGCCACACAGATGGCTTGGTTCCAGCGCTGGCTGAAGGGCGACGCCTCATGGTGGGAAGCCCTCTATCCGAAGAAGAACCTGTAGGCATCGTCCTACCCTGAATAAAGAAAGGAAACAACACATGCACTTGGAACTATCCGATGAGCAGTCGCTCATGAATGCAGGCATACGCGTCACCGCCAACAGGCTTATGATCTGGCGCACTATCAGGCACAGCTTTGGCGGTGCCTTCAGCCTGGCCGACCTGGAGAACCGCATGCCCACGCTTGACCGCTCTACCATTTTCCGCACACTGACACTGCTCAACGAGGCCCATCTGCTGCACGATATCGACGACGGCTCGGGTTCGCAGAAGTACTGTGTGTGCAGTGTCGACGATACGCGTCATTGCATCGGCCATGTGCACTTGAGTTGTAGGGTGTGCCACCGCACGTTCTGTCTGCCTAATATCCGCATTCCACAGGTGTCGCTACCCGAAGGGTTCATACCTGAGGAAACAGAGTATATCGTGAAGGGCATGTGCAACGAATGCGCCAGCAAACAGCATCTATAAGAACAAGACACAAATATTCAAGGAAAATAAAGAAAAAGATTTTTAAGCAAAAAGAAAAAATGAAAAAACTATTATTGACATTTTCATTGTCGATGATGACAATGGTGGCCGCTTGGGCCGTTCCTGCAAAGCCAGGACTATGGAAAACGATTAGGTTGGAGAATGGAACCGAACTGCGTGTGCAGCTCTGTGGCGACGAACACGCTCACTACTGGCAGGCTGCCAACGGACAGCGCTTTGTTGAGCAGGGACAGACCTACCGTGAGGTAAGCCTTGAAGCGCTGCAAACCAAGGCCAATACACGTCGCGCCAAGATGAGCAACACATCGCGCCTGCGCTCACCCAGAAAGGTATCAATGGGCGATAGTACTCATTATGAGGGACAGAAGAAGGGACTGGTAATCTTAGCACAGTTTAGCGATGTGCAGTTCAAGTCGGCCAACAATTTGGAGAAATACAAGAAGATCATGAACGAGGTTGGCTACAACGAAGGCAACTTTAAAGGTTCGGTAGCCGACTATTTCAAGGCCCAGAGTGCCGGTCAGTTCGAACTAAACTTCGACGTAGTTGGGCCTTACACCATGCCCAACAACCAGAAGTACTACGGACAGAACAACAGTCAAGGTGATGACCAACATCCCGAAGAAATGGTGGTGAAGGCCTGTCAGGCAGCTGATGCAGAGGTAAACTTTGCCGACTACGACTGGGACGGCGACGGTGAGGTGGATCAGGTGTTTGTGCTCTATGCCGGCAAAGGCGAAGCCGACGGAGGTGGCAATAACACCATCTGGCCCCACATGTACTATCTGAGCGCAAGCAACATGCAGATTACCCTCGATGGTGTAAAAATCGACACCTATGCCTGCAGCAATGAGATTGACCCCTACGGCAGCATCGAAGGAATTGGTTGCTTCTGTCATGAATTCAGCCACTGCATGGGATTCCCCGACTTTTACGATACCAGCTATTCAGGTTGGTTTGGAATGGGTGATTTCGACTTGATGTGTGGTGGTAGTTACAACGGCGGCAGCTTCCAGCCCGCTGGCTATACCGCCCACGAGAAGATGATGTGCGGATGGCAGAAACCCATTGTACTGAGCACCAACGACACCACCATTACCAACATCAAGTCGATGAGTGAAAACGGTGATGCCTATATCATCTATAACAATGCCCATCCCGATGAGTACTTCATGATTGAGAACCGTCAGAAAACGGGATGGGATGCATCATATCCCGCCAAGGGTCTCATGATCACACATGTGGATTTCGACAAGACGATTTGGGAATGCAACATCCCCAATACCAAGGTTGACAGATCATCGGCCTACTATCAGTACTACCACGTTCTCAATGACCACCAGCGCATGACCCTCATACATGCCGACAACGACGACGACTCAAAGTACTGGAACGCATACTATGGTGGCTATACCAAGTATACCCTGAGCACCGACCTGTATCCTTACAGCAACAACGACAGTCTGACGGCAACATCAAAGCCCGCCATTCAGCTCTACAATGCCAACGAGAACGGGAAGAAGGTAGCCGACTGGGCTATTCTGAACATTAAGCAGAACAGCAACGGCACCATGAGTTTCGACTACCGTGCACCAGGCAGCCAGAGTGGCGAACAGGGAGACTCCACCGAGATAAAGCCAAAGCCCGAATATCTGTTCTACGAGTCATTTGACCAGTGCGTAGGCACCGGCGGCAACGACGGACAATGGAGCGGCAATATCGCAATGGGCACCTTCACTCCCGACAATGAAGGTTGGGAATATGTATCAGGCAATGGTGGTTTCGGTTGCGGTAAGTTTGGCTCGTCGAAAAAGTCGGGCGAGGTAACCTCTCCTGCTTTCAACATTGAGAACAACGCCGTGCTCACCTTCAAGGCAGCTCCTTTCGGCACCGATAGCACCACGCTCAACCTGTCGGTTCCCAGCGGTTATGTGATTGCACCTTCAAGCGTAAAGATGAAGGAGAAAGAATGGACAGAGTTCACCTGCGTCATTCTGGGCGGCGGACAGCCTTGCACCATTACCTTCACTCCTGCCAAGCGCTTATTCCTCGACGAAGTACTGGTGGTGAAAGCTGATGATACCGACTACATCCAGACCGTGAAGCCACAGACGACTACCACCGCACGTATCTACACACTCGACGGACGCTACATGGGCACCAGCAAGAGCGCACTGCCCAAGGGCATCTACGTGATGAATGGAAAGAAATTTGTGAAATAAGAAGATATGAAGAATCTACTTACGCGTCGCTCCATACGCAAGTATGCCGACAAAGAAGTATCTGAAGAACTGCTGGGTCGCCTCCTCAACGAGGCGGCCCGCACTCAGACGATGGGCAACCTACAGCTGTACAGCGTGGTGGTGACCCGTTCGGATGAAATGAAACAAAAGTTGGCTCCCGCCCACTTCAACCAACCCATGGTTACGGAAGCACCAGTGGTACTCACCATCTGCGCCGACTTCAACCGCACTTCACAGTGGGCCAAATGCCGCAAGGCTGAACCCGGCTACGACAATTTCCTGTCGTTCATCAATGCCGCCACCGATGCCCTGCTCTACACCCAGACGCTCTGCAACCTGATGGACGAAGAGGGATTGGGCTATTGTTACCTGGGCACCACGGTCTACATGCCACAAACCATTATCGACGTGCTACAACTGCCCCAGTTGGTAATGCCAGTGGCAACCATCACCGTAGGCTGGCCTGCCGAGCAACCAGCACAAAGCGACCGTTTGCCCTTAGAGAGTTTCCTACATCAGGAGACTTACACTGACTATACGCCAACTGCTATCGACACCTATTATAACTACAAGGAAC
>Ga0310786_10012930_pt1 | contig 10308 bp, 3 predicted proteins | sample AusTroGonzalo_MG_FD_203881 | JGI IMG/M metagenome (GOLD analysis project Ga0310786, IMG submission 203881) | Bovine rumen microbial communities from tropical cattle in Woodstock, Queensland, Australia - Gonzalo_03 (v2) (version 2) | ecosystem: Host-associated > Mammals > Digestive system >... | reverse complement strand
GGGTCGACAAAGTCCTTTGTTCCCAGTATCTTTGTATTCTCAAAACCACGAATGACATCAGCATTGAAGAAACCACCGTCGATGACAGCAATGGTCATTCCCTGTCCACGGAAGCCGGCACCATGAAGCGCCACACCGTTCAACTGGTTGATTTGGTCAAAGGCAAGGCTACCATAAGTGATGCCTTCAGACAAACCGAATCCCTGAATCACATTGTTCTTACGCTCATCGCCTGGCTGATGAGAAGCTTTCGTGTAATGAGCCACACGACGGGTACCAGACACGAAAGGCAGTTGAGCGATACGTTCCATCACTGTGGTATCGGTACAGCTCACTACAACGGTATTGTTCCACTTGCTGGTATGCATCACCTTGACACCAGTATCACGAATCTGGTTGACGTATGTCGCACAGACAGGGATGTCGGTCTCATCAATTTTGATACCCTGACGATTACGTCGCTCAATCGCTTTCTGCGAGAGGAAGTCCTCGGGATGACGGATTGAAAACTCAGACTGCTTCTTGTCAGTCAGATACACCCTATATTTATAATAAGGTGTGAACTCTTGTGCGAAAGCCTGAAGGCTTATCGCTAATAATACGCTTGTTAATAGTTGTTTCATGTTTCTTATTACATTTTATAATTATTAAATTTTTACATCCTCAAATCCTTGGTCTTTTTCCTTTCAGCACATGCAGGAAGTTATCGTACGACTGCTCTATGTAGCTCAACTCGTAAGGCTCAATCTGCAAAGAGAAAGTACTTTTTATTTCATTTAAATCAAAATAGCTTCGCAGCAGACTCGCCATATTGAACGACATATCATCGTTCTTCTTCATAATCGCCAGACAGGCAGCCACAAGCAACTGATGGTTGTCGGCTGCACGACGTAACACATTGAACAGCACATAATAAGCGTAAGGCGTGGATTCCTTAATCAACACCGCAGCACATTCACGCTCATTGTGGAAATCCAACAGTCGGAACAGACCCTCTATCTGCTGAGCTGTCGTCAGGATGGGCACCATCATGCGGATGATTTTCACCACCGATTCCGGTGAGTTGGCATGTAACCACACTGCCACTTCGTGTGCCTCCTGGCAATCGAAATCGAGTTGCGCTGTCTTTGCCAATCCATCTGCTGCCAGTATGCAAGGTAGGAATGCCTGACGACGAAACATGAGCAGATGAAGATAGGTTTCCCAAAACTCAGCATTCGTCAGATTCGGCATCACCTTCTCGCGCATCACAGTCTGCAACCTGCGGAATTCGGCATTGGAAACAGTACTGAGGTGATACTCCAACCCCTCCCAATCACCGGTTTTAATGCATAATGCATAATTCATAATGCATAATTATTGCGTTATCTTGTTAGCATAAACTTACAACTGATGCCGAAGTCGGCAGTCGTTGTGGGGTATGAGGTGGTCGACACAATCGGCACATTCTTCTGCCAATCGAGATAACCACTGACGGTGAGGAGTCGGCTGAAGGTGTAGTCGGCAGTTATTGAGACCTTATATGCCGTACTTCCATTCGTAGCCGTCGCAACTTGTGTCTGGATATTGCGGTTCAACGCATTCTGCATACGATAGGAAAAGTTGAACGCCATATTCAGGTCATGACTCACACCACCCACACGTGTATTCGTATTTGTAGCAGGCTTGTTTTCCTGTTCGTCTTTCTTCTTTGCGTTCTTCTTTTTCTTCGGCTCGCCCGACTGAATACGTTTCGCACCAAAGAGGTTCAAGTCTTTCAACTTGAAGTTGAAGCCTAAGACGATATCGTCTGAATAGTTCTCGGTCAGTGCCACAGAGGTGAGACTGAGGTTCAGCGTACGGTTCTTACGGAACTCGAGTTTGGTGCTCAAACCGCTATTGAAGGTCACATCGACGCCCAACAATGGGGAGAAAGACTCGTTGATTGATACCGTACTGATGTTGTACATACTACTTGGGATCGGATTACCTGATGTGACATCGAGCACAAATCCCATATCGTTCATCACACCCATGTAGCTGGTGTAAGAGTTGTACGCACCTACGGCATACACACTCTTGTATGTGTGGTTGATATTCACACTCTTAAAGTTACGTGCAAACCATCCGAGTTTTGAAAGTCCTGTATAGGTAAGCGACCAGTTTGGCAACATCTTCAGCATAGACGGGAAGAGGTCGAGACTGCAACTGGAAGCTTTCGAGCCTGTATAGGCAGCCAAGAAGGCAGGAATCATCACATCGGCTGAGTACTTATCAACTCCTCCGTTCGCAGCATCATAAGGTTTGCCTTCAAACATTGCACCTGTACCTACAGGATAGTTCACAGCTTGATACTTCTGCTCCAATCGAGCCTTGACAACATCGAGGTTACGCATGAACTCGTTGAACGGTTCAGAGTTGTAGTTGTTACCGATGTTTCCATTACCGGAGAAAGCACTCTTGGCCGAAATGATGGTCATGTTGAAACTACCGCTCTGAGTGGTTGGCATACCAGCATACATAAATTGTATACTTCTCGACTTATTCACATTGCGACTTGCTGAAAGGTCAATCTTCAAGTCACGTATTGGTTCCAAAGTAGCTCGTATCTGCAGGTCTTCTGTAGCATTGGTTGATACAGGTGTGGTGATGTTGGAGTCATTGTTCATCAACCATCCGTTTCTCACGGCTTTATCGACGAAACCATCGTCCACCATACCAAAGGCAAAGCCCAGACCAGGCGACAAGACTCCATTGACCGACTTCTGACCGAACGCATCACCGATTTCATTCCTCAAACCAGGCAGCGTCATCGAATACGTATTACGATAGGTGAAATTGATATTACGTACCATCATCAGTCCACGGGCAACAGTCTGCAAGGTCTTATACCAACCCTTATCGTCCAAAGGATCTTTGGCTGTGACGGTAATCTTCACAGGGATGGTATCTTGGTTCTTCACACGGATGGTGTTCTCGTCCACCTTCTTATATTTCAGATTGTAAGTCTTACCTTCCTTCGTGGTTGCCTTGACAATCAGTCGTTTCGACTTCTGTCCGTGTGCCACATCAGTGTACGACGTATCGTTAAGCGTCACTTCTTTCGAGAAGTTCTTTTTTGTCGATGTCTTAGCCTGCGCATTATTTGTCTTTCCGTCTGCTGTAGCCTTCTTATCATCGGTCTTCTCGTTATTATTCCTCTGAGTCGTAGTTGTACGTCTTGCAGGCGTCGTTGTTCGCTTGTTGTTGTTTCCAGAGAAACGTTTATTGGCATCATCTAAGAACTTCCAAGACTGATACAGCGTCTCAAGGTTGATACGGCCGTTGATATTGATGGTACGCTGAGTCCTAGCCGTATGTCCCAGCGAGGTTCCGTCTTCCAGTTCCGTACCACGATTCCATCCATAGTTGCTGGCATAACTACCATCGAGACCGAGCCAAGCCAATATAGGTATCTTTTCGAGCGGCACCTTGTACGAGCTATTAAATGAAGAAGTGTAGGTCAGTGGACGTCCGAAGTGGGCGAGACTGGTCTTCACAGAGTCTTTCCAAGCATCGTAAGCATCGGGATAGAGGTCTTTGTTGATAACGGTATAAGGTTCTTCAATCTCTGCATGAGTAGCAGAGGTGTATTGCATCGTCAACGCCTTGAAGATATCCCAACGCAGTGAAAGCTGACGGTTCCAGAGGAACTGCTCCGAGAAGGAGAGAGGGAGTTTAATATCGTAGTCGATATCACGCTCCTGATATTCGTAGTAGTTACGTGTGATATCACTATTGAACGAGAAGCTCTGCGGCAGATAGTTCAGGTTCTGCGCCTTGATGATATCCAGCCACTTCGAACTACCCTTCAGGTTCTTGAATGGTTCCCAAGTCTTGTACTTCGGTGAGTAGTTGTAACTCATATTGAATTTCCAACTCTCATCGTTCTCATACACAATCGTCTGACCGGTCTTGTAGCGCTGACTGTACGAATAGCTGAAAGCAAAGTTCGATGGGTCGTATGGCATCGGAACCCGACTCGAATAGGTCGATTTCCAGTTACTCAACGAGAAGTTTTTGTTCTTCACAATCGATTCCGTCAGATTACTCAAAGAGTCGCGCTCAGCCTTCGTTTCACACTCATCAAGAGCATCCGTCAGAAGCATATCCGTGTCGAACGGGTTATACTTTGGAGCTATCTTCTGCCAAGAATAAGAATAGTAGAACGGCAAATTCATCTTCCACTTCTCCGGGAAGAACTTACCCAAGTTGAAGTTGGTGGTAATAGCCCATTCGTAAAGGTTGTCATCACGCCGTGTGGACACACCTTCTTCCAGTCCGCCGAATCCTGCAGTCTCCATGTGTCCTGTCATATTGATACTACCAAGGTCGGACAACTGCACACTCAGATTTCCTTGAGCAGCGATACCACCGTCGTTGTTATAGTCCTGCAAACGCAACTCGTTCACCCAGACCTCGACCGAACCTGTCGAACGGCCATTATTTCTCACACCAATCATCATGGTCCTTACCTCACCTAACGATGGATTACCCATCACACTGATCTTGTTGTTCGGATTGTTTGGGTCGTACTCATAATACAACTGGGTATAGGTTGCCGCTCCTGTTGCTCTTGCCTGATTGCGGGCATGCTTCACAGCGGTAAGGGCCTCGAAGTCGATATCGAGCATATTCTCGGCTGGCCATACGGCTTCACAACCCTTAGTGGTATAGGTATCATAATGTCCTTCAGGTGTCAACACCAATGGAATCTCATATTCGTAGTAGTTGCTCTTGTAATCGCTACCCAGACGGATGAACATACTCATCTGGTTGTCTTGCAACTGTTGATCGCCCAACATAGCATTTGCGTGAACGAACATTTGCATATGCTTGTACTTACGCAAGTCTTTGCTGATATTCCTGTACACAGCACGTGCATCGCCCGATGCAAGATTCTCCACAGTGATAGCCAGCGCTTGCTCGTTCGCCTGAGCCAACTGCGGCTCGTTCGGGTCAACTACGCGTGTCACACCTGGAGGTAATACGTAGTTCACAGGAACCTTATCATTGTTTTCCTCAATGTTGACAGCTGAGATAAGTACCGAACCGCTCACACTTGGCGTGTTGCCTGTGAACAAAGGCTTTGTGTAACTACGCCACTCACCTTTTACAAGGTTGAGAGAAGCAAATCGCAACACGATAGGCTCTTCGAAATCGGTGAGGTAAATACGCATAAAACGAATGCTACTCATATCGCCAATGCTTCCTACTTTCTTGTCGTAGGCATCGAGCGGAATACGGAACTGGTACCATGTAGCCTCCTCAGTCTTTCCATTACGCAACTTCACGTTGGTTTTGCGTTCGTCGATGATGAAGTTCTTACCCACCACCATATCCTCAGGACGCATACTGATCTTATACTGGAAATAGTTCTCGTATTCGTTCATCGTGTAGTCCTGATTCACATCCTCCACATCAGGGGTCGTCTTGTATGCCGTGCTATACGACTCATTGCTCTCACTGGTGTTTGGAGAGTTTCCTTCAGGACTGTTAATCAGTTTATAGCGTTCCAGAATCGAAGTACGCTGGGCATCGAAGTCCGAACCACGATAGTAGTGATAATTATCACCTGCAGGGTCAGCTGCAATTGAGTCGTAGACAGTCGAACTGACCTTACTACGAATGGCTGCCAGATAATCGGCGTATGCACCATACGTTTTTTCCTCCTCTGAAGTCAATCCGTCCAATCCTACGTCTTGTTTCTGACGAGCGCCGCTTTCGTTACTGAACGAATAAACTACACTCTTCTCGTTCGGAACCCTACCCCATACCGTTTCGTAATACGACGAGGCACCACTGACCGACATACCACTCTCGTAGTATTTCTTTCCGTCCTTCAGTACATCCTCGCTCACCTCACCAAGATTCAAATAGAAGTCTCCTCCGTAGCGCTTTCCGTCGCTCTGGTTCTTGGTATAGATGAACGGGTCGAGCAACCAGAATTCCACATACTGGATGTTGTTCGATTCAAAGTTGCTCAAATATGCATCAATCTTGCGGGTCATACCTCCCCAACGCTTACGTGGATTGTTCAGACGACCATTGACATCAACATCTGTGTCAAGGTTATAAGGACCTCGCTCATTCGGATAATAAGCCACATCGAATACCGGGATGGTATTAGCTTCACCTTGGTTCACATCTTTATTCGGATACACCTCACGCACGAACACCTCACGCACATAGTGGTTCGACAGCTGGTCCAAGTCGCTCTTGATGTGTCCTGGAGTCAACGAAGAACTACGACGGGTGAACAGTGGGTCAATGGTGTACCAAGCCAGTCGGGCACGATTATAACCATTCTTGATGTCATTACCCAAAGTACCATATTCCAAAACTGAAGGTGTCGAACTCAACATCCATGCAGTAGGAGTACCTTGGTTGTTCTCATTCTTGGTTGTTTCGAAGTCATCAAGATATGATGCGTTGGCTTGCACACCCTTCACCTTTCCGGCTATCAGTTGGGCAAATTCTCCACTGAAATTGATGCTCGAAGGCTGAGTGACTTCGATGAATGGCAACTTATCAATGAGATTCGTGAGCCACTGACTGTTTTGTTTCCAGTTGATGTTCAAACCCCAGATCATGTTGTTCAGCGGTTCGGTTCCCATCGTCACCTTATTAGTTAAGGGTTGCTCCGACAACTTCATCCAGGTACCACCAAACTGCAAGTTCTTCGAGAAGTCGTAACTCCAGTTCAAACCCAGCATGGTCTTTCGCAGCATATCATAGCTATCCTGACTTTCCAGACTCACCTGCACGTTAGTTCCGGCGTCGATGATACTCTGGTTGATGATGGTCACGGTTCCTTCATAATAGTCTACCGTGTAGTCAGTATTTTCTGTCAGAACCACACCACCGGCACTTACCACAACCGACCCCTTAGGGATGTTTGTTGCTTTCAAATCTATCACACTACCCGACGAGCCTTTATACTCGCCCAGCATCATGAACTTATTCTTCTCAGCAATCTGCTGCGCAACAGTTTTCGTAGAATCATACAGTTCATCGTAACAATACATGTTAGCCAGTGCATCGTCACCCAACTGATCTCTCAGCCAATCACCGAACGGCTCTACTACAGGGAAGATAATCCTTGCATACTGGGTACTGACGGTGTAGCCGTCGATAAAGTCAAACTTACCGTTTGGATTCGTTTTCATGTTGTCATCCAATCGGTCCAGATTCATCATCTTCAACAGCGTCGTCTGCTTGAACTCTCCTTCAGGAATGTACGAAAGCATCACACCTGTCGTATCGCTGAGGTACTTGATATCAAGTTTGAATTTCTCGCGCTCCATCGACCGTGCTCTCAGCGTATATATGTTCTTCATCATCAAGTCCCAGTTACCCATCTTTGGTGAGTTGCTGGTATTCTTCAACAGCTTCACATACAGCGCCTGGTCATTATCTTTGATATCCGAAGAAAACTCACCCACTTGGTAGGTCTGACCGCCATACGTATATTCGTAGGCAATAGCCAACACACTGTTCATGTTCATCTTGCCATGAAGCGACACATAACCCAAGTGTTTGTTCAGCGTATATTCCGATGGTTGCAGCAAGCGGGCGTTTTCCACTTTTTCGTAGTCCACACCTCCCGCCATCACATCGTTCAGTACCGTACTCGCCTGGTCCACATAGCGGGCTTGCGGATAGTTGTTCACGATTTCAGAGTATAGGTTGTTCGCACTGTTCTGCGGCAACGGAGTTCCCACACCCTGCCACTGCGGATTACTGATCTTGGTACGCTCTGCAAGGTCTACGAAACCGATGATATTACGTGTATTCTCTGTAATACCCGATGTATTCGTCACCCATATCTCCACACGGTTTATCGTCGCACCCGATGTGATGGTTGGCAGCGTAGAGCAGGCTTTGTTGTAATTATCACGGAAATACTGAGCCAGGAAGAAGTGCATGTTTTCTTCATAGTTGCTGGCTTCGATCATGAATGTGTCGAGCTGTATACCTCCACGTGTTCCCACTGCTGACGATTGTGACTTCTTCTGCGAGACAACGGTCTGCAAGTTCAGCTTTCCGAACTGTAAATCAGCATGGATACCGAACAGTGCCTGGGCACCATGTACCAAGGAGTTGTTCGATGGGAAAGATATATTACCAGCCTCCAGTTTCTTGACGATTTCATCCTCCTTACCTTCATACACCAATGCCAGTTTCTTCGCATCGTATGCAAACGTAGCATCTGTACCATAGCCGAGAGAGAAATTCATCTTATCACCAATGCTCGCTGTCACATCCAACTTCACTTCCTCATCGAAATCAAAGTTTGTTGTCTTCCTGTTACGTTCCGAGATGGTTGGGTTGTCTGTAAACTTATAGTTGATACCTGCCTTCAGGCCTGCACTACCGTTCGTACGGATTCTCACACCACCAGGGCCGAATATCTTCTCAGCCGGGCCGAGGTCGAAATGCATATCGGCAAAATCGAACTTCTCCTTGCCTTTGTGTACGAACAAAGAGTCGTTTCGCATCTTGAAGTAATCACTCAGCAACTTACGTGTGTTCCACGTTGCATACTCCTCAGGAGTCATCAGTGTAGGGGCACTCAGGAAGTTATCACCCAACTTCGTACCCACCCTGTAGTATCCACTCTTCTCGTCATACTCTCCCACATTATACTTCAAATTGTCAGGGTCAGCCAAGTCCAACGACGACTCCACCTCCTGCTCTCCCGTAGGGTTATCCGTCTTCTTCACCTTCACATGAGGAAGCGTATCCACAGGCACACCACTCTCCACTTCTCTCCCCATTGAGGGGAAGGCGGAGGGGGCTTCTTCACTCTCCACTCTATGAGAGGCTTCTCCTAATGCAGCAAAGCCCACCGCAACCACGATGAGCCATATACTGATACTTGCTGATATTTTATTTTTCGTCTTCAATTCTTCTAAAACCTAATGTCAAAAAGCTAAAGCCTAAAGTCTAAGGTCTAGAGCCTAAAGCCTACAGCATTTTCAACGCCAATTTAATCACCTTCTCAATCGGAGCCTCAGGATCGTCCGTCAGGATGCTCTTCACCACCTTGCTCGTCGGAGCGGGTGGGAATCCCAACATCTTGAGCGCCTCCACAGCCTCATCGTGTACCTCCTTGTTGAAAGCTACAGTCTGCTCTCCGCTAACCGCTAACCGCTCACCGCTATCCGCTAGTCCTAATGACACTACCTTATCCTTCAGTTCCAGGATAATCTTCTGAGCCGTCTTCTTGCCCAGTCCTTTCACGGTAGCCAACAGACGGTCGTTACCCTCAGTGATGATGGTAGCCAGTTCAGGTACAGAGAACGAAGAGAGCACCATACGGGCTGTATTTCCACCTACACCTGAGACTGTGAGCAGCAACAAGAACAGCTCACGCTCCGCCTTACTGGCAAAGCCGAAAAGCACCCATGCATCCTCTCTAATGGCTTCATACACATACAGTTTCGCATCCTGCTTACCCTGAATGGCAGAGTAAGTATTCAGCGATATATTCAAGGCGTAACCAACCCCACCTGCACACTCAATCACAGCAGTTGCAGGGGTCAGGTCGTCAATTTTTCCTTTTACAAAATCTATCATCTTTCTTTGTTTATTATAAATAATAACGTAATTTCCTTTATTTTATTGCCTATTACACAAAAAAAGATGATTATTTAAAGAAGTATTTACTTTCTCCAGTCTGCTCCCCACATCATTTTCTGCCGCAAAGTTGAGATGAAAGTATGTTCAGAATTGGTGACAACTCTTACACAATATGGTGCCTTGCGGATATGCAGATGGATGTTGTCACGATAGCTATGGCTACGTCCGTCGAGCGAGACGAGGAAACTGCCGCTGCGGCTCTCGACACAGAGGTCGATGACCGACTTGTCGTCCACCAAAATGGGGCGCATATTCAGGCTGTGAGGGGCTACGGGGGTAAGTGAGATCGTGTCGAGACAAGGGGTAATAATTGGACCGCCCACACTGAGCGAATAGGCCGTCGAACCTGTCGGGGTACCTACAATCAGCCCATCAGCCTGATAGGTAGTGAGGTACTCACCATTGACGGAGGTGTGGATAGAAATCATCGCCGAGATGTCGTGTTTCAGGATGGCAATCTCATTTAGGGCAAACGGATAGCCTTCGAGCTGTAGTTCGTCACAAGAGAGTTCGATGACACTATGATTTGCCACCTCATACTGCCCTTTCACCAGTCGCTTCATCACCTGCTCTATCTCATCGGGCGAGAAGTTAGCCAGGAAGCCCAGACGACCGGTGTTCACTCCTACAATAGGTATCTGACGT
>Ga0310786_10012929_pt1 | contig 10309 bp, 7 predicted proteins | sample AusTroGonzalo_MG_FD_203881 | JGI IMG/M metagenome (GOLD analysis project Ga0310786, IMG submission 203881) | Bovine rumen microbial communities from tropical cattle in Woodstock, Queensland, Australia - Gonzalo_03 (v2) (version 2) | ecosystem: Host-associated > Mammals > Digestive system >... | reverse complement strand
ACGTAATCGTCGGCACCCATCTCGAGGCCTGCGACCTTGCTCGTCTCCTCGGTCTTTGCCGTGAGCATGATGATGAAGCATTCCGGGTGCTTCTTGCGGATGATGCGGCAGACTTCGAACCCGCTCTTTTTCGGAATCATCAGGTCGAGGATGACCAAGTGCGGAAGGAACGAGTCCGCCTTTGCCACGGCTTCGTCACCGTCGGCTGCAGTCTCGACTATGTAGTTCTCGAGCTCGAAATTGTCCTGGAGCCCGAGGCGGATTATTTCTTCGTCTTCGACGATGAGGATTTTGTGCTGCATAATCAGTCCACCTTCTTGAATCTAACCGTAAATGTTGAACCCTTCCCGAGCTTGCTTGCAAGCGAGATGGTCGCCTTGTGCGTTTCGGCAACTCTCTTCACGATGGCAAGCCCGAGTCCGGAGCCCTTCGTACTGCGGGTCATTTCGTCACCCACCCTGTAGAAGTCGTTAAATATATTCTTTTGTTCCGAAGAATCGATGCCGATACCCGTATCCGCCACCGAAAATACCGTTCGGTCTTCTTCGGTATACACGCTGATGGTAATCTCGCCGGGATTGTTCGGGGCATCGTCGCTGGGGGCGTTCGTGTACTTGATGGCGTTTTCGATGAGGTTTTGCGCCAGGCTATAGAGTGCGGTGTAGTCGCCCATCACGTAGGCTCCCGGCTCGAAGCGCGTGTGGAAGGTGAGTCCCTTCTCGACGCCGATGTCTTCTACAGCGTCGAAAACCTTCTTCGCGCAGACGGAGAAGTCGAGCTTTTCCCACTTGAAGGCGCCCGTGCCGTGTTCCATGCGCGTGTAGTTGAGGATCGCCCCGATGAGGTTTTCGAGCCTTGTCGCTTCCTTGCCGATGAGTCCGGAGTATTCCTGAATTTTTTCCACCTTCACGACGCGTCCGCGGGCCATCGTTTCGGCAAACATCTTGATGGACGTGAGCGGGGTCTTGAGTTCGTGAGACACGCTCGAAAGGAAGTTTGCCTTCATGGCAAGCAGCCTGCGTTCCTGTACGATAAAGCGGAACATGAAGAACGATCCGAAGATGACGGTGATAAGCGAGAACAGCAGCAAGCCGTACATCAGGAACATCCTCTGGCGGGATTCCTGGCGGATTTCGCTGATGTCCTTTTCGTAAAGCGAGAATTCCCAGGCGAAGGCTTCGGACAGATGCGTCTGCGAAAGTACGCTCGAACTGTCGGGAATGCTTCCGACGAGAACGGAATCGCGCTCGTCTACGATGGAGAAGGGAACGTTTTTCCAGCGCTGCGATACGTTGCGTACCTTTTCGAGAAGCCTTGCGCGGTAGGCCTCCTCGTCGATTTTTGCGATGACGACTTGGTTGCCGGAAAGGTACGGGTATCCCATTTTGAACAAGGTAATTCCATCGTCGTTCCTGTACGCGATACCTTCTTTCGTGGTGAATTCGTTGTCCAGCAGTTCCTCGAAGTTTTTGCGGTGCTTCGAAAGGATTTCCATGTGCCCGAGCTGGCGGTTGAAGTTTGCCCGGAGGTTCCAGAACGATTCGCGCTTCTCTTGCGAGAGGTCTTCGAACGAAAGGATTTGCGAGAACGCCGTCTCGAAGAAGAACTTGGCCGAGGGAATGTCTTCGATGCTTTCGCTCTGCAAGAACTGGTTTAGCACGGAAAGGCTGTAGTCTTCGGCTTCGGCGTGCTTTTTCTGCTTCACGAGAATTTCGAAGTGCAGCAGGTTCACGGAGCGCGTGAGGTCGGCGTGGAGATAACCTTGCAGGTGTGGATGGCTTTCGAGAACCTTGAGCCACTTCAGGGCTTCGTTATAGTTCTTTTGCCGGTAGCAGAGGCGCACGATCCCGAGCATGTTCATCACTTGCTCGTTCTTCGTGTCGAAAATCGAAGCGCTCTTCATGAGGCGCGGAAGGTAGCTTTCGGAACTGCTGGAATCCTGCTCGGCGTCGAACAGGCGCTGCTCAAGCGGGGATGCTACGATTGCTGAAAAATCGTGAGTGTTGTAGAAATGCTTCGACGAGATGTCGGGGTAGATCAGGCTGTCCTTGTTGTACAGGAAAATCGCTTCGATGCCGGCGACATCCTTGAACGAAGCTGCGTTTCCGAACTCAAGCAGGCTGCGCGGCTGTTCGTACAGGAACGACGATGCCGCCTTAGTCTCCTGGTAGATTTTCTCCTGTTCCTTGGTGATGGCGTCTTCGATATCCTTCTGGAGTGCGGCCTGGTTCTCGTCGAAGTTCTTCTGGGCGAGGAACATTTCGTTCTGGATGTTGCGGAACCCGAGGAACGAAAGGATTGCCGTAGGCATGATGATGCCGCCTACGAACACGAGGATGAGTATCAGGTTTCCTTTCGAAAAACGCATCGTCACCCCTTCTTATAGGGGGAGACTAGCCGAAATACTTGGGAACAAGAGCACGAGGACGCTGCTTGCCATGAGCAGCATCACTAGCGAGAGGGCGAGTCCGGTTGTAATGAGTAGCGCTTTTGTCACTTGACGATACTTGCCTTGTGGGTAACGGAGACCCTGTGTCCGGTTTCGATACGGCGGTTGTTGGAATACGCTTCGCGGACAAGCACTGCCGCTTCGTTCTGGGAGGCGCGTGCGATGATACCACGACCCAAAAGGCGCGGTGGGATTGTCGCATCGGACTTGTCTTCTTCCCAGATGGCGACGGCGTCACCCGTGTTGTAGCCCTGGTCGGCTCCCTTGCCGATAAGCACGTAAGAATAGCTTCCGATAATGAGCATCGGGTCCAGCGCGAAGCGGATTTGTGCCATCGAGTCGATGTTCGATTCGGGGACGTTTTCGTAGCCGCTCACGTTGATCGGTTCAAGCGGGTGCTTGAGGCGGCACTTGGACTGGTTAATCTTGATTTCGCGGAAGCTCTGCATGATCATGGCGCGTGAAAGCGTGTCGCCGATGGCGGTAATCTTTGCTACGCCCGAAAGCCTGAGCAGTGCGTACTTGTCGAAGCTATGCCCGTGGTTTGCAGGAACATCTATGGCCTTCGCGTCAAGAATTTCAATGAGGTCGCCCTTCTTGAGGTTCGGGTTCGTCTTCTTGCCTACGCCCACGACAATTTCCATTTCGGGAATGTGGAGGATGGGTTCCTTCTTCTCGCCGGAACGGACAGAAATGAAGTTGCTGTCGTTCTTCAGGGAATCGAGCGTGTAAATTTCGGGAGCGAGAATCTGGTAGTAACCGTTGAAAATCTTCGGGGCGGGGCGCTTCTTGTAGTAGTAGGAATCTTCCGCCTGCTTTTTCTTCTTCTGCTTCTTGTCCTTGTCGCGGAGATTGCCGAGCATGTTCTCGAAATCGCCGTTGCGTTCGTCATTCTCGTCGCAGCCGGCATTGTTCACGGCGAAGCCATTGCCCTTGGGGAGGTTGGAGTCGGCGACAGCCGCCTTACAGGGATATTTCTTCTTGTCGGCGGGGATTTGCATCACGGGCTCTTCGCGGATGGAGTCTCCGAGATAGATGGAGTCACCGGGGTAAATCCAGTGCGGGTCCTGGATGTGCCTGTTGTTTTCCCAGAGGTCGGGCCAGGCAAACGGGTCGTGCAGGTATTCGTCGCTCAGGTCCCAGAGGGTATCGCCTTCCTTGACCACATAGGCGGAGGCAATCAGGGCCGATAGACCGAGGGTGATGGTCGCACACTTGAAAAACTTCATACAGAACCTTGTAACCCTTTGAATGAAAACGAGTTAACTATCTATAATTTAATCTTTTCTTTTGCGGGGCGGCTACTTTTTTTGCACGAAATGCGGTATATCGCCCTGTTTTTTGCCGAAAACCTGCTCCCTGGGGCGTTCAACCTTTCGATTTTTGCCGTTTTTGGCCGTAAAACCACCCAAAACGCCAGCCCTGTCGGGTACAAAAAGCATCAGAAGGTCGAATTTTCCGGTGCCGGGTTCAAGATACAGGGGGATATTCTTGCGGAGCATGTACCCTTCGGCACGGAAGCGCTTGATGAATTTCCCTGCGGATTCGAGGTCGCCTGCCTGTAGCAGAATGCGTTCGGGGCGCGAGGCCGCGAGAGCCTGTATCTGTTCCGCGTTCAGCGGTTCTTCTGTCGGAACGTTCAGGTAGAATGTCCAGCGGCCTTCGTTTTCCTTGCGGGAGAAGAATTTCTCGAGGAAGTTTGCCTCGAGATGCCCGCGGTGGAACTTGAGCGTGCCGCCGGCGAGGTTACGGGAATTCATCTTCGAGGATTCCATGGCGGTCTCGCGGCAGTCGAGAGTATCGACCTGGTCGAAATCCTGAGCGAGGCTTGCCGCTATAAAGCTCGGCCCGCAGTAGAATTCGAAGAACTTGTCGCCCGCGGCTGGGTGGATGGCGTCGCGGATACGCTGCGGCAGTTCAATCCATGCGTCCTTGATTTTTGGAGACCAGTCGAGCACATGCATCGAAAGTCCGGTGCCTGCGATGGGCATGAACGCACTTCCGAAAATATTGCGCAGGTCGACACGCATGCTGAGCTGTGCTGCAGGGCTGAAAATGTGGTTTGGCGTGCACTGTATCTGGTGGCAGCTGATGACCTGCGGGTAGGAGTGCTGGATGAATTCCACGAGGGTCTTGATTTCGTGACCGGAGTTCTTGCCGTGAACGTTCGCTTGCACGAGAAGTGCGAATCTGCCATCGCCTGTCGCACGGAACCAGATCTGGCGGAGGGCCTTCTTGATGGTGCGGAGGTGTTCCTTGTGCAGCTGGTCGAAAATTCCCTGCACGGGCTTGGGGACGTCCATTCCCTTTGCGGGAGCATCTAGCACGAGCGTTTCGTGCCCGTTCACGAGTTTGTTCATGATACGCCAGTCGCTGTGCTCGCTAATGGCGTCGCGCGTGAACCATGCCTGAATCTTACCGGGAATGCGTTCGTTTGTTGCCCATGCGTCAAGCTGCTGCTTGAGGTCTTCGAAACTGGCAATTCTCGTTTTGATAGGGGCCGGTTTTACCTGTTCCTGTCGGGCCTGCGATTCGGGAGCGGCCTTGCGCGAAGATGCATGGAATCTGCCGGCGACAAGTTTTTTCGGGGCGCGGCCGGCGGTCGTATTCTTTCTTGTGTTCTTGAACATCTGGTTTTACTCTTGTGGGGCTTACACGAGGAAGCGCGGGTAGATCCAGGAACATTCCCTGGCGAGCATCTTCGGGAATTCGCGGAAAGTCCCGTTGATTTGGAAAAGGTTCAGGCCGCCTTCTACCGGCGAAAGCGATATGACGCTGTCTGCGCGGGATTGCAGGTACGGGTACTCGTCGTTGTTGCATGCGGTAACGACGGCGCAACCGGTGAGGGCGATAATGGTGTCGACCATCTGCATCAAGATTTGGTGCGGTGAACCGGTGAGTCGCATGGACTTCGGGTTGTGAAGCACGGCGGAAATCGGGTCGATGATTACCACGCGGTAGTCATGGTTCTCGAGTTTCTTGGCACCTTCGATACGCTTGGCAATAAGCTGTGCTGTCTCTAGCGGGGAAAGCGCCGTGCCGCGCAGGTTCAAGAAACCGAACTTGGGCGTGCTGGCGTTGAGCCCGCGCTTGTTACCCAACAGGTGGAGACGGTTCAGGAACACCGACTTCGTGAGTTCGAAGTTGATGAACAGTACGTCGTTCGAGGACGTCGCATTGCCGAACCAGTCTTCGCCATAGCAGATGGAAAGGGCCATGTCCATGAGGGCGAGCGATTTTCCGCTTTTCGGCGGTGCCTGGAACAGGAAGAATTCGCCGGCGCGAAGCATGTTCTCGATGATGCTCGCATCTTTCTTGGGCGGTTCCTCGCTGTCGCTGGCGAGTTCGATAAGAGGCTTTCCGTCGAGGGAGTACTCGACCCATTCCTTCCATTCCTTGAAGTTCTTCGCCCCCTGTTCCGTGCCGATGAGGTACTGCTGCTTGCCGCCGCGGAGCACGCCCGGCATGCGGGCCATGAAGCTCGGGCTCTTGTTCGAGGAGTCGATCTTGAATCCCTGTGAGTCAAGTGTCTTGAACAGGAACTCGATGCGTTCGTCGTATTCTTCGCGGTCGTTGGCGCCGATCTTTACCCAGGCCTGCACGGAGTTTGCGCCCGTGTTCACGAGGGCTGCACAGGGGAGGTTCAACGCCTTGTAGTAGGCGAGCTGCTTGGCGAGCGACATCTTCGGGTTGTCGATGACCGCGTAGCGGTAGCGCCAACTTTCGTCGGTAGCGTCGGCTCCGCCCTTCGTCGCGTTCACGCAGATGAGGGCGCCGTCCTGGCCATCCAGGCTCTTCATGATTTTCTTGATGGCATCGTCGCGGCCTACGATGTTCGATACGAGTTCGGAGGTCGCATTGGGTGTACCCGAAATTTTGAACTCGATAGTTTCGTCAGTCTCGAATGCAACCTCGAGAAGTTTCGCGAGGTCCTTTCGCCAGTCTGCTGCCGGCCAGGGAATGGAGAGCGCTTCCGGGTCGATTTTGAAGTTCTGCAACAGTTCCATCGACTGCGTGTCGAGGCCGAGCGCAAGCATCTGCTCCATCGAAATCATTCCGGTGGGGAGCGGCGAGATGATGGCGGGTTTCGGCATGACTACGGGTTCTGCCGCCGCATTTTGGCCAGCGGGCTGCATGGGAACCGCTGCATTGGCGGCTGCCGCAGGGGCCTCTTCGCGTTCGCTGGCGCGTTTTTCTGCGGCGAACGCTCTGCGCAACACTTGTTCGACTTCGTCCGGCGACAAGCCTTCGTCTCGGGCCTTCCCGCCCAGCTGGAAACTGGCGTCCATGAAGGTCCAGCCTTCTTCCTTGGCGGCTTCGCCCGCCTTGTAGAGCTCGCTCTTCAGGTCGTTCGGGTTGTACTTCGTCTTGAGGAACAGGTTGATTACTTTTCTTGCGCTTTCCATAAGAGACCTCTGTTCTGTTTATGGTTTCAAGATAAATTTATCTGGAGACTCCCGTCTAGGGGGTCTTGATGCGGAGCCTTGCAAATTCGTAAAGTCCGAGCGAGAGGGCGACAGACGCGTTGTAGGAGTGGGCTTCGGGCATCATCGGGATGCGCAACACCGCGTCGCACTGCTTCTTGATGAACGGCGGGAGGCCAACGTCTTCGCCACCGACGGCGATTACGGCCTGGTCCGCGAACTTGAAGTCGGCGAGGTTTGTCTCGGTGTCGGCGTCGAGCCCGAGAATCTGGTAGCCCGCCATCTTGAGTTCACCGACGGCAGCCTCGAGGTTTTCGGGCCTGCATACGCGCATCTTCTCGAGTGCGCCTGCCGATGTACGCGCCACGCTCGGGGTAATGCCGCACATTCCCTTTGCGGGAATCATGAACAGGTCTACGCCTAGCGCAAGGCAGCTGCGGATGCAGGCTCCCAGGTTGCGCGGGTCCTCGATGTTTGTCGCGACGGCGATGAGTTTCTTCTCGCCCTTTTCCTTTGCGGTAAAGAATTCCTCGCGTACGTCCATCCAGTTCAGGAGTTCCTTCTCGTTCATCAGCGCGACCACGCCCTGGTTGGGGCGGGCATAGCTGTCGAGAATCTTGGAATCCACCTGCTGCACGTGCACGTGTGCGCGCTTGGCGAGTTTCTGCAGTTCGTAGAGCTTCGGGTTGCCCGACTGGTGCATGAAGAGCACGCGGTGGACTTTCAGGGGTTCGTTGGTCAAGAGGTCTGTGACTTCCTTGATGCCGCCGACGGCGACCTGCGGCTGGGAATCCGCATCGCCCATCGCGGTGATGACCTTGTCCGGTGCGGGGCGACGGTTGTCAAAATTCCTTTCGCCCCTGTTGTCGAAACGCTTTTTGAAAGGCTTGTCGAACTTGCGTTCGCGCCCGAATTCCTGCCTGCGGTCGCTATTGAAACCGCGACGATTGTCGTCATTGAAAAAAGCCATTGAATAACTCCGTTTTAATCCTTTTAAAGTTCAAATCCTAGTACAGTTCCTTGCAGGCGATGATGGTGTCCATCCTGATGTCGGTCTCTTTCTGCGGCAAGGGTTCTTTTGAGATCTGTGCTGGCGTGGCGATGCCCGCCTTGTATGCCTTGGGGTACTTGGCGAGGAACCTGTCGTAGTAGCCCTTGCCGTGACCGATACGGCATCCGTCCCAGTTGAACTTCGTGCCGGGAACGAGGAATATGGGAATGTCGCCTTCGAATTTTTCGAGACCCTCGCGCGGTTCCATGATGCCGAAATGCCCCTTGACCAAATCCTTGCGCAGGTTCGACACCTTGTAGAAATTCATGATGCCGTCGCCTTCGCAGCGCGGGAGCAGCAGGCGGCCTTCGAGCGCCAGTTCCTGGATGATGGGCTTGATGTTGGGCTCGCCCTTGACGGGGTAGAATGCCGCGATGTTGCGCGAGTCCCTGTATCCGGGGATGTCGTGGATTTCGGTCCAGGGATCCCTGATGATGTTTTCGCCCTTCTTTTCGCGACGTTTCTTGAGGACGAGTTCCACGATGGGGCTACTCCCGAATACGAGCATGACCAGGATGCAGATGCCTATTGCCGGTAGCAAACTCATAGGCTAGTCCTCGCCGATGCGCTTTGCCGTGGGGAGTTTTTCGCGGAGGATGCGGTTCCAGATTTGCTTTTGCCAGTTCATCAGGTGGGCTTCGGCATAGCGTTCTTCCCATGCCATGGTTCCCGGAGCGGCAAGCCAGATGAGCTGGGCCCTGTTCGCAAGGAGCGACGGGTCGAGGTGTTCCTTCTTGGCTTCTTCGTCGCGCCAGAACTTGAGTGCGGCGAGCAGCTCGGAATGCGGGACGACAGGCGGGGGAGGAGCTTTCGGCAGTCTTTCCGGCCATTCGTTTTCTGGCGTGGAAATGGCGGCCTGCAGCATCTCCTTGAACGAATCTAGCCGTTCTTCTCTGAAGTTCCTCGGGAGCTTCGGGAGCTGTTCCACCTTCACGTCGGGGAAATGCGCCTGTGCCGAGCGCACGATGGCGAGCATGAGTTCGGCGGGCATCACCTTGTAGGGCGGCCTGTCCATGAGTTCGGCCTGCTTTTCGCGCCATTCCCAGAGGTGCTTTAAGATGTTGAGCCCGCAGGGGCTGAAAAGGCTGGAACCCGTGAGCCGCCAATGTTCGCGCGTCTTTTCGCCGGGCATCCTGGAGTGTTCGATCAGGGCCTGGCACTGTTCCATGAGCCAGTCGAGCCTGTTCGCCTCGATGAGTTTTTCAGAAAGTATGGCGCACAGTTCGTGCAGGTAGAAGGTGTCGTGGATGGCGTATTCGCACATTTCCAGCGGGAGCGGGCGGATGGTCCAGTCGGCGCGCTGGTTCTCTTTCTTGAGTTCGTCGCCGAAAAATTTGCGTACGAGGTCTGCAAGTCCCAAATGCTGTTCGCCTAGGAACTTTGCCGCAAGCATCGTGTCGAAAATGCTCTTGGGCGAAAACTTGTAGGTCTGCCACAGGAGCCGCAGGTCGTAGTCCGCCCCGTGGAAAATGACGGTCTGCATCGCCCGTGTCTTGAAAATCGGGGAAATATCGATAGAACAGAGCGGGTCGACGATGTAGTGGTGCTCACCGATGGTTATCTGGATGAGGCAGAGCCTTGCGAGGTAGTGATGCATGGAATCGGCCTCCGTATCGACGGCGGCCATGTCGTAAAGTTCGAGATCGGCAAGCAGGTTTGCAAGCGATTCTTCGTTATCGACAAGTATGTATTTCTCGTTTTGCATTATTGTTCACAAAATGTAACTAATTATGTTAAGCGAAAGGTGCCTGTTGTCGCATTTCTCGGGCAAATACACATTTTGCTATATTTGCGCGCATGAAGAAAATTTCCCTTACGGGCATCAAGCCCACCGGCACGCCGCATTTAGGCAACTACCTGGGCGCCATCCGCCCGGCCCTCGAACTTTCGAAGACCTATGATACGGTCTACTTCATCGCAGACTACCACGCGCTTACCACCGTGCAGAACGGTGCCGAGATGCGCGCGAACATCTACAAGATTGCCGCCACCTGGCTCGCCCTCGGCCTGAATCCCGAAGAAGGCCTGTTCTACAAGCAAAGCGACATCCCCGAGATTTTCGAACTCAGCTGGGCCCTCAGTTGCTTTACGCCGAAGGGCTTCATGAACCGCGCCCACGCCTACAAGGACAAGGTGGCCAAGAATGAAGCCGCCGGCGAGGATCCGGATGCGAACGTGAACATGGGCCTTTACTGCTACCCGTGCCTGATGGACGCCGACATCTTGATGTTCAGTGCCGACATTGTGCCCGTGGGCAAGGACCAGAAACAGCACGTGGAATTTGCACGCGATATCGCCATCAAGTTCAACAAGCATTTCGGCCAGGATGTCTTCACGATTCCGGAACCCGTGTTCCAGGAAACGACCGGCATCATCCCGGGTCTT